>JAESFO010000085.1_pt1 | contig 300721 bp, 287 predicted proteins | sample 9269421 | NCBI WGS metagenome assembly JAESFO01 (sample SAMN14502839, study PRJNA617101) | algae metagenome | isolation source: Nostoc desertorum CM1-VF14 and co-occurring heterotrophs from rocky... | place: USA: Clark Mountains, San Bernardino, California | collected 2000-06-05
TTCCAGCTCCCCAGCGTCTGCAGCGTCTTGCGATCCAGCATGCCCCCTCCCAGCGGCCTGTCATTGCAGACCTCAGCATAGGAGCGCTCGCCCTTCAGTCCCCGGAAATCTTCGATGAACCAAAAAAAAGCGCCCGGGAGGGCGCGGGGTCCACGGCGTGCAAAGCGGGGCTCAGCCCTGCCGGTTCTGCAGCAGGCCGCCGAGTGCGCCGAACAGGTCGTTCGGGTTGTCCACGCCCTCCTCGGGCACCTTGCCGTTGGGCGTGAGCTGGTCGATGAGCACCGGCAGCATGGTGGCCAGCATCGGCAGCAGCGATTGCGCATTGATGCCGAGCCTGGCCGCGATGTTGGCGATGGTGTCGCTGCCGAGCGCGTTCTCCAGCTGGTCGCCCGAGACGGGCTGGTTCTCGCCCTTGCCGATCCACGAGCCGACCACGTCGCCCATGCCGGCCTGCTCGAACTTCGAGACCAGTCCGCCGAGCCCGCCCTGCCCGCCGCTGTTGGCGAGCAGGCTGCCGAGCACGCCCGCGAGCCCGCCGAGCTCGCCCATGCCTGCGCCTGGCGCCGAAGGCTGCTGCTGCGAGGCGGCGCCGCCGAGCACCTGACCGAGTACCGAATCGAGCATTCCCATGGCCTTTTCCTTCAAAGAGTGAGAGAGAACCTGACGGAGCTTACCTGGTGCGTGCCGGCCGCCTGGGCAGCAGCGCAGGGCTCACGCCCTGGACACCGACCAGGCCGAGCACCGTCACGAGCGAATTCTGCGCGCCCTTCCAGGCATCTGTCACGTCGATCGATTCGCTCAGGGCGTGGAAGCCCGCGGCCTTGCCGCCGCCGCCGATGATGATGGCCGGAATGCCGTACGACATCGGCACGTTGGCGTCGGTGCTGCCGCCGCGCAGCAGCGTCTTGTGGCCGAAGGCGCTGTTCGAGCGCGTGGCCGCCTCGACGATCACCGAATCGGCCGGCGTGCGCCCGCCCGGCCGGTCGCCGATCAGCTTGTTGCTGGCGCTCAGCGTGCCGACGCTCCAGCGCTTGTTCTCCTCGGCCACGGCTTCGTCGATCGCCGCGAGGATTTTCTTCTCGGTCTCGAGCAGCGAGGCCATGTCGTCCGAGCGGATGTCGATCGCCATGCGCGCATCAGGCGCGATCGTGTTGACCGAGGTGCCGCCGCCCACCGTGCCGACGGTGAAGGTGGTCTTCGGGAAGCTCGGCGTGCGCACCTCGGCGATCTTGGCGATCGCGCGGCCCATGCCGTGGATCGCGCTCGGCACCTGCCCGAAGGCCGCGAAGCTGTGGCCGCCCGGGCCCTTGAACGTCACTTCATAGCGGTGGCTCGCGGTGCCGAGGATCAGCACGTTGCCGTCGGGCGAGGGCTCGAGCCCGACCATGCCGTCGATGTCGAGGTGGTCGCGGAAGATCGCCTTCATGCCGCGCAGGTTGCCGAGCTCTTCCTCGCCCACATTGGCGACGAACAGCAGGTCGCCCACGGTCTGGACCTTCTGCTCGTTGAGCACCTTGAGCCACGACAGCAGCACCGCGAGGCCGCGCGTGTCGTCGGCGATGCCCGGGGCGTGGAGCTTGCCGTCGCGCTCCTTCACCTTCACGTCGGTGCCGGCGGGAAACACCGTGTCGAGGTGGGCCGAGACCAGCAGCTTGGGGCCGTTGCCCGTGCCCTTGCGCAGCCCGACGACGTTGCCTTCGGCGTCGATGCGCGCATCGGCGAGGCCGAGCGCCTTCATGCGCGCGAGAAAAGCCTCTGCGCGCTTCTGCTCCTTGAACGGCGGCGCTTCGATCTCGGTCAGCATCTTCAGGTCGTCGATCGAGCGCTCGTGGTCGGCCTTGACCGCCTCGAGCAGCTTCTGCACCGCAGGCGCCGCCATCAGCTGGGTGAAGGCCTTCTCCACCTCGGGTGAGACCTGGGCCGGCGTGGGCGCCACGGCACTGTTCTGGGCCTGCGCGCCCTGCACCGCGCAGAACATCGCGAGGACCAGCGGGGCGAGCGGCGCGAGGCGGCGAAGGTGGCGTGGCGTGCGGAGCATGGCGTGGAGGTCCTTGTCGTGTCGTTGTGAAAATCGGTGAAGCAGGCCGGCCGCGGCTGCGCTACGGCCCTGCGAGGGAGACCAGCGCGGCGAGCGCCGCGGTTTCCGCGCGCAGCACGCGCGCGCCCAGCGTGACCGGCGCGAAGCCGCAGGCCAGCGCCTCTTTTTCCTCGCTGCCGCTGAGCCCGCCTTCAGGGCCGCTCAGGACCAGCACCGCACGGTCGGCCGGCGAGGAGGAGGCGGCGGCTTCGGACAGGGGCCGGGTGCCGTCGGCCAGGCTCAGCACCAGGCGCAGTGCGGCGTCGTTCGCGACGGCCGGGGCCCAGTCGGCGACCTTCGAAAAGGCGCGCACCGGATGGACCAGCGGCACGCGGTTGCGTCCGCACTGCTCGCAGGCGGCGATCGCGATCGCCTCCCAGTGCGCGCGCTTCTTCTCGGCGCGCTCGCCCGCGAGGCGCAGCACGCCGTGCGCCGTCGCCAGCGGCTGGATGCTCGCCACGCCGAGTTCGGTGGCCTTCTCGACCAGCCAGTCCATGCGTTCGTTGGCCGGCATGCCCACGGCCAGATGCACCGGGCGCGGGGCTTCGCGCTCGACGGCGGCGTGCTGGCCGACCACGACCGACACCTCGCTGCGGCCCATGCGCTCGACCATCGCCTGGTATTCGCCACCCGTGCCATCGAACAGCGTGATCGTGTCGCCCGGCTGCAGCCGCAGCACCTGCACATGGCGCGCCGCGCCCGGCGGCAGCGCGAGCGTGGCGCCTGCGCTCAGGGGAACGGCACAGTGGAAACGCGGCATGCGCTGGCTGGACCCGGCCTAGACCCGACCGTAGGCAAAGCCGACCAGCGGCGAGCTGCCTTCGATCTCGTCGATCACGCGCAGCAGCGGCGTGAGCTCCATGTAGCGGCTCGCGGTGGACCGGATGTAGCCGATGAAGCGCGGGGTGTCGGCCAGGTAGCGCGGCTTGCCATCGCGCAGCGTGAGCCGCGCGAAGATGCCGGCCACCTTGAGGTGGCGCTGCAGCCCCATCCATTCGACCGCACGGTAGAAGGCGCCGAAGTCCGCATCGACCGGCAGCCCCGCCTTGCGCGCCGCTTCCCAATAGCGCACCGTGACGTCGAGCACGAATTCCTCGTCCCAGCTCAGGAAGGCGTCACGCATCAGGCTCGCGATGTCGTAGGTGATCGGGCCGTAGACAGCGTCCTGGAAGTCGAGCACGCCGAGTTCAGCGCCGGCCGAGCCGCCGCCGGGCCGCCCCAAGGCGGCGAGCGCCCCCTCGGGGGGCAGCGAGGAAACGCCAGTGCCGAGCGTGGGGGCCACCATGAGATTGCGCGGCATGAAATCGCGGTGCACGTAGACATTCGGCGAGGCGAGATTGCTTTCGACGATCAGCGCAAAGCTGCGTTCCAGCCGCTCCTTCAGCTTGCCCTCGACGGCGATGCCGCGATGCTGCCCGATGTACCACTCGGGAAACAGCGCCAGCTCGCGCTCGAGCAGCGCCCGGTCGTAGGGCGGCAGCACCCCCGGCCTGGAGGCCAGCTGCCAGCGAATCAGCGCGTCGATGGCCTGGCCGTAGAGCGGCCGGCTCGCTTCGGGGCGGGCCGGGTCGATCACGTCGAGCATGGTCTGGCGGCCGAGGTCGTCGAGCAGCAGGAAGCCGTTCGCGCGGTCCCATTCGAGCACCTGCGGGGCCTTCACGCCGGCTTCGGCCATCAGGCGCGCAATCTGCACGAAGGGCTCGCTGTTCTCCTTCTCGGGCGGGGCGTCCATGACGATGCGCGTGCCCGCGGCGCCGGCCGCATCGACGCGGAGATAGCGGCGGAAGCTCGCGTCGGCCGAGGCGAGGCGCACGCTTTCAGGCAGCAGGCCGTGCGCGCCGGCGATGCCCGCCAGCCAGGCATCGAAGGCCGCGGCGCGGCCGGGATCGGCCCAGGTCACGGGGATGGCAGGGGCGGCGGGCTCGGCGGCCGGGAGCGAAGGTGCTGTCATGGATAATCGATTCTACAAATCCGCCTGGCGCGGCAACTCCGGCGGCCCTTGCAAGTCGAACGGGTTGCCGCCGGCTCCTGCAACCGGCCGGCCTGCCGCGCCGTCCTCCCGACGATCCTTCGTTCTGACCGATGCCTACGATCCAAAGCCTCCCCGTTTGGCACCCTGTGCATTCGCAGCGCCGCCCTGCCAGCGTGCGGGCGGCCTGCGGAACGATGCGGCGGGAGGCCTGATGCGCCAGCGTGTCGCCTTCAGGCGCTCCGGTCCGCCCCTGCCGCTGGCGCTGCTGTCGCTGGCGCTGCTGCATGCGCACGGCGCGTTCGCGCAGCCGGCCGGCGGCCTCGACGGCCCGCTCACGCTGCGGCGCACGCCGCAGCTCACCGAGACCCTGCCCGAGGCCGTGCGCAGCCAGCTGCCGAGCCTGATCACCGGCGACCGCCTCTCGGGCCGCCAGGACCTCGAGACCGTCGTCGAAGGCAACGCCACGCTGCGCCGCGGCGATGTCGCCATCTCGGCCGACCGGCTCGAGTACTACCAGCCCGACGACCGCGCCAAGGCGCTCGGCAACGTGCGCGTCAACCAGGCCGGCAACGTCTACGAGGGCCCCGAGCTCGAGCTCAAGCTCGAGACTTTCGAGGGCTTCTTCAACAATGTGCGCTACAGCTTCCTCGCGACCGGCGGCCACGGCAATGCGCAGCGCATCGACTTCGTCGACAGCAACGTCTCGGTGGCCCGAAGCGCCACCTACACCACCTGCCGCCGCGAGGACTTTCCGGGCTGGATGCCGGCCTGGCTCCTGAGCGCGGCCACGCTCACCACCGACACCGAGGAGAACGTCGGCGTCGCCACCGACGCACGGCTGAGCTTCATGGGCATCAGCACGCCGCCGCTGCCGAGCGTGAGCTTCCCGCTGTCCAACGAGCGCAAGAGCGGCCTGCTGCCGCCGACGGTGGGCCTCGACAACACCAACGGCATCGAGATCTCGCAGCCGTACTACTGGAACATCGCGCCGAACCGCGACGCCACGTTCACGCCCACGCTCATGAGCAAGCGCGGCCTCAACCTGGGTTCCGAGTTTCGCTACCTCGAGAAGGACTACAGCGGCAGCATCCGCCTCGACCTGATGGGCAGCGACCGCCTGGTCGGCCAACGCTACAACGAGGCGCGTGCGCTGCAGCAGCAGCAGCTCGCCAACGGCGAGATCTCGGCCGCGGACCTGTCGTTCGGCCGCAGGCCCGGCACCAAGCGCTGGGGCATCTGGGCCAACCACCACCAGGATTTCGACGCCCGGGCGCTGGGGCTCGATTCGCTCTCGGCCAACATCAACATCAACCGCGTCAGCGACGACGACTACTGGCGCGACTTCACGCGCACGCCGACCTTGGCGCAGCGCCAGTTGCCCAACGAAGCCTCGCTCAACTGGAGCAAGGGCGACTGGAACGGCGGCATCCGTGCGCTGCGCTACCAGACGCTGCAGTACAGCCTGGCGCCGATCGTGCCCTCGTACGACCGGATGCCGCAGATCACGGCCAACTACAACAAGTACGACTGGCACGGCTTCGACGTGGCGCTGAACCTCGACTACACGCGCTTCCGCGTCAACAGCATCCTCGCGGGCCAGCCGGGCTTCGACGTCATCCAGCAGTCGCAGCCCGACGGCGACCGGGCGCTGGCGGTGGCCACGATCAGCCGGCCGTTCATCACGCCGAGCTCCTTCGTCATTCCGAAGCTGCAGCTGAACACGGCCTCGTACAACTATTACCGGCCGCAAGCCGATTTGCCGCGGCTCACGCTCAACGGGATCCAGTACGTCAATGGCGTGCCCTACAACCCGAATGCGCTGTACTTCTCGCCGACCTCGAGCAACCGCACGGTGCCGACCTTCAGCCTCGACAGCGGGCTGATCTTCGAGCGCGACGCGAGCTACTTCGGCCGCGCCTTCCGCCAGACGCTGGAGCCGCGCGCGTACTACGTCTACACGCCGTTCCGCAACCAGAACATGCTGCCGAACTACGACTCGGCAGAGAACGACTTCAGCTTCGCGACCATCTACACCGAGAACGCGTTCTCGGGCAACGACCGGATCTCCGACACCAACACGCTCACGCTCGGCGTGACCTCGCGCCTGATCGACCCCGACACCGGCGCCGAGGCCGCGCGCTTCGGCGTGGCGCAGCGGCTGCGCTTCAGCGACCAGCGCGTCGTCCTGCCTGGCGGCGTGCCGGTGACCGACCGTGCGAGCGATTTGCTCGTCGGTGCGCAGATCAACTGGACGCCCAAGTGGAGCCTGGACACCGTGGTCCAGTACAACCCCGACACGCAGCGCTCCGAACGCGCGGCGATCAGCGCGCGCTACAACCCCGGGCCCTACCGCAACCTCAGCGCCGCGTTCCGCTACCAGGCGCCGAACACCTCGGGCGTCTCGGGTGGGCCGGGCACCCTGAGCGTGCCGCTCGCCACCGACGGCAACAAGTCCATCGACGTGGGCTGGCAGTGGCCGCTCAACGACCTGTGGGGCGACAAGGGCAAGGACCTCGGCCCCGGCAAGGGCCAGGGCGGCGGCCGCTGGTACGCCGTGGGCCGGCTCAACTACAGCCTGCAGGACAGGAAGCTCACCGACGGCGTGCTCGGCTTCGAGTACGACGGCTGCTGCTGGATCGGCCGCGTGGTGCTCCAGCGCATCACGACCGGCCAGGTGACGGCCAACACCCGCATCATGTTCCAGCTCGAATTCGTCGGCTTCTCGAGCATCGGCTCCAGCCCCATGCAGGCCTTGCGGACGAACATCCAGCGCTACCAGCCCCTGCGCCAGCCGACCGAAGGGCCGAGCCGCTTCACCAATTACGACTGAGACGATTGAGCAACGCCATGAAACACACACGTTCCATCCTGACCCTGGGCTGCCTGCTGGCACTGGCCGCAAGCGCGGGCGCGCAGCAGGGGCTGCGTCCCGGCGGCGGCAGCGGCATCACGGACATCATGCGCGCAGGCCCTCGCCTCGCGCCCCCGGCACCGCGTGCCGCGCCTTCGAACACGCCCCCGGTGCAGCGCGCGGCCGAGTACATCGTCGCGCTGGTCAATTCGGAGCCGATCACCAACACCGACGTGCAGTCGCGCGTGACGCGACTGGTCCGGGAGAATCCGGAGGCCGAGCGCGTGCCGCGCGCCGAACTCACCCGCCTCGTGCTCGAGCGCCTGATCGCCGAGCGCGCCCAGCTCCAGCTGGCCAAGGAAAGCGGTATCAAGGTGGACGACGTCGCGATCGACCAGGCCGAACAGACCGTGGCGCGGCAGAACCAGCTCAGCGTCGAGGAGCTGCGCCGCCGCGTGATGGCCGAAGGCATCTCGCCGCGCGAGTTCCGCAACGACCTGCGCGACCAGCTGCTGCTCACGCGCCTGCGCGACCGCGAAGTCGAATCGAAGGTCAAGGTCAGCGACGCCGAAGCCGACGAATACCTGCGCGACCAGCGCAACGCGCCCAACAAGGACGCGTCGCTGCAGAACCTGAACCTGGCCCACCTGCTCGTCGCGGTGCCCGAGAACGCCACCGATGCGCAACTGGTCACGCTGCAGCAGAAGGCGCAAGGCCTCGCGCAGCGCGCCCGCGCGGGCGAGGACTTCGCCAAGCTGGTGCAGGAGAACTCCGATTCGCCCGACCGTGCCAACGGCGGCGCCATCGGCATGCGCCCCGCCGACCGCTATCCCTCGCTGTTCGTCGAAGCCATCCAGTCGACGCCGGTCAATGGCATCGCCGGCCCGATCCGCTCGGGCGCGGGCTTCCATGTGCTCAAGGTGCTCGCCAAGGCGCAGATCGGCGCCGCCGATGCCACGGTGACCCAGACGCAGGTGCGCCACATCCTGCTGCTGAACGACCCCAAGCGCACCACCGCCCAGGCCGTGGCGCAGCTGGCCGAGTTCAAGCGCCGGCTGCAGGCCGGCACGGCCGATTTCGCCGGCCTCGCACGCGACAACTCGCAGGATGCGAGCGCCAAGGAAGGCGGCGACCTGGGCTGGTCGCGGCCCGGCCAGTTCGTGCCCGAATTCGAGGAAGCCATGGACCGGCTCGCGCCCGGCCAGATCAGCGACCCGGTCGTGTCGCGCTTCGGCGTGCACCTGATCCAGGTGGTTGGCCGGCGCCAGGCCAAGCTGACGCAGGAAGAGCAGCGCGAGGCTGCGCGCGCCGTGCTGCGCGAGCAGCGTGTCGAGGAAGCATCGAACACCTGGATGCAGGAAGTGCGCGCGCGCGCCTACGTCGAGTACCGCGAACCGCCCCAGTCCTGAGATCACGGCTCCCGATGACACGGCACGTCGCCCGCAAGCGCTTCGGTCAGCATTTTCTGTCCGACGGCGGGATCATCGATGCGATCGTCGGCGAGATCGCCCCCCAGCCCGGCGATGCGATGGTCGAGATCGGCCCGGGGCTCGCGGCGCTCACGCAGCCGCTGGTCGAGCGGCTCGGCCGCCTCACGGTGATCGAGCTCGACCGCGACCTTGCGAAACGCCTGCGCGAGCATCCGCAGCTCGACGTCATCGAGTCCGACGTGCTCAAGGTCGACTTCGCCGAACTGGCTGGCCGCTTCGCCACGCCGCTGCGCGTGGTGGGCAACCTGCCCTACAACATCTCGACGCCGATCCTGTTCCACCTGCTCGGCGCCGCGCACCTCGTGGCCGACCAGCACTTCATGCTGCAGAAGGAAGTGATCGACCGCATGGTGGCCCGGCCCGCCACGGCCGACTACAGCCGTCTGAGTGTGATGCTGCAATGGCGCTACGAGATGGCCAACGTGCTGTTCGTGCCGCCCGAGAGCTTCGATCCGCCGCCGCGCGTCGACAGCGCCGTGGTGCGCATGGTGCCGCTCGCACAGCCGCCGGATGTGAACGCCGCCCGCCTCGGCGAGATCGTCCAGGTGGCGTTCAGCCAGCGCCGCAAGATCATGCGCCACACGCTCGGCAAATGGCTGGAGCAGCACGGCTTCAACGGCGAATTCGACCTCCAGCGCCGCGCCGAGGAAGTGCCGGTGCCCGAATACGTCGCCCTCGCCCAGTCCGTCCCCCCACCCCAATAAAAAAGCCCGCCGGGCAACCGGCGGGCTTTCGTTCGGGAACACCGCGGAACTGGCTTTGCCAGGCCGCAGGTGTTGCCCCCTTGAGGGGGAGGCGGCTACACGCAGTGAGCCGCTTCGGGGGTGGGCTTTAAGCTGCTGCGAGCCAGTAGCCCGCGTTGAAAGGGCTGCTCATGCGCAACGCCAGCGGCGAGACGTCGACCAGTTTGTCGGTCGGCATTTTTTCGCCTTCGGGTTCCGCAGCGGCCGCATTCGCGGTGGTCGTGCTGCTGTTGTTGATGTCGATGCCATCGAGTGCTGCGCCGTTGGTCGGCTGAGCCTCGTTCGCCCGTTCTGCTTGGCTGGTGGATGCAGAACGGGCTACAGAAAAGAATAGAAGCACCGGAATGGGACTTTCCGGTCGCCCCAATAGTCGGCGGCGTCCCGGAAGATGTCGAGCAGCTGCTCGCGCGCTTCCTTGTCGAACTTGGCGTTGGCCGGGATCTGCTCGAGCACGATCACGAAGCCGGGCTGCGGGCCCGATTTATGCAACGGATCGGTCATGCAGTCGTACAGCGCGTCGAAGTTCTTGCCGAAGTGCGCCGGAAAGGTGAATTGCTGGGCGATCAGGTCCAGCACGTCCTGCTTGGTCTGGGCGTTGCCCAGGTTCGCATACAGGAAGTGCTGGCCCGCCGCATTGGCGGCGTCCTGCAGTTCGTTCACGCGGAAGGCGCGAATCGATTGCACGATGTTCGGTCGCACGGAACGAAGGGGAAGGGTCATCTCCGCTGTTTTTTCCATAGTCATCATCATTTCTTCGCAACGCCTCGGGGCGCCGCTCATGTCTTTGTCATCGCTCATGGCGCGATCCGCCTGAAACTCGCATAGTGGTCTGCCGTGTACCAGCAGGCCTCGGGGGCTGTTCGCTGCGCGCCGCCGCAGACGATGCGCCGCGCACCGCGGTCGCGCGAGCCCGGCGTTGCCACCGTGTACTCGCGGTAATGACCGCGCCGTGCCGGCGGCAAGAGTCGCTCGCGGTTGCCGAATACCGAACCGTCCTTGTCGTATCGGAAGGGGCCGCCGTTCAGAATGGCCTCATAGGTTCGCCGGCCCTGTGCCGGCAATTCGGACAGTGCGATGGTTTCCTGGGCAGACTTTCCGGTGCCGAACCATTCGCGGGCCCCCGCCCCCGTCGCCAACGCCGCCAGCATCAAGCCGGTGAGCGCAAACTTAGTGACTGAGGACGTGATCGAGGCGTAAGCCGCCATGGGGCACCACAAGAAAAGAGCGGGATTCCGAACCGCGGTAAACCTTGGGGTTAACCCGCAAATTCAAGCCCGCGAGTGTGCACCACGCTGGCGAAAATAGCAAGCGACTGCCCAAAGTTTGAGCAGTGCGTAGGGCGGATGCGTGGCGCCCTAAGTGGGCGTCCACTCTCCTTGATGGGCTTATCTTTCCGCGTTGGCGTCGGCCACTGTCAAGGCCGTCATGTTCACGATGCGCCGAACGGTTGCGCTGGCCGTGAGAATGTGCACAGGTTTGGCCGCGCCGAGCAGCACCGGCCCGATCGCAATGTTGCCGCCGGCCGCCGTCTTGAGCAGGTTGTAAGAAATATTGGCTGCGTCGATGTTCGGGAAAACCAGCAGATTGGCGTCGCCCGCGAGCGCGCTGTGCGGCATGACCACCGCGCGCTGCTTGCTGTCGAGCGCCACGTCGCCGTGCATTTCGCCGTCCACTTCGAGCCAGGGCGCCTGCACGCGCAGCAGGTCGAGCGTGCGGCGCATCTTGACCGCGCTGGGCTCGTTGCTGGTGCCGAAGTTCGAATGCGACAGCAGCGCCGCCTTCGGCTTGAGGCCGAAGCGCATCATCTCCTCGGCCGCCATCGTGGTGATCTCGGCCAGCTCCTCGGGCGAGGGGTCGTAGTTGACGTGGGTGTCGACCAGGAACACCTGGCGGTCGGGCAGCAGCAGCCCGTTCATGCAGGCGTAGACCGGCACGTCCTGCGGCGTGCTGGCGCAGCCGCCGGGGCGCTTGCCGATCACCTGGTCGATGTAGTGCAGGTGGATCAGCGTGGTGCCCCAGGTGCCGCAGATCATGCCGTCGACCTCGTCCTTGTGCAGCAGCATCGCGCCGATCAGCGTGAGGCGGCGGCGCATCTCGATCTTGGCGGTCTGCACCGTCTGGCCCTTGCGCTCGGTCATGCGGTGGTAGGTCTGCCAGAAGTCGCGGTAGCGGTGGTCCTGCTCGACGTTCACGATGTCGTAGTCGAGCTCTTCCTTCAGCCGCAGACCGAACTTCTCGATGCGTTGCGCGATGATGGCCGGGCGACCGATCAGCGTCGGGCGCGCGATGCCTTCGTCGACCACGATCTGCGCGGCGCGCAGCACGCGCTCTTCCTCGCCCTCGCAGTAGGCGACGCGCTTCTTGGCCGCGCGCTTGGCGGCGTCGAAGATCGGCTTCATCGTGGTGCCCGAGGCGTAGACGAAGCTCTGCAGGCGGTCGCGGTACGCGTCCATGTCCTTGATCGGGCGCGATGCCACGCCGCTCTCTTCGGCGGCCTTGGCCACCGCCGGCGCGATCTTCATCATCAGGCGCGGGTCGAAGGGCTTCGGGATCAGGTATTCGGGGCCGAAGGTCAGCTTTTCGCCGACGTAGGCCGCCGCCACGCGCTCGCTCTGCTCGGCCTGGGCGAGTTCGGCGATCGCATGCACCGCGGCGATCTCCATCTCGTCGGTGATCGTGGTCGCGCCGGAGTCGAGCGCGCCGCGGAAGATGTACGGGAAGCACAGGACGTTGTTGACCTGGTTCGGGTAGTCGGTGCGGCCGGTGGCCATGATCACGTCGGGGCGCACCGCATGGGCTTCCTCGGGCGAGATCTCGGGGTTCGGGTTGGCCAGCGCGAAGATCACCGGCTTCGGTGCCATGCGCGCCACCATCGCGGGCTTGAGCACGCCGCCGGCCGACAGGCCCAGGAACACGTCGGCGCCCTCGACCACCTCGGCCAGCGTGCGCGCCGAGGTCTTCTGCATGTACTGGCGCTTGTCGTCGTCCATGAGCTCGGTGCGGCCTTCGTAGACCACGCCCGCGAGGTCGGTCACGAAGATGTTCTCGCGCTTCAGGCCGACCTTGAGCAGCAGGTTCAGGCAGGCCAGCGCCGCGGCGCCGGCGCCCGAGGTCACGAGCTTGACGTCACTGATGTTCTTGCCCGCGACCTTCAGGCCGTTGAGCATGGCCGCGGCCACGGTGATCGCGGTGCCGTGCTGGTCGTCGTGGAACACCGGGATCTTCATGCGCTTGCGCAGCTCGCGCTCGATGTAGAAGCAGTCGGGCGCCTTGATGTCCTCGAGGTTGATGGCGCCGAAGGTCGGCTCCAGCGCGGCGATGACCTCGACCAGCCTGGCCGGGTCCTTCTCGTCGATTTCGATGTCGAACACATCGACGCCGGCGAACTTCTTGAACAGCACGCCCTTGCCTTCCATCACCGGCTTGGAGGCCAGCGGGCCGATGTCGCCGAGGCCGAGCACCGCGGTGCCGTTGGTGATCACCGCCACCAGGTTGCCGCGCGCGGTGTACTTGAAGGCATTGGCCGGGTCCTTGACGATCTCCTCGCAGGGTGCGGCGACGCCGGGCGAATAGGCCAGCGACAGGTCGCGCTGGTTGACCATCTGCTTGGTGGCGGCGATGGCAATCTTGCCCGGTACCGGAAGCTCGTGGTACTCGAGGGCGGCGCGCCGCAGCTGCGCGCGCTTGTCTTCGGGTGTGGGGATCGATGACGTCGAATCGGACATGGGCCGTTGCTCCTAGCTGCGCTTCTTCTGGGGGCGCCGATTGTAGACCTCGACATGTGACGGCAACCCGCGACGCCGCATATGCAGCGAACTTGTTAACACGCTGTGGCAATATGCGCGATACGCGAAAAATCACACGAGGAGCGACCATGGCCCTGATGGATTTCATCAAGAAGCAGTTCATCGACATCATCCAGTGGACCGAGTCGGGCGATGGCACGCTCGCCTGGCGCTTCCCGATGGCGGACATGGAAATCCAGCATGGCGCCTCGCTCACCGTGCGCGAGTCGCAGGTCGCGGTGTTCGTCAACGAAGGCCAGGTGGCCGACGTGTTCGGCCCCGGCATGTACAAGCTCACGACGCAGACGCTGCCGGTGCTCACGTACTTGAAGAACTGGGACAAGCTGTTCGAGTCCCCGTTCAAGAGCGACGTCTATTTCTTCAGCACGCGCCAGCAGGTCGACCAGAAGTGGGGCACGCCGCAGCCGATCACGATCCGCGACAAGGACTTCGGCGCCGTGCGCCTGCGCGCCTTCGGCAACTACAGCTTCCGCGTCGGCGACGCCAAGCGTTTCCACACCGAGATCTCGGGCACGCGCGAGGTCTACACCGTCTCGGACCTCGACGGCCAGCTGCGCGGGCTGGTGCTGCAGAACATCAGCAACGCCATTGCCGCGAGCGGCGTTCCCTTTCTCGACCTGGCGGCCAACCAGATCCAGTTCGCGCAGGCGCTTGCCGCGCAGCTCGTGCCGGAGTTCGAGAAGATCGGCATCCAGCTTGAGAACATCACGGTGCAGAACGTCTCGCTGCCCGAAGAGCTGCAGAAGGTGCTCGACCAGAAGATCGGCATGGGCATGGTCGGCAACGACATGGGCAAGTTCATGCAGTACCAGACCGCGCAGGCGATCCCGAAATTCGCCGAGGGCGCGGGCAACGGCGGCGGCGGCATCGCGGGCGATGCGATGGGGCTCGGCGCGGGCGTGGCGCTCGGCCAGGTGCTGGCGCAGAACCTCGCGCAGGGCCTGAGCCCGAATGCCGCGGCGCAGGCGGCAGCCACGCAGCAGCAGCCGGCCGTGGCGGTGGTGAGCCCGAACGACGTCATGACCACGCTCGAGAAGCTCGGCGAGCTCAAGACCAAGGGCATCCTGACGCAGGAAGAGTTCGACGCCAAGAAGGCCGAACTGCTGAAAAAGCTCGTCTAAACGCCGGTAATGGCTGAGCAACCAGGCGCGCAGCGCGCCTACCGTGCGCCCTGCCCCGGCTGCGGCGCGCCGGTCGAATTCAGGTCCGCGCAATCGACGCATGCGGTGTGCCCGTATTGCCAGAGCACCGTCGTGCGCCAGGGCGAGACGCTCGCGCGCATCGGCAAGATGGCGGAGCTGTTCGACGACTTCAGCCCGCTGCAGCTGATGGCCGCGGGCCGCATCCAGGACCAGCCGTTCACGCTGGTCGGGCGGCTGCAGTACGGCCACGCCGGCGCACGCTGGACCGAATGGATCGCCGCGCTGGAAGACGGCCGCAGCGGCATCCTCAGCGAAGACAACGGGGCCTACGTCTTCTCGCTGCCCTACGACCTGCAGCGCACCGCGCCGCCGCCGGTCGACCTGCGCGTGGGCGCGACGAGCGCGTTCAATGGCCAGAGCTTCACGGTGTCGTCGAACGAGCAGGTCGCGCTGCTGTCGGCGCAGGGCGAACTGCCGCACCTGCCGGAACTCGGGCGCGCGTTCCCGATGGTCGAGCTGCGCAGCGAGAAGGGGCTGGTGCTCGGCATCGACTACGGCACCCATCCGCCCAGCGCCTATCTCGGCCGCTCGGTGCAGCTCGAAGACCTGCAGCTCACGGGCTTGCGCGACGAATCCGCCAAGGACGAAAAAGGCCGCGCCTTCAACTGCCCGAACTGCGGCGCACCGATCACCGTCAACCTGGCCGACAGCAAGAGCATCACCTGCCGCTCGTGCAACAGCATCGTCGACCTCACGCACGGCATCGGCGGCGAGCTGCGGCATGCCGCGCAGGAGGAGCCGGTCCGTCCGCTGATCCCGCTCGGCAGCATCGGCCAGTTGCAGGGCGTGCAATGGCAGGTGGTGGGCTTTCAGCACCGCATGGGCGTGGAGCCCGGCGACGACGAGCACTTCGGCTGGAACGAATACCTGCTCTACAACCAGAAGCGCGGGTTCAGCTTCCTGGTCGACGCCGAGGACGGCTGGAGCATGGTCAAGCCGACCACCGGCGCGCCGCAGATGGCCGAGAACGGCAACAGCGCCACCTACCTCGGCAAGCGCTACCAGCAGCAGTACGCCTACAACGCCGAAACCACCTACGTGGCGGGCGAGTTCTATTGGCAGGTCGAGCGCGGGCAGAAGAGCTTCAACCGCGACTTCGCCGACGGCCGCTCGCTGCTGTCGATGGAGCGCTCGGCCAACGAACTCTCATGGTCGTCGGGCAACAAGCTCGACAGCGGCGCGGTCTCGGCCGCCTTCAAGCTCGACGACAAGAAGGACCTGTTCACGCGCAGCGACGCGCTGCCGGTGAGTGCCGCATCGGGCATGGGCTGCGGCACCATCATCCTGATCATCGTCGTGCTGTTCATCGTGCTGATCGTGATGAGCACCTGCAGCGGCCGCAGCAGCGGTTCGTCGGGCAGCGGCTACCGCGGATCGGGCGGCTCCTACGGCGGCTACTCGAGCGGCGGCGGCCACAAATGAACGACAACCCCACACCAACTACGACTGGAGGTCCCCATGGGATTTGAATGGCTGAAACCGGGCGTGGTCCTCGGATCGCTCGTCTATGCGCTGATCGGCGTGCTGATCTTCTGGCTGTGCTTCCTCATCATCGACAAGCTCACGCCCTACGACCTCTGGAACGAGATCGTCGAGAAGCAGAACGTCGCGCTCGGCCTGGTGGTGGCGGCGATGAGCCTGGGCATCAGCATCATCGTGGCGGCCGCCATCCATTGACAACCGCCGCGCGGTCCGGACCGAAGGGCGGTCCGCAGCCGGTCGAGATCGCGCTGCTCGCGAGCGTCTTCGTCGTGGCCGCCTGCGGCCTCGTGTACGAGCTCACCGCGGCCGCGCTGAGCTCGTACCTGCTCGGCGACTCGGTGCTGCAGTTCAGCACCATCATCGGCACCTACCTGTTCGCGATGGGCGTGGGCTCGTGGCTGTCGCGCTATTTCGAACGCCAGCTGCCTGCGCACTTCCTGCGCATCGAGCTGCTGGTGGCGCTGATCGGCGGCGCGCTGCCGGCCGTTCTCTACCTGGCCAATGCCTATGTGCCCGGCGCGTTCCGGCTGCTGCTGTACGGCCTCGTGATGGTGGTCGGCACGCTGGTCGGGCTCGAGATTCCGCTCGTGATGCGGATCCTGAAGCGCAACGTGGTGCTCAAGAACCTCGTGTCGCAGGTACTGACCTTCGACTACCTGGGCGCGCTCGCCGTGTCGGTGGCGTTTCCGCTGGTGCTCGTGCCGCAGCTCGGCATGATCCGCACCGGGCTGCTGTTCGGCATCATGAATGCGGCCGTCGCCGTGTGGGCGCTCTGGCTGTTCCGCCACGAGGTGCGGCGCGTCGGCGCGCACCTCGTCGCCTGCCTGCTCTCGCTGGCGGCGCTGGTGGCCGGCTTTGCGGGCGCCGACCACATCACGACGCTGGCCGAAGACAGGTTCTACCAGGAGCCGATCGTCTTCAGCGCCAGTTCGCCCTACCAGCGCATCGTGGTCACGCGCGGGCCGCTCGGCCATCGCCTGTTCCTCAACGGCAACCTGCAGTTCGCCGAGCGCGACGAGTACCGCTACCACGAGGCGCTGGTGCATCCGGCCATGGCCGCGCATGGCGCGCCGAAGAAGGTCGCGGTGCTCGGCGGCGGCGACGGCATGGCCGTGCGCGAGGTGCTCAAGTACCCGTCGGTCGAATCGGTCACGCTGGTCGAGCTCGACCCGAACATGACGAAGCTCTTCACCGGGCACGCGACGCTGGCCGCGCTCAACGGCCATGCGCTGTCGTCGCCGAAGGTGAAGGTGGTCAACACCGATGCGTTCCAGTGGCTGCAGCAGCAAGGCGGCGCGGCGGGCGATGACGAGACCTTCGACGTGATCGTGGTCGACTTTCCCGACCCCACCAACTTCGCGATCGGCAAGCTCTACACCAGCAGCTTCTACGCCCTGCTCGACCGGCGCCTCGCGGCGAGCGGCTACGCCGTGGTCCAGACCACCTCGCCGCTGGTGGCGCGCAAGAGCTACTGGACCGTGGCGACCACCATCGAATCGGTCGGCCTGCGCGCCACGCCGTACCACGCGCATGTGCCGAGCTTCGGCGAGTGGGGCTTCATCATCGCGAGCCGCCGCCCCTACCGGCTGCCCGACGCGCTGCCTCCGGGCCTGCGCTTTCTCTCGCCCGCCACGCTGCCGCTGATGTTCGACTTCCCGGTCGACATGGCGCGCGTGCCGGCCGAGGTGAACCGCTTGTCCAACCAGGTCCTGGTCACCACCTACGAGCGCGAGTGGGGCAAGGTCATGGGGCACGAGTGAACGGGCCGTAGCAGCCATGCAGCGGCGCGAATTTCTCGGCGTGGCGGCCGGCGCGGTCGGCGCCCTGGCGCTGGCCGGCTGCGAGCCGGCGCCTGCGGCCATCGCGGGCGGGTTCGTCGGCAGTGCGATGGCGCGCGGCCATGCGCTGCGCGACGGCGCGCTGAATCGGCAGCCGGTCGCGGCCACGCGCAAGGTGCGCGTGGTGATCGCCGGCGGCGGCGTGGCCGGGCTCGCGGCGGCGCGCGCGCTGCGCCTGGCCGGCATCGATGATTTCGCGCTGCTCGAGCTCGAGGACGCGGCGGGCGGCAACGCACGCGGCGGCAGGGTCGGTGGCGTGGCCTGCCCGCTCGGCGCGCACTATCTGCCGGTGCCCGGCGACGACGCGCGCGAGGTGCAGGACCTGCTCGAGGAGCTCGGCCTGCGCCGGCGCGAGGCCGGCCGCTGGGTCTACGACGAGCGCAGCCTCTGCCACAGCCCGCAGGAACGCCTGTTCTTCCAGGGCCAATGGCAGGAGGGCCTGCTGCCCGTGCAGGGCGTCGGTGCCGAGACGCATGCGCAGTACCGCCGCTTCGCACGCCGCATCGGCGAACTGCAGCGCGCCGCGCGCTTCGCCATCCCCACCTTGCGCGCGGCGCTCACGCCCGCGCTGCTCGCGCTCGACGCCCTGCCCTTCTCGCGCTGGCTCGACGCCGAAGGCTTCGGCGACGCGCACCTGCGCTGGTACCTTGATTACTGCTGCCGTGACGACTACGGCGCCGGCATCGACCATGTCTCGGCCTGGGCCGGCGTCCATTACTTCGCGAGCCGGCACGGCTTCCAGGCACCCGGCGCGCCCGATGCAGGCGCAGATGCCTCGGAGCGCGACGGCATCCTCACCTGGCCCGAAGGCAACGGCTGGCTGACCCAGCGGCTCGCCGCACCGCTGGGCGAGCGGCTGCGCACGGGCCAGGTGGTCACGCGCATTGCGCAGCTGCGCGGCGGCGTCGAGGTCGATGCCTGGGACGCTGCCTCGCAGTCGCTCGTGCGCTGGCAGGCCGAGCACTGCATCGTGGCGCTCCCGGTGTTCATCGCCGCGCGCGTGGTCGAGAACGCGCCGCGCGTGCTCGCCGATGCCGCGGCCTCCATCGGCCATGCGCCCTGGCTCGTGGCCAACGTGCACCTGCGCGCGCCGCTCGCCGACCGTCCCGGTGCGCCGCCGAGCTGGGACAACGTGGTCTACGGCACGCGCGGCCTCGGCTACGTCGATGCGCGCCACCAGTCGCTCGACCCGACGCCGCGCGACACGGTGCTGAGCTGGTACCGGCCGCTCGGCCCGAGCCGCCACGACGCGGGCGCGGACGGCCGGCGCCTGCTGCTCGAACGGCCGTGGACCGGCTGGCGCGACGAACTGCTTGCGGAGCTGTCGGTGCCGCATCCCGATCTGGGTGCGCTCGCCACGCGCATCGAAATCATGCGCTACGGCCACGCGATGGCCATGCCGGTGCCGGGCCTGCTCGCGCGGCTCGGCGCAGCCGACGACGGCACCGCGCAGCGCGGCCACGTCACCGCGGGAAGGCTCTCGTTCGCGCATGCGGACTGGTCGGGCTACTCGATCTTCGAGGAAGCGTTCACGCGCGGACACCTGGCGGGCGCAGCGCTCGCGTGAGGCTGCGGGCCGATGTCACTGCGGCGTCACGCCGCGGCGGCATCGTCTCGCGTTTTCCGATCCGGACCTTTCGCTCCATGAAGATGCGCCTTTCCGTTCTTTCCCTCGCCGCCGCTGCCGGCGCCCTGGCGAGTGCCGCCACCGCGCAGGCACAGACCGCCTTTCCCGCCACGCTTGCGGGCCACGCCGTGCTGCCCGCGCGGAGCTTCGTTGCCGTGCCCAAGGATGCGCCGGCCGACCTGCGCCTGAGCGGCAAGTTCACCTCGGGCCAGCGCGTGGAGGCGCCGGGCACGGTAGAGGGCCTGTCGGGTGGCCGCGGCACGGGCGTCTCGCTGCCCTTCGACGGCCAGCCGCTGCAGGGCCACTCGGGCATCAAGAAGATGGACGACGGCTTGTTCTGGGTCCTCACCGACAACGGCGCCGGCGCCAAGGCCAACTCGCCCGATTTCATGCTCTACCTGAACCACTACAAGGTAGATTTCAAGAGCGGCAGGTTCAACCGACTGAACACCATCTTCCTGCACGACCCCGACAAGAAGGTGCCGTTCCGCATCGTCCATGAAGGCACGAAGCAGCGCTACCTCACGGGCTCGGATTTCGACCCCGAGAGCTTTCAGTTCGCGGGCGGCGCGCTGTGGATCGGCGACGAGTTCGGCCCGTTCCTGATCAAGGCCGACCTGAAGGGCAAGGTGCTCGCGGTGTTCGACACCCAGGTCGGCGGCAAGGCGGTGCGCTCGCCCGACCATCCGGCCGTCACCACGCCCGGTGCACCGGGCGGCGCGGTCGATTTCCAGGTCAGGCGCTCGAAGGGCTTCGAGGGCATGGCCGCGTCGAAGGACGGGAGCAAGCTCTATGCGCTGCTCGAAGGCCCGGTGTGGAACGCCGACGCCAAGGACTACGAGCGCGTCGACGGCAAGGAGGCGCTGCGCGTGCTCGAGTTCGACGTGGCGAGCGAGCAATGGACCGGGCGCCACTGGCACTACGTGCTCGAGGCGAACGGCCACGCCATCGGCGACTTCAACATGATCGATGGCAGCACCGGCCTCATCATCGAGCGCGACAACGGCGAAGGCACGGCCGACAAGGCCTGCCCCGAAGGCCAGAAGCGCAGCGACTGCTTCCACGACCTCGCGAAGTTCAAGCGCGTCTACAAGATCGAGATGGGCGAGGCGAACGTGGGCGCTGCGGTGCGCAAGATCGGCTACATCGACCTGCTGAACATCGCCGATCCGGCCAGGCGCGCGCGCAAGCCGCTCACCGACGGCGTGCTCAAGTTCCCGTTCTTCACCATCGAGAACGTCGACGTGGTCGATACGACGCACATCGTGGTCGGCAACGACAACAACCTGCCGTTCTCGAGCAGCCGCGAGCCCGACAAGGCGGACGACAACGAGCTGGTGCTGCTCGAGGCGGGGGCGCTGCTGCAGGCGAAGTAGAGCTTGGCGGGCGCGCCTCAGGCGCGCATCAGCGCCTCGATCTCGTCGGCCTTCACCGGCACCCCGCGGGTGATGAGCTCGCAGCCGGTGTCGGTGACGATCGCGTCGTCCTCGATGCGGATGCCGATGTGATGGAACTGCTCGGGCACGCCCTCCCCCGGGCGCACGTAGATGCCGGGCTCGAGCGTCAGCACCATGCCCGGGCGCAGGATGCGGCTCGGGCGGTTCTTGATGAGTTCGTTCGACAGCGGGTCCTTGCGCTCGCTCACCTCGCCGACCTGCGTCGGCTCGACATAGCTGCCGCAGTCGTGCACGTCCATGCCGAGCCAGTGGCCGGTGCGGTGCATGTAGAACTGGAAGTAGGCGCGCTTGTCGATCACGTCGTCGACGCTGCCGACCTTGTTCGCGTCGAGCAGCCCGAGGTCGAGCATGCCTTGCGAGAGCACGCGCACGGCCGCATCGTGCGGATCGTTGAAGCGGTTGCCGGCCTTGGTGGCCGTCACCGAGGCGTCCTGGCTCGCGAGCACCAGGTCGTACAGCGCGCGCTGCGGCCCGGTGAACTGGCCGTCGGCCGGGAAGGTGCGCGTGATGTCGCTCGCATAGCCGTCGAGCTCGCAGCCCGCGTCGATCAGCACCAGCTCGCCGGCACGCACCGGCGCGGCATCGGCACGGTAGTGCAGCACGCAGGCATTGGCGCCTGCCGCCACGATCGAGCCGTAGGCGGGGTATTGCGAACCCTCCATGCGGAACGCGTGCAGCAGCTCGGCGTCGAGGTGGTATTCGCGCACGTCCTTGCCCTCGCGCAGCATGCGCGCCGACAGCTGCATCGCGCGCACGTGCGCGCGGGCGCTGATGCCCGCGGCGCGGCGCATGATGTCCTGCTCGTGCGCGTCTTTCACGAGCCGCATCTCGTCGAGCGGGCTGCACAGGTCGCGCTGCGTGTCGGGGCACAGCGCGCCGAAGCGCACGCGCGCGCGCACCGACTGCAGCCAGCCGTCGATGCGCGTCTCCAGGCCCTGGTGGGTCGCGAACGGGTACCAGACGACGTCACGGTTCTCGAGCAGCTTCGGCAGCCGGGCGTCGAGCTCGCCGACCGAGATTGCCGCGTCGACGCCGAGCGCTTCGGGCGCGGCGTCGGGCCCGAGGCGGTAGCCGTCCCAGATCTCGCGCTCGAGATCCTTGGGCGCGCAGAACAGCGTCGCGCGGCCGTCGTCCGCCAGCACCAGCCAGGCGTTCGGTTCGGTGAAGCCGGTCAGGTAGTAGAAGTAGCTGTCGTGCCGGAACAGGAAGTCGCTGTCGCGGTTGCGCTGGCGCTCGGGCGCGGTCGGCACGATGGCGATGCCGTCCTTGCCGAGCTGCGAGGCGAGGCGCGCGCGGCGCTCGGCGTAGATCTGGCGTTCTGCTGGGGTCATGTTGGCGTGTTCAGTTGAAGAAGCCGCTCGGGCGTGCCCACGTCGGTCCAGGGGCCGGTGTGGCATTCGGCGCTGACGCATTCATTGTCCATCGCGGCGCGCAGGATCGGCGCCAGCGGGGCTTTGACGCCTTGGGGGTTGCCGGCGGGAATGTCGCAGTAAGGCGGCGCGAACAGCGCGCGGCGGTAGAGGCCGATGGTCGAGAAGGTGTACTTTTCGCTCGCCTCGTTCAGCGCGAGCCCGTCGGCCGAGAGGCCGAAGTCGCCCCCCGGGTTGTGCGGCGGGTTCGGCACCAGCCAGAGATGGGCGAGCTTGCCGCTCGCCGCGAAACGGTCGACCGCGGCCCGGCTGAACACGAAGCCGGGCGCGAACACGTCGCCCGCCGCGACCCAGAAGACGTCATCGAGCAGCGGCAGCGCGCGCACGATGCCGCCCGCGGTCTCGAGCGCGCCGCCGAAGTCGCGGCCCTCGTCGGAGTAGGCGATCGAGAGCGCGCCATGTCCGCCGAGCACCGGCCGTGTCCCGAAGCGATCCGCGATCTGCGCGCCGAGCCAGGCCGTGTTGACCACCAGCCCGGTGAAGCCGCCGGCCGCCAGTGCCTCCATCGGCCACTGCATCAGCGGCTTGCCCCGCACCGCGAGCAGCGGCTTGGGCGTGGCGTCGGTGAGCGGGCGCATGCGCTCGCCGCGGCCGGCCGCGAGGATCATCGCGCTGGCCGTCATGGCTGCACCCGTCCGCGCTGCAGCGCGTGGCGTTCGGTGCGCGCGGGCTGGAACAGCGCCACCAGGCACTCCATCAGCGCCTGCGCCTTGGCCGAATGGTCGGCGCTGAAGTTGCACACGTACACGTCGAGCGTGGCGCCGCGCTGCTCGGGCCAGGTGTGCAGGCACAGGTGCGATTCGGCCAGCAGCACCGTGGCGGTGACGCCGCCGGGCCCCTGCGGCGTGGCCGGAAAGCCGTGCACCAACTGGCCGACCGGCTGCAGCCCGGCGGCCTTGGCGGCCTTGACGCAAACGGCACCGAGCGCCTCCCGGTCGGTCAGCCACTGCATCGCGCATTGGCAATCGTGGAGGTCGGCGGTGAGGTGCAGCCCGTGCATGGGGCGCAACTCTAGCAGTCGCGCCGCCCGCGCCGGCCGGGAAACCGCGTCCGCAGGCCCCCGGGCATTGGTCGGGTGTTCGGCTGCTGCCGGAGGCGGTCCGGGCAGGCCCGGTAAAATCGCGGGTTCTCCCCAATCCACACTCCCGAAAGTCCAACGCCCATGGCAAACCAAGCCCTGATGGCCAACGCGATCCGCGCGCTGGCCATGGATGCCGTCCAACAAGCAAACTCCGGCCATCCGGGCGCACCGATGGGCATGGCCGAGATGGCCGTCGCACTCTGGGGCGAGCACCTGCGCTACAACCCCGTGAACCCGCACTGGTTCGACCGCGACCGCTTCGTGCTCTCGAACGGCCATGCCTCGATGCTGCTCTACGCCGTGCTGCACCTGAGCGGCTACGACCTGCCGATCGAGCAGCTGCGCAACTTCCGCCAGTTGCACAGCAAGACCGCGGGCCATCCGGAAGTGGACCTGACCCCCGGCGTGGAGACCACCACCGGCCCGCTGGGCCAGGGCATCACCAATGCCGTGGGCTTTGCGCTGGCCGAGAAGCTGCTCGGCGCCGAGTTCAACCGCAAGGGCCATGCGATCGTCGACCATCACACGTACGCCTTCCTCGGCGACGGCTGCCTGATGGAAGGCATCAGCCATGAAGCCTGCGCCCTCGCCGGCGCCTGGCACTTGAACAAGCTGATCGCGCTGTACGACGACAACGGCATCAGCATCGACGGGCAGGTCAAGCCTTGGTTCATCGACAACACCGAAGAGCGCTTCAAGGCCTACGGCTGGAACGTGATCGGCCCGATCGACGGCAACGACGTCGCCGCGGTGTCGAAGGCCGTCGCCAAGGCCAAGAACGAAGCCAGCCGCCCGACCCTCATCATCTGCAAGACCACCATCGGCAAGGGCAGCCCGAACCGCGCCGGTACCGCCAAGGCGCACGGCGAAGCCCTGGGCGCGGAAGAGATCAAGCTCACGCGCGAAGCGCTGGGCTGGACCGCGCCGGCCTTCGAGATCCCGGCCGAGGTGTACGCCGACTGGGACCACAAGGCCGAGGGCGCCAAGGCCGAAGCTGCCTGGAACGAGCGCTTCGCCGCCTATGCGCAGGCCTTCCCCGAACTGGCGGCCGAATTCACGCGCCGCATGAAGGGCGAGCTGCCGAAGAACTTCCACCAGGTGGCGTTCGACGCCGTGGTGGCCGCGCACACCAAGGGCGAGACCGTGGCCAGCCGCAAGGCCAGCCAGCTCGCGCTCGAGGCCTTCACCGCCGCCCTGCCCGAGATGCTCGGCGGCAGCGCCGACCTCACGGGCTCGAACCTCACCAACACCAAGAGCACCGCGGCGCTGCGCTTCGACTCCCAGACCGGCTCCGTGGTGATGGGCGTTCCGTCCGAGCAGCCGAAGCAAGGCGCCGAGGACGAGCCCAAGCCCGATAGCACCGCCGACGACGCCGAGCCGCCGCACGGCGTGATCGGGCGCCACATCAACTACGGCGTGCGCGAATTCGGCATGGCCGCCATCATGAACGGCGTGGCGCTGCACGGCGGCTTCATTCCCTACGGCGGCACCTTCCTCACCTTCAGCGACTACAGCCGCAACGCGATTCGCATGGCCGCGCTCATGAAGCGCCGCGTGGTGCACGTGTTCACGCACGACTCCATCGGCCTCGGTGAAGACGGCCCGACGCACCAGTCGATCGAGCATGCCGCGTCGCTGCGGCTGATTCCGAACCTCGACGTCTGGCGTCCGGGCGACACCGCCGAGACGGCGGTGGCCTGGGCGGTGGCGCTGCAGAACGCATCGCGCCCCACCGCGCTGCTGCTGAGCCGCCAGAACATCGCCTACGCGCCCAAGCGCGAACTCGGCGACATCAGCCGCGGCGCCTACGTGCTCTCGGAGCCGGAGGAAGTCGGCCTCAAGAGCAAGAAGACCGCCGCGGTGATCATCGCGACCGGCTCCGAAGTGCCGCTCGCCCTGGCCGCGCAGAAGCTGCTGGCCCAGCGCAAGATCGCCGTGCGCGTGGTGTCGATGCCTTCGACCACCACCTTCGACCGCCAGGACCTGGCCTACAAGAAGAGCGTGCTGCCGAAGAAGCTGCCGCGCATCGCCGTCGAGATGGGCTGCACCGGCGGCTGGTGGAAGTACGGCTGCGCGGCCGTGGTGGGCATCGACAGCTACGGCGAATCGGCACCGGCGCCGGCGCTGTTCCAGCACTTCGGATTCACGGCCGACAACGTCGCCGCGACCGTCGAGGCGGTGCTGCGGGACTGAGCGTCCTGCGGGACGCTTCGTTCTTCGGTCCGTGTCACAAGTTTTTCAACCTTTAGGAGCAAATCAGATGGCTATCAAACTCGGTATCAACGGCTTTGGCCGCATCGGCCGCAACGTGCTGCGCGCGGCGGTGCAGAACTTCAAGAACGACATCGAGATCGTCGCCATCAACGACCTGCTCGAGCCCGACTACCTGGCCTACATGCTCCAGTACGACTCGGTGCACGGCCGCTTCAAGGGCGAAGTCACGGTCGAGGGCAACACGCTCGTCGTCAACGGCAAGAAGATCCGCCTCACGCAGGAGCGCGATCCCGCCAACCTGAAGTGGAACGAGGTCGGCGCCGACATCGTGCTCGAATCGACCGGCCTGTTCCTCACCAAGGAAACGTGCGAGAAGCACCTCGCCGCGGGCGCGAAGAAGGTCATCATGTCGGCGCCCTCGAAAGACGACACCCCGATGTTCGTCTACGGCGTGAACGACAAGAAGTACGCCGGCGAGGCCATCGTCAGCAACGCCAGCTGCACCACCAACTGCCTGGCGCCGCTCGCCAAGGTGCTGAACGACAAGTGGGGCATCAAGCGCGGCCTGATGACCACCGTGCACGCCGCCACCGCCACGCAGAAGACCGTCGACGGCCCGAGCAACAAGGACTGGCGCGGCGGCCGCGGCATCCTCGAGAACATCATTCCCTCGAGCACCGGCGCTGCCAAGGCCGTGGGCGTGGTGATTCCCGAGCTCAACAAGAAGCTCACCGGCATGAGCTTCCGCGTGCCGACCTCCGACGTGTCGGTGGTCGACCTGACCGTCGAGCTCGAAAAGGAAGCCACCTACAAGGAAATCTGCGCCGAAATGAAGTCGCAGAGCGAAGGCGCGCTCAAGGGCGTGCTCGGCTACACCGAAGACAAGGTGGTGGCCACCGACTTCCGCGGCGACCCGCGCACCTCGATCTTCGACGCCGAGGCCGGCATTGCGCTCGACGGCACCTTCGTCAAGCTCGTGAGCTGGTATGACAACGAATGGGGCTACTCGAACAAGTGCCTCGAAATGGTCAAGGTCGTGTCGAAGTAAGGCTTCGCGGCTTCAATGAGAAACGCGCCCGAGGGCGCGTTTTTTTTGATGGCGAGTGGCGCAGCGACTCAGCGCAGCTTGTCGTTCCGGCGGATCTCGCTGCTCAATTGCGATGTCAGCCGGGTCGCGGCGCGGCGCGCGGCCAGGCCGTAGTCGCCCTTGAACTCGCCGAACTCGGCCGTGCCGTTGCCGACCGCGCGCACGCGCGCGACCTCGGCGCCCGAGGCATCGGTCACCAGGCAGGCCACCTCCGCGGTGAAGGAGGTGGGCGGCCAGGTGAGCCATGACGACGAACTCGAATCGGTCTTGATCTGCGGCGTGAACACCAGCGAGATGCCGGCGGCCTCGTTCGCCTTGGCATCGGTGGCGGTACGCAACACCACCACGTCGCGGTAGACCGCGCGCAGCGCATCGCGGATCGACTTCTCGAGATCGCGGTACGGGTAGTAGCTCACGCGGTCGCCGCTGCCGCCGGCGGTGGTCACCTGCTGGTCGCGCTGTGCGTCGGTCATCACGTAGGCGACCTTCTTCGGCACCAGGTGCGCCACCGCGCGCGGCGGCGCGGTCTCGGTGATCATGGTGATCGGATGGCTGCAGGCGCTCAGCAGCGCGGCGGTGGCTGCGGCAAGGAGCAGGCGGGAAGCGGGCGGCATGGGGTGCTCCGGTCTCAGGGCGCGATGGCCGCGATGAACTGCGGGTCGGCATACACCTGGCGCAGCAGGGCGCGGACCAGCCGCGGGTAGGCGGCCTGCCCCGCGGGCACCGCCACGATGTTGGCGTAGCTCGAATCGAACGCGATCTCGCCGCGGTAGGTCTTGCGCAGGCGCTGCGTGGCGGCGCGCGTGACAACGATCTCCACCTCCATGCGGCCGTTGCCGTTGATCACGCCGAGGTCGAGTTCGTTGACGAGGATGCGCGCCGCGATGCGTGTCGGCGCCTTGGCGTTGTAGGCCGCGATCTCACCCAGGTCGCGCACCAGCGCGTCCTCCAGGTAGCGCGCGAAGCTGCCGCTCGGCGAGAGCAGCCTTGCACGGCGCAGGCTCACGCTGTTGACCTTGTCGTCGGGATCGGTGGGCTGAACCCTGGCCACCGCCACCATGCCCGGACGCGTGGCTTCGAGCCGGTCGAGCGCCTCGTAGTCGGCCGCATAGGGCGGTGCGGAAAGTTGGGCGCAGCCCGACGCGAGCAGCGCCGCGGCCAGCAGCCAGCGGCGCGTCCTGAAGATCGCCATGTCCTGAATCCCTCGTTGAGATGCCTGCTCCCGGCGCGAGGGTAGCAGGCATTGCGGCGCCTGCGAAGGCGCTCGCGTCAGACGGGCTCGAGCACGTGGATCAGCTTGCTCGCGACCAGCTCCTTGGTCTTTTCGCCATGCGCCTTCATGTGGGGCGCCACGGCATGCGCCTGCAGGTGGGCCAGCGTTTCCCACTTCTCGATCACCACGAAGGTGTCGGGGCCGAAGCTCGCCTTCGAGGCCGGGATGCCCTGCGCGTCGATGGCGGCGCCGTACTCGATGCAGCCCGCCTCGGCCAGCACCGCCGCGCGGTTGGCGGCAAAGGCCTCGAGCAGTTGCGCGCGCTGGCCGGGCTTGGCGGTGATGACGGCGACGACGTGGATCATGAAAAGGCTCCGTGATGGGTTGGGATCGGGATCCGGAAGCGCCGAATCTAAGAGATCGGAGGGCCCGAAGCCGGTCCCGCGCGCGACGCTGCCGGCGCGTTGCGGCCGCGTCAGCGGTCCGCCGCATCCTTCCACAGATGCACCAGCGCTGCAGGCGCTTCGGCTTCCGGTACCTCGAAGCTGACCGCGCCCGAATGCACCGTGCTGCTGCTGCCCTGCATCACCACTTCGACGCGGTAGAAGCGCTGGTCGCCGCCCGCGGCGCCGGGGCCGCCGGCCGCGTCCGCGTGCGGTGCGGCGCTTTGCAGCGCTTCGTCGATCTGCCGGCGCAGTGCTTCGCTGCAATTGCCGAGCTGGTAGCTGCGCGGGCGCGCAAGGCCCGGCACGTAGGCCAGCCCGCCCTCGCGCGTGACGCGCACGATCGCGGCCTGGTCCAGGGGCGGAAGCTGAATCATGGTGCGGTGACTCCCACGGTGTTCCATGCGGCGTCCACGGCCCGGTGGGCCGCGCTGCCGTCGCCGAAGCGCGTCGCGGCATTGTCCAGCGTCAGCTGGGCGAAGGCCGCGAAGTCGGCATCTCGGCGCAGCCGCCGGTCGCACACGGTGTCGTACCAGACCCGGCCCGCGGTCTCCCAGGCCGTGCCCGGCAGCGCCGTGGCGGCCAGATGGAACGCGCGGTTCGGGATGCCGGAATTGATGTGCACGCCGCCATTGTCCTGCTGCGTCGCGACGAAGTCGCGCATGTGGGCGGGCTGCGGGTCCTTGCCGAGCACCGGATCGTCGTAGGCGGTGCCCGGCTCGGCCATCGAGCGCAGCGCGCGGGCCTGCACCTTGCCGGTGAAGAGCCCCTCGCCGACGAGCCAGTCGGCCTGCTGCGCATCCTGCTTGAGCAGGTACTGCTTGACCAGCACGCCGAAGACGTCGCAGATCGATTCGTTGAGCGCACCCGACTGGCCCTCGTAGACCAGCGCCGATTCGTGGTCGATGACGCCATGCGTGAGCTCGTGGCCGATGATGTCGACCGCGATGGTGAAGCGGTTCATGACCTCGCCGTCCCCGTCGCCGAACACCATCTGCCGGCCGTTCCAGAACGCGTTGTCGTATTCGACGCCGTAGTGGACGCTGCCGACCAGCGGCAGGCCTGCGCCGTCGATGGAGTCGCGCTCATAGACCTCGCGGTACAGGCGGTAGGTGGCGCCGAGGTGCTCGTAGGCCTCGTCGGCCGCGACGTCGCCGGTGGCGGGCTGTCCTTCGGCGCGCACCAGGCGGCCCGGCAATTCCATGGTGTGCGCCGCGTCGTGGATCGCGCGCCCGGGCGCATCGCGCCGCACGTAGCGCGGCGCCGGGCCCGACGAGAGCGAGTGCGAAGCCACGGCCTCGCGCAGTCCGCGGTGCGCGCGGTCGATCATCAGCGTCTGCGCCGCGCGGGCGCGCGCATGAGCGCCGGCGTGCTCGGCGAGCCGGTCGAGCAGGTACGGCGGAATGAAGCTGGGCGCGAGGATCGGCGGCGGGCGAAGCGGCATGGGCGGCTCTCCGATGGGCCTTGTCGGCGACGTGAATGACGGTAGCAGAAAGCCCGCAGGCCCGGTCGCCGGGGCCTTCGATGGCGCCGCTGGCGGTGGGGGCGCGAAATGAACGCCGCAACAACGTTACGACTGCGACACACACTCGGCAGGCCCGCGCCGCGCCGAGCCCATACGATCGAGGGCTGTCACATCCACTGCGGCCTGCCCATGTTCATCGTCAGCCTCACCTACACCCGCCCGCTCGAAGAAGTCGATGCCCTGATGGACCCGCACATGGCGTGGCTCAAGAAGCATTACGCGAGCGGCCTGTTCGTGGCCTCGGGCCGGCAGGTGCCGCGCACCGGCGGAGTGATCCTGGCGCGATCGGGCGACCGCGAGGCGCTCGAAGCGGTGCTCGCGCGCGACCCCTTCGTGCAGGGCGGGGTCGCGCGGATGGACGTGACCGAGTTCGTGCCGAGCATGACGGCGCTCGGCGTCGAGGTGCTGAAGAGCTTCTGACGCCGCGCGGCGACGAGCCTCGGTTTTCCTACGCGCCCGGCGCTTCTTCGCGTCCGTCCGGGTGCCGCGCAAAGCGCGCGGCCTCGCGCCCGTGCACCGGGGCCGGATCGGGCCAGGGCCAGCCGCCGAACTGCGTGCGCCGGTAGTCGGCCATGGTCTGGCTGATCTCGGCCTGGGTGTTCATTACGAACGGCCCGTACTGCACCACCGGCTCGGCGATCGGGCGCCCCTGCAGCACGAGGAATTCGCTGTCCGCCTGCGCGCCGGCGGCCAGTTCCACGGCCACGTCGGCGCGCAGCTCGACCGCGGCCGGCCCCTGCACGCGCTCACCCGCGATGTGCGCCACCGCGCCCTTGAAGAAGTACAGCATGCGCCGCGTGCCTTCGCCCGTGGCGGCCGGCAGCGTCCAGCGTGCGCCGGGCGTCATCTTCACGGTCCAGATCGCGACGTCGGCATCGGCCTGGGCCGCCCACGAGTCGGGCGGCGGCGCGAGCGCCTCGACCGCATCCGGGCCGCCGGCTGCGCTGGCGAGCCGGCCCGCGATGACCGCGACTTCGGTGCGGCCGCCCTTCGCGTCGTCGGACACGAGACGCGGGATCGCGTCGGACCAGAACATCGTGAAGTGCGGCTCGGCCATCTTGTGGCGGGCCGGCAGGTTGAGCCAGATCTGGAACAGCTCGAGCGGATTGGGCGCGCCCGTGTCGCGCAGCGGGAACATCTCGGCATGCACGATGCCCTTGCCCGCCGTGAGCCACTGCACGTCACCGCCGCCGAAGCGCGCCGTGGCACCGAGCGAATCGGCATGGTCGATCAGGCCCTTGCGCACGATCGTCACCGTCTCGAAGCCGCGGTGCGGATGCGCCGGAAAGCCCGGCACCGTTTCGCCGTGGTACATGCTCCAGCCGTCCTTGCGGCTGAAGTCCTGGCCGATCTGGCGGCCGGTCAGCGGTGCATCGGGGCCCATCTGCGCATTGCCCTTGGGGTAGGCATCGTCGTGGTAGACGCAGAACAGGAAAGGGTCGATCGTGGCCCAGGGAAAGCCCAGGGGCTGGATCTTCACGATGGGGCTGCGGTCGTTGTCGTCGGTCATGCCGGTGTTCCTTTGTGGCAAGTGGGGCATGGCCGAATCTGCCATGCCGGTGTCTTGCATGTCGGGGCCGCCGCGCCGCGCGGTAGGCCCCTTTCGCGCAACAGTGAGGAACGCGTATGGAACGATGGGCATGGCTCGGACGCCGGCGGCCCTGCTTCAGGCGCCCTGCTGCGGCATTTCGGCGTTCGGGTCCATGTACACCAGTTCCCAGAGGTGGCCGTCGACGTCCTGGAAGCCGTGCGCGTACATGAAGCCGTGGTCCTGCGGCTTGCGCGGCACCGTGCCGCCCGCCGCCACCGCCTTGACCACCAGATCGTCCACTTCGGCGCGGCTCTCGCACGACAGGCACAGCAGCACCTCGGTGCTCTTGCTGGTGTCCGTGAGGCTCTTGTCGGTGAAGGTCTTGAAGAAGTCCTCGACCAGCAGCATCGCGTGGATGCTGCCCTCCGCGATGACCATGCAGGCCGCGTTGGCGTCGGTGAACTGCGGGTTGAAGGTGTAGCCGAGCGCGCCGAAGAAGGCCTTGCTCTTGTCGAGGTCCTTGACGGGGAGATTCACGAAGATCTGCTTGGTGGCCATGGTGTTCCTTGGATCGGTGAGGAATGGATCGGATGGGGACGACGTGTTGTGTACGCCGTCCACAAACGATAACAAAGAAAATGTACGGCGTCCACATCTATTTTCGTGTGTGGCGATTCTTCACGTTCAAACGCGCCAGGGCATCATGGTCGGATGGAAATCGAGTTCAAGTTCTGCATCCCGCCCGAGCGCCTGAAGTCCGTCGAGGCGGCGCTGCGCCGCGGCACCGTGGTGCGCACACGGCTGCAGGCGCGCTATTTCGACACCGAAGACCAGCGGCTGGCGGCGGCGGGGATCGTGCTGCGCCTGCGCAAGGAAGGCCCGCGCTGGGTGCAGACCGTCAAGGCCGCGGGCGAGAACGCATTGCACCGCCTGGAGCACAACGTCGATCTTGGGGCGGCCGCTGCCGGCAGCGCGCCGCCCGCGATCGATCCGGCGCGCCACCAGGGCACGCCCGTGGGCGACCGCCTTGCGGCGGTGCTGGGCGCAGGCGGCGCGGCGCTGGTGGAGCGCCAGTCGACCGACATCGTGCGGCTGACCCGCGACGTGCGCACCACGGGCGCTGGCGCCGCGGTCGTGGAGATGGCGCTCGACGTGGGCAAGGTGGTGGCGCACGCCGGCACGCCGATGCAGCGCGAATCGCCGGTGTGCGAACTCGAGCTCGAGCTCAAGCGTGGCGATGTGCAGGGCTTGGTGGTACTGGCGCAACGCTGGTCGCAGCAGCATCGGCTGTGGTTCGGCACCGTGTCCAAGGCCGAGCGCGGCGCACGCCTGCTCGCGGGGCTCGAGCGCGTCCCGGCGGTGAAGGCCGAGCCGCCGCGCTTCGCCGGCGGCGACGGCGGCATCGGCGGCCGTGCGATCCAGCAGGCCGTGGTGGCGTCCTGCCTGGCCCAGATCCTGCCCAATGCGAGCGAGATCGCATTGGGCAGCAGCGACGAGGAGCAGGTCCATCAGCTGCGCATCGGCATCCGTCGCCTGCGCACCGCATTGCGCGAGCTGGCCGAACTCGATGCGGACAGCGCCCGGTTCGATGCCGCCGCCTGGGAAGCGCCGCTCGTGGCTGCGTTCCGTGCGCTCGGCAGCGTGCGCGATCGTGAGCAGGTCACGCTGCTGGCCCGGGCGCAATGGCGCGACCTCCCGAGCGAAGCGGCGCCACCGGGGCTCGCCGCCCTGGCTGGCGGCGGTGCCGACGCCGCCGCGCGCAGCGAAGCGCCCTCGCCCGGCGACGTGGTGCGCGCACCGGCCTTCCAGTCGGTGCTGGTTTCGCTGATCGGCTTCACGGCCGCGGCGCCCGGCGACGCGGGCCTGCCGGCCGACGAGGCGCGGCGCGTGCTGCGCGAGCGGCTGCGGCGCCTGCACCGGCAGGCGGTGCGCGACGGGCGGCGCTTCGAATCCCTGCCCACCGAGGCGCAGCATCGTGTGCGCAAGCGGCTCAAGCGCCTGCGCTACCTGGCCGAGTTCGTGGCGCCGCTGTTCGACGACGACAAGGCCGGGCGCTATCTCGCGCGGCTGCGCCCCGCGCAGGACGCGCTCGGTGCGTACAACGACGAAGCGGTGGCGCTCGCGCTCTACCGCGAGGCGGCCGGGCACGACCCGCAGGCCTGGTTCGCGGCCGGCTGGTTCAGCGCCCGCCGCGCGGCCGGCGCCAAGGCCTGCCGCAAGGCGCTGGGCCGGATCGCGGAGGCACCGCGGTTCTGGAAGCGCAGCTAGTTGCCGAATGCGAGTTCGAGCTGGCCGCCAGCGACTGATGGGTCAATGGCGCGCTTCGCAAGCTTGTGCGCTGCGACGCCTGACGCCCAGGAGAAAAAGCTCATCCATGCGAGTACCAAAGAAACCAGGAGCATCTTGGCAGTCTCCAACCGCTGGCTCTTGAGCGCCGTGCTCAGATAGGCTGGCGTTTCGCTCGCTTTCAGCACCTCACAAAGAATTTCGACTTCCTGCTCGGTGAACGTTGTTTTCGTCACATTTGCGCCGACGGCGCGAGAACAGTCGGCTGCCTTCAATGGGGCGGGCCCAAAAGGGATGGCCGACCCGACGGTTCCCAGCGATGAAGTCGTCGCGAGAAAGTAGCGTTCGGTAGCATTGATTTTCATCAACGTCCTGTCGAAGAAGAGAAGGCCAAAGCTGGCCACAGCCAGCGAAAAGCATGCGAGCAGCAGCATGAGTCTCGTCTTCAGCACCCATTTAGAGGGCAATTTCTGTACGCGGATCTGGCGGGTCTCGGGATCGAACAAGTCGCCGCAGAGGCGCAGTCGGTACATCTGAACGTCATTGGCTTTCGTCCAAATGATGAGCTCACGGGCTTTCTCGAGCGAGGAAACCGGCACTCCTGCCAGCATGCGAAACGCAAGCAAACTTGCCTCGTCCTCGACGAACGCCCGAACTTGTGGATCGGCGATTTCTTGCTTGCCGTGGACCAACTGCCACAACCTGCGGACCACAACCTGCCGTGAGCCCGCTCGATAGATTGCCCAGCCAAACGTCAGCGCGATAAGCACCGGCACGGCCAAGCTGAAGGTCTGGGCCAGATCCGAAATCGACGCGGGATCCATTCTGGACGACAGGCTCAGTGGTGATGCCCGTGCGCCCCGTGCACATGCCGGTGCTCGATCTCCACCGGCAGCGCCGCACGCACGTCGGTCACGGTCAGGCTGAACTTCAGCGCCTTGCCGGCCCATGGATGGTTGCCGTCGAGCAGCACCACCGGACCCTTGATCTTGGTCACGGTGAACACATGTTCGCGGCCGTCGTCGAGCCGGCCCTGCAGCTGGCCGCCCACCTTCACGCCGGGCGGGAAGTCGGTCTTTGGAATGGTGCGCACCAGCGTTTCGTCGCGCTGGCCGAAGGCGTCCTCGGGCGCGAGGTTCAGCGTGGCCTGGAAGCCCTTTTCCTTGCCCTCGAGGGCTTCCTCGATCTTGGGCAGCGTGTTCTCGTAGCCGCCGTGCAGGTAGGCCATGGGCTCGGGGTTCGCCTCGATGAGGTTGCCCTGGGCATCGGCCACCTTGTACTTGAGCGTGACGACGGTGTCTTTTGCGATTTTCATGACGCGCATTTTCAATGCAAAGCCCATGCAGCGGGAGGCTGCGCCAGAATCGCTCGCTCCAGACCACGTTTGCCAACCGACCGCATCCGCCCATGAACATCGTCGACGACTTCCTTGCCAGCGCCGCCCGCTTCGTCGAGATCCGGCGCGACATCCACGCCCACCCCGAACTCGGCTTCGAGGAGCACCGCACGGCCGACAAGGTGGCGGGCCTGCTCGCCGAATGGGGCATCGAGGTGCACCGCGGCATCGCGGGCACCGGCGTGGTGGGCGTGCTGCGCAAGGGCACGAGCGCGCGCACCATCGGCCTGCGCGCCGACATGGACGCCCTGCCGCTGGAGGAGGCCAACGCCTTCGCCCACCGTTCCACGCACGCCGGGCGCATGCACGCCTGCGGGCACGACGGCCACACGACGATGCTGCTGGCCGCGGCCTGGCACCTTTCGCAGCAAGGGCCCGGCGACTTCGACGGCACGGTGCATTTCATCTTCCAGCCGGCCGAGGAGATGGGCAAGGCCGGCGCTAGGAAAATGATCGACGAGGGGCTGTTCGAGCGCTTTCCATGCGACGCGGTGTTCGCGCTGCATAACTTTCCCGTCGGCGAGGTGGGCCGCTTCGCGCTCAACGAGGGGGCGCTGATGGCATCGAGCAACACCTACAAGGTCACGATGCATGGCCGCGGCACGCATGCCTCGATGCCGCACACGGGCATCGATCCGGTGGCGGCGGTGGTCACGCTCGCGCAGCAGCTGCAGACCATCGTGGCGCGCACCATTCCGAGCACCGAGCGTGCCCTGCTCGCGGTCACGCAGCTGCAGGGCGCCGATGCGCCGAACGTGATCCCGGACCTGGCCTCGGTCGGCGGCACGGTGCGCACCTTCTCGGTCGAGGCGATCGACCGGATCGAGGCGCGCCTGCGCGAAGTGGCGGCTGGCGTGGCCGCGGCGCACGGCTGCAGCGCCGAGGTGTTCTTCAAGCGCTCGTCGCCGCCCGTGGTCAACCATGCGGCCGAGGCGCGCTTCGCGGCGGGCGTGATGCGCGAGGTGGTAGGCGCCGACATGGTGACCGACGATTTCCCCGCCGTGATGGGCGCCGAGGACTTCGCGCACATGCTGCTCGCGCGGCCCGGCTGCTATGCCTTTCTGGGCAATGGCGACGGCGACCACCGGCTCGAGGGCCACGGGCCCGGCCCTTGCATCATCCACAACAGCTCGTTCGACTTCAACGACGAGATCATCCCGATCGGAGCCAGCTACTTCGTGAAGCTGGCGCAGCGCTGGCTGCCGTCGGGCGGCTGAAGTCCCCTTCTTTTCTTCCTGTCGATGATGAAAGCGGCACCCCTGATGAACTCCACTCCCTCCCTTGCGCGACGTTCCCTTGTAGCTGCCTCGGCAGCCGCGCTGGCCATCGGCGCCGCCGGACTTGCGCAGGCGCAGCAGCGCGTGATCCGCATCGTGGTGCCCTTCGGCACCGGCGCGGTGCAGGACACCGTGGCGCGCGCCTTCAACAGCGAGCTGGGCACGGCGCTCAACGCCAGCGCCGTGGTCGAGAACCGGGCGGGCGCGGGCGGCACGGTGGGCGCGGCCGCGGTGGCCAAAGCGCCGGCCGACGGCAACACGCTCGTGCTCGCGGCCGCCAGCCACCACATCGCGGGCTTCCTCTACAGCAAGCTGCCGTACGACCCGCTGAAGGACTTCGTCGGCGTGGCCTACATCGGCAACGCGGGCTACGTGCTGGCGGTGGCGGACGGGCTCAACGTGTCGAACACGGCCGACTTCATCAAGGAGGTCAAGGCCAATCCCGGCAAGTACAACTACGCCTCGGCCGGCAACGGCAGCGCCACGCACCTCGCGATGGCTTCGTTCCTTGCCAAGGCCGGGCTGCAGATGACGCACATCCCGACCAAATCGACGGGCGAGGCGGTCAACGAGGTGCTCGCGGGCCGGGTGCAGGCGGTGATCTCGTCGAGCATCGGCGTCATGGGCTTCCAGGCCGATTCGCGCATGAAGCTGCTCGCTTCCACGGGCCAGGCGCGCAGCCCCTTCCTGCCGCAGTTGCCGACGGTGGCCGAGAGCGGCCTGCCGGGCTATGCCTTCGATTCGTGGATCGGCCTGCTCGCGCCGGCCGGCACGCCCAAGGCCGAGGTCGAGCGCCTCAATGCGGCCGCCAACAAGGTGCTGGCCGAGCCCGCGATCCAGGAGCGCTTCAAGCGCCTGGGCGTGGAGCCGCGCACGCAGAGTGCCGATGCGTTCCAGAAGCTGCTGCGCGCCGACTGGGACGCCATGGGCGCGGTGGTGAAGGCTTCGGGCGCGAAGGTCGACTGAGGCGCCCGTCCGCAGCCATCAGCGCGCCGCGGTCGTCGCCAGCACCGGCCGCAGTGCGCCGCGCTGGGCATGCTGGCTGAGCCAGATGCTCGCGATCACGACCAGGATGCCCACGACCTGCAGCACCGACAAGGTCTGCCCGAGCAGCGCCCAGCCAAGGATCACGGCCGTCACGGGGCTCAGGAAGGTCAGCGGCGCGACGGCCGCCGATTCGAGCCGGGCCACGCCGCGGAACCAGACGATGTAGGTCACGGCGGCGCCGATCAGGCCGAGCCAGGCGAAGCCGAGCCAGTTGGTGGCCGTGAGCGCGGGCAGCGGCGGCTCGAGCCAGAGCGCGAACGGCAGCAGCAGCAGGCCGCCCGCGGTCAGCTGCCAGGCCGTGAAGGCCAGCGCCGAGACCGGCGGCTGCCAGCGGCGGCTCAGCACTGTGCCGAAGGCCATCGACACCGCGGCAGCGAAGGCCGCGGCAATGCCGAGCGCATCGAGCCGGGCGTTGGGCGTGAGCACCAGCAAGGCCACGCCGCCGATGCCGACCACGGCCGCGGCCACCGACAGCGCGCGCACGGTCGCACCGAGAAAGAAGCGCGCGAGGAACACCACGAAGAGCGGCTGTACCGAGGTGATCGTCGCTGCCACGCCGCCCGGCAGCCGATAGGCGGCCAGGAACAGCATCGCCCAGAGAATGGAGAAATTGAGCCCGCCCAGCACCGCGATGCGGCCCCACCAGGCGCGCTCGGGCAGCTGGCGCACGATCAGCAGCAACAGCAGCCCCGCCGGCAGTGCCCGCAGCAGCGCGACCGTGAGCGGATAGTTCGCGGGCAGCATCTCGGTGGTCACCACATAGGTGCTGCCCCAGATGGCGGGTGCGGTCGCGGTGAGCAGGACGTCGGTGGTGCGGCGGGTCATCGGCCGACTGTAGCCAGTTGCAGAAGACCGGGCGCCGGTGCGCCCTCTCGCTCAGAGCTCAGCGCTCAGGGTCGGCGGCTTCGGGGGCGGGCCAGCCGAGCAGCTCGGCCAGGCGTTGAACGATCCAGTCGGCCTCGGCGGGCGACACGCCGGCCTCGGGTGCCGAAAGCCCGGCATGGATGCGCCGCAGGATCTCGCGCTCGACCGGCACCTCGGTGTGGTGCTGGATCTGCGCGTGCGCCACCAGGTGGCTGGCCAGGTCCTCGCACACCTCGTAGCGCTCGCGCACCACGCCGATCGGCGCCAGCAGCCGCTGCCGCGCGTCGCTGTAGACCGCGAAGAACGAGGGTGGAATGAAGATCTGGTTGTCGTCGGACATCGCGGGCGGGCCTGTGGATTCGTGGTTTCCAATGACAAAACGCGCCCGCGGGCGCGTTCGTCGTGGCTCCTGCGAGCCGTCGCAGCGGATCAGCCGCCCTTCTTAGCGCGCTTGCCGGGGTTCTTCTTGCTGCGCGTGGCGGTGCCGCGCTCGAGGCTGACCTTCTGGCCGCCACCGTTCCGGGGCAGCGTGAAGCCGGGCATGGGCGTCGGCTTCGGGCTGGCAATGCGGTCGGCTTCGGTACGGATTTTCTTGGGCATGGAAAAGCTCGGATAAAAAGTGGATGTTCGAGGCTCAATTAGGCCACAGCGGGGATTTTGCCTGCCACAGGCCGGCGCAGCGGCTGTGACAGGGCTTCTTCGACTCTAGAGTTCGAGCAGGCGCACCTTCACGCTCTTGCCCTTCACGCGCCCGCTAGCGAGCTTGCGCGCCGCCTCGGCCGCGATGTCGCGGGCCACGGCCACGTAGGTCGAGAATTCGTTGACGTTGATCTTGCCGACCTGCTCCTTCGCATAGCCGCAGTCGCCGGTGAGCGCGCCCAGCACGTCGCCGGCGCGGATCTTTTCCTTGCGGCCGCCGACGATCTGCAGCGTGGCCATGGGCGGCGCAAGCGGCGCGCCCTGCGCCGGCGTGAGCTCGGCCAGCGGATGCCATTCGGACTCGCGGCCCTGCAATTGCTCGATCTTGCCGACGCTGCCCATCTCGTCCATGCTCGCCAAGTTCAGGGCGAGGCCTTCGGCGCCGCCCTGCTGGCCGACGCGGCCGGTGCGGCCGACGCGGTGGATGTGGACCTCGGCATCGGGCGTCACGTCGACGTTGATCACCGCTTCGAGCTGTGCGATGTCGAGCCCGCGCGCGGCCACGTCGGTGGCCACCAGCACCGAGCAGCTGCGGTTGGCGAACTGCACCAGCACCTGGTCGCGTTCGCGCTGCTCGAGTTCGCCGAACAGTGCGAGCGCGCTGAAGCCCTGTGCCTGCAGCACCTGCACGAGGTCGCGGCACTGCTGCTTGGTGTTGCAGAAGGCCAGCGTGCTGGCGGGGCGGAAATGGTCGAGCAGCAGGCCCACGGCGTGCAGCCGTTCGCTGTCCTTCACCTGGTACCAGCGCTGGCGGATCTTGCTGCCCTCATGCTGGGCCTGCACCGTGATCTGCTGCGGGCTCTTCATGAACTGCTGCGCGAGCTTGGCGATGCCTTCGGGGTACGTGGCCGAGAACAGCAGCGTCTGCCGCTCTTTCGGGCACTGGCGCGCGACCTTGGCGATGTCGTCGAAGAAGCCCATGTCGAGCATGCGGTCGGCTTCGTCGAGCACCAGCGTGTTGAGTGCGACAAGGTCGAGGTTGCCGCGGTCGAGGTGGTCCATGATCCGGCCCGGCGTGCCCACGACGATGTGCGCGCCGTGCTCCAGGCTCGCGATCTGGCCGCGCAGCGCCACGCCGCCGCAGAGCGTCACCACCTTGATGTTCTCTTCGGCGCGCGCGAGGCGGCGGATCTCGGTCGTGACCTGGTCGGCCAGTTCGCGCGTGGGGCAGAGCACCATCGCCTGCACTGCGAAGCGGCGTGCGTTGAGGTTGGCGAGCAGCGCCAGTGCGAAGGCGGCGGTCTTGCCGCTGCCGGTCTTGGCCTGCGCGATCAGGTCCTTGCCGAGCAGCGCGGGCGGCAGGCTGGCCGCCTGGATCGGCGTCATCTGCAAATAGCCGAGCTGCGCGAGGTTGGCCAGCATCTGCGGCGACAGCGGCAGCGTGGCAAAGCCGGTCTTGTCGGCCGGGGGCGCGCTGGCCGGGGAATCGTGGGGGGTCATTGTTCAGCAGCCGAAAAGGCTCTCAAAAAGGCCCGCAAAAAAAGCAAAAGGCCTTGCCGTGCGCCCGGGACCGGGCGCCGCAAGGCCCATTGGCTCGTCGCGGATCAGCGGCGAGGGCCGTTGTTGCCGGAGTTGGTCGGCGGGGGGCCGCGGCGCTCCAGGTGGCGGAACGTGATGCGGCCCTTGGTCAGGTCGTAGGGCGAGAGTTCGAGCGAGACCTTGTCGCCCGCCAGGATGCGGATGTGGTGCTTGCGCATCTTGCCGCCGCTGTAGGCGATCAGCTGGTGGCCGTTGTCGAGCGTGACACGGTAGCGCGAGTCGGGCAGGACTTCGGTCACTGCGCCGTTCATTTCAATGAGTTCTTCCTTGGGCATTGTGCGATTACCTCTGAGTCGTCCGGTAGATGTGTGTTGGAGATGGAATCTGGCGTCTTTGTTTCAGCCGGAGCCCGGCCGCGCGAACGCGCCGTGGCAAGGCCGCTTGTCTTTGCGCAATGCGGTTGCAATGCGCCATTCGCTTCAACAAGAACGAAGACAGTGGTGGCATTCATGGGCGCCCGGTCTGGCGCTCCAACACACTGTGAAACCGGCCCGCATCCAATGCATGGGGCCGGCGGTTGACGAATAACTCCGCCGTGGTCATCGAAACGAACCCGACATTATAGCCCGCGAGGCATGACTGTTGCTTGTCAGGCCCCGCCCAGGCATCGCGTCAGCCGCTATCCCAGCCCGAGCACCCGCCGGTTGGCGGCCACGTCCACGCCGCCCGCAGCGAAGTCGTCGAACGCCCGGTCGGCCACGCGGATGATGTGGTCGGCGATGAACTTCGCCCCTTCGCGCGCGCCGTCTTCCGGGTGCTTGATGCAGCACTCCCACTCCAGCACGGCCCAGCCCGGAAAGTCGTACTGCGCCATCTTCGAGAAGATGGCGCCGAAATCGACCTGGCCGTCGCCCAGCGAGCGGAAGCGCCCGGCCCGGTTGATCCAGCTCTGGAAGCCGCCGTACACGCCCTGCTTGCCGGTCGGGTTGAACTCGGCGTCCTTCACATGGAAGATCTTGATGCGCTCGTGGTAGTGGTCGATGTACGCGAGGTAGTCGAGCTGCTGCAGCATGAAATGGCTCGGGTCGTACAGCAGGCAGGCGCGCGGATGGTGGTTCACGCGCTCGAGAAACATTTCGTAGCTCACGCCGTCGTGCAGGTCTTCGCCCGGATGGATCTCGTAGCCCACGTCGACGCCCGCGGCATCGAAGGCGTCCAGGATCGGGCGCCAGCGGCGTGCCAGCTCATCGAAGGCTTCCTCGATCAGCCCCGGCGGGCGCGGCGGCCACGAATAGAGGTACGGCCAGGCCAGCGCGCCCGAGAAGGTCGCATGCGCCGTGAGCCCGAGGTTGGCCGAGGCCTTGGCCGCGAGGTGCAGCTGCTCGACGGCCCACTGCTGGCGCCGCACCGGGTCGCCGCGCACTTCAGGCGCCGCGAAGCCGTCGAAGCCCGCGTCGTACGCGGGATGCACCGCCACCAGCTGGCCCTGCAGATGGGTCGACAGCTCGGTGATCTCGAGCCCGTGGCCCGCGAGCATGCCCTTCACCTCGTCGCAGTAGGTCCGGCTCTCGGCAGCGCGGCGCAGGTCGAACAGGCGCGCGTCCCAGCTCGGGATCTGCACGCCCTTGTAGCCCAGGCCGGCGGCCCAGCCCGCGATGGCGTCGAGCGAGTTGAACGGGGGCGCGTCTCCCGCGAACTGGGCCAGGAATATGGCCGGGCCCTTGATGGTCTTCATGGCTTTGTCTTCCTTGTGGGTCGTGGCGGCGTTGAAAGCATACTTGGCGTTTCGTCCGACCTGCTGTGTGAGGCCGAAGCGACACAATGGATTTTTCTATTCGCACCGCGCGCCCCGCACGTTCCGAGATGCCACAACCCGTCTCCGCCCGGCTCAAGATCGGCCTTTCCGCCTGCTTCTCGCACGCCGACCCTGCGCGCTCGCTGTTCACCAACAAGACGCTGCAGTATGTCGAGCAATCGATCGCGCATTGGCTGATGTCGGCCGGCGCGATGGTCGTGATGGTGCCCTGCCCCACGGGCGAGACCGCGCGCGGCGACACCAAGCTCTCGCACTACGCCGAGTGGCTCGACGGCGTGGTCATGCACGGCGGCGCCGACGTCTGGCCCGGCAGCTACGGCGAGGTGCCGCTCAAGGACGCCTGGGTCGGCGACCGCATCCGCGACCTCTACGACCTGGCGCTGGTCGAGGCGTTCGAGCAGGCCGGCAAGCCGATCTTCGGCGTCTGCCGCGGGCTGCAACTCATCAACGTGGCCTTCGGCGGCACGCTCTACCAGGACATCGAGGCGCAGCACCAGCATCCCGAGACCCGGCGGCACCGCGACCCGGTCACCTACGACCAGAATTTCCACGACATCGAGATCGTCGATGGCACGCGGCTGTCCAAGCTCTACCCCGAGGTGCGCACCGCGCGCGTCAACAGCATCCATCACCAGGGTGTGAAAGACCTGGCGCCGGGCTTCGAGATCGAGGCCTGGAGCCTGCCCGACCGCGTGCCCGAGGCGATTCGCCGCCGCCCCGAGAAGGGGCGCAGCTACATCGCCGCCACGCAGTGGCACCCCGAATTCCACAAGTACGGCAGCACCGAGACGGTCGACGACACGCCGATCCTGCACGACTTCCTCTGGGCCTGCGCGACCGCGAAGGTGGCGCCGCGGACCGTGGCGCCCGACAGCGGCCCCGGCCGGATCCGCGACCGCGCGGCGCGGGTGCTGCGCCAGGCGCTGCTGCGGCGCTGAGGGCTGGCAGCGCGCGCTGCGGTTATCGGCGCTCGGAGCGGTTCGTCGTTCCGCTGACGCCGGCGTCGATGGTGCCGAACACCGTGACGCCGCTGCCCGACGAGGCCGCGGAACCGTTGCCGCCGCCCGATCCGGTGCCAGCGCAACCCGCCGCCAGCGCGGCGACAAGGACGGCAAGAACAGCTGCGATGAATGGCTTCACGGATAACTCCAGGCAAGGGTTGGGACTGAAGCCACTATAGGCCGATGTGGTGCGGGCACCGCCGCAACACACCCGTTGGCGGCAGGGTTGTCGTTGGTCGTTCAGCGCGGATCGGTGGCAAGCAGCATCTCGACCATCGTGCGCAAGTCGGCCTGCAGACGGGCGGCGCCAACCTCATCGAGCGCCAGCGTGGCTTCGTCCATGTAGAGCCTGCGATTGATCTCGACCTGGATGCTGTGCCGATGTTCGGCCGGGCGGCCGTTGCGGCGCACCAGCTCGACGCCCTTGTACGGATGGTTGTAGTCCACGCTGTAGCCGCGTGCACGCAGGTGCTCGCAGATGCGCTTCGACAGCGCGGGGTCGGCGGTGCTGCCGTCGCGGTCGCCGATCACGAAGTCGGCATGCACGAGGCCGGGAAAATCCGTCGCATGGCTGCCCGAGACCGCCGGCATCGAATGGCAGTTGATGTGGATGCTGTAGCCGTGCCGCGCATGCGCCGCCTCGATCGCCTCGGCCACCGCGGCGTGGTACGGGCGCCAGCAGTGGTCGATGCGTGCGCGCACCTCGTCCACGGCGAGCAGGCGGTCGTAGATCGGCAGCCCCTCGTCGGTGAGCTTCCAGATCAGGCCCTTGCCGAGCCGCACCTTCGACAGCACGCGCGGGTCGTCCGACAGCGGACCGTCCCACGGGCCGTCGAGCAGCGAGGTGTCGAGTTCGGTGACGTCGCGGTTGGCGTCGAGGTAGCTGCGCGGAAAGTGCGCCTCGATCCAGGCTGCGCCCAGGTCCGGCGCAAAGTCGTAGAGCTTCTCGACGTGGGTGTCCTCCGCGCGGCGCAGCGTGGCGAGGTCGCACGCCGGCCGGAAATCGTCGGGATAGGCCGTGCCGCTGTGCGGCGAGTCGAGCACCAGCGGCGTGTGCCCTGCCAGGCTGGTCACCTGGGCGCGGGTCTGGATCAGTTTCAGCACAGGATGCATAGGCGGTCAGTCCAGTCGGATGCGCGCAAAGGCCGCGACCTTCTTCATCTTCTCGATCTCGCTGTCGATCTGCTTCGCGAATTCGGCCGGCGTCGTGCCCGAGGCATAGAGCCCCTGCAGCGCGAGGCGCTCGCGCACCGAAGCGTCCTTCAGCGCGGTGGCCACCGCCTGCTGCATGCGCAGCGCGATGTCGGCCGGCGTGCCGGCCGGCGCCACCAGGCCGAACCACGACGGGTCGTTGTTGGCCGCATAGCCCAGCTCGCGGTAGGTCGGCACCTCGGGCAGCACGTCGAGCCGGCCGCTCCAGGACACGGCCAGCGCGACCAGCTTGCCGGCCTTCACGTGGGGCAGCGAGGAGGCGACCTGGTCGAAGTACACCGGCACCTGGCCCGCGAGCACGTCGTTGATCGCCGGGCCCGCGCCGCGGTAGGGAATGTGCACCATCGAGGTGCCGGTGCTGCTCTTGAAGAGCTCGCCCCACATGTGGCCGATGGTGCCGTTGCCGGGCGAGGCGTAGGACACCTTGCCCGGGTTGGCCTTCAGGTACTTCACGAGTTCCGCGAAGCTCTTCACCGGCAGCACCTGCGGATTGATGACGACCACGCCCGGCGCCTTGACCAGCTCGGTCACGGCCACGAAGCCCTTGACCGGGTCGTAGGGCAGCTTCTGGTAGACGGCCGGGTTCACGCCGTGCGTGGACAGCGTGGCCACGCCGAAGGCGAGGCCGTCGGGTGCCGAGCGGGCCACCTCGGCCATGCCGATGGAGCCGCCCGCGCCCGCGCGGTTGTCGATGACCACCGGCTGCTGGAGGATCTTGGCCAGCGGCTCGGAGAGCACGCGCGCCGTGATGTCGGTGGCGCCGCCCGGGGGGAAGGGAACGATCAGCCGGATCGGCCGGCCCTGGGCCCAGGACATTCCAGGAACGACCGAAGCAGCGGCCAGTGCGGAGAGAAAATGACGACGTTGCATGGGGAATCTTCCAATGAGACAGAGGTGAAAAGGCAAAAGTTGCCCCTCACATCAAGCAAAGGATAGACCAGTTAATATTCTGATCTGGAATGTTTTGATGGGCATCTTTCCGCCATGTCGCTGCGCCGCCTGAACCCGCCGCTGAACCTGCTGCGCGCTTTCTCGACCGTGGTGCGCTTCGGCAGCGTGTCGCGCGCGGCCGAGGCGCTGCACCTCACGCAAGGCGCCGTCAGCAAGCAGGTGCAGGAGCTCGAGCGCTGGATCGGCGTGCCGCTGTTCGAGCGCGCGCGCAAGCGGCTGGCGCTCACCCCCGCTGGCGAGCGCTACGAGAAGGCGGTGCGCGCGGTGCTCGCGCAGCTCGAGGCGGCCACGCTCGAACTCATCACCAGCGGCGACGGCGGCGGCGCGCTGCATCTCTCGACCCTGCCGACCTTTGGCGCCAAGTGGCTGATTCCTCGCTTGCCGGATTTCCAGCGCCGCCATCCGCAGATCACCTTGCACTTCGTGCCTTTCGTGCATGGTTACGACTTCGAGCGGCCCGAGCTCGACTGCGCGATCCTGTTCGGCGACGGCCACTGGCCCGGGGCCCGCTCGCACTACCTGGCAGGCCGCGACGTGGCGCTGATCGCACCGCGCCCGGGGCTCGCCGAGGTGCCGATCCGCACGCCGCAGGACGTGGCGCGCTGCACGCTGCTGCGCCACGTGACGGTGCCGCAGTCGTGGCTGCAGTGGAGCGAGGCGCACGGCGTGCACGGGCTCGATCCGCTGGCCGGTCCGCAGTTCGACCAGTTCCAGACCATGATCCGCGCCGTGATGGTGGGCATGGGCGTGGCGCTGGTGCCGCGCTGCCTGGTACAGGACGACATCGCCGCCGGGCTGGTCGACGAGCCGCTGCCCGAAGGCGGCTACCGCGGTGCCGAGGGCTACTGGTTCTGCTACCCCGAAGGGCGCGGCCAGCTCGCCACGCTCGACCATTTCCGGCGCTGGCTGCTGGCGGACATCGACCGCAGCGCCGCGCCGGCGGCGGACTGACGCGGGCTACTCGGGCTTCGCGCCCGAAGCCTTGACGGCGCTGCCCCAGCGCTCGATCTCGTTCGCCACGAAGCGGTCGAACTCGGCGCCCGTGGTGGGCGCGGGTTCGGCGCCGCGGTCGCGGATGAAGCGCGCCATCTGCTCGGACCTGAGGATCTCGGTCACTTCCTGGTTCAGCCGCGCCGTGATCTCGGCCGGCGTGCCGCGCGGCGCCATCAGGCCGAGCCAGCCGACCGCCTCGAAGTCCTTCGTGCCCGCAATGCCGCTCTCGCGCACCGTGGGCACATCGGGCAGCTGCGACGTGCGCTTTGCCGCGGTGACCGCCAGCGCCACCGCCTTGCCCGACTTGATGTGCGGCAGCGCCGCCGTCACCGAGTCGACCATCAGCGGCACCTGGTTGCCGAGGAAGTCCGCCTGCGCCGGGCCGCTGCCGCGGTACGGGATGTGGGTGATGAACACGCGCGCCGCCGACTTGAACATCTCGCCCGACAAGTGCTGCGTGCCGCCGATGCCCGCGCTCGCATAGCTGAGCTTGCCGGGCTCGGCCTTGGCGCGCGCGGCCAGGTCGGCCATGCTGCGAATGCCGCTTTCGGGCGTGGCCAGGAACACCAGCGGCACGGTGGCGATCAGCGAGATGCCCACGAGGTCCTTGCGCGGGTCGAAACCCGGCTTGGCATAGAGGGTCTGATTGACCGCCATCGCGCTGCCCGCCACCACCAGCGTGTAGCCGTCGGCCGGCGCGCGCACCACGAAGTCGGTGCCGATGTTGCTGCCCGCGCCGGCCTTGTTGTCGACGACGACCGGCTGCCCCAGCCGCTTGCCGAGTTGCTCGGCAAGCGCGCGCGCGAAGATGTCGGTGGCCTGCCCGGGCGGGAAGGGCACCACGAGCTTGACGGGCTTGTCGGGCCAGGCGGCGGCCTGCGCCGCAGCGGTCGCGAAGGTGCAGGCCGCTGCGGCGAGTGCGAGGGTGAAGCGTCTGCGCTGCATGGCCGTCATGGCGCCGACAGGTGCTTGCCCACGATGCCGGCGAGCTCGAACATCGTCACCTGGTCCTTGCCGAACACCGGCTTGAGCTTGGCATCGGCGTTGATCGCGCGCTTGTTGTTGGCATCCTGCAGGCCGTTGGCCTTGATATAGTCCCAGAGTTTCTTGATGACCTCGGTGCGCGCCACCGGTTCGGCACCGATCACCGCGGCCAGCGATTCGCTGGGCTTCAGGCCCGCGCCGGGCTTGCGCGGTGCGGCGGCCTTCTTCGCGGCTGGCGCCTTCTTGGCCGCAGGTGTCTTCGTTGCAGCCGTCTTCTTGGCAGCGGCGGTCTTGCCCGCAGGCGCGGCCTTGCCGAAGGTCTTGCGCGGCGGGAACTTGCTGCCACCTTCGCGCGGAGCGAACTCGAAAGTCACCTTGCCTTCCTCGGCGTTCCAGGTCAGGAAGGCCTTGAAGGCGCGGCGCGTGCGCATGCTCACGAACTTGTCGAGCAGGTCGGTCTTGCCGGTGGCGAGCAGCTTCTCCATCTGCGCGCGCTCCACCGGCTGCTGCAGGATGATCTTGCCGGTCTTGAACTTGCAGCTCGGCGTCGGCTGCGCGTTGGTGGGCACCGATTTCTCGCAGACGTAGTTGCTGCCGTGCTCGAACACCGGTGCGCCGCAGATGGGGCAGGGGCCCAGCGTGTCCTGCTCGCTGAAGTCGACGATCTCGCCGGTGTCGCCGTTCTTGTCGTCGCCGAAGTCGAACTCGAGCTTCCAGTTCTTGGCTTCCTCGTCGTACTTCAGGATGATCTCGGAGGTGAACGGCCAGCCGGCCTTGGAGCGGAAGCCCTCGAGCGGGCCGATGTGCTTGTCGCGCAAGAGCGCCTCGGCCTCGGCCACCTCGAAGGTGCGCCCGGCCGGCGACTTGCCGAACGAGAAGCCGCAGGGTTCCTGGCCCGCCTTGCCGGTGCAGCTGTAGCGGCGGTAGTTCTCCTTGACCACGCCGCCGCAGTTGGGGCAGGGCGTGGCGAGCGTGGCGTAGTCGCCCGGCACGGTGTCGCGGTCGTATTCCTTCGCCTTCTTGACGATGTGCTCCGTCATCTTGGCGATCTCGCGCATGAAGGCGTCGCGGCTCAGCGCGCCTTTCTCCATCTGCGCGAGCTTGTACTCCCATTCGCCCGTGAGTTCGGCCTTGGAGAGTTCCTCCACGCCCAGGCCGCGCAGCAGCGTCATGAGCTGGAAGGCCTTGGCCGTCGGGATCAGCTCGCGGCCTTCGCGCACCATGTATTTCTCGTTGATCAGGCCTTCGATGGTCGCGGCGCGCGTGGCGGGCGTGCCCAGGCCTTTTTCCTGCATCGCCTCGCGCAGCTCGTCGTCGTCGATGGTCTTGCCGGCGCCTTCCATCGCGCCCAGCAGCGTGGCTTCCGAGTAGCGCGCGGGCGGCCGGGTCTTGAGCGCCTTGAGGTCGGCCGACTCGGTCTTCACCGTTTCGCCGGGCTTCACCACGACGAGGTTCTTGCCGTCCTTCTCGTCGTCGTCGTTGACGGCTTCCTTGCCCCAGATCGCGAGCCAGCCCGGCTTGACCAGCACCTTGCCGTCGCTGCGGAACGGGTACTTCCTGCCGCCGGTCTCGACCGTGCTGATGCGGGTGGTGACCTGGAATTCGGCGCTCGGGAAGAACACCGACATGAAGCGGCGCACCACGAAGTCGTACAGCTTCTGCTCGGCATCCGAAAGCCCGCTCGGCGCCTGCAAGGTCGGGATGATCGCGAAGTGATCCGACACCTTGGCGTTGTCGAAGATGCGCTTGTTCGGCTTCACGTAGCTGCCGTCGACGGCCTGCTGCGCGAACGGCGCCAGGTGCTTCATGCCACTGTTGGCGAGCATCTTCATGGTGTCCTTGACCACCGGCAGGTAGTCCTCGGGCAGCGCGCGCGAGTCGGTTCGCGGGTAGGTCAGAGCCTTGTGGCGCTCATACAGGCTCTGCGCCAGCGCCAGCGTGGTCTTGGCGCTGAAGCCGAAGCGGCCGTTGGCCTCGCGCTGCAGCGAGGTCAGGTCGAACAGCATCGGCGAGGCCTGCGTGGTGGGCTTGCTTTCTTCTGTGACTGTGGCGGGCTTGCCGCGCGCTGCCTCGGCGATCTCGCGCGCTTCGCGCTCGCTCCACACGCGGTCGGCGCGGATCTCGGCGTCGGCCGTGCCATCGGGGCCCGGCGGCGGTTTCTTGAAGCTGGCATCGAACCACTTGCCGGGGTACTGGCCGGCCTCGGCCTGGAACACGCCGTGGATTTCCCAGTAGTCGCGGCTCACGAACTTGCGGATCTTTTCCTCGCGCTCCACCACCACCGACAGCGTGGGCGTCTGCACCCGGCCCACGGTGGTGAGGAAGAAGCCGCCGTCGCGCGAATTGAACGCGGTCATGGCGCGCGTGCCGTTGATGCCCACGAGCCAGTCGGCCTCGGAGCGCGAACGCGCGGCATCGGCCAGGCCCTGCATCTGCTTTTCGGTGCGCAGCGCCTCGAAGCCTTCGCGGATGGCCTGCGGCGTCATCGATTGCAGCCACAGGCGCTTGACCGGCTTGTTCAGGCCCGACTTGCCGCCCGCGTACTGCTCGATCAGGCGGAAGATCAGCTCGCCCTCGCGGCCCGCGTCACAGGCATTGATGAGTTGCGTCACGTCCTTGCGCTTGGCCTGCTTGACCACGGCGTTCAGGCGCGTCTTCGTCTTGTCGACCGGCTTGAGGTCGAAGTGCGGCGGGATCACGGGCAGGTTCGCGAAGCTCCACTTGCCGCGCTTCACGTCGAATTCCTCGGGCGCCTGGATCTCGACCAGGTGACCGACGGCACTGGTCACGACGTAGCTTTCGTTCTCGAAATGCTCGTCGTGCTTGTCGAACTTGCCGGCGACCGGCGTCAGCGCGCGGACGATGTCCTGCGCCACCGACGGCTTTTCTGCGATTACCAAAGTCTTTGTCATCTAAGGGCTCTCTATACTCTGCGGCTTCCCGCGTGCGCACGCGCACACGCGCATGTGTGCATATTCAACCTAACAGACTTCGGCGATGCCTTCCAAATCCACCTCTTCCGGCGGCCGCCGCATCCAGACGCGGCGCTCCACCGTCCATGGCAACGGCGTCTTCGCCGTCCAGGACATCGCGGAAGGCGAGACGCTGATCGAATACAAGGGCGAAGTCATCAGCTGGAAGGAGGCACTGCGCCGCCATCCGCACGACCCCGCCCAGCCGAACCACACCTTCTATTTCCACATCGACGACGGCCGCGTGATCGACGGCAACGTCGACGGCAACGCCGCGCGCTGGATCAACCATTCCTGCGATCCGAATTGCGAGGCCGACGAGGTCGATGGGCGCGTTTATATCAAGGCGCTGCGCAACATCGCTGCAGGAGAAGAGCTCAACTACGACTACGGCCTGATCATCGACGAGCCCTATACGCCGAAGCTGCTGTCGGAGTTTCCGTGCTGGTGCGGTTCGGAGAATTGCCGCGGCACGCTGCTGACGCCGAAGGACGAAGACGAGGAAAAAAAGAAAAAAAAGAAGAAGAAGAAAAAAGCCAAGAAGGCCGATAAAAAAGCTGAAAAGAAGGCGGACAAGAAAGCCGACAAGAAGGCAGACAAAAAGAAATCCGGCAAGACCAAGGAAGCCTGACGCATGCGCACCACGGCCGCCTGGTTCGAAGACCGCATCGCCGCCGCCGTGGCGCCGCTGCTACCGGGCTTTGGCGTCGAGATCGCGGCCGAGATCGATTCGACCAATGCCGAGCTGATGCGCCGCGCACGCGCCGGCCGCACCGCGCCCGTGCTGCTCGTGGCCGAGCACCAGACCGCGGGGCGCGGCCGCCTCGGGCGGGCCTGGCAAAGCGCGCAAGGGCAGGGCGGCAGCGACGGCCCCTCGTCGCTCATGTTCTCGCTAGCCCTGCCGCTCGCGCCGCGCGACTGGTCGGGGCTGTCGCTCGCGGTCGGCGTGAGCGTGGCCGAGAGCCTCGATCCCACGGGCGCGGCGAAGGTCGCGCTCAAATGGCCCAACGACCTCTGGGTGGACGACCGCAAGCTCGTCGGCATCCTGATCGAAACCGCCATGCCGCAAGGCGCGCCGGCGCCGGCGCGCTACGTCGTGATCGGCATCGGCATCAACATCGGTCCGCGCGACGGCGATGGCATGCGCACGCCGCCCGCGTGGCTGCGCCAGTGGCGCCCTGACGCGCGTGCGCCCGAGGTGCTGGCCGAACTGGCCGCGCCGCTGGTGCGCAGCGTGCAGGACTTCGAGGCGCGGGGCTTCGCGCCCTTTGCCGAACGTTTTGCCGCACGCGATGCACTGCGCGGACGCGAGGTCCAGCTCAGCGACGGCACGGCCGGCCTGTGCGAGGGCGTGGCCTGGGGTGGCGAACTCCAGGTGCGCACCGCCGAGGGGCTGCAGATGATCTCGAGCGACGAGGTCAGCGTGCGCCCGCGCGGGATGACGATCTGACCGCGGCCCGCTCGCCATGAAGCTGCGCCTTGTTCTCGCCGTGCTGGTGCTCGCCAACATCGGCTACTGGCTCTGGTCGCGCGGCGACCTCGCGGGTTTCGGCCTGGCACCGGCGAGCCTCGACGAGCGCGAGCCGCACCGTCTTGCGCGCCAGGTCCATCCCGAGTGGCTTCAGATCCGCAAGGACGGCGGCAGCGCCGCGCCCTGACGGCGGTGGCGCCGGCGTCGGCGCTCAGGGCGCCGCGGCCTCGCCTTCGAAACGCACCGTGAAGCGCGCGCCGGGCGGCTGCCGCTCAGGGTGGGCATCTTCGAGCTTCACCTGCGCATGGTGCAGGTTGGCGATCTCGCGCACGATCGGCAGGCCCAGCCCCGAACCGTCGGCCTCGTTGCCCAGCACGCGGTAGAAGGGCTCGAACACGAGCTCGCGATCGGCTTCGGCGATGCCGGGCCCGTTGTCCTCCACCTGCAGCAGCACCACCTGGCCGAAAGGGTCCGCCAGCACGCGTGCGGTGATGACGCCCGGGCGCTCGTCGGTGGAGGGCGTGTAGTTGATCGCGTTGTCGAGCAGGTTGCGCGCCAGCTCCTTCAGCAGGGTCGGGTTGCCTTCGACCACGACGCCAGGCGCGCCCGGCTGGGCGCCGTCATAACCCAGGTCGACACGTTTTTCGATCGCGCGCGGCACCGCCTCGCGCACCACCTCGATCAAAAGCCGTGCCAGGTCGCAGGGCTGGCGCGCGGTGCCTGCCCCGGTGCTTTCGGCACGCGCGAGCGAGAGCAGCTGGTTCACCGTGTGGGTGGCGCGCACGCTGGCGCGGCCGATCTGCTTGAGCGACTGCTTGAGCTCGTCGGCGTTGGCGCCTTCGCGCTGCGCCAGGTCGGCCTGCATGCGCAGGCCCGCGAGCGGCGTCTTGAGCTGGTGCGCCGCGTCGGCCAGGAAGCGCTTCTGCGTGTGGATCGAGTCGTTGAGCTTGTCGAGCAGTTCGTTGACCGAGGAAACCAGCGGCACCACCTCGAGCGGCACCGACGACTCGTCGAGCGGGCTCAGGTCGCCCGGGCGCCGCTCGCGGATGCGCGCCTCCACCACCGACAGCGGCTTGATGCCGCGCACCAGCGCCAGCCAGATCAACAGCACCGCGAGCGGCAGGATCGCGAACTGCGGCAGCAGCACGCCCTTGATGATCTCGGTTGCAAGGATCGACTGCTTCTCGCGCGTCTCGGCCACCTGCAGCAGCGCGGGCGCCGCATCGTCGCTGCCGGCCAGCCAGAGCGACGCCACGCGCACCTCCCGGCCGCGCATCTGCCCATTGCGCAACATCACCACGCCCGCAACCGGCGGCTCGTCGAAGCTGGGGTGCGGTACGTCGGCCTCGCCGCTCAATAGCTTGCCGTGGCTGTCGAGCACCTGGTAGTAGACGCGGTCCGCGCCGTCGGCGCGCAGGATCTCACGCGCGGGCTGCGGCAGCACGAACGCCGTTTGGCCCTGCTGCATCGTGACGAGCCGTGCCAGCGTCTGGACGTTGTATTCGAGCGCCCGGTCGAACGGCGCATTCGCGATGCCCTGCGCCACGAGCCAGGTCACGCCGATGCTCACGGGCACCAGCAGCAGCAGCGGCGTGAGCATCCAGTCGAGGATCTCGCCGAAGAGGGAGCGCTGTGCGCGCTGGAAGAGTTTCAAGCCCGCTCCCGGCTTTCGGGCCGCCCCATCAACCCTGAATCTTCTCGAGGCAGTAGCCCAGCCCGCGCACCGTCGCGATGCGCACCGGCCCCTTCTCGATCTTCTTGCGAAGCCGGTGGATGTAGACCTCGATCGCGTTGAGGCTCACTTCCTCGCCCCATTCGCAGAGGCGCTCCACCAGCTGGTCCTTGCTGACGAGGCGGCCGGCGCGCTGCAGCAGCACTTCGAGCAGGCCGAGCTCTCGCGCCGAGAGCTCGACCATCTTGCCGTCGATCGTCGCCACGCGGCCGGCCTGGTCATACACCAGGGGGCCGTGGCGAATGGTGTTGCTGGTGGCGCCCATGCCGCGGCGCGTGAGCGCCCGCACGCGGGCCTCGAGCTCCTGCAGGCTGAACGGCTTGGCCATGTAGTCGTCGGCGCCATGGTCGAGGCCCTTGACGCGCTCCTCCACGCTGTCGGCCGCGGTGAGCACCAGCACCGGCAACTGCGAGCCGCGCGCGCGCAGCCGCTTGAGGATCTCGATGCCGTGCAGGCTCGGCAGGCCGAGGTCGAGGATCAGCAGGTCGAATTCGTTGTGCGTCATGAGCGCGGTGTCGGCCTGCGAACCGTTGGCCACGTGGTCGACCGCCGCGCCCGAGGTGCGCAGGCTGCGCAGCAGGGCGTCGGCCAGCACCTGGTCATCCTCCGCAATCAGAATCCGCATGCGCCACCTCCGGCCGGTTCGGGCGCCGCGCTGGCGCCTTTCACATTTGTCTCGGGTCGAGTCTAGCCCGCCGTATAGGCTTCGAGACCGATGGTTACCACGGTGGCGACGTCATGGCCGACGCTGTCGCGGAACTCGCGCTCGGCCTGCGTCACGGCACCGCGGAAGGCGTCGAGCCAGGCCAGCCCGTCGGCGGTGAAGCGCACGCGCCGCGCTCGCGCGTCGAGTGGATCGGGCCCGCGCGTGACCAGCCCCCAGGCCTCGCACTGGTCCACCAGGGCGCCCATGGCCTGCTTGGTCATGCCGGCGCGATCGGCCAGTTCGGTCAGGCGCGAGCCCTCGCGCGCCAGGTGCCGCGTGATGTGGATGTGCGCGGCGCTCACCTGGGCGCGCGCCGCGAGGTTCGAGAGGGCCAGCGGCACCTCGACGTCGTGCGCCATGAGCTCGAGAACCCGCTCGTCGAAGCGCCGCATGGCATGGCCCAGCAGGCGGCCCAGGTGGGTCTGGCGCCACGCATCGGGGTCGGCGGGAAAGGCTGCGTCATTCACGGGCAGATGGTAAAGCAAACTGACTAAAAAATGGGTTTACTCGAATTCATCAAGCTCTACACTACTGTTCAAGCATCCAGCCTGTAATTAAAAGCAGAGCACTGGCAGTCACACCCAAGTCGTTGATCTTTCTAGGAGTTTCCACATGGACGCAGTCGTCAAGGGCGCAAGCATCTCGGTCGCCAACAGTGAAAAGGCCAAGGCCCTGCAGGCCGCACTGGCGCAGATCGAAAAGCAGTTCGGCAAGGGCACGATCATGCGGCTCGGCGAAGGCGAGGCGCTCGAAGACATCCAGGTGGTTTCCACCGGCTCGCTGGGCCTGGACATCGCGCTCGGCGTCGGCGGCCTGCCGCGCGGCCGCGTGATCGAGATCTACGGGCCGGAATCGTCGGGCAAGACCACGCTCACGCTGCAGGTCATCGCGGCCATGCAGAAGCAGGCCGGCACCTGCGCCTTCGTGGACGCCGAGCACGCGCTCGACGTGCAGTACGCCCAGAAGCTCGGCGTGAACCTGTCCGACCTGCTGATCAGCCAGCCCGATACCGGCGAGCAGGCGCTCGAGATCGTCGATTCGCTGGTGCGCTCGGGCGCGGTCGACCTGATCGTGGTCGACTCGGTCGCGGCGCTCACGCCCAAGGCCGAAATCGAAGGCGAGATGGGCGATTCGCTGCCCGGCCTGCAGGCCCGCCTGATGAGCCAGGCGCTGCGCAAGCTCACCGCCACGATCAAGAAGACCAATTGCATGGTCATCTTCATCAACCAGATCCGCATGAAGATCGGCGTGATGTTCGGCTCGCCCGAAACCACCACCGGCGGCAATGCGCTCAAGTTCTACGCCTCGGTGCGGCTGGACATCCGCCGCATCGGCACCATCAAGAAGGGCGACGAGGCGATCGGCAACGAAACAAAGGTCAAGGTGGTGAAGAACAAGGTGTCGCCGCCGTTCAAGACGGCCGAGTTCGACATCCTGTTCGGCGAGGGCATCAGCCGCGAGGGCGAGATCATCGACATGGGCGTCACCGCCAAGATCCTCGACAAGTCGGGTGCCTGGTACGCCTACAACGGCGAGAAGATCGGCCAGGGCCGCGACAACGCGCGCGAGTTCCTGCGCGAGAACCCCGAGCTGTCGCGCGAGATCGAGAACAAGGTGCGCGAGTCGCTGGGCATTCCGCTGCTCGCGGCAGATGCCGGCGCGCCGGTACCCGAAAAGGCCGAGAAGCCTGCCAAGGCGGCCAAGGCCGACAAGGGCGAGTAAGGCGCGGGTGCGACGGCCGTTGCAGGCCGTGCAGATGACCAGACACGCATGGCTTTCGACGCTCCTTCCCTCAAAGGCCGGGCGCTGCGGCTCCTGAGCCAGCGCGAGCATTCGCGCGCGGAGCTCGAGCGCAAGCTCGCGATGCACGAAGAAGAACCCGGCACGCTGGCCAAGGCGCTCGACGAACTGGTCGCCAAGGACTTCATCAGCGAGCCGCGCGTGGTCGCTTCGGTGCTGCACCAGCGGGCGGCGCGCTCGGGCGCCGCGCGGGTGCGGCAGGAACTGCAGGCCAAGGGCATTGCGCCCGAGGCCATCGCCGAGGCGGTGGTGAGCCTGCAGCACACCGAAGTCGAACGCGCCACCGCGCTGTGGCGCCGTCGCTTCGATGCGCCGCCTGCAGATGCAAAAGAGCGGGCGAAGCAAACACGTTTTTTGCTCGCGCGCGGTTTCTCGGGCGCGGTGGTGGCCAAGGTCCTCAGGAGCGATTTCGATGAACCCACGGACGACGAGTGACGACACCCACGGCGCGCCATCGCGCGTCATCACGCAGCGCGTGGCCTGCGACTGGCGCCGCGCCGATGCGCTGGCCGCCGATCCGGCGCGGCTGCCCGACTGGGCCAGCGGCCTGGCCCGGAGTGCGCTGGTGCCGCAAGGCGATCACTGGAAGGTGACGACGCCCGAAAGCGGCGAGGTCCGCATGCGCTTTGCGCCCGCCAACGATTTCGGCGTGCTCGACCACTGGGTCGCGCCCGACGGCGTGCCCGAGGTCTATCTGCCGTTTCGCGTGATCGGTGTGGCGCCGGGCGTGTGCGAGCTGCAGTTCACGCTGCTGCGGCAGCCGCACATGGACGATGCCGCGTTCGAGCGCGACGCCGACTGGGTCGCACGCGACCTGCAGTCGCTGCGCCAGCTGCTCGAGGCCGCCTGACGGCGCTCAGAGCGCCAGCATCAGCTTGAGGTTCTGCACCGCGGCGCCGCTCGCGCCCTTGCCGAGGTTATCGAGCCGCGCGATCACCACGGCGTGGTGGTGGTCCTCGTTCGGGAACACGCGCAGCTCGAGCTGGTTGGTGTCGTTGAGCGCCAGCGCGTCGAGCTTGCCGTCCTCGGTCGGCGGCAGCACCTTGACGAACTGCTCGGGCGTGTTGCTCTTCGCGTAGTGCGCGGCCAGGGCCTCGTGCAGGTCGCCGGCCTTGGGCTTGCCGGGCAGCAGGTCGAGGTGCAGCGGCAGCTGCACGAGCATGCCCTGCTTGAAGTTGCCGACCGAGGGAATGAAGACCGGCCGGCGGGTCAGGCCGGTGTACTTCATGATCTCGGGGATGTGCTTGTGCTTGAGACCGAGCGCGTAGGTTTCGAACAGCGCCGCCTCGCCCTTTTCATAGGCCTCGATCATGGCGCGGCCGCCGCCCGAATAACCGCTGACCGAAGGCAGCGAGATCGGGAAGTCGGCCGGCAGCAGGCCCGCGTCGACCAGCGGCCGCACGATGGCGATGGCGCCCGTGGCGTAGCAGCCCGGGTTGCCGACGCGGTCGGCCGCGGCCACAGCCTGCCAGTGACCGGCGACCAGCTCGGGAAAGCCGAACACCCAGCCGGGCGACACGCGGTGCGCGGTCGAGGCGTCGATGATCTTGGGTTTCTTGCCCGACAACTGGTCGATCAGCGCCACCGACTCGCGGGCCGCATCGTCGTGCAGGCACAGCACCACCAGGTCGACGCCCGCCATGAGTTCGCGCTTGGCGTTGACGTCTTTTCGCAGCTCGGGCGCGATGCTCACGAGTTCGATCTGCGGCATCGTCTGGAGCCGCTCGCGGATTTGCAAGCCGGTGGTACCGGCTTCGCCGTCGATGAAAACCTTGGCCATGATGGGTGCCTGCTAGAAGTACGTATTGACCGCAACCGCGCGTCGAGTATTGGTGCGGCGCACCATGATACAGTCCGCGGTTGTTCGCCGCCCCCAGCCTTCAGGCTGCCGTCGCCCGCGAGCAACAGAGCAGAAACAGCTTCAGACGCCAGGTCTTCCGTTCCCAACCCCTCCTTCCGAGAGACATCCCTCATGAAGATTCACGAGTACCAAGGCAAGGAAATTCTTGCCAAGTTCGGCGTGCCGGTGCCGCGCGGCATTCCGGCCTACACGGTTCAGGAGGCGGTCGAGGCCGCCCAGAAGCTTGGAGGCCCGGTGTGGGTCGTCAAGGCCCAGATCCACGCGGGCGGCCGCGGCAAGGGCGGCGGCGTGAAGGTGGCCAAGTCGATCGACGACGTCAAGAAGCTGGCCGGCGAGATCCTCGGCATGCAGCTCAAGACGCACCAGACCGGCCCCGAAGGCCAGAAGGTGCGCCGCCTCTACATCGAAGACGGCGCCGACATCCACAAGGAATACTACGTCTCTGCCGTGACCGACCGCGCCACGCAGAAGGTGGCGTTCATCGCCTCGAGCGAAGGCGGCATGGACATCGAGGAAGTGGCCCACGCCACGCCCGAGAAGATCATCACGGTGTACGCCGACCCCAAAGAAGGCCTGACCGACGCGCAAGCCAAGGAAATCGCCGACGGCATCGGCATGCCGGCCGATTCGACCGCGCAGACCGTCGACATCCTGAAGAAGCTCTACACCTGCTACATGGAGACGGACGCCTCGCTGGTCGAGATCAACCCGCTCAACCGTGACAGCAAGGGCAAGGTCATGGCGCTGGACGCCAAGTTCAACTTCGACAGCAACGCGCTGTTCCGCCACCCCGAGATCGTGGCGCTGCGCGACCTCGACGAAGAAGATCCGGCCGAAGTCGAAGCCTCGAAGTTCGACCTGGCCTACATCAGCCTCGACGGCAACATCGGCTGCCTGGTGAACGGCGCGGGCCTGGCCATGGCCACCATGGACACCATCAAGCTGTTCGGCGGCGAGCCGGCCAACTTCCTGGACGTGGGCGGCGGCGCCACCCCCGAGAAGGTCACCGAAGCCTTCAAGATCATGCTGAAGAACAAGAACGTCGAGGCCATCCTCGTCAACATCTTCGGCGGCATCATGAAGTGCGACACCATCGCCACCGGCGTGATCGCAGCCTGCAAGGCAGTGAATCTGCAGGTGCCGCTGGTCGTGCGCATGAAGGGCACGAACGAAGCCGAAGGCAAGAAGCTGCTGGCCGATTCGGGCCTGCCGATCATCAGCGCCGACACCATGGCGGACGCGGCCCAGAAGGTTGTCGCAGCGGTCAAGAAGGCCTAAGGAACAAGTCATGTCGATCTACATCAACAAAGACACCAAAGTCATCACGCAAGGCATCACCGGCAAGACCGGCCAGTTCCACACCGAGAAGTGCCAGGAATACGCGAACGGCAAGAACGCCTTCGTGGCCGGCGTGAACCCGAAGAAGGCCGGCGAGTCGATCTTCAACATCCCGATCTTCGGCTCGGTCAAGGAAGCCGCCCAGCAGACCGGCGCCACCGTGTCGGTGATCTACGTGCCGCCCGCGGGCGCCGCTGCCGCCATCTGGGAAGCCGTCGAGGCCGACCTCGACATGGCGATCTGCATCACCGAAGGCATCCCGGTGCGCGACATGCTCGAAGTGCGCAACAAGATGAAGGCCAAGGAAGCCGCCGGCGGCAAGAAGACGCTGCTGCTCGGCCCCAACTGCCCCGGCCTGATCACGCCCGACGAGATCAAGATCGGCATCATGCCCGGCCACATCCACCGCAAGGGCCGCATCGGCGTGGTCTCGCGCTCGGGCACGCTCACGTATGAAGCCGTGGCGCAGCTCACCGAAATCGGCCTCGGCCAGTCGAGCGCAGTCGGCATCGGCGGCGACCCGATCAACGGCCTCAAGCACATCGACGTGATGCAGGCCTTCAACGACGATCCCGACACCGACGCCGTCATCATGATCGGCGAGATCGGCGGCCCCGACGAAGCCGACGCGGCCCGCTGGTGCAAGGACAACATGAAGAAGCCGGTCGTCGGCTTCATCGCCGGCGTCACGGCGCCTCCGGGCAAGCGCATGGGCCACGCCGGCGCGCTGATCTCGGGCGGTGCCGACACGGCCGAAGCCAAGCTCGCCATCATGGAAGAGTGCGGCTTCACCGTGACCCGCAACTTCTCGGAACTGGCCAAGCTGCTCAAGGCCAAGATCTAAGCCTCGGCCTTCTCCCGCGCGACACGCCGGAAGCAAAGCGCCCGCACGACCTGCGGGCGTTTTTTTTGCTGCGAGGCGCCGCGCAAGCCAGTACGCTCACGATCCGACCCATGGAACGCTTCCCGATCACCGCCATGCTGCGGCGCGCCTGAACCAAGATGGCGACTGCCGGCGCATCCTTCTTTGCTGCACGCCCGCCGCTGGACTGGGAGTTCGCGGCGCTGACCGATGTCGGCCTCGCGCGCAGCCACAACGAGGACGACCTGCTGGTCGATCCGGCGCTCGGCCTCGCGGTGCTGGCCGACGGCATGGGCGGCTACAAGGGCGGCGAGGTCGCCAGCGCCATGGCCGTGTCCCTGGTGCAGGCCGGCTTCGCGCGCTGGTTCGCGCAGGGCGGGTTGCAGGCGCCGGGGCGCGTGGTGCGCCGCGCGCTGCAGGCGGCCACGGACGAGGCGAACGCCGCCATCCTCGACGCCAGCCTTCGCAATGCCGAGCTCCAGGGCATGGGCACGACGCTGGTGCTGGCGGCCTTCAGGCCGCAGCGCGTGCTGGTCGGCCACATCGGCGATTCGCGCTGTTACCGGCTGCGCAACAACAGGCTCGAGCAGCTCACGCGCGACCATTCGCTGCGCCAACAGCAGCTCGACGCCGGCGCGATCACCGCCGAAGAGGCGCTGGTTTCCCCGCACCGCAACCTCGTGACGCGCGCGGTCGGCGTCGAGCCGCAGGTCGTGCTCGAGACCCACGAGCACACGGCCCGGCCCGGCGACCTCTACATGCTTTGCTCCGACGGGCTCAGCGAGATGGTTCCCGATGCGCAGCTTTTCACGCTTTTGGCCCAGGACATGGGGTTGCAGCAGAAGGCCTCTCTTTTGATTGCAGTTGCAAACGACAATGGAGGCCGCGACAACATCTCCGTTGTCCTGGCCAGGGCGCGTGCGGGCGGCGCGCCGGAAGCCGCATAGTTGCAGGCTTGGCGACAGACCGTCGCGCCGGCCTGCGGTCGACAGGAAAACATGCAATCGGGGACTCGGCCATGCCGAAAATGATCATTGCGATCGAGGGAGAGGTCGTCGGGCAGTTCGCGCTCGCCAAGGACCGGACGACCCTCGGCCGACGCGCCTACAACGACATCGTGATCGACAATCCCGCCGTCAGCGGCGAGCATGCGTTGCTGCACATGAAGCGCGGCGGCGAGGTCGAAATCGAAGACCTGGACAGCACCAACGGCACCTACGTCAACGGACACCTGGTTCGGAAGCAGGTGCTGCGCGAGAACGACGTGATCGACATCGGCGGCTGCCGGATCCGTTTCCGCGCGCGCAACAACCCGGCGGCGAGCGCGGCGGCAGCGCTCGAGGCGTCCGGGCGCAGCGGCTTCTCGGAACCCATGCCGCTGTCGTCGGCACCCACGGAAACCGGCGCGTTGATGAGTTTCGGCACGCCCGTGCTGCGCATGCTCTCGGGCAGCGAGCCCGGGCAGGAGGTCTCGCTGCAGAAAGTGGTCACCACCGTCGGTCGGCCGGGCGTGGCGGTGGCGGTGGTCACGCGCCGACGCCAGGGCTATGTGGCCGCCAGCGTCATGGGCGCCGTCACGCTCAACGGCGCGCCGCTCGGCACCGAAGCGGTGCCGCTGCAGGAGCGCGACGTGCTCGAGCTCAGCGGCGAGACACGCATGGAATTCGTGCGGGTCTGAGGGGCCTTTGCCTGCTGCACGCCCTCGCGAACGCCTGACGCCATGAAAAAAACGCTGGGGCGACACTGGCCGCGCATCGCCATCACGCTGGTGCCGGTGCTGGTGGCGCTGACGCACGCGATGGGCGCATGGCACCTGAACGCGCTCGACCGCCTCGACCGCCTGATCTACGACACCCGCCTGCGCGCCACCATGCCGCGCACCTTCGATCCGCGCATCGTGATCATCGACGTCGACGACGACAGCCTCGCGCGGCAGGGCCAATGGCCCTGGGGGCGCGACAAGCTCGCGCGGCTCACCACGGAGCTCATGCAACGGCAGCAGGCGGCCGTGGTGGGTTTCGACGTGATGTTCATCGAGCCTGATCGCAGCTCGGGCCTGGACCATCTGCGCCAGATCGCACGCGGTCCGCTGCGCGAGGTGCCGGCGCTCGGTGCCGAAGTGGAGCGCCTCGCGCCCGTGCTCGACAACGACCTCGTCTTTGCCCGGGCCCTCGAAGGCCGGCCCGTGGCACTCGGCTACTACTTCACGCGCACCGAGAAACCATCGACGATGGGCGCCTTGCCGGCGGCGCCGCTGCTCGAGGCCGATGCCTTTCCGCCCGGCATCGGCTACGCCACCGGCTGGAACGGCTTCGGCGCGAGCCTGCCCGTGCTCGCGGCCGCCGCCCCGGCCTCGGGGTTTCTCAACACGCTCCATCACTCGGCCGACGACGGCGTCATCCGTTCCGTGCCGCTCATCGCGCGCTACGAGAGCGGGCACGGGCCGCCGCGCTACTACGAATCCTTCGGGCTCTCGGTCTACCGGCTCGCCAACGGCTCGCCGGCCGTGCTGCCGGCCTTTGCGGATGCGGCCGGCGAGTCCCGGCTCCATTCGCTGATCGTCGGCGGCCTGCGCATTCCGGTGGACGAGGCCGCGCGCATGCAGGTTCCCTACCGCGGCCCGGGCGGCGAGCAGGGGGGATCGTTCCGCTACGTGCCGGCCGCCGACGTGCTCGAAGGGCGGCTCGCCCCCGGCGAGCTGAAGGGGCGCATCGTGCTCGTCGGGGCCACGGCGCCCGGACTGCAGGATCTGAGGGCCACCCCCGTGAGTTCGGCCTTTCCGGGCGTCGAGGTGCATGCCAACCTCGTCTCGGCCATGCTCGACCGCCGCCTGCTCTCGGTGCCTGACTACACCACGGGCTACGAGGTGCTCAACATCCTCGCCGCAGGACTCATCCTCGCGCTGGGCCTCACGCTGCTCCAGGCGTCGCGCGCGGTGCTGCTCGGCATCGGCACCATCGCCGCGATCGTGGGAGCCAACACCTGGCTCTACCTCGGGTTCAACCTCGTGCTGCCGCTGGCTTCGATGCTGGTCATGGCGACGCTGGCCTTCGTGCTCAACATGGGATGGGGCTATTTCGTCGAGGCCCGCGCGCGGCGCGGCCTGGTCCGGCTGTTCGGCACCTACGTGCCGCCGCAACTGGTCGACGAGATGCTGGTCAAACCCGGGCACTACAGCATGCGCGCCCAGAGCAGGCAGATGACCGTCATGTTCTGCGACATGCGCGAATTCACGCGCATCTCCGAGCACATGCCGCCGGCCGACGTGCAGGCCTTCCTCAACAAGCACTTCAGCCGGCTCGCGGCCATCATCAGCGCCCACCGCGGCACCGTCGACAAGTACATGGGCGACTGCGTCATGGCCTTCTGGGGCGCGCCCATCGAGACGGCGAACCATGCCACGCTGGCCGTGCGCGCCGCGCTCGACATGGCGCAGGCCGTGCGCGAACTCAACAGCAGCCACGTGGCCGACGGGCGCCCCGAGGTCAGCGTCGGCATCGGGATCAACAGCGGCGTGATGAGCGTGGGCGACATGGGCTCCGCGGCGCGGCGCAGCTATACGGTGGTGGGCGACGCCGTCAACCTGGCCTCGCGCCTCGAAGGCCTGAGTGCGTACTACGGCGTGGAGATCGTCGCGAGCGGCGCCACGCGTGAACTGGCGCCCGGCTTCGTCTGGCAGGAACTCGACAGCGTTCTCGTCAGGGGCAGGGCGCAGCCCGTCTCGGTGTTCACGCCGCTCGCGCTCGAACCCGGGCAGGAATCGGGCGGTGACCCCCTGCAGGCAGAGACGCTGCAGCGCTGGGCCGAGGTGCTCGCCGCCTACCGGCGCCAGGACTGGGCGACCGGTCGAAACCTGCTCGACCCTTTGCTCGCCGAGGATGCCAAAAAAGTCCTTTACCAGCTCTATGCGCAGCGATTAGCCTCGATGGCGTTGCGGCCCCAGGATCCCGAGTGGGATGGTGCAACCCGGTTCGAAAGCAAATGACCACGGACTAAAGCGGGGGTCTTCCACAATGCAGGTTCGCGTGCTGGGTTGCTCTGGCGCCATCGCCAAGGACTGTCGCACCACGTCGTTCCTGGTCGACGGCGACTTGCTCGTCGATGCCGGAACGGGCGTTGGCGATCTCACGCTCGACGAGATGGCGCGCATCGACGATGTGGTGCTCACCCACTGCCACCTCGACCACATTGCCGCGCTGCCCTTGCTGCTCGATGCTGTCGGAAGCCGCCGCACCCAGCCCCTGCGCGTGCATGCCTTGCCCGCGACCATTGCGGCGCTGCGCGCGCACGTGTTCAACAACGTCATCTGGCCAGATTTCGAGTGCCTCCCGAGCACCGCGGCGCCGTTCGTCAGCTTCCACGAGATCGCCGTCGGGCAGAGCCTCACCGTCGGCAGCGACATCGCCAAGCATGTGGAGGTGTTGCCGGCCGTGCACACCGTGCCGGCCTGCGGCTTCGCCGTCTGCCGCGCGGACGGCGGCGCCCACTGGGTCTTTTCGGGCGATACCGAGCGCAACCCGCCCTTCTGGGACCGCGTCAATGCGCTCGACGTGGCCGTGCTCGTGATCGAAACCGCCTTCAGCAACCGAGAAAAGGCGCTGGCCGAACGCAGCCTGCACCTGTCGCCGCAGGCACTCGCCGATGAACTGGCCCGCATCGATCCCCGCAAGCAGTACCCGATCTACATCACCCACACCAAGCCCGCCGAGACCGAAGAGATCATGAGCCAGATCCAGACGCTGGGCGGGCAGGTGGCGGGGGTGGGGCAGCGGGATATCCGATGGTTGAAGGCGAGCGGTGTGCTGACCTTTTGAGGTGCAGGGGCGACATCTTTGTCGCTGGTGCCGCGCAAGTTTGTCGCGGTTTGTAAAGGAACGGAAATTTAGCACTTGGTTTGTTTGCAAAGCGTCCGGCAGCGCGATGGCATGGATGCTGCGGAATGCATGGCAGCTTCGGCGTGTTGCCGGAGTTAAGTAGCAAACAAACAGGGAGTGTTAAATGAAGCGTCTTTCCATTGCGCGCAATGTGCAGAAGGGTTTTACCCTTATCGAGTTGATGATCGTGGTTGCGATTATTGGTATTTTGGCGGCTATTGCTATCCCGCAATACCAAACTTACGTGGCGAAATCGCAGGTCGCCCGTGCAATGAGCGAAACGGGTGCATTGAAGACGGCCTTTGAAGATTGTTTGAACAATGGAAAGACCCCCGCAGGAGCATGCGACCTGGGCGCCACCATGTCGGACATACTGAGCCTGACCCAGCCTTTGGCTTCCACTGCCGGCACCCCGCTTGCAGCTAAGGACACCACGAATGACACGGCACTTAGCACCGCTGGAACGATCTCGGGCACGTTTGCAGGTGGCGCATCGGCGGCGCTGCAAGGGGCCACGATCACCTGGAGCCGGACGGCGGAAGGCAGTTGGGCGTGCAGTACCACTGCGGCTGCGAAGTATGCCCCCCCGGGTTGCCCGATGACTCAGGCAGCTTCGCAACCTGCTGAACCCGCCAAACCCGCCGAAGGTTGAGGTTTGAGGGCCCGTCTTCGGGGCGGGCCTATTGCGCGACGGCACAGCACGCATTGGGCTTTACTGCGGATGGAGTCGAAGAAATTCCCACCAGCACCTATTCCAGTTCTCCCCTCTTCATCGAGCAGGATGCCGAAATTCAGAGCCACAGGTTACACGTTGATCGAGTTGATTCGTCATTGGGGTAATCGGTATCATCGCAGCCGTCGCGATTTCGCAGTACCAGACCTACATCTACAGGTCCCATGTCCAGCGTGTGGTTGCCGAAGCCGGAAGCCTTAAGAATGCCGTCGAGATTTGCATCCTGAGCGGAAGAACAATGGTGGGAAATCCGGCGACGGCTGGCAATTGTGACCCGCAAGCCACAGGCTCTAACCTTCAGGTCACGGCCGGTAATGCTGCGCCAACAATTGAAGCGGTTTGGATGACGGAGGGAATGGGCGTGCCACAGGTCACGCTTTCGAACACCGGGGCATCGACCATCGTCGCGACATTCGGCAATGTTGCGGGCACGCCGCTGAAGACGGACCCGGCCGGCACGGTCACGTGGACACGTCAGACCAGTGGAAGCTGGTCTTGCCGCGCAGCCAACATCGATCCGAAGTACGCGAGCCCGGCGTGCCCGCTCTAGAGTGGGCGGCCCACGCTCAATTCGCCGTCGGCACTTCCCGCCAATTCAACAACCGCAGCGTGGTCCCCGACGGCGGCGTGAAGTTGATCTTGCGCAAGTCGCCGCGAACGTCGCCTGATATCAATCGCACCGTGCCATCCACGCCCACGAACTTGAGGTCCGTGATCGCGGTGCTGTTTTGCACGAACGCCTCGCCGCTGGTCAGCGCCGTGCGGCCCGAGTTGAAATCGATCGCATAGACCCGGCTCTGGCCCGAGGGGCTGCAGGCGTCGCCGGTGGTGAGCAGCGATGAGAACGCCACGATGCCGTTGAAGGCGGTCGGGCTCGCGACCATGCGAAGGCCGATGCTGCCTTCCGCACCGAGATCGAGGTACCAGCCGCGCGAACTGTCTGGGATCACGTTGCCGTCCACGAGGTTGGTGACGGCGGTGAGCCCGCTGCGCGTCACGGGCATGGTGCTGTCGGCCGGCCTGAAGCCGGTCGCGGTGCCGTCGATCACGGCATAGAAGCTCTGTATCGCGCTGGAATTGATGTCGCTCGCGTCGAGCAGCTGGCCGGTGCCGACCATCACGTAGCGCTTGCGGGTCGCGGGGTGGACCTGCACCAGCGGACGCGAAGTGATGGGCTGGGCTTTCGGGCTTGTCGCGCCATAGGTGAAGAGGGCGATCCGGGTCGGCGCCGGGTAGTTGGCGGTGCTGCCGGCGGGCGCGGTCAGGTCGAAGCGCCAGAGCTGGCCGTTGAGGTCGCCGACGTAGATCGCGTCGGCCGTGCCGTCGGTCAGGTCGGAGATATAGGCCGTGGCATGGGCCATGCCGTTGGCAGCGATGCCGGTGCTCACCTTCTGCAGCAGCGCGCCGGTTTCGGGATGTACGAAGTACAGGTAGCCGTTGCGGCTGGTGTCGTCGTCGTGGTAGCCCGAAGTCAGCACCACCACCCATCCGTAGCGCCGCGTCTTGAGGATCAGGGGTGCGCCATAGCTGAAGCCCATGTCCGCATCGGTGAACTCCCACAGCACCTTGCCGGCCAGGGTGGTTTCGTCGCCGATCGTGCCGGGATCGGTCACGTCGAGGGCATAGAAGCTCTTGCCGCCCTTGCCCAGGCCGCCGACCAGCAGGGTGCGCCAGTCCGAGCCGGTGGCCGCGAACGTGCCACCCGCGCGGTCGAAGTCCACGTCGACCACTTCGGGCGTTGCGTCGACGTAGTACTTGTGCAGGTAGTTCGGATTGCCCAACTGCGCCAGGCCGTCGACCGCCGGCGTGCCCCGCGGGCCGCGGAAGAGCGCGCTCGGTACATAGGCGAACTGCTCGAGGCCGGCGTTCTCGCCGGTGAGTTCGCCGCGGAACGCATGCAGCATGCCGTCGTTCGCGGCGGCGTAGACCATGGTCGGACGCGCGGCCTTGGCCGTTTTGAAGGCCGCGTAGCCGCGGTTCACCGCGTCGGAATAGCTGGCCGCCGGCGGGCCGACGGGTTTGACCTTCGCATTGACGATGTCGCCCAGCAGCTTGCCGCGAAGGCGGTAGGGCTTGCTCACGTCGGTGCTGGTCTTCTCCTGGCTGCGATCGCCGCGCAGGTAGTTCAGGTAGTTGGCGCTGTCATCGCCGGTGACATACGGCGTGTCGAGCGCGGCCGCCTGCCCCGCCGTGCCGGCGGTGAGATTCCCGATGCGGAAGGGCACGCCGCGCGCGCCGTTCCAGGTGGCGATGCGCCGGTTGGTGTTCCAGCCCGTGCCGCCGAGCTGCGTCGCGAGCTTGTCGGTGCTGTTCCATGCCGCGGCGAGCGAAGGCGTACCGTCGCTGGCAAAGCTGATGCTGCTCGCGCTCACGACGCCGGTCCAGTCCTCGGCGTCGTATTGCGAGGCGTACGAGGCCGTGCCCGTGGACTCGATCTGCAGCGCCGAGAGGGAGAACGAGGTGGTGTAGGCCGCGATCGCGTTCGCGATGCGCTCGAAGGCCTGCGTCAGGCCCCTGACCAGGGTGTCGGGCTGGCCGGCGGCAAAGTAGTTGTCGGGCCGCGGCTGCGTGAGGTTTGATGCGCGGGTGTCCGTCAGCGTCTCGCCATTGGTTGACCACCAATCCAGCGGGATGGGGCCATCAAAGGTGTAGGGGTCGAAGTTGGCCGGCAGCTTCTTCTGATCGAGGCCGCCGTACTTGGCGGCCAGATAGAACTGGTTGTTGTACTGGAAGGACTGCTCCAGCACGTCCACCCAGTAGGTGCTCACGGTCTGCTTGCCGATGGTGTTGGGCTTTGTCGCGTCGTCGGGACGGATGTCCTTGGTGTTGGCATCGAAGGCCAGGCCGGCGATGTAGGCGGAGTTGTCGCGGCCGCTGTAGCTGTTCGTGTTGCCCAGGTTGCCCAGGTTCTGCAGCGCGCCGACGCGGTTGGTGGCCCTGACGGCGTCGACGGTATCGTCGCGGTCCACCTCGTCGGGCATGCTGGGCTCGCGGGTGCGGTAGGTACGGTTGCCCGCCACGTTCTTGTCGACGTGGGTGTAGATGTCGCCAATGCCCAGCACGAAGTTGCGCTGGCACGAGTACTGGATCGGGTCGCCCCAGCTCGTGATGACCGGGAATCCGTCGACCCAGCCGGTCTTCGTTTCGGGGCTCGCATTGCCCATCGAGCTCCAGGCGCCGACGTTGTCGAGGTTCTTGTAATAGCGCATCACCGCGTAGTACAGCTCGCTGACGGGATCGTGGTCCTTGTAGTTGCCCGGCAGGATCTGGCCGAACTTGTTCAGGTAGTTCATCACGCCGCTGTCGGCAATGGCGACGCCGGTGGCATCCGTCGTGGCGCGCGCATCGAACTCATCGGGGTTGCGGATGAAGGTCCCGTCGACTTCGCTCCATTCCTTGCGCGTGTTGGTCGTGGGCGCCTCGCCGGGCGAGGGTGCGGTCGGTCCGACGAACTTCTGCTTGGCGCGCAGCACGGCGCCGTCGCGCCGGTCGCTGCTGTCGTTCAGGTAGCCGAAGGCGCTGAAGCGCATCTTGTCGGCGTATCGCTGGATCAGGCCTTCGGGCTTGTAATTGGCGCCGTAGGCCTTGCAGTTGGCTTCGAGGCCTCCTGCCGAAGTGGACGGATCGCACACCTTGACGCGCATCGTGAAGTCGCCGTCGGCCGGCCCGTCCACGCTGAACGCAGTGAAAGCGGTCGAGGCGGGCGTGCGCCACTGGAACTGCATCACCGCGCCGCCGCCTTTCTCGTAGTACTCGATCCGCACGCTGAACTGCTGGCCCGCCGTCAGCGCGATCGTGGCCGAGTCGTCGGTGGTGGTGCTGTGGTCGGTCCAGTTGTTGATGCGGCGCGTGCTGTCGTTGAAGATGTTGCTGCCGGTGGTGTCGACCCAGAGCCGCACGCCGTCGTCGCTGATGGTGCGGAAGGTGTAGTTGCCGGTCCGCGGCGCGGTGTAGATGCCGCTGAAGCGGGCCGAGAAGTTGTCGGCATTCACGCCTGCCAGCGGGCGGGCGGTGCCCCAGTTGTGGTCGGCGGTGTCGTCGGTGACCGTGGCGACCACCGAACCTGTCAGGTTGTTGGTGTTGAAGTACTGCGCCGTCATCGTGCGGGTGCCGCTGCCGGTCGTCGCCATGCGCATCTTGAAGCCGCGGTTCCGGATGCTCACGTTCAGCGTGGCGGCACTGTTGAAGGGCGTGGCGCCCCGGATGGCGCTCGTGGTCAGGTTGCGGTCCGGGAACAGGTCGCGGTCGCCGTGCCAGGCCTTCTCCAGGATCGTTTCCTGCGCCGTATCGACCACGCGGCGCCCGCCCGTCATGGCCCAGCGGAACGGGTCGATGGTGGCGGTCGAGGCCCAGTTCAGGAAGTTGCCGCTCCACTTGTCGTCGTTGGCGCCCGTGCAGGTGCGGTTGGTCGCGGCGCCGGCAGGGGCGAAATAGCTCGAATCGCCTTTGTCCACGGCGCTGACGCCGTTCGGCCGCGCATCGACCTTGTACACGTAGCACTTGTCCGGATCGAAGTAGCCCAGGTAGTTGGTGCTGCTGGCGTAGTCGCCGACATGGGCCGTTCTCGATGCCGTGGGCCACTCCACCGACAGCGCCAGCGCGAGGTTGCCCGGCACCTCCGATGTCGAGAACACCGGCTGATTGGCCAGGTTGGCCGCCCAGGCGATCCCTGCACTGCAGAGCGCCAGGCCGAGCGCGGCGCGAATGGCCGCGCATCGAACAGCACCGAAGGACAAACGAGTTCTTGTCTTCATGGGTCGCCTGCGCCCTATTCGGGCTTGGTGAAGGAGGCTTGCAGGAATACCTGCGTGTCGCGCGGACCGTCGACGCGCACCGAAACGCGGTAGATCGGCGGGCTGGGAAGCGACGGGCCCGGTACGCTCAGCTGGCTCTGGTCGCCGCCCAGCGTATCGGTGCTCGACGGCGTGTAGACGCAGCCGCCCTTGCCGATGACCGAGAACGCACCGATGGCGTTGCACATGCGGTCGATCACGTAGCGCACCGTGACGCCGCCCTCGCCCGTGAGCGCGGCGCCGGTGGCGGTGAAGGTGCCACCCGCTACGTTGGCGCCGGACAGCGTGGTCTTCTGCAGGAGCGCCAGCGGAATGCCGTATTCATTCGTCTGGAGTTGAATCGCGCTGTAGTTCGCTGCGGGTCGATGGGCTGCGTTGTTGGCCGTGGTGACGAGCGCGCCGCCGTCCTGAAACTCTCGCATCGCCTTGGCGATGGCCAGCTCCCCCTGGTTGACCAGGTCGCGCTTGAACGCAAGGTTGCCAGCCCCGAACAGCGAGGTGTCGGTCGAACGCATGACCGCGACGCCGCCGGCGAGCAGCACCACGAGGATGATCAGGCAGAACAGCAGCACGACGCCGCGCTCGCGCGCCGCGCCGTGCGTCTTTGGCAGGGTCTTCATGGCAGGGGCAGCAACAGCATGTTGCGCAACGGGATGGTGGTGTCGATGACCCGGTGGCGGAAGTTCTGGTCAGCGGTCGCGATGGAGAGGGAGCGCCGGGCCGTGCCGAGGTCGTCGAAGATGGGCAGGCTTTCGCCGGTGACGGGCTTCTTCTCGAAGACGCTGCCGCGCACGACCAGCGCCACGCGCGCCGCCACGACGTAGCGCAGCTTGTCCGGCGCCTGCATGAGGGCGTCGACGGTGTAGCCCGCGGCGCCCGGATCGATCCATGCATCGACGGTGCCGTTCTTGTCGGTGTCGACGCCGTACACGGCATACAGGGCGACGACGCCGTCGGCCAAGGCCTGCATGGCCGCAGCGTCGGTGCCCTCGGTGGCGCCGGTGCCGGCAGCGCGCAGCAGGTCGTAGGCGACCAGCGTGCGGTTGGCGTCCACGCCGACCAGCTGGAACTGCAGGTTGTTGGCGTTCACGTTGCCGAGCGGCGTGAAGAGCGCGGTGCCATCCGCGATCAGCGTGGCGAGCGATGTGGTGGCGCCGGTCGCGGTGAAGTAGCGCCCGCCCAGGGGCAGGACTTCGTTGCCTGCGGCGGCGAAGGCCGTCGCGTCCGTCACGTTCACCTGCTCGAGCAGGCAGTCCTCCGTGCCTTCCTTGCTCACCAGCCCGATGTCGCCCTGGCGCAGGCCGATGGTGTTGTCCAGCCGCAGGTTGCTGTTGTCCGGAAAGCCCGAGCGGATGCGGCGCGGCACGTCGCCGGCCGCCGCGTTGCCGCCCATGACCACCAGGATGTCCGACGAAGTGCCCTTGGCGATCAGGAACGGCGCCAGCCGCAGGTTGCCGGCATTGGCGGCGCCGGCACCGCCGAGCAGCGTGTGGAATGGCGCCGGAAACGCCGAAGCGGTTCGCGGCAGGATGGTGGTGGCCGCGCTGCCGATGCGGCGCGCCGCGCTCAGCCGGCAGCCGAACACGCCGCGCGTGCCGGTCTGCGCGAAACCGGAGCCCGCGCTTCGCAGCAGGCGGTCGATCATGTAGGCGGCGTAGGCGCCGCTCTGGTTCATGTCGTTGGTCGAGGTGGTGCTGCGCTTTTGCGCCTCGCCCACGGTGACCACGCTGGTCACGGCGAGCACCACGACCAGGCCGATGACCAGGGCCACCAGCAGTTCGACCAGGGTCAGGCCACGCTGCACGGCACGGGCCAGCGGCAGGTTGAGTTGTCGTTTCATGGTGTGGTCGGCGGCAGCGTGACGCGCGTGGTGAGGCGGCTGGCCTTTTCGCTTTCCGTGCGCTGGGGCGGCTTCCAGGTGATGACGATGTCGGCGGTGCGGGTCGCGGTGTTGGCGGTGATCTCGACCGCGCCATTCGGCAGGCCGCCGGCATCCAGGTCCCGGGCGCGCTGGTTCCACGAGGTTGTTCCGGCATTTGGGTCGATGGCGACCGTGCGCATGATCCACATGGTGCTTGCGATGTTGTTGGCGAGCAGGGCGGCGCGATTGCGGTCTTCCGCATCGATCGAAAGGCCGATCGCGCGCGCCTGCAGGCCGATCAGGCCCAGGATGCCGAGTGAAAACAGCAGCACCGAGACCAGGACTTCGATCAGTGCGACGCCCGACTGCGCGGTGCGTGGGGCAAAGCGTGCGGGGTGAGGGTGGTGTTTCATCGCGCGGGGCATCCATCGGGATGGGCGTTGGAAAGCGTCTTGGCCGGATCGCACAGCCGCACCTGGCCGCCCAGTGCGACCAGCACGCGCATTGGCCGGTCGGCATTCGGGATCGTGATGCCGTATTCGGCCGGTTGCGCTTTGCATTCCAAGCCCGTCCCCGGCGACGTGTTGCCGACGACGCGGCCCAGCGAGTTGAAGCACAGCGTCGCGGGCCCGGTGATCTGGACATCGGGCGCCAACCCGGTCAGTCCGCCGCCCTCGATGAAGGTGGAGCCGGTTTCGTCGGTGAGCAGCGGTATGAAGTTGACCGACCAGTTCGCGCCGTTGGCCACGGCCGTGAGGCCGTCCGACGGGTTCGTGTCGGCCGTCAGCGAGAACACCGTCTGGCGGCTGCGCCGCACCGCCTCGGCCTGCGCCAGGCGAAGGCCGTTCTGCAGCGTGTCGGCGACGGTGCGGATGCGGCTGTTGCGCACCCATCCGTTCATGGCCGGCAACGCCAGCGCCATCAGGATGCCCAGCAGCACCACCGTCACCATCAATTCGACCAGCGTGAAACCGCGTGCGGCATGCGGCCGATGGACCGGCTTTGCCATCAGCAGCCCGACTTCTTCGTCGTCCAGCCGGTGGTGCATTTGGTCCAGCCCGAGCCGGTATTGAGCGTTGCGCGCGTGTTCTGCTGATTGATGGTGAACTCGAAGCCGGCGGTCGGACCGCTGCCTGTGGCTTTCGCGGTGAACGCGGTGGCCGTCCACGTCGGGCAGGAGAGGGTGAAAGTGCCAGCTGTCGGCAGCTCCGCGCAGGGAGCGAGGAAGGTGGTTCCGACCGATGCATAAGTCCGGTTGTCCTGGAAGTGCCGCTCCATGTTGGCGCGCAGGACGGACAGCGCGTTGTGCGCTTCCACGAGCTGGCCGCGCAAGGCATAGTCCCGGTAGCTGGGGATCGCGATGGCCGCGAGGACGCCGATGATCGCCACGGTGATCATCACTTCGATCAAGGTGAACCCTTGTCGATGGCTCATGCGCTGCTGCGGTGTCTGGCGTTGCTTCATGGGGATCTTTCGTGCCCGGCCCTGCGGCAGGGCAGGCGTCCAGGACACAGTTGTGAGACAGTGGGCCAAGAATGTCTCTAATTGTTTCCTAACGCAAAACCGCTCGTCCCCCTTCCGCAGCCATTCGTCGGCCGCGCGTCGGCACAATCGGCCGAATGACATCCCGCGCAGCCGCGTCCGCCGAGGCCGTCGCCCTCTCACCGAACGCCGTGCTTGGCTTCCGTGCCGCCCTGGTCGCGTTCCCTTTTCTCTGTCCGCTGGTCGCAGGCCCTTCGGTCCAGGCCTGGCAATTGCTCGCCACCTGGCTTTGCCTCGCGGCGATGCTGTTCGCCATGCCAGCCGGTCTGCCGGCGCGCCGCCTCCTGGCCTGGCTGGCCGCGGGGGCGGCCGCGATCGTGCTGTCGTGCGGGTTCGTGGTCCCGCACGGCACGGCGGCGCTGTGGCTTCCGCCGGTGCTGGCGCTGGGCGGCGTGGCGGCGGCGGCCTGCGTGGGCGTCGGCATGGCGCGCGGCGGCGCCGCCATGGCGGCGGTGCTGGCCTGGGGCATCCTGGCGGCGGGGCTCGCGAGCGCGGTGCTCGGCCTGCTGCAGTACTACGGTCTGGCCGAGCCGCTGGTTCCCTGGACCACCACGCCGCCACTGGGCCAGGCCTACGGCAACCTGCGCCAGCGCAACCAGTTCGCCACGCTGATCAGCATGGCGCTGGTGGCGGCGCTCTGGGTCCATGCCACGCGCCAGCCGTCGGTGCGGGGCCGGCGCTGGCTCGCGGCAGCCATGCTGCTGCTGCTCGTGGCCGCGGCCGCGTCGACGTCGCGTACCGGCCTGCTCCAGTTGCTGTCGATCGTGGGCGTGGCCTGCTGGATCGCCTGGCAGGAGCGGCGCAAGGCGAGAAAAACATCAGAAGGAAGCGCCCGCTTCGCGCTGCCGTCGCCCTGGGCCTTGCTGGCGATGATTCCGGTCTACTTCGCGCTGGCCTGGCTGTTACCGCAGCTCGCCGCCGGCGAGGTCGAAGGCATGATGCGCCGGCTGCAACAGGGCGCGCCCGGCGACCACACGCGGCTGGTGCTGTGGCGCAACGTGCTTTCGCTGATCGCCGAGCGGCCCTGGGCGGGCTGGGGCTGGGGCGAGCTCTCGTTCGCGCACTTCAGCACGCTGTACGAGGGACCGCGGTTTCCCGAGATCCTCGACAACGCACACAACCTGCCGCTGCACCTGGCGGTGGAACTGGGCGTACCGGCGTCGGTGCTGGTCTGCGGTGGTTTCGTGTGGATGGCGTGGGCGGCGCGGCCCTGGCGCGCGCGTGATCCCGCGCGGCTCATGGCATGGGGCATGCTCGGCGCGGTCACGCTGCACAGCCTGCTCGAATATCCGCTCTGGTACGGGCCGTTCCAGCTGGTGTTCGGGCTCTGCCTCGGCCTGTTGTGGCCCGCCCCGCGCACTGGAGAACCGCACGCCCGGCTGCGGTGGCTCACGCCGCCCGTACCGGCTTCGGCCGCTGCGGCCGTGCTGCTGGCTGTGGTCGCCTACACCGGCTGGGACTACATCCGCATCAGCCAGATCTACCTGCCGCGCGACGAGCGCCTGCCGGCGTATGAGAACGACACGCTCGCCAAGGCCCGGCAGTCGTGGCTGTTCGCGCGGCAAGCCGGCTTTGCCGAGGTGACGCTCACGGACGTGACACGGTCCAACGCGGCCGCGGTGCACGCGCTGGCCGAGCGCACGCTGCACTTCTCGCCCGAGCCGCGCGTGATCGTCAAGCTGATCGAGAGTGCCGAACTGCTCGGCCGCCATGCCGAGGCGCGTGCCCAGGCCGAGCGCCTTCGCATCGCCTTTCCGGCCGAGTACGAACGCTGGCTCCGGGGCGAGGCTGTCGACCGCCGCGGCGCGCCGTAGCGCACAGAGTCTTCAACCGGCCACGTAGCTGCCGGACTTGCCGCCGTGCTTCTCGAGCACGTGCACGTCGGTGATCCGCATGCCGCGGTCCACGGCCTTGCACATGTCGTAGATGGTGAGCAGCGCCACCTGCACGGCGGTCAGGGCTTCCATCTCGACGCCGGTCGGGCCTACCGTCTCCACCGTCGCGGTGCAGGTCACCTGGGGACTCTGGCCCGACTCGGCCAGCGCGAAGGCCAGCGCCACGCGCGTGAGCGCCAGCGGATGGCACAGCGGGATCAGGTCGCTGGTCTTCTTGGCCGCCTGGATGCCCGCGATGCGCGCAATGCCGAGCACGTCGCCCTTCTTTGCGGTGCCCGTCTCGATCAAGGCAAGCGTGGCGGGCTGCATCTCGATGCGGCCGGTCGCCACGGCCACGCGGTGCGTGGCGGGCTTGGCCGCGACGTCGACCATGTGGGCCTGGCCTTGCGCGTCAAAATGGGTGAGGGGGGTACTCATGGGGTGAACATTCCGTGGGGAAATGCATCATACGAGCCCCACCCATCGACGAGGAATGCCGCGCTTGACGACTTCAGCCAAGACTTCCAGACCTTCTGCCGTGCCTGTTCTGCGGTCGCTCTGTGCGGCCGTGCTGATCGCGTCGCAGGTGCTTTTGCCGGTGCCGGCCCGGGCGCAGCTGCAGGTGCTCCCGGGCATGGGCGATGGCGGCGAGATGACCGCCAGCGCCGAGCGCCAGCTCGGCGACCAGATCGCGCGCGAGCTCTACCGCGACACCGACTACATCGACGATCCGGTGGTCGGCGCCTATGTGCAGGAGATCTGGCAGCGCCTGATGGCGGCCGCGCGCCAGCGCGGCGAGCTCACGCCCGAGCTCGACGAGCGCTTTGCCTGGAAGGTGCTGCTCGGGCGCGACCGCAACATCAATGCCTTTGCGCTGCCCGGCGGCTACCTGGGCCTGAACATGGGCCTGATCGCCGCGGTGGGCAGCCGCGACGAACTCGCGACGGTGCTCGGCCACGAGCTGTCGCACGTCACGCAGCGCCACATCTCGCGCATGATGAATCAGCAGGGCAGGCAGATGCCGCTGATGATCGCCGGCCTGATCCTCGGCATGATCGCGGCCAGCAAGAGCCGCAGTGCCGATGCGGGGCAGGCCGTCATCATGGGCAGCCAGGCGCTGTTCATGCAGAACCAGCTGAGCTTCTCGCGCGACATGGAGCGCGAGGCCGATCGCGTGGGCTTCGGCGTGATGACGCAGGCCGGCTTCGCGCCGCAGGGCGCGGCGACCATGTTCGAGAAGCTGCAGTACGCCTCGCGGCTCAACGACAACGGCTCGTACCCGTACCTGCGCAGCCATCCGCTCAATTCGGAGCGCATCTCCGACATGCAGGGGCGATTCCAGTTCCGCATGGATGCGGTCGAGCCCCTGCCGCTCGCCATGGACCATGCCATGGTGGCGGCGCGCGCCCGTGCGCTCACGCGGCCCGGTGTCGATGTGCTGCGGCTCTGGATCGATGCGGCCGCCAGCGGCGAGTTCGCGCGCAGCAGCCCGGCCCAGCAGGCCGGCACCTTGTACGCCGCGGCCTTCGCCGCCAAGGAGCTGCGCGACGCCAAGGCGGCCCGCGCGCTGGCCGAGCGGCTCGCGGTGCGCACGGCCGACGACGCTCCGGCCGCCAGGCTGGCCCGCTGGCTGCAGGCCGAGATCGCGCTGGCGGCCGGCGATGCGCCGCGCGCCGCAGGCCTGCTCGATGCCAAGTCGAAGGAGCGGCCCGAGATGCTGCTCGCGGCCGAGGCCGCCGTGGCGACGCGCCAGCCCGCGCCGATGGTGCCGGTGCTGCGCGACTGGGTGGCCGCGAACCCACGCGACGCGACCGCGTGGCGCGCGCTGGCCAGCCTGTACGTCGCGCAGGGCGACACCGTGCGCGCGGTGCGTGCCGAGGCCGAGGCCAACGTCGCGATCCTCGACTATCCCGCGGCGCGCGACCGCCTCAAGGCCGCGCAGGAACTCATGCGCCGGCCGGGCGTGCCGGTCGATCACTACGAGGCGTCGATCATCGACAGCCGCGCGCGGGCCGTCGACGTGCTCGTGAAGCGGCAGGCCGAAGAGCCGCCGCTGCGATAGCGCGGCGGCTCAGCGTTTCGCGAGCAGGCCGCCGAGCGCGGCCTCGATGACCACGCCGAGCAGCGAGTAGATCAGCGAGCCGATCAGCGCCGCCAGGAAGCCGTTGACCTGGAAGCCGCCGAGCAGCCCAGAGGCGGCCCAGAACAGCAGCGCATTGATCACGAACAGGAACAGCCCGAGCGTGACGATCGTGACGGGCAGCGTCAGCACCACCAGCACCGGCCGGACGATCATGTTGAGCAGGCCGACGATCGCGGCCGCGATCAGGGCCACCCCGAAGTTGTTGATCTGAACGCCGGGATAGATGTAGGCCACCAGGAGCAGCGCCACCGCGCTGAGCAGCCATTTGATGATGATGCGCATGGCCGCAGGATAACCCAGGCACCCGCAAAACAACGAGCCCCGGGGCGTTGCCGCACCGGGGCTCGTCGAGAACGCAATTGCGCAGCTATTCGGCCAGCTCGTGGGCCAGCACCAGCAGCGTGCCCATGCCCATCACGGCACCGGGGAAGGTCCAGCCCGACTGGCGCCGGGGCGTCTGGTCGGGCGTGATCGGCTCCAGGTCGACACCGATCTTGGGGCGGCGGGCATCGACCACGTGCGTGGCAGCATGCTCGCGCTTCAACTGCTGCGTGAGCTCCATGAGCGGCCCCTTGGCGAGCACCGGCGTGACCTGCCCGCCATTGCGCTCGAGCAGCGGCAGCAGCTGCGCCTGCACCTTGCTGAACCACTTGGCGCGCCAGTTCTCGCGTGCACTGTGGCTCACCCACTTGCTGATGCGGTGCGTCATGCGCGGCGCGCAGGCAACCAGCACCCAATGCCGGGCCACCACGGTGTCCGCATCCGGAGCGAGTTCTGCGAACTGCTCTGCGGCGTAGCCGGCGTCGTCGACATAGAGAATGATCTTTTCCACGGTCCGCTCCTTGATGGGGTGGTGAGGGTGGCAGAGGCGGCCCGACGGGCGGAGCGCGGCCTCTGCCGGCGGCGGCTGGCGATCAGCTGCCGTGGGTGGTGGCGGTTGCGGCGGGATGCCGGCGCGCCTGGCGCATCGCCACCCACTTGCCGATCACCAGCACCAGCAGCGCACCGAAGATGCCGGCGGCGTAGCGGATGATGTCGGTCTGCGGCACCTTCGGCACCCAGGTCCAGGCGGCGGTGTTCGCAAGGGCGGGGTCGGACACGGCCATCGTGCCGGCGATCCAGCCCAGCAGCATGCCGCCGAGCGTGATGATCATCGGGAAGCGGTCCATCAGCTTGATGACCAGCTGGCTGCCCCAGACGATGATCGGGATGCTCACGAGCAGGCCGAAGATCACGAGCGGCATCTGGTGGGTTTCGCCCGCGCCCTGCGCTGCACCCGCGATGGCGATCACGTTGTCCACGCTCATCACAAGGTCGGCAATGATCACGGTCTTGACGGCACCCCAGAGCTTGTCGCTGGCGGCGATGTTGCCGTGCGCGTCGTCATGCTCGGGTGCAAGCAGCTTCACGCCGATCCACAGCAGCAGCACGGCGCCGGCGAGCTTCAGGAACGGAATCGCCAGCAGCGTGAGCGCGAAGAAGATCAGGATGACCCGCAGCACGATGGCACCGGCCGTGCCCCACAGGATGCCCTGCGTGCGCTGGGCGGGCGGCAGCTTGCGGCATGCCAGAGCGATGACGACGGCGTTGTCGCCGCCGAGCAGGATGTCGATCATGATGATCTGACCGACCGCGACCCAGAACTCCGGGGTCATGAACTGTTCCATAGATTCCTCTTGTCTTCGTTTCGATTCATCCCGTGCAGGAATATTCGAAGCGATGACGAAGACCGGGGTGACGACCGGGAGTCGGGAACGCTTCGACCAAACCTGCGCAGGTTCAAATCGAAGGTCTTGCTCGACGACGCGCACCCCAAAGCAGGGCATGCATCGCCCGACAGGCCGGAAGTGTTGTGCTTCGTATTGACGACCTGTCGATTCCCGCCATGGTGGATGGCAGTCGGGAGCTACTCCCCTTCGTGCGCGAATTAGATCATCGCGCCCCCCGATCTGGCAACCGAAAGTTTTCGGCAGTTTTGCACGGATGGCTGGAAAGCCTTGCGGAGATTGCCTCATGTGCTATCGAATGCATAGCACCAATTAACCTCCGGCGGCCCTGGGGAATTGCGGGACTATGATCGCCGCTCGCTGTTTTTTCACTTTCATGGCCGCCATTCACATCACCGACATCGAGGCCGCCATCAACCACTGGCGCGCCAAGCGTCCTTCGCCCGACGGCATCACGCTGGCGCCCGAATTGCGCGCGCTCGCCGAGGTCTACGCCCTGATGGTGTTCCATCACGAGGACGAGGTCGCCGAGGCCGGTTTTCCCGCCGAGGCCTGGGCCGCCTGGCTCGACTGGTATCACAGCACGCCCGACACGCCCTGCATCGCGATCTGCTCCACCAGCCAGGGCGACGACGAGTGCAAGGGCTGCGGCCGCACCTTCGACGAGGTGCAGCACTGGCCCGCGATGACGCCGGCCGAGAAGCGGTCGACCTGGCGCCGCATCACCATGGAAGATTCGGCCTGGCGCTTCAACCGCTATGCGGAACGCGCGCGCGAGGCCGAGCCGCCGCAATGGCCCGACGATCCCGCCGAGCCGCTCGGCCCGGACGACACCCCCTGAAAGGCCATCGCATGCGCCGCCTCGCCCAAGCCCCCAACCTCGCGATCGCCACGCTGTGGGTGCATGCCTTGCGGGAGGAGGGCATCGAGGCCAGCGTGCAGCGCGAATTCCTTGGCGCCGTGATGGGGCACCTGCCGCCTGACCAGTGCCTGCCCGAGATCTGGATCGACGACGAAAGCCGCTTCGAACTGGCGCAGCAGGTGCTGCATGCGGCCCAGCACCGGCCCCAGCGCGATTGGTACTGCGCCTGCGGCGAGCGGGTCGAGGGCGGTTTCGAGCAGTGCTGGCAGTGCGGCCGCATGATGCCGGCAACCTGAAGGGGAACGCAGGGGCGCGTCGCCTACTTCCAGCGCTGGAGTTCGACGTCGATGCTGCGGCTGCCGTCGCCCAGCGTCAGCGTGCTCTCCTGGATCGTCGCCTGCAGCTGCATGCTGCGCTGCGCGAGGAGGGCGAGCGCCTGCGAGGCCTCGGTGGGCACGCGGTACACCTGCAGGTTCTGCGGCCGCGAGAGCTTGCCTTCGATGCCGCGCCACCAGATCTCGGCCGCGTGGTTGAAGCAGTAGACGATCACCTCGTCCGCCTTGCCGCAGGCCTTGATGACGGGCTTGTCCTCGGGCTGGCCGACCTCGATCCAGAGCTTGGTCTCGCCCGTGAAGTCGCGCAGCCACACATCGGGCTCGTCGACGTTCGACAGGCCCGCACCGAAGGCCAGCGTGCCGTCGCCGTGGCACACGTCCTGCAGCTTGTGCGCATTGAGCGCCAGCGCGACGAGCCGGATCATCATGCGCTCGTCGGTCTCGCTGGGGTGGCGCGCCAGCGTCAGCGCATGGTCGGCGTAGTAGCCGTGGTCGATGTCGGCCACCGCGACGGTGGCCTTGAAGATGGTGGATTTGAGGGCCATGGGTGCGCGAGTGTATGCGCCCCCGCGGCCTGGCTCAGAACGCGACCGACGCCTGCAGGTAGACCGTGCGCGGCTGGCCCACGTACTTGCCGCCGTTGTTGTCGACCGAGCGGTTGTAGTAGCGGCGGTCGAACAGGTTCTTGATGCCGACCGCCAGCTTCAGGTTGCTCATGGACGGACCGAAGTCATAGGCCGCCCGCAGGTTCATCGTGGCGTAACCGGGAATGTCGCCGAGCCGGCCGGTCGAATCCTCGATCGTCACGTAGCTGCCGCCGTCGTCCGGCGAGCCCGGCGAGCGCTGCTTCGATTGCGCGTACACATCGGCGTTGAAAGTCCACGGGCCGCGCGCGTAGCGCGCGCCGAGCGTCGCCACCTGGCGCGAGTAGAACGGCAAGTCGCGCCCCGCGAAGGCGCCGGCCTTCGAGGTGGCCTGCGTGTAGGTGTAGGTTGCCGATACCGACACGCCCTTGAGCGACGGGCTGAGGCTGCCGAGCTCGTAGCGCAGCGCCGACTCCAGTCCGCGATGGCGAGTGGCGCCGAGGTCGGTCCATTGGCCGACATCGCCCGTGATCGAGCGCGCCAGCAGCAGCTCCTTGTCGAAGTCGATGTTGAACAGCGTCAATTCGCCGCTCCAGCTCTCGCCCTTGTAGTGCGTGCCGATCTCATAAGTCTTGGCCTTCTCGGGATGCAGGCCCGTGGTCGACTGCGCAAGCTGGGCGTACTGCTGCGGGCCGAACGAGACGCCCGCGTTCGCGAACACCGACCAGCGTTCGCTCATGCGGTAGAGCACCGACAGCGTCGGCAGCACCTCGTTGGAATCGATCTTCGGATAGCTCGCGTTGGTCACGCGGTTGTTCGCGAGCGTGAACACGTCGTTGTGCGAGCGAATCGATTCGTAGCGCACGCCGGGCGTGATCGTCCAGTTGCCGAAGTCGATGCGGTCGTCGATGTAGAAGGCCTGCGCGGTCGTGCCCCCGCGGCTCGACTGGTAGGCGGGCCGCGCGCGGGTGTAGGCGTCGTAGCCCGGCTGCGGGGCGTAGTAGCTGCTGCGCGTGGCCACTTCCGACGCCTCTTCCTTGAGGTAGCGCAGGCCCACGCTGATCTCCTGCACCACGCTGCCCGAATCGATCAGCCGCGAATAGCGGGGCTCGATGGCGTAGGTCTTGTAGTCGCGCGGTGCCGTCGTGAGGCGCCGCCGATCGCGATTGGCACCCGTTCCCTCCTGCTCGAGGAAGCTGCCACGGAAAGAGTCGATGTAGTAGCCCAGCAGCTCGAACTTGTTCACGCCGTCGTCGTGCGTGTACTTGACCGAGCCGTCGGTGCGGCGCCCCGCGAATTCATCGAACGCGCGGTCCGACTGGAACGGATTGGCCGCGAACTGCGCCGTCGTCAGGCCGCCGGGCATGCGGCCACGCCCTTCGAAGTGGTGTAGCGACACCGCGATGTCGTCGGTCTTCGAGAGGCGGTAGGCGCCCTTCAGCATCAGGTCGTCGATGTGCGTGCGGTCGTTGCGCTCGCGAAAGCCGTCGCCGTGCGTGCCCGAGTAGAGCAGCGCCAGCCCGAGGCCGTTCTCGTTCGTGCCGCCGACGAACAGGCTCGGCGTGGTCTTGACGCCGCCGCCATGGCTCGCGCTTTCCACGCCCACGCTCACTTCGCCTGCGAACTGCTTCGGGATCGAACGGGTCACGAAGTTGATGATGCCGCCCACGTTCTGCGGACCGTAGCGCACCGAGCCCGCGCCGCGCACCACGTCCACGGCCTCGAGGCTGCCGAGCGACAGGGGCGCGAGCGACAGCTGCGGCTGGCCGTAGGGCGCATAGGCCAGAGGCACGCCGTCGAGCAGGATGGTCGAGCGCGGCGAAAGGCGCGAGGTCAGCCCGCGCACGCCGACGTTGAGCGAGATGTCGCTGCCGCCGGTGCCGTTGCTTTCCTGCACCTGCACGCCGGGCACCTGGCGCAGCACGTCGCGCACGCTCGATGCGCCGCTTTCCTGGATCTGCTGGCGCTCCACGATGCTGCGCGCGCCCGCATGCTCGAGCACCTTGGTCTCGCTCGGTGTACCGAGCCAGTCACCGGTGACGGTGACCGCCTCGAGCGACTGCGGGCCGGCAGCCGGCGCGGCCTCGGCCGCGAGGCTCTGGAAACTCACCGGAAACAGCGCCATCACCAGCGCGGCGCACTTCGTTTGCTTGAACAAGGGATCTCCTCGGAATGTCGAATCAGGGAAATGGAAACAGGATCGCCAGCGCCTCGGCTTCAGGACCTCGCACGCCGTCCGGACGTGGCGTTCTGCCGCGCTGCGGCGCCCACCGCGCGGCGGCGCCACCAGAGCCAGACGCCGCTCAGGCCCAGTCCGCCGAGCGCGAGGCCGAGCAGTGCCACGAGCGCTTCATGCGCCGGCCCGCCGAGGGCGCCGGTGTGCAGCGGGTAGATCACCGCGACCGCGCCGTTGCCGACGTCCAGGTCCTGCCAGCGGCGCACCGCGAGCACGTCGCCCGTCTGGGGATGCAGCCAGACCGAACCGATGCCGTTCGGATGCGGGTCGTCGGGCAGCCGAAAGCGCACCCGCATCGGCCTGTCCGGCTTGGCCGGCACCTGCGCGTAGCCGATCGGCCGGCCCGGAAATACCTGCTGCGCACGGGCGACGAGTTCGTCGAGTGAAAGCCGCGGTCCGGTGGGCACTGCGCCTTTGGGCACTGTCGGCGGCTTGACCTGCTGCTGCCCAAGCGCCGCCGACACGAAATTGCCCAACGGGCGCCAAGCCATGTAGGCGCCGGTGAACACCGACACCGCAATCAGCAGCCCGAGCACCGCGCCGCCCGTGCGGTGCAGGTCGAACAGCCCGCGCAGCAGGCCCTTGTCGAGCGAGATTCGCAGCGACGGCGGCCAGCGCGTCGGCCACCAGAGCACCACGCCGGTCACCAGCAGGAACATATAGGCCAGCGCGGCGAACGCGAGAATGCCCTTGCCGGTGTCTTCCATCAACAGGCTGCTGTGCAGCTCGAACAGCAGGTTGTACGCGCCTTCGTGCGTGCCGCGCCGGCCCTGCTCGGCGCCGGTCGCGGGGTCGAGGTAGAGCGTGCCTTTCCAGCCGCCGCGCACCAGCACCCAGAGCGTCTCGCCGGCCTGGCGCGGCGGCCGCAAGGTGAAGTTGGTGTCCGGGCCGAACTCGGCCAGGATGCGTTGGCGCAGCGGCTCGAGCGGCAATGCCGGCGCGCCCGCACCCGGCACTGCGGCGCCTGTGCTGCGCGCGACGAACAGGTCGGCATTCGCGTAGCGGTCGATCGGCAGCGCGATCACCAGCACGGCGCCGAGCAGCGCCGCGAGCGCGAGAACCGGCCCGAGCGACAGGCCGATCCAGCGGTGAAGTTGGAGCCAGAGGCGTCTCAGGGGCGCGCGCAGCATGAATGGCCGGGGCTTCGGCGCCCCGTTCGGCCTCAGATTCTGCTGGCGAGCTCGGCGGCCTTGCCCACGTAGCTCGCTGGCGTCATGGCCAGCAGCCGCGTCTTCTCTGCCTCGGGAATGTCGAGCGAGCGGATCAGCCCGTGCAGGGCTTCGGCCGTCACCGTCTTGCCGCGGGTCACTTCCTTGAGCTGCTCGTAGGCGCCTTGCACGCCATAGCGGCGCATCACCGTCTGGATCGGTTCGGCCAGCACTTCCCACGAGGCATCGAGATCTTCTGCCAGCGCTTCCTCGTTGATCTCGAGCTTGCCCAGGCCCGTGGCCAGGCTGGCATAGGCCAGCGTCGCATAGCCGAAGGCCACGCCGATGTTGCGCAGCACCGTGCTGTCGGTCAGGTCGCGCTGCCAGCGGCTGACCGGCAGCTTCTCGCTCAGGTGGCGCAGCACCGCGTTGGCCAGGCCCAGGTTGCCTTCGGCGTTCTCGAAGTCGATCGGATTGACCTTGTGCGGCATGGTCGAGGAGCCGATCTCGCCCTTCTTGAGCCGCTGCTTGAAGTAGCCCAGGCTCACGTAGCCCCAGATGTCACGCGAGAAGTCCACCAGGATGGTGTTGATGCGCGCCACCGCGTCGAACAGCTCGGCCATGTAGTCGTGCGGCTCGATCTGGATGCTGTAGGGCTGGAAGCTCAGGCCCAGGCCGAGCGGCGCGGGCGTTTCGACCACCTTGCGGCTGAACGCCTCCCAGTCGAAATCGGGCCACGCGGCGAGATGGGCGTTGTAGTTGCCCACGGCCCCGTTCATCTTGCCGAGCAGCTGCACGGCCGCGATCTGCGCGCGTGCCTTCGACAGCCGCACCGCGACGTTGGCGATTTCCTTGCCGACCGTGGTCGGACTCGCGGTCTGGCCGTGGGTGCGCGACAGCATCGACACGCCCGCGAACTGGTGCGCCATCTCGCGCAGCTTGGCGATCAGCCCGTCGATCGCGGGCAGCAGCACCTTCTCGCGCGCCGCCTGGATCTGGAGCGCGTGGCTGGTGTTGTTGATGTCCTCGCTGGTGCAGGCGAAGTGGACGAACTCGGCGGCGGCCAGCAGTTCCGGGCGCGCCTCGAACTTCGACTTGATCCAGTACTCGACCGCCTTCACGTCGTGGTTGGTTGTTTTCTCGATCTCCTTGATGGCGAGCGCATCGGCCTCGGAGAAATGGGACACCAGCCCCAACAGGTACTTGCGCGCGCCGCCCGTGAGCGGCTTGAATTCGGCGAAGCCGCAGTCCGACAGCGCGATGAACCATGCCACCTCGACCTGCACGCGCCGGTGCATGTAGCCCTGTTCGCTCATCAGCGGACGCAATGCCGCGAGTTTGGCCGCATAGCGGCCGTCCAGTGGGGAGAGGGCGGAGACGGTGGAGAAGCTCATGCCCGAATTTTAGGCGGCCCTGGCGGCTCGCATCCGCGACACTCCCCAGGCCGCGCTTTTCGGCGTTCCCCTAAAATGGCTCCGAACAAACGTTACCAATCCAGAGGGAGAGAGTCTTCATGAAACTGATCGGATCGGCCGCCAGCCCTTATGTGCGCAAGGTGCGCGTGGTGCTGGCCGAGAAGCGGCTCGACTACCAGTTCGTGCTCGAAGACGTCTGGTCCGCCGACACCACCATCGCCCATTCCAACCCGCTCGGGAAGGTGCCCTGCCTCATCATGGAAGGCAGCGAGGCGATGTTCGATTCCCGCGTGATCGTCGAATACCTCGACACCCTGTCGCCCGTGGGCAAGCTCATTCCGCAGCAGGGCCGCGAGCGTGCCGAGGTCAAGACCTGGGAGGCGCTGGCCGATGGCGTGATGGATGCGGGCGTGCTGTGGCGGCTCGAGGCCACCTGGAGCGGCCGCGGCGACGGCGAGCGCAGCGCGGCCTGGATCGAGCGCCAGCGCGCCAAGGTCGAAGGCGGCATCGCGGCCATGGCCAAGGGCCTCGGTGAGAAGCCCTTCTGCAGCGGCATCCACCTGAGCCTGTCGGACATCGCGGTCGGTTGCGCGCTCGGCTGGGTCGGACTCCGTTTTCCCGAGATCGACTGGCGTGGCGCCCATGGCAACCTGGCCAGGCTGTACGACAAGTTGATGCTGCGACCCAGTTTCATCGACACCCAACCGTGAAAAAAGGCGCCAACGGCGCCTTTTTCAATGGCGTCACGCCTGCGGCTGCGCCCGTTCCCGTTCGGAAAATATAAAAATGCTGCGAGGCGCCCCGACGCGAAGGAGGGAGGGAGGGAGGAGGAGAAGAATCACCTCGGGATTTCAACCAGACTGGACGCCTGGAAGACCTCGCAACATGAAAACCGGAGGGCATTGGCTGCCCACGCTCGTTATGAGCACAGTGTGCCAGTCCGGTTCCCGCCCCAGTGGTAAACGTTTGTGACCAACGGTTGCCGCTCGTCATGCCTCCTCAGTGGGCGGCAAGCTGGCTCTCGATGACCTTGACGAACGCCGCCTCGTCGGGCGCCGTCATGCTCGACCAGGCCTGCACCACCTTGCCGTCGCGCCCGATCAGGTATTTGTAGAAGTTCCATTTCGGTGTGGTGCCCGAGGCGAGCGCGAGCTGCTTGAACAGCGGGTTCGCGTCCGCGCCGCGCACCGAGGTCTTGGCGAACATCGGAAACTTCACGCCGAAGGTGCTTTCGCAGAAATCGGCGATCTCCTTGTTCGAGCCCGATTCCTGCGAGAAATCGTTCGACGGGAAGCCGAGCACCACGAGGCCGCGCGCCCGGTATTTGCTGTCCAGTGCCTCGAGGCCCTTGTATTGCGGTGTGAAGCCGCAGAAGCTCGCGGTGTTCACCACCAGCACCACCTTGCCCGAATACTGGCACAACGACTGGGGTTTCTCGTCCTGCAGGCGCGCAAAGGTGTGCTGCAGCACGGCCGGGCAGGCGCCGCGTTCGGCGGCCGCGGCGGCAGACGGACCTGCCGTGCCGGCAGGGGCCTGCGCGAGCGCCGCGCCCTGGGCCAGCAGGCCTGCGGTCATCGCAGCGAAGTGCCAACGAAAGGGGATTCGCATAGGAGCTCCTGATGTCGATAAATGCACGAATCCGGCGTATCGGACCCTGCGTACAAACGCATCATCGTCCGTCTGTCACGGGCCGGCCAAGCTCAGCCGATTAAAATCGACGGCCTTAGAAAGATTTTGATGCTTTATCCAGAACTCTTCAGACAACTCGAATCCGTCCGCTGGGACATGGACAAGGACATTCCCTGGCAGTCGTTCGATGCATCGCTGCTGTCCGAAGAGCAGGCGCAAACCATCAAGATGAACGCCATCACCGAGTGGGCGGCCCTGCCGGCCACCGAGATGTTCCTGCGCGACAACCGCCACGATAGCGATTTCTCGGCGTTCATGTCGATCTGGTTCTTCGAGGAGCAGAAGCATTCGCTGGTGCTCATGGAGTACCTCAAGCGCTTCAGCCCCCAGCACGCGCCGACCGAGCAGGAACTCCACGAAGTCCGTTTCGATTTCGATCCGGCCCCGCCGCTCGAGACGCTGATGCTGCACTTCTGCGGCGAGATCCGCCTCAACCACTGGTACCGCCGCGCGGCGCAGTGGCACACCGAGCCGGTCATCAAGCACATCTACACCACGCTGAGCCAGGACGAGGCCCGCCACGGCGGCGCCTACCTGCGCTACATGAAGCGCGCCATGGAGAAGTTCGGCGACGAGGCGCGTGCCGCATTCACCAAGGTCGGCGTGCTGATGGCCAGTGCGCGCCGCACCGCGCAGGCGCTGCATCCGACCAACCTGCACGTCAACAAGGCGCTGTTCCCGAACGACACCATCCAGAGCCGCATGCCCGACCCTGACTGGCTCGAGCACTGGCTCGACAAGCAGATCAAGTTCGATGCGGTCTGGGAGAGCAAGGTCGGCGAGCGCATCCTGCACAACCTGAGCCTGCTGATGGACCGCAGCTTCAAGACCGTGCAGGAACTCAACCGCTACCGCAAGGAACTGGCCGCGAACATCGCGCCCAAGTCCGAATACCAGGGCGCCTGAGCCGCGCCGGCCCCGCCGGGCGGCGCGCCTGTCACAAACCCGGCCGGCTGTCCGTCTAGCGAGCATGGACGACCCGACCCTCGCTTTCGACAGCCACCGCCGCCGCCTCCAAGGCATCGCCTACCGCATGCTCGGCTCCGTCGCCGAGGCCGAAGAAGTGGTGCAGGACGCCTGGCTGCGCTGGCACGAAGCCGACAAGTCGCGCCTCGGGAGCGCCGAGGCCTGGCTCGTCACCGTGGTGACCCGCCTCTCGATCGACCGCCTGCGCGCCGCCAAGGTCCAGCGCGAGCACTACGTCGGCGCCTGGATGCCCGAGCCGACCCTCACCGACTCGCCGGCCTCGCCCGAGGAACTGCTCGAGCGCGCGGACAACGTCTCCATCGCCTTCCTGGCCGTGCTCGAGCGCCTGGCCCCCGAGGCGCGCGCCGCGTTCCTGCTGCGCGAAGTGTTCGATGCCGACTACGATGAGATCGCCAGCACGCTCGGCAAGAGCGAGGCCGCATGCCGCCAGCTGGTGCACCGCGCGAGGGCCCAGGTGCAGGAAGCACGGCCGCGTTTCGAGGTGCCGCGCGCAACCCACGAGCGCCTGCTGCGCGCCTTTGCCGACGCCGCGGCGCGCGGCAGCCTGTACGAACTCAAGGCGCTGATGGCCGAAGACGCCGAGCTGATCGGCGACGGCGGCGGCAAGGTGCAGACCTTCAGCAAGGCGCTGCGCGGCAGCCAGCGCCTGGCGCTGCTCTACTTCGCGCTCTGGCGCCGCATGGGCGCGGCGGTCCGCATGGAATTCGTCGACATCAACGGAGAGCCGGGGCTGCTGCGTTTCATCGACGGGCAGCTCGAATCGGCCCAGACCTTCGAGGTCGACGGCGAGCGCATCGCGCGCATCCGCGTGCAGCGCAACCCCGACAAGCTGGCGCGCATCGCGCGCCTGTATTCGCTCGATTCGTCCGCCGCGAAAAACTGATTCACGCGGCCCGTCACACCGGAACCGCACGGTGCTCAGCGGCGCTCGACCACCATCGGCGCGATGCGAAGGTTCTCGCGCAGCTTCGGAACGACCTCGCCGGCCGCATCGCGCGAAGCAAACGGTCCCGCCTGCAGCCGGTGCGTGCCGGCCTCGCTGAAGACCCGCAGCTGCGGCGCCAGCGCAGGCAGTTCTCGCGCCGCCTGGCCCAGCAGGCGCTGTGCACCGTCGGGCTCACGGAACGCGCCGAGCTGCACCCAGAAGCCCGCGGTTGCTGCGGGCGTGGTCGTTGCGGCGGGTGCCGGGCCGGGCGCCGCCGGCGCAGCCAGCGGTTCGAGCGGCGCGAGGTCGGTCACCACGATGGGCGCGCGCGGCGGCGGTGTGCCTGCGGGGGGCGCCGCCGCGGGCTGCAACGCCTGGGCCGCGGGCGCGACCGGTGTCGGCGGCGCCACGGGCATCGTCGCCACTTCGGCCGCATTCGCCGCCACCGGCGCGAGCCAGGCCGCAGGCACTGCCACGGAAGCGCCTGCGGTGCGCGGGGCGGGGGCGGGCGCGGCCGCGGCATAGGCCGTGCCCGTGTCGCGCCGCCATGCGCCGGTGCGGATGTCTTCGTTCGTGATGCGCTCGATCTCGACCGGCGCCACGCCGCGGAGCAGGTCGAGCTGGAGTGCCGCGGTGTAGCTCAGGTCGATGATGCGGCCATCGACGAAGGGCCCCCGGTCGTTCACGCGCACGATCACCTCGCGGCCGTTGGCCGGGTTGCGCACGCGCGCGTAGCTCGGCAGCGGCAGCGTCTTGTGCGCGGCCGTCATGGCGTACATGTCGTAGGGCTCGCCGCTCGCGGTGGATGCGCTGTGGAACTTGCGGCCGTACCACGAGGCCAGGCCCGATTCGCGGAAGGGCCGGTCGTCGGTGATCGGCTGGTAGGCGCGGCCCAGCACCGTGTAGGGCTTGCTCGTGCCGCCGCTGCTGCGGATGGGCTCGATGCGGGGCTCGGCGTCGGGCACGCGGTCGAGACCGGCGGGAATGTTCGCCGCCGGACCGTCGCGGCCGCTGCGCGGGCCGCTGGCGCAACCCGCGAGAAGCAGCGCCAGCGCGAGCGCGCATGCAGCCCACGGCGCATGAAGAAAACCGGCCGCGGACCTCATTCGCCGAACACCGCTTTCCAGAGCGCGAACATCGCGTCGCGCTGGGCTGCCAAGGCCGCCGGCGCGACCTGGGTCGGTTCCTCGTTGAGGCGCGCGCGGTGCTGCACGCGCCGCAGTTGGCGGTAGGCCGTGGCGGCCGCGCGGCCGACGCCTTCGGGCAGCAGCCCGGCCGCTTCGGCCCGCAGCAGCAGCGCGATGTTGCCGAGGTTGGCAATGAGCTCGCGGTGCGCCGCCGAGGCCGAGAGCACGAGGAACTGCACCGCGAACTCGGCGTCCACCATGCCGCCGGGGCTGTGCTTGACGTCGAACCGGTCGGCCTTGACCGGCCGTGCGCTGCGCACCTTGTTGCGCATCGCGATGATCTCGGCCTTCAGCGCCTCGCGGTCGCGCGGCGCCACGATCACCGCCTCGCGCACCTGGTCGAAGCGCTCGCCGAGTTCGGGGCTGCCGAGCACATAGCGTGCGCGCGTCATCGCCTGGTGCTCCCAGGTCCATGCGGTGTTGCTGCCGCGTCCGAGCTGGTAGCGCTCGTAGGCCTCGAAGCTGGTCGTCAGCAGGCCCGAATTGCCGTTGGGACGCAAGGCGGTGTCGATCTCGAACAGGTCGCCCTCGCGCGTCTTCACGGTGAGCCAGTTGATCAGCTTGCGCACGTAGGCGGCATAGACCTCGCCGGCGCGCTCGTCGTCGTCGTCGTAGACGAAAACGATGTCGAGGTCGCTGCCGTAGCCCAGCTCTTTCCCGCCGAGCTTGCCGTAGCCGATGATCGCGAACTGCGGCACCTCGCGGTGCCGGTTGCGCACGTGCGGCCAGCACCAGCGCGCCGTCACGCGCAAGGTCGCGTCGGCCAGCGCGCTCAGGTCGTCGGCCACCTGTTCCACCGTGAGCCGGCCGTCCACGTCGCGCGCGAGCGTGCGGAACACCTCGGCATGGTGGGCGTGGCGCAGCAGGTTCAAAAGCCGCTCCTCGTCGGCCTCGCCGGTGCGGGTCAGCGCCGCATGGCGCGCCTCGAGCTCGCTCTCGAATTCGGCCGCCACGAAGCGGCCCGAGAGCATTTCGTCGCTCGCGAGCTCGTCGATCACGCCCGGGTGCTGCATCAGGTAGCGCGCAGGCCACTTGGCGGCGCCCAGCAGCCGCAGCAGGCGCTCCTGCACGGCCGGCCGCTCGACCAGCAGCGCCAGGTAGCTTTCGCGCCGCAGCAGCGGCTCGATCCAGTCGGCCCAGCGCAAGGCAGCCTCCACGTGGCGCGGCGCCTGTTCCGGTCCGTCGCCGTCGGCTTCTTCCAGCCATTGCCCCGTGCGCTGCACCAGCTGCCGCAGCCGCGCGCGCGTCTCGTCGCGCAGCGCGGTCATGCGGGGCTGTTCGCACCAGTCGCGCACGCGCTGCGCAAAGGCGGGTGGCAGGCGCTCGAGCAGGTCGGCCAGGTCGACCGGCGCGGCGGCCTTCCTGCCGCTGCACTTGCCGTTGCAGGGCTTGTCGCCGCCGAGCAGCTTGTCGAACTCCTGCGCGACGAACTCGCGGTGCGCATCGAGCTGCTCGAGGAACGGGCAGCAGTTGGCATAGCCCATGGTCTGCGCGATCCAGCGCAGGTCGTCGTCGGCCACCGGCAGCATGTGCGTCTGCTGGTCATCGAGGTACTGGATGCGGTGCTCGACCCGGCGCAGGAACTCATAGGCCGTGGCGAGCGTGTCGGCGGTCTCCTGCGGCATCAGGCCGGCGCGGGCCAGCCGCTGCAGCGCATCGAGCGTGGGCCGGGTGCGCAGTTCGGGAAACTGGCCGCCGCGCACCACCTGCAGCAGCTGCACGGTGAATTCGATCTCGCGGATGCCGCCGCGCGAGAGCTTCACGTCATTCGCGCGCTCGGGCCGCCCGGCGCTGCGCCGCGCCGACTGCTCGCGGATCTGCCGATGCAGCGTGCGCAGCGAATCGAACACGCTGTAGTCGAGATAGCGACGGAACACGAACGGCAGCACCGTGGTGCGAAGGCTCTGCGCGAGCCCCTCGGACACGACGGCGCGCGGTGCCACGACCCGGCTCTTCATCCAGGCGAAGCGTTCCCATTCGCGGCCCTGCACCTGGAAATACTCTTCGAGCGCATCGAGCGAGACCACGCTCGGGCCCGAGTTGCCGTTCGGCCGCAGCGCCAGGTCGACGCGGAACACGAAGCCGTGCTCGGTGGTGTCGCCCACCAGCGCGTAGATGCGCTTCACGGCGCGCGCGAAGTATTCGTGGTTCGACAACCGGCCGCGGCCGTCGGCGTCGCCCCGGGTCTCGCCGTCGACGTCGTAGAGATAGATCAGGTCGATGTCGCTCGACACGTTGAGCTCGCGCGCGCCGAGCTTGCCCATGCCCACCACCCAGAGCTGCGCGCGCTGGCCGTCGGGCCCGATCGGGGCGCCGTGCAGCGCGTCGAGTTCCTGGCAGGCGTCGTGGCAGGCGATGTCGAGCGCGAATTCCGCGAGCTCGGTCACCGCGGTGGTCACCACGGCCAGCGGTGCCTGCTGGTCGCAGTCGAGCGTGACCAGCCGCTCCATCACGAGCTGGCGCACCGTGCGCAGCGCGTCGCCCACCGCGTCGCCGCGCGCGCGCAGCGCGTCGTAGGTCGCCGCCATCGCCTCGCGCCGCGGCGCGCCCGGCGCCAGCAGCGGCAGTTCGGCCGCGTAGCGGCGGCGCAGGCGCTGCACGAAGCGCGAGTAGGACGACAGGGGCGCGGCCTCGGGCGCAGCGGATGGCGTGGATGGCAACTGGTTCACACTGTTATCGGTTCCCGAGGAACCCGTCTGGATGTGGGCGGTCATAATTCCGGACACAGCGCGATCCTCAATGAACGACACGGCGTCTCCCCCTTCACGTCTGCTCAAGATCACCGCTGCGACCGCGCGCTGGCTGCTGGGTTTGCTGATCGCTGCATGGCTTCTGCTGGCGCTGTCAGTGGTTGTCCTACACGCGTGGATTGTGCCGCGAATCGGCGATTACCGGGGCGCACTCGAGGCCCAGGCCAGCAGGGCCATCGGGGTACCGGTGCGCATCGGCTCGATCACCGCGCGCTCCGACAGCCTCTTTCCGGCCTTCGAGCTGCGCGACGTGGTGCTCCATGATGCCCAGCAGCGAGAAGCCCTGCGCCTCGTGCGGATCGTCGCGAGCGTTTCGCCGCGCTCGCTCTGGCGCCTGAACTTCGAGCAGCTCTACATCGAGGGCCCGCAGATCGACGTGCGGCGCGACACGATGGGCAAGCTGCACGTGGCGGGCCTCCACATGTCGAACGACACCACCGGGGAGTCCCGCGCGGCCGACTGGTTTTTCGCCCAGCGCGAATTGGTGATCGAAGGCGGCACGGTGCGCTGGACCGACGAGCAGCGCCGGGCCGAGCCGCTGCTGCTGAGCGACGTGCGCTTCGTCGCGCGCAGCGGCGGCCGGCGCCATGGCCTGCGGCTCGATGCCACGCCGCCCGCCGGCTGGGGCGAGCGCTTCACGCTGCGCGGCCAGTTCCGCCAGCCGCTCTTGTCGGTGCGCTCCGGGCGGTGGCAGACATGGGACGGGCAGATCTACGCCGACCTGCCCTACATGGACGTGACCCGCCTGGGCCGCTACGTGTCGATCGATGCGCGCATCCGCGAAGGCAGCGGCGCGCTGCGCCTGTGGGCCGACGTGAAGGACGGCCAGATCGTGGGCGGCGCCGCCGACCTCGGCCTGCACCGTGTCGATGCCTCGTTGGGCCGCGGCCTGCAGCCGCTGGTGCTGCGCGCGGTCACGGGCCGGCTCGCCGGCCAGCTCAGCGAAGACTATCTCGAGTTCTCGACCGCGGCCCTGCAGTTCGACACCGCCGACGGCATGCGCTGGCCCGGCGGCAACCTGTGGCTGCAGCATGCGCCCGCGCGCGGGCCCACGCCCGAGCACGGCGCGCTGCGCGCCGACCGGCTCGACCTCGCGGCGCTGGCGCTGATCGCCGACCGCCTGCCGTTGGGCGACGCCACGCACCGGCTGCTCGACGCCTACGCGCCGCGCGGGCTGGTCGAGCGCATCGAACTGAACTGGCAGGGCTCGCTCGGCGCGCCCGAGCGCTACCAGGCCAAGGGGCGCATCAGCGGGCTGCGGGTCGCCGCGCAGCCCGCCGACGCCAGCCCGCCGCCAGCCGTGGGCACCGCGGCCGCGGCTGCCCACGCCAACGCCGGCACGCCCGGCTTGAGCGGCGCCACGCTCGAGTTCGACGCCACGCAGGCGGGCGGCAGCGCGGCGCTCGCCATCGCACAGGGCACGCTCGAATTTCCCGGCGTCTTCGAGGAGCCGGCCATCCCGGTCGACCGGCTCTCGGCCCAGCTCCAGTGGAAGCTCGACAGCGGCGCGGCGCAGCTGCAGGTCTCGAAGCTGCGCTTCGCCAATGCCGACGCCGAGGGCGAAGCCGAAGCCAGCTGGCGCACCAGCGACCCGGCCGTGTCGGCGGGCCGCTCGCGCTTTCCGGGCGTGCTCGACCTGCAGGGCCGGCTGCTGCGCGCCGACGGCACGCGGGTGTACCGCTACCTGCCGCTCGACATTCCTCAGCACACGCGCGACTACGTGCGCAGCGCCGTCACCAGGGGCGTCGCGAGCAGCGTCGATTTCCGCGTGCGCGGCGACCTGCACGACATGCCCTTCATGGACCCGAAGCAGGGCGAGTTCCGCATCGCGGCCAAGGTCAGCGGGGTCGACTACGCCTATGTGCCGCCGGCCTCGGCGCTCGCGGCCGCCACGGCCTCGAAGGCCGCCAAGCCCGCCAAGTCCGCACCGGCAACCGCGTCGGCGCCCGAAGCCGTCTGGCCCGCGCTCACCGGCCTGTCGGGCGAGCTGGTGTTCGAACGCGCGGGCATGCTGGTGCGCAATGCGCGCGGCAAGCTGGCCGGCACCGCCGGCATCGAAGTGACGCAGGCCGAGGCGCAGATCGCCGACATGTCGCACGACGCCTCGCTGCTGCGCGTCGAGGCCCAGGCGCGGGGCCCGCTCGGCGAGCTGTTGCGCGTGGGAGCACCGCTGGTGGGAGGCGACACCGGCGAGGCGCTGGCGCGCGTGCGCGCCGCCGGCCCGGCCGAGTACCGGCTGCATCTCCAGCTCCCGCTCGCCGCACTCGATGCGGCCAAGGTGCAGGCCGGCATCGCGCTGTCGGGCCACAACGAACTGCAGCTCCTGCCCGAGGCACCGTCCTTCACCAACCTGAAGGGTACGGTCGGCTTCACCGAGACCGGCTTCTCGCTCGCGGGCGTGCAGGGCCGGCTCCTGGGCGGCGACATCCGGCTCGAGGGCCGGGGCCGTTTCGCAGGCCCCAACCGGGAGGTCGCACTGAAGGCGCAGGGCACCGCGTCGGCCGAAGGCCTGCGCGGCGCGCGCGAGGCCGAGTGGCTCACGCGCATCGCCGCCAAGGCCAGCGGCAGCACGCCCTACGCGGCCACTTTCTCGATGCGCGACGACGTGCCCGAGTTCTCGCTCACCAGCACGCTGCAGGGCCTGGCGCTCGACCTGCCCGCGCCGCTCGTCAAGGCCGCCGACGAGCCGATGCCGCTGCGCATCGAGAAGAAGGTGCTGCAGCGCGAGACCCGCAACGGCGTGGCCGTGCCGCTGCAGGACCAGCTCTCGGTCGAGCTCGGCCGCATCGGGCAGGCGCAGTACGTGCGCGACATCACCGGTGCCGAGCCGCGGGTGCTGCAGGGCAGCATCGCCGTCGGCCTGGCGGCCGGCGAGACCGCCAGCGTGCCCGACAGGGGCGTGCTCGCCAACATCAACGTCGCCAAGCTCGACATGCCGGCCTGGCAGGCGCTGGTCGGCCGTGCCGCCGAGGGCGGCAGCGGCGCGGGCGAAGCGGCGGGCGCCGAGAACGCGTCGATGGGCTACCTGCCCACGCGCATCGCCGTGCGCGCGAAGGAGCTCGGCATCGCGGGGCGCACGCTGCACGACGTGGTGCTCGGCGGCACGCGCGACGGCGCGCTCTGGCGCGCCAACATCGACGCCGCCGAACTCAGCGGCTATGCCGAGTACCGCCACGCGCAGGCCGGGCGCCTCTATGCGCGGCTCGCGCGGCTGAAGATCGCGCCCACCGAGGCGAAGCAGGTCGAGACCCTGCTCGACGAGCAGCCGGGCACGCTGCCTGCGCTCGACATCGTGATCGACGACTTCGAACTGCTCGGCAAGCGTCTCGGCCGCGCCGAGATCGACGCCGTCAACCGCGGCGGCGCGGGCCGCGAGTGGCTGCTCAACAAGCTGAGCTTCACCGTGCCCGAGGCCAGCTTCTCGGCCAAGGGCACCTGGGCCGCTTCGCCCGGGCGCGCCGCGAACCCGCGCCGCACGTCGATGAGCTTCAAGCTCGAGATCGCCGATGCCGGCGACCTGCTCGGGCGCTTCGGCATGCCCGGTGTGCTGCGGCGCGGCAGCGGCCGGCTCGAAGGCGAGGTCGCGTGGCGCGGCTCGCCGTTCTCGCTCGACTACCCGAGCCTCGACGGGCAGCTCCAGGTCAACGTCGGCGCGGGCCAGTTTCTCAAGGCCGAGCCGGGCCTGGCCAAGCTGCTCGGCGTGCTGAGCCTGCAGGCGCTGCCGCGGCGACTCACGCTCGATTTCCGCGATGTGTTCAGCGAGGGCTTCGCCTTCGACTTCATCCGCGGCGACGCGAAGATCCACAACGGCATCGCGAGCACCAACAACCTGCAGATGAAGGGCGTCAACGCCGCTGCGCTCATGGACGGCTCGGCCGACATCGTGCGCGAGACGCAGGACCTCCGCGTGGTGGTGGTGCCCGAGATCAACGCCGGCACCGCCGCGCTGGTGGCCACTGCGATCAATCCGGCCATCGGCCTGGGCACCTTCCTCGCGCAATGGGTGCTCAGCAAGCCGCTGGTCGCGGCGACCACGCAGGAGTTCCACATCGAAGGCACCTGGGCCGACCCCAAGATCGCCAAGGTGCCGCGGTCGAAGTGAACGGAGACCCAATATGAAAGTCGCAGCCCTCCAGATGGTCTCGGCCATCACGCGCGAAGCCAACCTCGCGCGCGCCCGCCAGTTGCTCTCCGCCGCGGCGGCGGCCGGGGCCGAGCTCGCGGTGCTGCCCGAGTACTTCTGCACGATGGGCGCACGCGACACCGACAAGCTCGGCCTGCGCGAGCGCGCCGGATCGGGCCCGGTGCAGGACTTCCTTGCCGATGCCGCGCGCGAGTACGGGCTCTGGATCGTTGGCGGCACGCTGCCCCTGGAGAGCCCCGAGGCCGACCGCGTGTTCAACAGCTCGCTCGCCTATGCGCCCGACGGCCGCTGCGTGGCGCGCTACGACAAGATCCATCTCTTCTACTTCGACAACGGCGCCGAACGCTACGACGAGCGCCGCGTCATCGCGCCGGGCACCGAGCCCGTGGTGTTCGAGCTGCCCTCGCGCGACGGCCACCGCTGGCGCGTGGGCATGAGCGTCTGCTACGACCTGCGCTTTCCCGAGCTGTACCGCGCGCTCGCGCGCCAGGGCGCCGACCTGCTGCTGGTGCCCAGCGCGTTCACCCGCACCACGGGCGCCGCGCACTGGGAAGTGCTGTTGCGCGCCCGCGCCATCGAGAACCTCGCCTGGGTGGTGGCGCCCGCGCAGGGTGGCACGCACGAGAACGGCCGCCAGACTTGGGGCCAGTCGATGGTGGTCGACCCCTGGGGTACGGTAATGGCGCAGCAGTCCGAGGGCGAAGGCGTGGTGCTGTTCGACCTCGACGCGGGCCAGGCGACGCGCATGCGCGCGCAGTTGCCCGCGCTGTCGCACTGCATCCTCTGATGCAGGCCCTGACCATCGCGCCGCCGCGCTGGGCCATGTCCGCATTCGTGCGGCTGCGCTCGCTCTGGCAGCGCTGGTTCCTCTGGCTGATCCTGGCGGTGCTGGTGTCGGCGCTGCTGGTCACCGTGGTCTGGCTCGCGGGGCGGCACGAGGTCGAGCAGGTGCAGGCGGCGCTCGACCGCGACACCATCGATGCGGTGGCCGACCTGCGCACCGGGCTGCAGCGCAATGCCCAGAGCCTGCGCGCCACCCAGGCCCTGGGGCTCGACCGCACGCACTGGCCCGAGGCGGCGGCCGCGCTGCTGCGCGAGCACCGCGAGTGGCTGCGCCTCGAGTGGCGCGATGCGTCGCTGCGTCCGCTGGCGGCCGTCAACACGCCGTACCGTGCCCGCCTGGTCGACGACCGCAGCCGCGGTGCCGAGCAGCCCGACGTGGCGCTGGCCTGCACCGCCGCGCGCAAGCTCGGCGGGCCGGCCTATTCGCCGAGCCACTACGTGCCGGTGCTCGCGGGTGCCGGCATCGAGGTGATGGAGCTCTGCGTGCCGATGGACGCCGGCGGCTTCCTCGTGGCCAGCTATTCGCTGCGCGACACGCTCATCGAACTGGTCGGCCCCACGCTCACGCGCGGCCAGGAAGTGGCTTTCACCGAGACCGACGGCACGCGGCTGGCGGCGCTCGGCACCTCGCGGCGCACCGGCACGCGCGTCTTCACGTCGCAGCAGCTGATCGACCTGCCCGGTAACGCACTGATGCTGCGCGTCGATGGCTGGCGCGCCGCGCCCGACCTGTTCCCGAACGTGCTCACCGGGCTGGTCACCGCGATCTCGATCGCGCTGGTCTCGGTGCTGGTGCTGCTCGCGCGCGACACGCGGCGGCGCCTGCGCGCCGAGCGCGACCTGGCCGACGCGCTCGCATTCCGCAAGGCCATGGAAGACTCGGTCATCACCGGCCTGCGCGCGCGCGACCTGCACGGGCGCATCACTTACGTCAACCCGGCCTTCTGCGAGATGGTCGGCTTCACGCCCGAGGAGCTCATGGCCGCCGGCAGCGGCGCCTCGATCGAGGCACCGTACTGGCCCACCGAGCTGGCGCACGAGTACCAGCAGCGGCAGGCGCGGCGCCTCGCGGGCGGCATGCCGCCGCGCGAGGGCTTCGAGTCCGTCTTCATGCGCAAGGACGGCACGCGCTTTCCGGTGCTGATCTTCGAGGCGCCGCTGATCAATGCGCAGCGCGTGCAGACCGGCTGGATGAGCGCCTTCATCGACATCAGCGAGCAGCGCCGCATCGAAGAGCTCTCGCGCGCCAGCCAGGAGCGCCTGCAGGCCAGCGCGCGGCTCGCCACCGTGGGCGAGATGGCCTCGCTGCTGAGCCACGAGCTCACGCAGCCGCTGGCCGCCATCGCCAGCTACGCCACCGGCTCGCTCAACATGCTCGGGCCGCAGGCGAGCGGTGCGCAGGCCGAAGTGGCGATGGCCGTGCGCCGCATCGCCGAGCAGGCCGACCGCGCCGGCCAGGTGATCCGCAGCGTGCACGACTTCGTGCGGCGGCGCGACCGCACGCGCGAGGCCGTGGCGCCGCAGGCGCTGGTCGACGCGGTGCTGCCGCTGGTGCGGCTGCAGGCGCGCAAGCTGGCCGTGAGCATCGAGGTGGTGTTCGAGGACCGGCTGCCCGCGGTCATGTGCGACCGGACGCTGGTCGAGCAGGTGCTGCTCAATCTCGCGCGCAACGCGATGCAGGCCATGGACGCCCCCGACAGCGGCCGCCGGCTGCTGCGGCTGCGCGTGGCGCGCGCGGTTGCCGTCGGCGGTTCCGCGGGCGCCGAGGAGGCGCGGCGCTGGATCGAATTCTCGGTCACCGATTTCGGCTGCGGCATCAGCGACGACGTCGCTGGCCGCCTCTTCACGCCGTTCTTCACCACCCGCCCCGACGGCATGGGACTCGGCCTCAGCCTGTGCCGCACGGTGGTGGAACAGCATGGCGGCGTGCTGATGTTCGAGCCGAACCAGCCCCGGGGCACGGTGTTCCGGTTTACCCTGCCGAGCACATGAAAAAAAACGGCACCCGGCGCTTCACGGACTGGATATGCAACCGCTGATCGATGGATTGATCTTTATCGTGGACGACGACGCCAGCGTGCGTGAGGCGCTCGCCTGGCTGCTGCGCTCGCGCCGGCTCGAAAGCGAGCACTTCGCGAGCGCCGAGGCCTTCGAGCAGCGGCTGGCCGAGGGACCGCTGCCCGCGCAGCCGCTGTGCCTGCTGCTCGACGTGCGCATGCCCGGCACCAGCGGGCTGGTGCTGTTCGATCGGCTCGCCGAGCGCGGCCTGCTCGCGGCGATGCCGGTGATCTTCCTCACGGGCCATGCCGACGTGCCGACTGCGGTCGACGCGGTGAAGCGCGGCGCCTTCGATTTCTGCGAGAAGCCCTTCTCGGACAACGCCCTGGTCGATCGCATCGAACAGGCGCTCGGTGCGTCGCTGCGTGCGCTCGAGGTCGAGCGCGCCCGGCGCGGGCTCGTCGAGCGCATCGCCGAGCTGACCGAGCGCGAGCGCGACGTGATGCGGCTCGTGGTCGAAGGGCTGCCGAACAAGCTGATCGCCGACCAGCTCGCGATCAGCGTGCGCACGGTGGAGGTCCACCGCGCGCGCGTGTTCGACAAGATGGAAGTGAAGTCGGCGGTCGAGCTGGCCAACCGCCTCAGGGATCTCTAGCTCTTTTCGGCGACGAAGATCTCGACCCGGCGGTTCTGCGCGCGGCCGGCCGGCGTGGCGTTGTCGGCGAGCGGCTCGCGCGAGCCGCGGCCGTCGGTGGTCACCGCGGTGGTCGAGACGCCGCGCGCCACGAGGTGGTTGCGCACGCTGTCGGCACGGCTCACCGAGAGGCGCTCGTTGCCTTCCTCGCTGCCCGTGTTGTCGGTGTGGCCGACCACGCGCACGCTCGCGGCGGCGGCGCTGCGCAGGCCTTCGGCTACCTTGTCGAGCACCTGGGCGAGATTGCGCTTCACGTTGGCGCGGCCCACGTCGAAGGACATCTCGTTCGGGATCACGAGGTGCAGCTGGTTGTCCGTGGTCTGCGCGATCACCACGCCGGTGCCCTTGGTCGCGCCTTCCAGCTCGGTCTTGAGCGCCTCCAGGCGCGCGGTCCAGCTGTTGGCTGGCGCGGCAGCGGCCTGACCGTCCGCCGGCGCGGCAGTCTGGCCGGGCGCGGCCGACTGCTGCGAAGCGCAGCCCGCAACGAACAATGCGGCCGCAGCCGCACCCGAAACAACAAGCTTCCTCATGAGTTTTCCCTCTTTATGAGCATTGGAACAATGGCAATGGAGCGCCGGCCGCTCCCACCCGGCCGGCTTTCTTATTCTTTGGATTGTTCTGGATACCCGCTGCGATCAACCCCGTGGCGCGCGCTCGCCCACGTAGATCTCGACGCGGCGGTTCTGCGATCGGCCCGCCTCGGTGTTGTTGCTGGCCACCGGCTCGTGCGAGCCACGGCCCTCGATGCGGAATGCGGCGGCACTCACGCCGCGCGCCACGAGGTAGTCGCGCGTGCTTGCGGCACGGTCGACCGACAGCGGGTTGTTGATCGCGTCCGAGCCGGTGCTGTCGGTGTGGCCGATGATGCGCACTTCGGCGTTCGGGTTGCCACGCAGGCCGCTCGCGAACTGGTCGAGCACCGGCGCGAAGTTCGGCTTGATGTTCGAGCGGCCCACGTCGAAGGACACGTCGCTCGGGATGGCGAGCTTGAGCTCGTTGTTCGGCGTCTGGGTCACGGCGACGCCGGTGCCCTGCGTGGCGGCTTCCATCTGGCGCTTCTGGTTTTCCATGCGCTGCGACCACAGATAGCCGCCGAGCGCGCCGGCGGCGGCACCGACCACGGCACCGGTACCAATGGCGCCGCGGTTGCCGCCGGTGGCGGAGCCAATGGCCGCGCCGCCGAGTGCACCGATGCCGGCGCCGATGCCGGTGTTGCGTTGGGTGTCGGACATGCCGGCGCATCCGGACAGGACGAGGGCGGCGGCGGAGGTGGCGAGTACGAACTTTTTCATGGCGATCCCTTTCAAGGTTGAATCAGGCGGGCCACAGCTTAGCCTTGGCAAGTCTGCGATGGTACGGCCTTGCGCATCCGCTTGAAAGCATCAATCTATCGTATGAATGCCCGTGAGTATTGAATTGTTTGCTACTAAAGTAATAGCGATAGAGCAAATCTCCGACATCCCGCCGCGGTCTGCGGCTACGGAAGAAATTCACATTCGGGGCGGCGGCTTCGGTTCGTCGGACGCGGGGTTGTCGGCCTCGTCATCGTGCAGTTCGCCCTTTTTCCGGCCCGAGAACATGGTCCACCAGACGATCAGGATGAGCACGAGCCCGGCAAGAAGGGCTTCGAGCAAAATCAAACCCATGAAAAATCGACTCCAGTGGCTGTCAGGGCTTGTAATCGTAGCAACGATTGCAGGTTGTTCCGTCAGCCCGCGCGCGCCGGACACGACGGCCCCACCTCCCGCCGTCACGCCTCCGCGCGACCTCGGTCCGCTGACCGGCTCGATGGCGCACCCCAAGAGCCGGTGGGTGCCGGTCGGCTGGTCGGAGCTGCCCGGCTTCGGCGACGATCCGCTGCACGAAGCCTGGATCGCGCTGCTCGCCAACTGTGCGCGGCCCAATGCGGCCTTCGCGCCGCTGTGCCGCGAGGTGCGCGAGCTCGCCATCGCCACGCCCGAGGAACAGCGCCGCTGGATGACCGAGCGGCTCCAGCCCTACCGCGTGGAATCGCTGGCCGGCGCGAGCGAAGGCAAGCTGACGAGCTACTACGAGCCGGTGTACGAGGCCTCGCGCGTGCCGACCGCCACCTTCAACGTACCGATCTACCGGGCGCCCGAGGGGCTGGTGCCGCGCCGCCCCTGGTACACCCGGCAGCAGATCGAGACCCTGCCCGAGGTGCAGGCCGCGTTGCGCGGCCGCGAGATCGCCTGGATGGCCGACCCCATCGACGCGCTGATGCTGCACATCCAGGGCTCCGGCCGGCTGCGCATCACCGAGCCCGGCGGCGTGCAGCGCACCGTGCGCGTGGCCTACGCGGCCACCAACGAGCAGCCCTACCGCAGCGTGCAGCAATGGCTGATGTCGCAGGGCGTGACCAAGGTCGGCCGCTGGCCTGACGACACCAAGGCCTGGGTGGCGCAGAACCCACAGCGCCTGACGCAGCTGCTGTGGAGCAACCCGCGCTATGTGTTCTTCCGCGAAGAGCCGCTCAACGAGCTCGACGCCGCCTTCGGCCCACGCGGCGCGCAGGGCGTGCCGCTCACCGCGGGGCGCTCGATCGCAGTCGACCGCGAGAGCATTCCCTACGGCACGCCGGTTTGGCTCGCGTCCAGCGGCCCGGCCGCGCAGCTGCAGAAGCTGGTGGTGGCGCAGGACACCGGCAGCGCCATCGTCGGTGCGGTGCGCGCCGACTATTTCGCGGGCACCGGGCCCGATGCCGGGCGCCTCGCCGCGAGCATGAACCAGCCGTTGCGCCTCTGGGCGCTATGGCCGCGTCAGACCCCGGCGCCTTAGACGCCCCCCGAAGCGCCTGCGGCGCCGGTCGGGTTTCATCTGGCCGTCATACGAAGTGCCTACCTTCGCGGGTTGTTCCTTTTCAACCCACGAAAGCATTGCGCATGACCGCAAACACCCGCACCGACGCCAACGGCATCGACCTCGACGATGTCGGCACCAACCCCACCTCGAACCCGTCCTTCACCGACCTCGTCGCAGCGCGCCTGAGCCGCCGGCAGCTGTTCGGCCTGGGCGTCGGCACCGCCGGCACCGCGCTGCTGCAGGCGTGCGGCGGCGGCAGCGGCGGCGGCGTGGCTTTCCCGATCATTCCGCCCGCACCGGCGCCGGCACCCGCGCCCGCACCGGCACCGATGAAGCTGAGCTTCAACCCCGTGGCCAAGAGCCTGGCCGACGCAGTGGCCGTGCCGGCCGGCTACACGGCCAGCGTGCTCTACCGCCTGGGCGACCCGATCGCCGCCGGCGTGCCCGCGTACAAGAACGACGGCACCGACGATCCGGCCACCTTCGACCGCCGCGCCGGCGACCACCACGACGGCATGACCTTCTTCGGCATCGACGCGTCGGACAAGTGGGACGCCAAGAGCGCCTCGCGCGGCCTGCTCGTGATGAACCACGAAGCGATCACGCCCGTGTTCCTGCATCCCCAGGGCCAGACGGTCGTTGCAGGCGTGCGCACCAACGCCGACGAAGTGCTGCGCGAGTTCTACGTGCACGGCATCAGCGTCGTCGAAGTGAACAAGAACGGCAACACCTGGAGCTACAAGCAGGATTCGCGCTTCAACCGCCGCATCCACACGCTGACCGAGATGCACTTCTCGGGCCCTGCCGCCAAGACCGACTACCTGAAGACGAAGTACTCGACCGACGGCAGCAAGACCCGCGGCACGCTCAACAACTGCGCCAACGGCACCACGCCGTGGGGCACCTACCTGACCTGCGAAGAGAACTGGGCCGGCTACTTCCGCCGCCTTGCCACCGACGACACGGCACGCACGGCCAAGGAGCTCGCATCGTTCAAGCGCTACGGCGTGACCAGCAGCGGCCGCGAGCTCTGGGCCACCGTCACGCCCGACACGCCCGACGAGCTCTACGGCCGCTGGAACACCGAAGTCAAGGGCGCGACCGCCATCGACGACTACCGCAACGGCCACAACACCTACGGCTGGGTGGTCGAGATCGATCCGTTCAACCCCGCGAGCACGCCCAAGAAGCGCACCGCGCTGGGCCGTTTCGGCCATGAGGGCGCCTGCCTCGGCCCGGTCGTGGTCGGCAAGCCGCTGGTCTGGTACATGGGCGACGACTCGCGCAACGAGTACATCTACAAGTTCGTTTCCACCAAGGCCTGGGACGCGGCCGACGTGGGCGGCGGCATCGCGGCCGGCGACAAGTACATGGACGACGGCAAGCTCTACGTCGCGCGCTTCAATGACGACGGCACCGGCGTCTGGCTCGAGCTCTCGCTGGGCGTGAACGGCATCAGCTCGGACAACGCGAAATACGCGTTCGCCGATGCGGCCGACGTGGTGACCAACGCCCGCCTCGCGGCCGACGCGGCCGGCGCGACCCCGATGGACCGCCCGGAGTGGGCTTCGGTCAACCCGAAGACCGGCGACGTCTACCTGACGCTCACCAACACCAACGCCAGCGCGCGGCCGATCGACAAGACCAATGCCGCCAACCCGCGCTTCTACAACGACAAGAAGATGGATGGCACCGACCAGAAGGGCAACCCCAACGGCCACATCGTGCGCTTTGCCGACGACAACGCCGACCCGGCCGCGCTGAGCTTCAAGTGGGACGTGTACCTGTTCGGTGCGCGCGCCACCGCGCCGGCCGACGTGAACCTGTCGCAGCTCTCCGACGACAACGACTTCTCGAGCCCCGACGGCCTGTGGTTCAGCGAAGCCGCGCCCGGCCTGCTATGGCTCGAGACCGACGACGGCGCCTACACCGACGTCACCAACTGCATGCTGCTTGCCGCGCTGCCCGGCGAGGTGGGCGACGGCGGCGCGAAGACGATCACCAACGTCAACGGCGACACCACGCTCACGCAGAACACCTTCGTCGGCAAGGCGCCCGGTGCCGAGGGCCTGCGCCGTTTCCTCGTCGGCCCGAAGGACTGCGAGATCACCGGCATCGCCGAATCGGGCGACGGCCGCGCGCTGTTCGTGAACATCCAGCACCCGGGTGAAGGCACGGAAGAGGAGGACATCGACGAGCCGGCCAAGTTCATCAGCCACTGGCCCGACGGCGGCAGCGCTCGCCCGCGCTCGGCCACCGTGGTCATCACCAAGGATGACGGCGGCCTGATCGGCCTGTAAGCAGCAACATCAGCCTTCGGGCTGGCTTCGCTTCTATTTCAACGGCGCTACCGGCAACGGCAGCGCCGTTTTGTATCTGACCTGCTTTAAAGCAAAGCTCGAGCGGATCTTCTCGATCCCCGGAATCGGCGTGAGCTGCTCGAGGATGAACTTCTCGAGCGCCGCCATGTCGGCCACTGCGATGCGGATCAGGTAGTCGCTGTCGCCGGTCATCAGGTAGCACTCCATCACTTCGTCGTGCTCGGCGATGCGCTGCTCGAAATCGGCGAGCGACTGCTTGCTCTGCGTCGTGAGGCTGATCGAGATGAACACGTTGAGCCCGAGGCCCAGCGCCTTGGCATTGGCCAGCGCGACGTAGCGGTCGATCACGCCCCCGGCCTCGAGCGCCTTCACGCGCGCGAGGCAGGGCGACGGCGACAGGTGCACGCGGCGCGCAAGCTCGACGTTCGAGAGCGCACCGTCGCGCTGCAGTTCGTCGAGGATGCGCAGGTCGATGGCGTCGAGTTGCATGAAATCCTGCAAATTGGGTTTGGCGCGGCATTTTATGTTGAGGTGTTTTGCAACACCATGCGCCAGCAGTAGCAAATTTGCCTCGATGCAGCCTAAAGTGCTCGCATGAACGCCCCGATTTCCGCCGACCAGATGCGCGCGCTGCTTCTCGACGAAACGCTCTCGCACGACCCTGACCCCGCCGAGACCGCCGAATGGCGCGAGTCCTTCCTCGCGCTCGCGCAGGTCCACGGCCCCCAGCGCGCGCGGCAGATGCTCGACGAGCTCGCACGGCTCGCGCGCCAACAGCGCATCGGCTGGCACCCCGAGCTGGCCACGCCCTACGTCAACACCATCGGCGTGCAGGACCAGCCGCCGTTCCCCGGCGACCTCGCGATCGAGGAGAAGCTCGCCTCGCTGATGCGCTGGAACGCGCTCGCGATGGTCGCCAAGGCCAACCAGGCGTACGGCGAACTCGGCGGCCACATCGCGAGCTACGCGAGCGCGGCCGACCTGTTCGAGACCGGCTTCAACCACTTCTTCCATGCGCGCAGCCCAGCGCACGGTGGTGATCTCGTGTTCTTCCAGCCGCACAGCGCGCCCGGCGTGTATGCGCGGGCGTACCTCGAAGGCCGCCTGAGCGAAGACGACCTGCGCCACTACCGCCAGGAACTCACCGCGCCCGCCTTCACCGACGGCAGCGGCGCGCGCGGCCTGTGCAGCTATCCGCATCCGTACCTGATGCCCGACTTCTGGCAGTTTCCGACCGGCTCGATGGGCATCGGGCCGATCAGCTCGATCTACCACGCGCGCTTCATGCGCTACCTCACGCACCGCAACCTCTTGAATTGCGAGGGCCGCAAGGTCTGGGGCGTGTTCGGCGACGGCGAGATGGACGAGCCCGAATCGATGAGCGCGCTCACGCTGGCCGCGCGCGAGAAGCTCGACAACCTCGTGTGGGTCGTCAACTGCAATCTGCAGCGGCTCGACGGACCGGTGCGCGGCAACGGCCGCATCATCGACGAGCTCGAAAAGCTCTTCGCGGGCGCCGGCTGGAACGTCATCAAGCTGGTCTGGGGCAGCGACTGGGACGGCCTCTTCGCGCAGGATGCGAGCGGTGCGCTCGCGCGCGCCTTCGCGAGCACCGTCGACGGCCAGATGCAGACTTTCGCGGCCAAGGACGGCCGCTTCAACCGCGACAACTTCTTCGGCCAGAACCCCGAGCTCGCGCGCCTGGCGCAAGGCATGACCGACGAGCAGATCGACCGCCTCAAGCGCGGCGGCCACGACCTCGTGAAGATCCATGCCGCCTATGCCGCGGCTGCCGCGCACCAGGGCCGGCCGACCGTGATCCTGGCCCACACCAAGAAGGGCTACGGCATGGGCAGCGCCGCGCAGGGCAAGATGACCACGCACTCGCACAAGAAGATGGGCGAGGTCGACCTGATCGAGTTCCGCGACCGCTTCAACCTGCCGCTGACCGACGCGCAGGCGGCCGCGATGGACTTCTACCGCCCGGCCGAGGACAGCCCCGAGATGCAGTACCTGCGCCGGCACCGCGAGGCGCTCGGCGGCGCCATGCCGCGGCGCGAAACCGCCTGCGACGTGGTGCCCAAGCCCGACATCGCGGCCTATGCGCAGTTCGCCACCGCCGCCGCCGGCAAGGAGATGAGCACCACCATGGCCTTCGTGCGGCTGCTCGGCAACCTGCTGAAGGACAAGGCCCTGGGCCCGCGCATCGTGCCCATCGTGGCCGACGAGGCGCGCACCTTCGGCATGGCCAACCTGTTCAAGCAGGTCGGCATCTATTCGAGCGTGGGCCAGCGCTATGCGCCCGAGGACATCGGCTCGGTGCTGAGCTACCGCGAAGCCACCGACGGGCAGATCCTCGAGGAGGGCATCAGCGAGGCCGGCGCCATCGCGAGCTGGACGACCGCGGCCACCAGCTACAGCGTGCACGGCCTCGCGATGCTGCCGTTCTACATCTACTACTCGATGTTCGGCTTCCAGCGCGTGGGCGATGCGATCTGGGCCGCGGCCGACCAGCGCGCGCGCGGCTTTTTGCTGGGTGCCACCTCGGGCCGCACCACGCTCGGCGGCGAGGGCCTGCAACACCAGGACGGCAGCAGCCACCTCGTGGCCGCGACCATTCCCAACTGCAAGGCCTACGACCCGGCCTTTGCGGGCGAGATGGCCGTGATCGTCGATGCGGGCATCCGCGAGATGATGGTCGAGCAGCAGGACGTGTTCTATTACGTCACGCTCATGAACGAGAACTACGCGCAGCCTGACGTGCCCGCGGGCGCGGAAGGCGACATCCTGCGCGGGTGCTACCGCTTCGCTTCGTATGCGCCGGCCGGGAAGAAGACGAAGAAGGCGGTCACGCTGATGGGTTCCGGCGCGATCCTCACCGAGGTGGTCAAGGCCGGCGAGCAGCTCGCCGCCGAAGGCATCGAGGCCGAGGTGTTCAGCGTCACGAGCTGGAGCGAACTGGCGCGCGACGGGCTCGGCTGCGAGCAGCGCGCGATGGCGGGCGACAAAGACGCCGGCACGCCCTTCGTCGCGCAGCAGCTCGGCACCGGCACGGGCCCGATCGTCGCGGCCACCGACTACGTGCGCGCCGTGCCCGAGAGCGTGCGCGCCTTTTTGCCCGAGGGACGCCGCTACCTCACGCTCGGCACCGACGGCTTCGGGCGCAGCGACACGCGCGCGGCGCTGCGCGGCTTCTTCGGGGTGGATGCCGCGAGCATTGCGAAGGCGGCGCGGCACGCGCTGGGTTGAAGCGTCGGCGCCGGTTCGGGGCCTGCGTTAGAGTCGCAGGCCATTTCCCGCGCCCATGCCCGCACGCTTCCAAACACTCGCTCCCACCGTCCGCCTGGCTGACCAGGTGGCCGACGCACTCGCGGCCGAGGTGCGCAGCGGACGCCTTTCCGAAGGCGACCGCCTGCCCACCGAGAGCGCATTGGCCGAACAGTTCGGAGTGAGCCGCACCGTCATTCGCGAGGCGGTTTCGCGGCTCAAGTCGCTCGGACTGGTCGATTCGCGGCAGGGCAGCGGCGTGTACGTGCGCGCGGCCGGCGTCGAGCCGCTGCGCTTCGAGGTGCCGCATGTGGCTTCGCGTGAAGCCGTGATCCAGATGGTCGAACTGCGGCGCGCGCTCGAGGCCGAAGTGGCTGCGCTGGCGGCGGAACGGCGCACGGCCGACGACGTGCAGCGCATCCGCGCTGCCCTCGATGCGTTGCATGCGGCTGTGACAGCGGGCGGCAACGGTGCGGACGAAGACGTGCGCTTCCATCGCGCCATCGCCGAAGCCGCGCGCAACCCATTCCTGATCGGCACGCTGCAGTACCTGCGGCAGTTCCTGCACGGTGCCACGCGCGTCACGCGTGCCAACGAGGCGCGACGCGCCGATTTCGCGCGCGAGGTGGCCCAGGAGCACGCTCGCATCATGGAGGCCATCGACGCCGGCGATCCGCTGCGCGCGCGAGAGGCTGCGAAAGACCACATGGACAACGCCATCCGCCGCATCGAACAGGCCGATCCGGCGTTCTGGCAGCAGGAAGGCGAAGCGCTCGCGCGTCCGCTGACCGACGGCTTGCCGCGCTGACTTTTGGAACCAGGGTAATTCCCCGGGTCGTTCCTGCGAATAATTTGTACGATGACCTGATAAATAGATCGGTCCGCTACGGCTGAACCGGCCCACACCAAGGAGCGTCTCATGACCCGCAGAACCTTCATCGCCGGCGTTGTCGGCGGCGCCATCGCCCACGCCGCATGGCCGCTGCACGCGCAGCCAGCCTGGCCCACCCGGCCGATCCGCCTCGTCGTGCCGTTTCCGCCCGGCGGACTGATCGACAACATGGCGCGGCTGCTGTCGCCGCGCCTGGCCCAGGCGCTGGGCCAGCCCGTGGTAATCGACAACAAGCCCGGCGCGGGCGGCAACATCGGCGCGACGGAGGGCGCGCGCGCCACGCCCGACGGCTATACGCTGCTCATGGCCTCGCCGCCGCTGACCATCAGCCCGGCGCTCTACCGCTCGCTGCCGTACAAGCCGTCGCAGATCGTGCCGATCGCGGTGCTGGGGCGGGTGCCGAATGTGCTGATGGTCAACCCGGCTTCGGGCATCGGCTCGGTGGCCGAGCTCACCGCGCGCGCCAAGGCGCAGCCCGGCAAGCTCAACTACGCCTCGAACGGCAACGGCACTTCGCTGCACCTGAGTGCCGAGCTCTACAAGAACAGCACCGGCACCTTCGTCGCCCACATTCCCTACCGCGGCGCGGCGGCAGGCATCACCGGGCTCATCGCGGGCGAGGTCGACATGATGTTCGACAACCTGCCCTCGGCCATCGGCCAGATCCAGGGCGGGCGCGTGAAGGCGCTGGCCGTGACCACTGCGCAGCGCAGCCCGGCGCTGCCCGAGGTGCCGACGATGGTGGAGTCCGGCCTGGCCGACTTCGACGTGGGCTCCTGGTTCGGCGTGGCCGCTCCGGCGGGTGTTCCCGCGCCGGTGCTGGCGACGATTTCGCAGCAGCTCGAGCGCCTGGCCAAAGACCCCGAGGTCCAGGCCGCGATGCTGCGCCAGGGCGTGGTGCCCGGCTGGCTGGACGCACGTGCGGCCGCCGCCTTCATGGCCGCGGACACCGCGCGCTGGAAGAAGGTGGCCGATTTCGCCGGCATCCGGCTCGACTAGGTCTGCAGCAGGACGCCCGAACCCATGCGGCTGCGCTTCTGCTTCTATTACTTCGGAATCCGACACATGACTTCCATTGGATTGATCGGCCTCGGTGCCATGGGCAGCGGCATGGCTGGCTCGCTGCGGCGCGCCGGCCATCACGTGCGCGTTTTCGACGTGCGGCCCGAGGCGGCGCAGGCGTTCGCAGACGCGGGCGGCACGGCCTGCGCGTCGCCCGCCGAAGTGGCTGCCGGGTGCGAGGCGCTGGTGTCGGTGGTCGTGAACGCAGCCCAGACCGAGGCCGTGCTGTTCGGCCCTGACGGCGCGGCGGCGGCCATGAAGCCCGGCAGCGTGTTCATCATGTGCTCCACGGTCGATCCCAACTGGTCGATCGCGCTCGAAGCGCGGCTGGCCGCGCTCGGCATCCTCTACATCGACGCGCCCATCTCCGGTGGTGCGGCCCGGGCCGCGAGCGGCGAGATGACGATGATGACCGCCGGAACGCCCGAGGCCTATGCCAAGGCCGGCGCATTGCTCGACGCGATGGCCGTCAAGGTCTATCGCCTCGGCGACCGCGCGGGGGCGGGCAGCAAGGTCAAGATCATCAACCAGTTGCTGGCCGGCGTGCACATCGCCGCGGCGGCCGAGGCGATGGCGCTCGGCCTGCGCGAGGGCGTGGACCCGGCCGCGCTCTACGAGGTCATCACCCACAGCGCCGGCAACAGCTGGATGTTCGAGAATCGCATGGCGCACGTGCTCGCGGGCGACTACACGCCGCTGTCGGCCGTCGACATCTTCGTGAAGGACCTGGGCCTGGTGCTCGACGTGGCGCGCGCAAGCAAGTTTCCGCTGCCGCTGTCGTCCACCGCACACCAGATGTTCATGCAGGCGTCGACCGCGGGCCATGCGCGCGAGGACGACAGCGCAGTGATCAAGATCTTTCCGGGCATCGAGCTGCCGGGCGCGAAGAAGAAGTCCGGCGATTGAACACAGACACACACACGCACTCCAAAAAACACCTGCAGGACTCTGACGACATGAACATCCTCATCACCGGCGGCTGCGGCTTCGTCGGCGCCCGCCTCGCCCGCACGCTGCTCGCAGGCGGCCCGCTCGCCGTGGCCGGCGGCACGGCACAGCCGATCGCCCGCATCACCCTGGCCGACCGCGTGCCGCCGCCGGCCGATCTGGCGGCCGACGCGCGCGTGCAGTTCCTGCAGGGCGACCTGCTCGAGCAAGCCACGGGCGGCGCGCTGCCGATCGCCGACACGCGGCTCGTGTTCCACCTCGCCGCCGCGGTGAGCGGCGAATGCGAGGCCGATTTCGACCTCGGCATGCGCAGCAACCTCGACACCACGCGCGTGCTGCTCGACGCCTGCCGCCGCGCGGGCCAGGCGCCGGTGTTCGTCTTCTCGAGCTCGGTGGCGGTGTTCGGCGATTCGCCCGAAGAGCGGCTGCCCCCCGTGATCGAGGACACGACGCTGCCCACGCCGCAGAACAGCTACGGCATCCAGAAGTTCATCGGCGAGCAGCTGGTGGCCGACTTCTCGCGCAAGGGCTTCGTGCAGGGCCGCAACGTGCGGCTCATGACGGTGTCGGTGCGGCCGGGCCGGCCCAACGGCGCGGCCTCGAGCTTTTTGAGCGGCATGCTGCGCGAGCCGCTGGCGGGCGAGCGCGCGCGCTGCCCGGTGGCGCCCGAGACGGCGGTGGCGATCGCCTCGCCCGGCAACACGGTCGCGGGCCTGGTGCGCGCCGCCACCGCGAGCGCGGCCGAATGGGGCGCGCGCACGGCGGTCAACCTGCCGGCGCTGACGACCACGGTGCGCGAGATGGCCGAGGCGCTCGAACGCATCGCGGGCCGGGAAGCCACCGCGCTGATCGACTGGGAGCCCGATGCGGCGATTGCGAAGATCGTCACCAGCTGGCCGAGCCGCGTCCACGCGGCGCGCGCCGAGGCGCTGGGCCTGAAGGCCGACGCGAGCTTCGACGCCATCCTGCGCGACTACGTGCGCGAGAACCCGCAGGCGGTGAAGCTCGCGGTGAAGGGCGGCTGAGCGATGGCCGCCAAGCTGCTGCTCGGCTGCATCGCCGACGATTTCACCGGCGCCACCGACCTTGCCAACAACCTGGTGCGCGCCGGCATGCGCGTGGTGCAGGCCATCGGCGTGCCGCCGGGTCCGATCGATACCGAGGTCGACGCGGTGGTGGTCGCGCTCAAGTCGCGCACCATCGCGCCGGCCGAGGCCGTGGCGCAGTCGCTCGAGGCGCTGCGCTGGCTGCAGGCGCAGGGCGCGCAGCAGATCTACTTCAAGTACTGCTCGACCTTCGACAGCACGCCCAAGGGCAACATCGGCCCGGTGACGGAGGCGCTGATGGAGGCGCTGGACAGCGACTTCACCATCGCCACGCCGGCCTTTCCCGACAACAAGCGCACGGTGTTCAAGGGCTACCTGTTCGCGGGCGACGTGCTCGTCAACGAGAGCGGCATGCAGAATCATCCGCTCACGCCGATGACCGACGCGAACCTGGTGCGCGTGCTGCAGGCGCAGTGCACGCGCAAGGTGGGGCTCATCGACCATGCCGTGGTGGCGCGCGGTGCGAGCGCGATCACGCAACGCATCGCAGCGCTGAAAGCCGACGGTGTCTCGATCGCGATCGTCGATGCGGTGTCGAACGACGATCTGCTGCGGCTCGGCCCCGCGATCGCGGCGCTGCCGCTGGTGACGGCGGGTTCGGGCGTGGCGATCGGGCTGCCGGCCAACTTCGGCCTCGCGCCGTCGTCGCAGGCGAGCGCGTTGCCGCCCGCGGCCGGGCTGCGCGCCGTGGTGTCGGGCAGCTGCTCGCTCGCGACCAACCGGCAGGTGCACGACTTCATCGGGCGCGGCGGTGCGGCGATGGCCATCGATCCGCTGCGCATCGCGGACGGCGTGGACGTGGCGGCCGAGGTGCTGGCCTGGGCCGCGCCGTTGGTCGACAAAGGCCCGGTGCTCGTCTACTCCACCGCCGAGGCCGGCGCCGTGAAGTCGGTGCAGGGCCGGCTCGGCGTCGACGAGGCCGGCGCGATGGTCGAGCGCACCATCGCGGCGATCGCGCGCGGGCTGGTCGAACACGGCGTGCGCCAGCTGGTGGTGGCTGGCGGCGAGACGTCGGGCGCCTGCGTGCAGGAACTTCGCATCGCGCAGATGCAGATCGGCGCCCAGATCGATCCCGGCGTGCCGTGGTGCCATGCCCGCACCGGCGTCGCCGACGGCGCCTCCGTGCACATCGCACTCAAGTCGGGCAACTTCGGCGGCGACGATTTCTTCACCCGCGCCTTCACACAGCTGAAATGAAGCGGGGCACCACGTCCAGCACGCCAGGCTCCTTCCCCCTCTGGGGGAAGGCTGGGATGGGGGCAAGCACAGCGCTCGCAGCTATAGCGCCGCTGGCCCCCACCCCAACCCACCCCCCGGGGGGGAGGGAGCAACAAATCCGGCTCCCGTTTCATCGGCTGCTGGTGGCGCGCAACGCCATGGAAAACTGACATGAACGAAACCCAAGCCCGCGAAGAGATCTGCCGCGTCGGCCGCAGCCTGTTCGAGCGCGGCTACGTGCATGCCACGGCCGGCAACATCAGCGTGCGGCTCGACGATGGCGGGTTTCTGATCACGCCGACCGATGCCTGTCTCGGCTTCCTCGATCCGGCCCGGCTGGCCAGGCTCGATGCAGAAGGGAAGCAGCAAAGCGGCGACCGCGCCAGCAAGACCATCGCGCTGCACATGCGCATTTACGCGGCCGCGCGCCGCTTCGATGCGGGCACGGCCTGCGTGATCCACACGCACAGCACGCATTGCGTGGCGCTCACGCTGACCGACGCACAAGGCGAGCTGCTGCCCGCGCTGACGCCGTATTTCGTCATGAAGGTCGGCCATGTACCGGTCGTTCCCTACCACCGGCCGGGCGCGCCCGAGGCCGCCGAGCGCGTCGCGGAAGCCATCGCGCAATACGGCGCTGCCGGCAAACCGATTCGTGCCGTCATGCTCGAACGCCTTGGCCCCAACGTCTGGCACGACAGCCCCGCCGCGGCGATGGCCGTGCTCGAAGAACTCGAAGAGACGGCCCGGCTCCAGATGCTCGCCGGACCCGCACGGCCCGCGCCGCTCGGCCCTGAACAGATCGACGAACTGCGCCGCAGCTTTGGTGCGCGTTGGTAGCCGGCCGTAGTAAAAACACGCCATGCCTCAATTCGCCGCCAACCTCTCGATGCTCTATCCCGAGCTCGATTTCCTCGACCGCTTCGAAGCCGCCGCGAAGGACGGCTTCAAGGCCGTCGAATACCTGTTCCCCTACGCCTTCGCCAAGGAAGACATCGTTGCGCGACTCCAGCACAACGGCCTGCAGCAGGTGCTCTTCAACGGCCCGCCCGGCGACTGGGACGGCGGCGAGCGCGGCCTGGCCTGCCTGCCGGGCCGCGACGCCGAGTTCCGCGAAGGCATGGCCCGCGCCATCGACTACGCGGTGGCACTCGACTGCCCGCGCATCCACGTCATGGCCGGCCTCGTGCCCGAAGGCCTCGAGCGCGAGGCCGTGCAGCCGGTGTACGTGGACAACCTGCGCTGGGCCGCGGCCGAGGCCGCCAGGGCCGGGCGCGACGTGCTGATCGAGCCGATCAACACGCGCGACATTCCGCGCTTCTTCCTGAACCGTCAGGACCATGCGCACGAGATCGTCGAGATGGTCGGTGCGCCCAACCTCAAGGTGCAGATGGACCTGTACCACTGCCAGATCGTCGAGGGCGACGTGGCGATGAAGATCCGCAAGTACCTGCCCACGGGCCGCGTGGGCCACATCCAGATCGCCGGCGTGCCCGAGCGCCACGAGCCCGACATCGGCGAGCAGAACTATCCCTATCTGCTCGAACTGCTCGACACCGTCGCGGCCGAATGCGGCTGGCAAGGCTGGGTCGGCTGCGAGTACCGGCCGCAGCGCGGCGCCGAGCCCGGCGGCACCTCGGCCGGGCTCGGCTGGCTGCGCGCCTGGCAACAGCCGCGCGCATGAAGCTCGAATCGGTGCGCATCCCGCCGCGGCTGCGCGGCTTCGACGCGCATGGCGAGGTACAGCTCTTCGACGTCACGCTCGCGGGCGACCGCGTACAGGCCATCGACGCGAGCGCTTCGCAGGCCTCGGCCGATGCGCGCGGCACGTTGCTGAGCGCATTGGTCGAGGCGCACGCGCACATCGACAAGAACTACACCGTGCAGGAAGTCGGCGCGGCCGAAGGCGACCTGTTCGCCGCCATTGCGCGCATGGACCAGCACCGCGCGGGCTGGACCGGCGAGACGCTGCGCCTGCGCATGGCGCGCGCGCTGCACGAGGCCTGGCGCGCGGGCGTGCGCGCGCTGCGCACGCACATCGACTGGGTCGAGGCCGATGCGCCCGCGGCGCTCGCCGTGTTCGAGGCGCTGCGCACGGAATGGCAGGGCCGCATCGACCTGCAGTTCGTCTCGCTCACGCCGCTGGACGTGTTTGCCGACCTCGACGTAGGCGAGCGCATTGCGCGGCAGGTGAAGCGCGCGGGCGGCACGCTCGGCGCCTTCGTCTACCGCAACGAAGGCCTCGTGCACAAGCTGGGCCGCGTGTTCGATCTCGCGCAGGACCATGGGCTGGGCCTCGACTTCCATGTCGACGAAGGCCTCGATGCCGATGCGAGCGGGCTGCGCAGCATCGCGCAGCTGGTGCGCGCGCGCGACTTCGCTGGCGGTGTGGTCTGCGGCCACTGCTGCTCGCTGTCGGTGCAGGACGATGCCGTGGCGCACGAGACGCTCGCGCTGTGCGCGGGCGCGGGCCTCCACCTCGTCGCGCTGCCGACCACCAACCTGTACCTGCAGGGCGCCTGGGACCGCACGCCGGTGCCGCGCGGCATCACGCGGCTGCGCGAAGCGGCGGCACGGGGCTTGCGTGCGAGCCTGGCCACCGACAACGTGCAGGACGCCTTCTATCCCTATGGCAGCTACGACCTTCTCGAAACCTTCGGCCTCGGCGTGCAGATGGCGCATCTCGCGCCGGCCGAAGACTGGCTCGACGCGATCACCATCGCGCCGGCCCGGGCGCTCGGGCTGGCCTGGGACGGACGCATCGCGCCGGGCTGCCCGGCCGACCTCGTGCTGCTCGCGGCCGTGGGCGAGCATGAACTCATCGGACCGCGCGGGCGCGAGCGCATCGTGATCCGCAACGGTCGCATCCTGGAGACGACACCATGAGCATGGGCAAGCCGATGGCCAACTATGCCGCCGCCAAGCGCGTCGGCGATTTCGTGTTTTTGAGCGGCGTGGTGGCGGTCGATCCGGCCACACGCCGCGCGGTGGCCGGCTACGACGCGCTGCCCGACGAGGGCCGTGCCGCGCTGCAGGGCCTGGGCTACGCCACGGGCCAGATGTCGGTCGACATCTTCGAGGCGCCGATCGTGGCGCAGAGCTGGTTCGTGCTCGAGCGCATCCGCGAAATCGCGGCCGAGCACGGCGGCACCATGGAAGACGTGGTCAAGCTGGTGCAGTACTTCCGCCACCTGCCGCACTACGCGTTCTACAACCGCGTGCGCGGGCTGTTCTATCCGGGCGATCCGCCGGTCAGCACGGTGGTCGAGGTGTCGCGCTTCCTGCCGGGCGACGAGGTGCTGGTGGAAGTGGAAGCCACCATGTACCTGCCCCAGCCGCAGCAGCGCATCACCTGACGCCGGCGCCCTTGAGCAGGAAATCGGTCACCTGCTCGATGAGGTAGCGCCGGTCGCGCTCGTCGCCCTGCTGGGCCGTGTCGCGGAAATAGGCGGCTTGCGTGGCGTGGTCGGCGTAGAACTGGGTCACGGCCCAGATGTGAAACAGCACCAGCATCGGATCGGCATCGTCCATCAGGCCCTGGGTCATCCAGTTGCGGATCACGGCGGCGGCCTGGTCGGTGCGCTGCTTGCTCGTGTCCATCATGCCGCCGAGCACCGGCGCGCCGCGCATCATCTCCGCCGTGAAGATGCGCGAGCGCAGCGGATGCTCGAACGAGAACACCATCTTGCGATGGATCAGGTCGCCGAGCACCTTGCGCGGGCCGAATGCCTCGTCGGCAAAGCCGAACACCACGATCCAGTCGTTGAGGATGTCCTGCAGGATCTGCCGGTAGAGCGCCTCCTTGCTCTCGATGTAGTAGTGCAGCTGGGCCTTCGAGAGCCCGGCCTTGTCGGCAATGGCCTGGGTCGAGGCGCCCGCCAGCCCGTCGCTCGCGAACACTTCGATCGCTGCCTGGTTGATGAGGCCGAGCACCTGCGTGTACTTGCGCGAGCGCCCGCGCGTGGCGGGGGCTTCCGCGCCGCCTTCGCTGCCATCGCTTGCGGGGGGCGCGCGCTGGCTCACAGCTGCAGTTCCAGCTCGGTGCCGCTGGCGCGCGAGCAGCACAGCGCGACCTTGTGGCGGCGCTCGCTCGCCGTGAGGCAGAAGTCGCGGTGTTCGGCCGCCGTGCCGTCACCCTCCACCACGCAGGTGCCGCACAGGCCCTGCTGGCACGACACCGGAATGTCGATGCCCACGTCGTGCAGCGCATCGACGGCGGTCTGGTCGGCCGCCACTGGCACTGTGATGCCGCGCCGCGCGAGCCGCAGCGTGAAGGGCAGCCCCGTGGCCGCACCGGCGTCGGCGGGCGCGGCGAAGTACTCGGCGTGCAGCGCGTCCTCGGGCCAGTGCGCGGCGGCCTCGCGCACCGCCTGCATGAAGCCGCCGGGGCCGCAGACGTAGAGCTGTGCGCCGGGCGTGCGCTCGGCCAGCAGCGCGCGCAGGTCGATGCGCTGCGCGGCGTTGCCCTGGTCGAGGTGCAGCCGCAGGTGCGGCGCGAGCGCGGGCGCGCGCAGCGCAGCGGCAAAGGCCAGGTGCTCCTCGCTGCGCGCGAACACGCAGAGCGTGAACGGCGCGCCGCGTGCCGCGAGCGCCTGGGCCATCGCGAGCAGCGGCGTCATGCCGATGCCGCCCGCGAGCAGCAGATGGTGCGAGGCCGCCTCGCGCAGCGGAAAGGTGTTGCGCGGCGCGCTGATCGCGAGCAGGTCGCCTTCGCGCACGCGCTCGTGCATCGAGGCCGAGCCGCCGCGGCCCTGGGCCTCGCGCTTCACGCCGATCAGGTACGGCGCGGCAGCGCCGGACGGCGCGCGCGCGAGCGAGTACTGGCGCGAGAAGCCGCCGGGCATGTGCACGTCGATGTGCGCACCGGCCTCGTAGCCCGGCAGCGGCCGGCCCCAGGGGTGCGCCAGCTCGAAGGCGAGGATCTCGGGCGTCTGGCGCGTGATGCGTTCGACGCGGACGGTGAGGGTGCGTTCGAGGCTCATGATGGTGTGGATCTCAGATGCGTTGCAGCTTGCGCGTGACGCGGTCGATGAAGTGCGCGCGGTCGTCGGCGGTGACGGCGTTCATGTCGTGCAGCTGCAGCCACGTGACCTTGCAGCGCAACGCGAACAGCGCCCGCAGCGCCCGTGTGAAGAGCCGCCGGCCCGGGTCGCCGATCAGCATCACGAACCAGCGCGGCGAGCCGCCCGTCGTCACCACCGTGAGGCGGCGGATGTGCCGCAGGCCCGACGAGGCGACCTGGCCCTTGCGCTCGGCGGGCAGGAAGGCCACGCCGGGCAGCCACACCCGCTCGAGCCAGCCCTTGAGCATCGAAGGCGGTCCGTGGAACCAGGTCGGGTAGACGAACACCAGGTGCTCGGCCCACAGCAGCGCTTCGACGTGGGGCTTCACGCGTTCACGGATCAGGTCGGGGTTGTCGAGGTAGGCGATGCGCTCTTCGCGCGTGAGCGTCGGATCGAAGCCCTCGGCATAGAGGTCGATCGCGCGGACCGGGTGTCGGGGTTCGAGCGCCGCGAGGGCGGTGCGGTAGAGCGCGTGGTTGAAGCTGTCAGGGTTCGGATGGCAATGAACGACGAGCGTTTTCATGTGAAGGGCCGGTTCGCCTATCGGCGAGACGGGGTCAGAGCCCAACGAAACAAGGGACGCGCGGTGCCTTATGGCAACCCAGGCGCCGGCATCTGACCCCGGCGCAAGCACCGCGCGGCCCGCGGAAAGAAGAGTGGCTTTACTTGCCCGTGAGCTGCTTGCGCAGCTCCACGCCCGTGCCCTTGTTGACGAACTGCGTCGTCACGACCTTCGAGAGGTCGACCTCGCCGGGCTTGTAGAGGCCGGCCTTGACCATCTTGTCGTAGAAGTCCTTCACCCGCGCCTCGTCCATGGCGCCGATGCCCTTGGTGAGCGACTCGCCGCTGTCGACGATGCCCATCTTCTTGATCAGCGCGATGGAGCCTTCGAGCGCGGCCACGGGCGAGTCGGGGTTGGTCTTGGCGATCAGCGCGTTGGCGGCCTTGTTGTCGCCGTAGAGGTAGTTGTTCCAGCCGATGATCGAGGCCTCGATGAACTTGCGCACGGTCTCGGGCTTGTTCTTGACGAGGTCGGCCCGCGTCTCGATGGTGGTCGCATAGGTCGAGAAGCCGTTGTCGGCCAAAAGCTGCACCACCGGGTCGAAGCCGGCCTGCGCCTTGATCGACAGTGGCTCGGAGATCGCGTAGCCCTGCTGGATCGACTTCTTGTCGGCCAGGAACGGGCCGACGTTGAAGGTGTAGGGCTTGAGCTGCGCATCCTTGAAGCCGTGCTCCGACTTCATCCACTGCCAGAAGCTGAACTGGCCGTCCTTGCCGATGAAGGCGACCGGCGCCTTGGTCATGTCCTTCAAGGTGTCGAAGCCCTGGCCCGGGTGCGCGAACATGGCCTGCGGGTCTTTCTGGAAGAAGGCCGCCACCACCACGGTGGGCACGCCGTTCTTCACGTTGTCGAAGGACTGCAGCAGGTTGCCGGTCATGAGGAAGTCGACCTTGCCGGCCGGCAGCATCGGCCGGTTGTTGACCATCGGGCCGCCCTGCTGGATCTCGACGTCGAGGCCGTACTTCTTGTAGGTGCCGTCCACCAGCGCCTGGTAGAAGCCGCCGTGGCCGGCCTGCGCCTTCCAGTTGGTGGCGAACACCACCTTTTCCTGGGCGTGCGCGGCGAAGGCGGCACCCGCGAGCGCCAGGCCGAAGGCCAGCGGGCGAAGATCGAAAGCGTGGATGCGCATGGGATGGACTCCTGTGAACGGGGGTGGAAAAACGAATGTACTTCTCAGCGCCGAGCGGCCATGTCGGGGGTCCAGCCGCGGGTCTTGCCGGGGTTCATGAGGCCCATCGGATCGCTGCGCTTCTTGAACTCGATCTGCTGCGTGTCGATGCTCTTCATGCCGCCGTCCTCGATGGTGACGACATGCGGATTGAAGATCTTGCAGCCGCCCTGCGATTCGATCTCGCGGATCACCTCGTACTGGTGGGCCTCGCCCTTCCAGCGCACGAGCAGGATGCCGAAGGTGCCGCACTCGCCGCCCGCGCGCGCGAAGTCCTGGTGCTGCAGCACGTCGTCGCCGAAGATCGCGAGATGCCGCTCGACCACGGCCGGATCGAAGGGCTGGGCATAGGCCACCTGCAGGTAGGTCCAGCCGCGGTCGGCCTTGAGCGCCTGCAGCGTCGTGTGGTTGAAGGCGCACTCGTAGGCCGGCGGCAGGCCGTCGGCGAGCAGCTCGGCCTCGGTGCCTGCGACCGAGATCGTGCCGCCCTGCGCCGCGGCGAGCGCGCGGAACTCGGCCATCGATGCGGGCGAGACCATGGCGAACACCGCATGCCGGTCGGCCGGAAAGCGGTCGCGCATGGCGGTGTAGTAGGGCGAGAAGCGCGCCTCCACGGTCGAGAGCAAGAAGATGTCGAGCGTGGGCGCCTGGGCCGCGATGCCGAAGTCGAGCGCACCGCGGTAGCTGTCGAACAGCACCGTGCAGTGCACCCAGTCGACGGCCGGGCTCAGCGCCACCTCCACGTCGAGGATCACGCCGTTGGTGCCGAAGGCATGCTGCACCTGCTGGATCTCGTCGCCGTGCAGTTCGATGATGCGGGGCTCGCGCTCCACCGTCATGACGCGCGCGTGCAGCATGTTGCCCGGATCGCGCAGGATGCCGTGGCGGAACGAGCCGATGCCGCCGAAGCCGCCCGCGATGAAGCCGCCGATCGAGGCGACGTGCCAGGTCGACGGCCACATGCGCAGCGCCTGGCCGGTTTCGCGCGCAGCAAGGTCGATGTCGTGCATGCGTGCGCCGGCTTCCACGCGCAGGCGGCCCGGCTGGATGTCGAGCACGCGGCACATGCCGGTCACGTCGAGCACGATGCCGCCTTCGAGCGGCACGCACTGGCCGTAGTTGCCGGTGCCGCCCGCGCGCACGGTGAGCGGCAGCTGCCATTTGGCGGCCACGGCGCAGGCCTGGCGCACATCGTCTTCGGTGCTGACCTTGACCACGAGATCGGCCACGCAGCCCGCAAGCTGCGCGCTGAGGATCGGGCTGTACCAGTAGAAGTCCTTCGACAGCTGCTTGCGCTGCGCCGGCGCGGTGACGAGGTTGAGGCCGCGCAGGTCTTGCTGCACGGCGTCCCAGTCGATCGCGGGCATGGCGGGCGGCCTAGCGTTCACGGCGCATCTCGCTCTCGTGCCAGTGGCCGAGCACCAGGCGCGACAGTGCCGCGAACACGATGAAGATCACGATGCCGAGCAGCGACACCAGCAGCAGCGCCGCGAACATCATCGGGATCTCGGTGCGGAAGCTCGATTCGAGGATGCGCGAGGCCAGTCCGGTTTCCTTGCCGGCCGTGCCCGCGGTGAACTCGGCCACCACGGCGCCGATCAGCGCCAGCCCGCCCGCGATCTTCAGGCCCGCCATGAAGTACGGCAGCGCGCTCGGCGCGAGCAGGTAGCGGAAGGTCTGCCAGGGCGAGGCCTTGTAGAGCTGGAACAGGTCGCGCAGGTTGCTGTCGGCGCTCTTCAGGCCGATGACCGTGTTCGACAAAATGGGAAAGAACGCCACGATCCAGGCGCACAGCAGCAGCGCCGCGGTGGTGCTCGACACGTAGATCAGGATCAGCGGCGCGATCGCGATGATCGGCGTCACCTGCAGGATCACCGCGATCGGGAACAGGCCGATCTCCACCCACTTGAAGAGCGCGAACGCGATCGCGAGCAGCACGCCGCCGACGATGGCCGCGGCCAGCGCGAGCAGCGTGAGCCGCACGGTGAACCACAGCGCGCTCGACAGCGAGTCCCAGTTGTCGACCAGGGTCGAGAGGATGAGCGAGGGCGCGGGCAGGATGTAGTGCGGAATGCCGTTGGCGCGCACCATCCATTCCCACAGCAGCAGCAGCGCGGCGACCACCGCCGCGGGCACGGCGATGCGCAGCACCGACTCGCGGCGCAGCTGCCGGTCTTCGTGCGCGCGCAGGTCATCGGCGGTGGGCGTGGCCCGGTCAGTGATCGACGTCATTCAGGGCTCCATGCAGCGAGCGCGACACGGCCGTGCAGTGCGCGTTGTAGCGGCTCGAGGTGCGGAAGTCTTCGCCGCGCGGATAGGGTTCGTCGATGCGGATCTCGTCGATCACGCGGCCCGGGCGCGCGGCCATCACCACGATGCGGTTCGACAGGTACACCGACTCGTAGACGCTGTGCGTGACGAACACCACCGAGAAGCGGTGCTCGCGCCAGATCGCGAGCAGGTCGTTGTTGAGCTTGATGCGCGTCATCTCGTCGAGCGCGGCAAACGGCTCGTCGAGCAGCAGCAGGCGCGGATGCGTGACCAGCGCCCGCGCGATCGACACGCGCATCTTCATGCCACCCGAGAGTTCGCGCGGGTACACCCCGGCAAAGCGCGAGAGGCCGACCATCTCGAGCACCTGCTCGACCACCGGCGCGGCCGCATCGCGCGAGGTGCCGGCCAGCTTGAGTGGCAGCCAGACGTTGTCGAACACCTTGGCCCAGGGCATGAGCGTGGGTTCCTGGAACACGAAGCCCAGGTCGCGGTCGCTGCGCGCGTCCTTGGCCGCGCCGGTGTTGGCGCCCGACCAGAGCATCTCGCCCGAGCTCGGGCGGGTCAGCCCGGCAATGAGCCGGAGCGCGGTGCTCTTGCCGCAGCCCGACGGGCCGAGAAAGCTGATGAAGTCGTGCTCGCCGACGTCGAGCGTCATGCCCTCGAGCGCGAGCGTGCCGTTGGCGAAGCGCTTGCCGACCTGGCGCAGGCTGACCAGCGGCGTGGCGGTGGCGTCGTTCGGGGGTGTCGTCATTTCCATGCGGGCTCGTTGGCAAGGCGCGAGAGCGGAAAGCGGTCGACCTCGTGCAGCAGGTCGACGAAGCGGCGGCCGACATGGTCGAGCACCGCGGCGCCCTTCTCGGCGGTGGCGCGGGTGGCGTCACCGGCCGCGCCCGCGGGGTTGATGTCGTGCATCTGCCAGCCGAGCTTGCCGCTGGGCGTGATCGACAAATACTTGTTCTCGGCCGCGAGGTCTTCGGTCAGCGAATGGAAGTTCTGGAACCGGTCCTTCTGCACATGGTCGGGCGTGAGGTGCAGCATGACCGAGCTCTCGAGGTCGCCGGCATGGATGCCGTGGCGTCCCTCGTGCGCGGTGAAAAGGCCTTCGGGCAGGCCCAGCGTGTACCAGTTGGCGGCCACCACCATCATGCCGTGCGCCTCGCGCAGGTCGCGCGCCACGATGTCCATCACGCTCATCTGGCCGCCGTGGCTGTTGTAGAGCACCAGCTTGCGCACGCCGGCGCGGGCCACGCAGGCGCCGATGTCGGTCCACAGCGCGATCAGCGTCGCGGCGGACACCGTCAACGTGCCGGGGTAGCGCGAATGCTCGTTGCTCTTGCCGTAGGCCACGGTCGGCAGGAAGAGCACGGGCAGGTCGTCGGGCAGGTGCGGCAGCGTGGCGCGCACCATGCCGTCGATGGTGGCCGTGTCGGTCGACATCGGCAGGTGCGGACCGTGCTGCTCGGTGGCGCCGACCGGCAGCACGGCGATGAGCCGTTCGCGGTCGAGGCGGGAGAATTCTTCGCTGGTCAGGTCCGACCAGAAGCGGCTGCGCAAGGGGGCGGTTTTCATCGTGGCGTACCTCGTGGTCGAACGGGCAGGATGATGAGCTAAATTGTCCGATCGGTCAAAAAAACATGGATCGGGAATAACCCGCGCCCGATCTCAGGCTCCGTCAAATTTCACCGTCCGGTCAAAATTCAGCGGCGCACGACGTAACGAGTCACGGCGGGCGGCGATTCGCCGATGTGGAATGCCAGCCGGCGCTCGCGCAGCGCCATGTCGGCCGCCGTGGCGCGCGTGAAGCGGCGCAGGTGGTCGGTCCAGCTCTCGTCCACGATCTGTTCCACGTAGCGCCCCGGCTCGGCGATGTCGTGCAGCAGCTCCCAGCCGATCGCGCCCTGGCCGAGCCGTGCGCGCCGGGTCTGCTGCATCACGAGGTGGAAGGCGGCCGCGCGCGCGGGGTCGATGATGTATTCGATGGTGATGACCACGCGCCCGCTTTCCTCGGGCCGTTCGGCCGGCGGGCCCGCGACCCAGCCGGCGCGCGCCGGGCTCATGTCGGCCTCTTCGCCCGAGATGTCGGTCACCCAGCGCAGCGCAGCCAGCATCACCAGCGTGCCGCTCGCCGCGGCGATCTCCAGGCTGGTGCGCAGGTCGCTGACCGTGGCCACCTGACCCCAGAGCGCCGCGCCGATCGCGCTCGCGCCCATGATCGCCATCTGGTAGGTCGACATGCCGCGTGCGCGCACCCAGTCGGGCAGCGCCAGCTGGGCCGACACCGAGAGGGAGTTGGCCACCGTGATCCAGGCCATGCCGCCGAAGAACATCGCCGGCACCGCCACCCAGGCATTGGGCGCGAAGGCCATCACCGCGGTGGCGGCCGACTGCAGCAGCGTGCCCCGCAGCACCAGCTGGTCGCGGCCCAGCGCCTGGCGCACCCGCGGCAGGAACAGCACGGCGATGATCGCGCCCGCGCCCATGGCGGCCAGCAGCAGCGTGAAGGTGCCGGCGCCGCCGCCCGTGAGGTTGCGCGCCAGCAGCGGCAACAGCGCGAGCAGCGCGGTCGAGTGGAAGAAGAAGATGGTGATGCGCGTGAGCACCGCGCGCATGCGCTGCGACTGCCAGACGAACTGCACGCCCACGCGCATCGCGCTGACGAGCCGCTCGCGGCCGAGCGGGTTGGGCGTGTGCTCGCGCCGCCAGCGCAGCACCACGAAGCCCGAGGCCACCGACAGCACCGCATTGAGCGCGAACACCCAGACGCTGCCCGCGCTCGCGATCAGCATGCCGGCCGTGAGCGGGCCGATGATGCGCGAGGCGTTCATCGCGATGCCGTTCAGCCCGAGCGCCGCCGGCAGTTGGGGCCGCGGCACCAGTTCGGGCACGATGGCCGAGAACACCGGCCAGCGCAGCGCCAGGCCGATGCCGTTGGCGAAGGTCAGCGCCAGCAGCAGCGGCGCGGTCATCACGTCGAGCGAAATGGCCACGCACAGCACGATGGCGGTGCCCGCGAGCCAGAACTGCGTGGCGACCAGCCAGCGCCGCCGGTCGAGGATGTCGGCCAGCGCACCGCTCGGCAGGCCCAGCAGGAACACCGGCAGCGTCGAGGCCGACTGGACCAGCGCGACCCAGATCGGCGAGCTGGTCAGCGAGGTCATGAGCCACGCCGCCGCCACGTCGTTCATCCACATGCAGATGTTGGCGATGAGCCAGGTGCTCCAGAGCATGCGGAACACGGGCAACTTGAGCGGCTCCAGCGCCGAGAACTTGGGCGGGCGCGGCTGGGCAGGGGAGGCGGGTGTTTCTTCGGGAGAAATGGGTGGCATGTGCCTCCATTGTGCCGGGCGCCCTGCCCGCGCCCGCTCAGCGCGCCAGGTGCCCGAGCGGCCAGGCGCTGCTGGCCTTGACCTCGCCGAGCGAGAAGCTCGTGTGCAGGTCCTTCACGTTGGGCAGGTTCATGAGGTGCTGGCGCGCGAAGGCCGAGAAGCTGTCGAGGTCCTGCGCCACCACCTGCAGCTCGAAGGTGCCGGTGCCGCTGATGTAGTGGCAGGCCACCACCTCGGGCAGGCGGCGGATCGCCTCTTCGAGCTTGCGCGTGGCGTCCACCGTGACCCGCTCGGTGTCGACGCGCACGAAAGCGAGCACGCCGAGCCCGATCTTGTGGCGGTCGATCTCGGCGTGGTAGCCGCGGATGAAGCCGGCCTCCTCCAGTGCGCGCACCCGGCGCCAGCACGGCGCGGCCGACAGGCCCACGCGCTGCGCAAGCTCGGCGTTGGTGAGGCGGCCATCGGCCTGCAGTTCTTGCAGGATTGCAAGGTCGAACTTATCAATGCTTTCCATGAACCCCGATATTAAGCAAGATTCTTTCTGGAACCCGGCTTCCGGGGGCCGAAAACGCAAACACCTGTCAGTAACCCCGGCATACACTTTGCGTGATCATGGGCTCGCGCCCGACCCGGGCACAGACCCACACCCCAGCCAGGCCCACAAAGCCCTGCCATACGGAGACAGACACATGAACGCCCCGCTGCCCGAACACATTCGCCGCGCGCTGGAAACCGTCACGCTCGACGACAAGTACTCCCTGGACTACGGCCGCGCGTTCATGAGCGGCGTCCAGGCGCTGGTCAAGCTGCCGATGCTGCAGCGCCTGCGCGACAAGCAGGCCGGCAAGAACACCGCCGGCTTCATCAGCGGCTACCGCGGCTCGCCGCTCGGCGGCTACGACCAGGCACTGTGGAAAGCCAGCAAGTTCCTGAAGGAACAGAACATCGTGTTCCAGCCCGGCGTGAACGAAGAGCTCGCGGCCACGGCGCTCTGGGGTACGCAGCAGCTGGGTTTTTCGCCCGCGGGCACCAACAAGTTCGACGGCGTCTTCGGCATCTGGTACGGCAAGGGCCCGGGCGTGGACCGCTGCTCCGACGTGTTCAAGCATGCCAACATGGCGGGCACCACCGAATGGGGCGGCGTGATCGCGGTGGCGGGCGACGACCACATCTCCAAGAGCAGCACGGCCGCGCACCAGAGCGACCACATCTTCAAGGCCTGCGGCACGCCGGTGTTCTTTCCGGCCAACGTGCAGGAAATTCTCGACCTGGGCATCCACGCCTTTGCGCTGAGCCGCTTCTCGGGCGTGTGGTCGGGCATGAAGACGATCCAGGAGATCGTCGAGTCGAGCGCCACGGCCATGATCGACCCGGACCGCGTCGAGATCGTGGTGCCGACCGACTTCGAGATGCCGCCCGGCGGGCTGCACATCCGCTGGCCCGACCATGCGCTGGAGCAGGAAGCCCGGCTGATGCACTACAAGTGGTATGCCGCGCTGGCCTACATCCGCGCCAACCGCCTGAACCACAACGTGATCGAAGGCCCGAACGACCGCTTCGGCATCATGGCCAGCGGCAAGGCCTACAACGACACCCGCCAGGCCCTGATCGACCTGGGCCTGGACGACGCCACCTGCCGCCAGCTCGGCATCCGGCTGCACAAGGTGGGCGTGGTGTGGCCGCTCGAGGCGCAGCTCACGCGCGACTTCGCCACCGGCCTGCAGGAGATCCTGGTGATCGAGGAGAAGCGCCAGGTCATCGAATACCAGCTCAAGGAAGAGCTCTACAACTGGCGCGCCGACGTGCGGCCCAACGTGCTGGGCAAGTTCAACGAGCTCGACGGTGATTTCTCGGGCGGCGAATGGGCCATGCCCAACCCCACGGCCAACACGCTGCTGCGCGCCAATGCCGACCTGAACCCGGCGCTGATCGCCAAGGCGATCGCGCAGCGGCTGCGCAAGCTCGGCATCCTCGACCAGGCGGGTGCCGACATGCGCGCGCGCATCGACGCGCAGATGGCGATCCTCGAGGCCAAGGAGCGCTCGATGGAAGTGATCAAGGTGGGCGGCGTGCAGGGCGCCGACCGCCAGCCCTGGTTCTGTTCGGGCTGCCCGCACAACACCAGCACCGTGGTGCCCGAAGGCTCGCGCGCCATGGCCGGCATCGGCTGCCACTTCATGGCCACCTGGATGGACCGCTCCACCATCGGCTTCACGCAGATGGGCGGCGAGGGCGTGCCGTGGGTCGGCCAGCAGCCCTTCACCACCGACAAGCACATCTTCGCCAACCTCGGCGACGGCACCTACTTCCACAGCGGCCTGCTCGCGATCCGCCAGAGCATCGCCGCGGGCGTGAACATCACCTACAAGATCCTCTACAACGACGCGGTCGCGATGACCGGCGGCCAGCAGGTCGGCGAGCGGCCCGAGGGCCACTCGGTGCTGCAGATCGCGGAAAGCCTGCATGCCGAGGGCGCCAAGAAGGTGGTCGTCGTGACCGACGAGCCCGAGAAATACGAGGGCGTGAACATCCCCGGCCAGGACGTGAAGGTGCGCCACCGCGACGACCTCGACGAAATCCAGCGCGAGTTCCGCGAGATCGCCGGCACCACGGCCATCATCTACGACCAGACCTGCGCCACCGAGAAGCGCCGCCGCCGCAAGCGCGGCACGGCCGTCGATCCGGCCAAGCGCGTGGTCATCAACGAGCTGGTCTGCGAAGGCTGCGGCGACTGCAGCGTGCAGAGCAACTGCCTGTCGGTCGAGCCGCTCGAGACCGAATTCGGCCGCAAGCGCGCGATCAACCAGAGCACCTGCAACAAGGACATGAGCTGCCTCAAGGGCTTCTGCCCGAGCTTCGTGACCGTCGAAGGCGGCCAGCTCAAGAAGAAGGGCAAGGACAAGGCGGCATCGCCGCTCGAACTCGGCCCGCTGGCCGAGCCCGCGGTGCCCGCGCTGGCGCCGGGCCAGGTCTGGGGCATCGTCGTCGCCGGTGTCGGCGGCACGGGCGTCATCACCATCGGCCAGCTGCTCGGCATGGCGGCACACATCGAGGGCAAGGGCATCGTCACGCAGGACGCGGCCGGCCTCGCGCAGAAGGGCGGCGCCACCTGGAGCCACGCGCTGATCGGCGATTCGCAGGAGGCGATCCGCACCACGCGCGTCGGCACGGCCGCGGCCGACCTGATCCTCGCGGCCGACCCGCTGGTGGCGGTCAATCCCGAGACCCTGGCGCGCATGCGCGAAGGCCGCACGCACGTGGCGCTCAACGCGCACGGCACGCCGACCGCGGCCTTCGTGCGCAACGCCAACTGGGTCAATCCGCAGGACGACTGCGCGGGCGACATCGCGAAGGTGGTGGGCGCCGATGCGCTCGGCGCGTTCGATGCCGACGCCGCCGCGACCACGCTGATGGGCGACAGCCTTTATGCCAACCCGATGCTGCTGGGCTATGCCTGGCAGAAGGGCTGGATCCCGCTCGCGCACGAATCGCTGATGCGCGCGATCGAGCTCAACGCCGTGGCGGTCGAGAACAACAAGGCCGCCTTCGCCTGGGGACGCCAGGCCGCGGCCAACCCCGACGCGCTGCAAAAGCGCGTGCGTCCGGGCCAGGTCATCGAGTTCAAGAAGCGCGAGACGCTCGACAGCCTGGTGGCGCGCCGGGTCGAGTTCCTCACCGGTTACCAGAACGCCGCCTATGCCGATGCCTACCGACAGTTCGTCGGCAAGGTGGAGCAGGCCGAGTCGGCGCTCGGCAAGACCGCGCTGGCCGAGGCGGTGGCGCGCCAGCTGTTCAAGCTCATGGCCTACAAGGACGAATACGAGGTGGCGCGCCTGCACACCGACCGCAGCTTCCTCGGCCGCGTCGAGGGCATGTTCGAGGGCGAGATGGGCAAGGACTTCAAGCTCAACTACCACCTCGCGCCGCCGATCATTGCAAAGAAGAATGCCAAGGGCCAGCTGCAGAAGCAGAAGTTCGGCCCCTGGATGCTGCCGGCGTTCAGGGTGCTCGCGCGCCTGAAGGGCCTGCGCGGCACGCCGCTCGACATCTTCGGCCGTACCGAGGAGCGCCGCACCGAGCGCGCACTGGTCGGTGAGTACCGCGCGAGCATCGACGAAGTGCTGGCCGGCCTGCGCGCCGAGAACCATGCGCTCGCGCTCGAGATCGCCAGCCTGCCCGAGCAGATCCGCGGCTACGGCCACGTGAAGGAGCGCAACCTTGCCGCGGTGCGCAACCGCTGGAGCGAGCTGATGGCGCGCTGGCGCGATCCGCAGCAGCAGCCGTCGGGGCAGCGCGCGGCCGCCTGATTGCCTCGATTCCGGGGAGTGCCAAAGGCCATCCGGCACCCTCCTGCTACTGAATCGCTAGCAGCGAATGGCCCCAAAGGCCTGCCTCGCGCGCCGGATAAGCGCGCGGCGCAGGCCTTTGCGACGAATACAATGCCCGCTGCTGAGCGCGGCAACACCGCTCCAGGCGTCTGAACGCGGCCTTTTTTCTCGGGGCCGCGGAACCGCGGACCTGATCCGCGCTTCTGACATTCCTAATACACATCTCTCTGCTGGAGACTCCCTTGTTCATTTCCTCTGCTTTTGCCCAAACCGCGCCCGCTGCATCCGGTGGCGGCGACATGATGTCTTCGCTGGGCAGCATGCTGCCGCTGGTGTTGATGTTCGTGGTGCTGTATTTCGTCATGATCCGCCCGCAGATGAAGCGCCAGAAGGAAGCCCGCGCCATGATCGAGGCGCTCGCCAAGGGCGACGAAGTGGCCACGGCCGGCGGCGTGCTCGGCAAGATCACCTCGCTCGGCGACCAGTACCTGGGCCTCGAAGTCGCCAACGGCGTCGAGATCAAGATCCAGCGCACGGCCGTGGTACAGGTGCTGCCCAAGGGCGCGGTCAAGCAGTAATCCACCACCACAAGTTGGTGCCCGGGCCTTGCGCTTCGGCGCGCGGGGCCTCAAGTCACGCCGTGTCCTGTTTCTGAAAAGCGCTCTCTCATGAACCGATATCCGGTCTGGAAGTACGCGATCATCGTGGTCGTGCTGCTGGTGGGGTTGATCTACTCCCTGCCCAATTTCTTCGGCGAGGCGCCTGCCGTGCAGGTGTCCGCGGCCAAGTCGACCGTCAAGGTCGACGCGGCCACCCAGAGCCGGGTCGAGGAGGCGCTGAAGACGGCCGGGCTCGCGCCCGACCTGCTCACGCTCGAAGGCGGCTCGCTGCGCGCGCGCTTCGCGACGCCCGACGAGCAGCTCAAGGCGCGCGATGCGCTGCAGCGCGCCCTGGTGCCCGATCCGGCCGACCCGGCCTACATCGTGGCGCTGAACCTGGTGTCGCGCTCGCCGGCCTGGCTCACGGCGCTGCATGCGTTCCCGATGTACCTCGGCCTCGACCTGCGCGGCGGCGTCGACTTCCTGCTGCAGGTCGACATGAAGGGCGCCATCGACAAGAAGGCCGAATCCTTCGCGGGCGACCTGCGCACCACCTTCCGCGACAAGGGCATCCGCGGCACCTCGGTGAGCCGCAACGGCCAGACCATCGAGATTGCGTTCCGCGACGCCGCGGCGCGCGATGCGGCCCGGCGGCTGATCCAGGACCAGTTCCAGGACCTCACCGCGGTCGACAGCGACGAAGGCGGCAACCTGCGCCTGGTCGCGACCATCAAGCCCGAAGCGGCCCGCCGCCTGCAGGATGCGGCGCTCAAGCAGAACATCACCACGCTGCACAACCGGATCAACGAACTCGGCGTGGCCGAGCCGGTGATCCAGCAGCAGGGCCTCGATCGCATCGTCGTGCAGTTGCCCGGCGTGCAGGACACGGCCAAGGCCAAGGACATCCTGGGCCGCACCGCCACGCTCGAGATGCGCCTGGTGGACGAAAGCGCCGAAGGCCGCGCCGCCGAACTCAGCGGCGGACCGGTGCCTTTCGGTTCCGAGAAGTTCTTCGAGCGCGACGGCCGCCCGGTCATCGTGAAGAAGCAGGTGCTCGTCACCGGCGAGAACCTCACCGACGCGCAGCCCGGCTTCGACTCGCAGACCCAGCAGCCCAAGGTCGACCTGACGATGGACGCCAAGGGCGGCCGGATCATGCGCGACGTGAGCCGCGAGAACTACAAGAAGCGCATGGCCATGCTGATCTTCGAGAAGGGCAAGGGCGAAGTGCTCACCGCCCCGTCGATCAACGGCGAGCTCGGCACCCGCTTCCAGATCTCGGGCTCGATGACGGTGAGCGAGGCCAACGACCTCGCGCTGCTGCTGCGCGCCGGCTCGCTGGCCGCGCCGATGGAGATCATCCAGGAGCGCACGATCGGCCCGAGCCTGGGTGCCGACAACATCGAGAAGGGCTTCAAGAGCGTGATGTACGGCTTCATCGCGATCATGGTCTTCATGTGCGCCTACTACGCACTGTTCGGCCTGTTCTCGTCGATCGCGCTGGCCGTCAACCTGCTGTTGCTCGTAGCCATCCTGTCGATGCTGCAGGCCACGCTCACGCTGCCCGGCATCGCGGCCATGGCGCTGGCCATCGGCGTGGCGATCGACTCCAACGTGCTGATCAACGAGCGCATCCGCGAAGAGCTGCGCAACGGCGCCTCGCCGCAGGCCGCCATCCATGCCGGCTACGACCGCGCCTGGGGCACCATCCTCGACTCGAACGTGACCACGCTGATCGCGGGCATCGCGCTGCTGGCCTTCGGCTCGGGGCCGGTGCGCGGCTTCGCGGTGGTGCACTGCATCGGCATCGTCACCTCGATGTTCTCGGCTGTGTTCTTCTCGCGCGGCCTCGTGAACTTCTGGTACGGCCAGAAGAAGAAGCTCAAGTCGGTGTCGATCGGCACCGTGTGGCGCCCCAAGACCGACGGCACCGCCGTGGCCGAAGGCAAGTAAAGGTCAAGGACAAGCGCCATGGAATTCTTCCGCATCCACAAGACCATCCCGTTCATGCGCCACGCGCTGGTGCTGAACATCATCTCGTTCGTCACCTTCGCGCTGGCGGTGTTCTTCCTGTTCCACCGCGGGCTGCACCTGTCGGTCGAGTTCACGGGCGGCACGGTGATGGAGGTGGCCTACCAGCAGTCCGCCGACATCGGCAAGGTCCGCGAGGCCGTCGCCAAGCTGGGCTACCCCGACGTGCAGGTGCAGAGCTACGGCACCTCGCGCGACGTACAGATCCGCCTGCCCGCGCAGAAGGGCATGAGCTCCGACCAGCAGAGCGCGCAGGTCATGGAGGCGCTCAAGTCGGTCGATCCGTCGGCCACGCAGCGCGGCATCGAGGTGGTCGGCCCGCAGGTCGGCGACGAACTCACCACCAACGGCCTCAAGGCCCTGGGCATGGTGGTGGTGGGCATCATGATCTACCTGGCGATCCGCTTCGAATGGAAGTTCGCCGTGGCCACCGTGCTCGCCAACCTGCACGACGTGGTGATCATCCTGGGCTTCTTCGCGTTCTTCCAGTGGGAGTTCTCGCTCGCGGTGCTCGCGGCGGTGCTCGCCGTGCTGGGCTATTCGGTCAACGAATCGGTGGTGATCTTCGACCGGGTGCGCGAGAACTTCCGGCGCTACCGCAAGATGAGCACGACCGAGATCATCGACAACGCGATCACCTCGACCATCAGCCGCACCATCATCACGCACGGCTCGACGCAGCTCGTGGTGCTCTCGATGTTCTTCTTCGGCGGCCCGACGCTGCACTACTTCGCGCTGGCGCTGACGATCGGCATCTGCTTCGGCATCTATTCGTCGGCCTTCGTGGCGGCGGCCATCGCGATGTGGCTCGGCGTCAAGCGCGAGGACCTCATCAAGGGCACGCCGCCCAAGCGCGACGGCGGCCCGGACGACGACCCGAACGCCGGCGCGGTGGTCTGAGGCACCGACCCGCGTTCGAAGCAAAGGGCCTGGGGAGGCGATGCACCCTTGTGCTGCCGCCTTTCCCGATGCAAGCTCTCGCTTGTTGGCGCCCCGAGCGCCAGGCCCTCCTGCCTTCCCGATCCCTTCAATGAGCATCGCGCGGTCCGACACTTCCATGCAGCTCGCGCGTGAGACGCGTGAGCGTTTCGTGCTCGCCACTGGCGGCGTCATCGCGCCGCTGGCGCAGGCGATCCAGGAACGCCTGACCCAGCAGTCTTTCGAAGTCGGCAGCGCGCGCCTGATGCAGGAGCGCCGCGACGACCTGCTGGCCTTCCAGGCGCAAGCCTCGCAGTGGGTGTCGCTCGCGCAGGCCGGCTGGCGCAAGTCGGCCGGCGCGCCCGCCGCGACGGCCGCGCCCTCGGCCCCGAAGCTGCGCCTCGAACTCATGGGCGACGATGCGATGGAGAGCAGCATCCTGTCGTCGCGCCTCGCGCAGGTGATCCACGACCGCGCCAGCTTCGAACTCAGTGACCTGCGGCTGCGCATCCAGCATCTCGAAGGCACCGGCGAGCTCGACGCCAACGACGTGCTCCGGCCCGAGACCCTCGCCAGGCTGCTGGTGGACCAGTGGCTCGCCGCCGGGCTGAGCCGGGCGCTCTGGGCGCGCGTGCAGGACACGGTGCAGCAGCGCTTGGTCGGGCTGGTCGTGAAAGCCTACGAGGACGCCAACGCCTTCCTGATCGCGCAGGGCGTGATGCCGGAGATCGACCTGAAGAGCTTCGTGCGGCGCACCGGCGGTGCCGGCAGTGGCGGCAGCGGTGGCAGTGGTGGCAGTGGTGGGGGAAGCGCGAGCGGCCAGGGTTCTTCCGGCGGCGCATTGAGCAACGGTTCTCCCGCTTCCCCGCCGGCCGCGCAGCAACGAGTCTTCTCGCCGTCGGCGCCCGCGCAGACCACCGGCGGCTCGCCGCTGCTCGCGGCCCGCCAGCGCGCCCAGACCGCGCTGCTGAGCCTCAAGCGCTTCGTGGCCGCGCGCATCGGCACCGATCTTTCCGCCCCGCGCCCCCTGCCGACGACCACGGGCCTTGACGCCGGGGCTCCGCACGGCGCAGCGGGCTCGCTCGATGGCGTGAGCGCCCGCACCGGCTACCAGACCTTTGCCGCCATGGTGGCCGAGGCCGAGGCGGCCTACCGCGCATCGGCCACGCACTACATGCAGGCGGCCTCGGCGGAGCACCAGGCCACCCTCCTGCAGCAGACCGCCGTCGATCTGCGTCGGCGCAGCAGCGAGCTCAAGAAGAAGGCGCCCACCACGGCCGACAAGGCCACCGTGGAGATCGTCGCGCTGATGTTCCAGGCCATCCTGTCCGAGGAGCGCATTCCGTTCTCGGCGCGCGTGTGGTTTGCGCGGCTGCAGATGCCGGTGCTGCGCGTCGCGATCGCCGAGCCCGAGTTCTTCGGCAGCCTGCAGCACCCCGCGCGCATGCTGATCGACCGCATGGGTTCCTGCGTGATGGGCTTCGACGCCGCCGCCATCTCGGGCAGCGCGCTCGAGGGCGAAATCAAGCGCGTGGTGCAGGTGATCGAGCAGTATCCCGAGACCGGCCAGCGCGTCTTCAAGCTCGTGTTCGACGAGTTCGTGGCCTTCCTGAACCGCTATCTCACGCAGAGCGACACCGCCCAGCGGGTCATGAGCGTGGCGCAGCAGGTCGAGCAGAAGGAGACGATGGCGATCCAGTACACCATCGAGCTGCGCAAGATGCTCAACGACATGCCGGTGCGCGACGACATCCGCGAGTTCCTGTTCAAGATCTGGGCCGAGGTGCTTGCCATTGCCGCGCTGCGCTACGGCGCCCAGGGCGAGCAGACCGTGATGCTCAAGCGCGTGGCCTCCGACCTGGTGTGGGCCGCGAGCGCCAAGCCCAACCGCGCCGACCGCGCGCGCGTGATCCAGGACCTGCCGCAGCTGCTGCAGCGCCTGCGGCTCGGCATGACCTTGCTCGGCATCATCGACGAGCCGCAGGAAACCCACATCAGGGCCATCGGCGCCACGCTGTCCGATGCCTTCCTGTCGAAGACCGAGGTGATTCCCGCCGCCAAGATCGAGGCCATGGCCGCTCGCCTGGCGCATCTGGAGGACTTCGTGAAGGACCACGGAGGCGCCGCCAACCTGCCGCTCGACGCGAACAGCATCGAACTGCTGCTCGGCATGGAGGCGGCCTCGATCGAGGTCGTGGCCGACACGCCGGGCGGCGCCGCCTCCGAAGACATGCTGGCGTGGGCCCATGCGCTCGAGGTGGGCAACTGGTTCATGCTCGACCACAACGACCGCGTGAGCCAGGTGCAGTTCGTCTGGCGCAGCGAGCGCAAGCAGCTGCACCTGTTCGCCTCGGCGGACGGCCGCAGCTTCCTGATCCAGGCCGGCCGGCTCGCCAGCTACCTGCAGGCGGGCCTGCTGGTGCCCGCCGAGGACGAGACGCTCACGGCGCGCGCCACGCGCGAGGCGCTCGCGAAGCTCGACGCGAATCCGGAACGCCTTCTGAATTAGTCAGAGCGAAGACTGGGGGCGAGCTAATGTGCCGTGCGGCCTTCGCGGCTCTCGCAGAGTTCGTCGAGCACGAGCGCGTCGGGCTCGATGCCCGTGCTCCAGTGCACCATCAGCACGATGATCTTGAGCTCGTCGAGCGCCACCGGCGCACCGGGCGCGGCCATTGCGCGCTCGACCACGATCTCGCGCAGGCCGCAGGGCAGCAGGTTCGAGAGCTCGAGAAAGCGGATGAAGCCCAGGCAGTCGGCACCGAGGTGCTCCTGCTCCGCCTGCGAGTAGACGCGCATCGCATCGCTCGACTGCGGCATTGCGGCTTCAGCAGGGGCGCTCAACCGGACGGTGGCGCTGTGGCTGTCGTTCGCATCGCGCTCGATCTGAAGGCCCTGGGTGGCCAGGCTCAGGCCGTCGAGCCATTGCAGCGCATCGTGGATCTCTTCGGGATCGAAGCCGTGGGCGCTGAGCTTGCGCCCCAGCTGTTCGGGTTCGGGGCAGGCATCGCCGCGCCAGTAGTTTTCGTAGACAAACACGAGCACTTCGAACATGGGGCCAATATAGCCGATGCGTGTGGCGCGGCTGCAAGGGCTTTTGCCCGGTCCGGCGGCAGGCTCAGGCCGATGCGGTCCGCTGGAACAGGCCGCCGGGCAACCGCGCGACCAGTCCGTCGAGTTCGAGTTCGAGCATCCGGGCCTGGAGCTCGGCCGCGCTCCAGCCGGTGCGCGCACTCAGCACGTCGAGGTGCACCGGATCGAAGCCCAGCGCCTCGAGCAGCGGATGCGCAGGGTCGGCGGCATCGGCGCTGGCGGTGCCCGGGCCAGCACCGGCCGCCGTCTGCGCAAGGCGCGGCGCGGGCAGTTCCTCGAGGATGTCATGCACCGATTCGACCAGCTTGGCGCCCTGGCGGATCAGCGCATGGCAGCCGCGCGACTGCGGCGAATGGATCGAGCCCGGGATCGCGAACACTTCCTTGCCTTGCTCGGAGGCGAGGCGCGCGGTGATCAGCGAGCCCGACTGCAGCGCGGCCTCGACCACCAGCGTGCCTTGCGCGAGGCCGGCGATCAGGCGGTTGCGCCGCGGGAAGTTCTGCGTCAGCGGTGGTGTGCCGAGCGGGAGTTCGCTCACGATCAGTCCCTGGCGCGTGATGCGCTGCGCGAGCTCGCGGTGCCGCGCCGGATAGACGCGGTCGAGGCCGGTGCCGACGACCGCGACCGTGGCGAGCCGCGGCGCGTCGCCGGCCGCGTCGAGCGCGCCCAGGTGGGCCGCACCGTCGACGCCGAGCGCGAGTCCCGACACCACCGGCAGGCCCGCTTCGCCGAGCGCGCGCGCGAAGGCCCGCGCATTGGCTGCACCTTGCGGCGTGGGATTGCGGCTGCCCACCACGGCAATGCTGTGCCCGAGCTGGTTCAGGTCGAAGGCCGCGGCGCCCATCACGTAGAGCATCGGCGGCGGGTCGGCCATCTCGAGCAGCGCGGTGGGGTAGGCCGCGTCGCCGAGCGTGACCACGCGGCGCGTGACGCCTTCGTCGGGCGCGGATTGCAGCCATTGCCAGGCCTGGTCGACGTGGGCCTGCAGCCCTTGCGGCGGCTGCAGCAGGGCGTCGGCCTGCGCCTGCGTCACCACCTCGCGCAGCGCATCGTGGCGCTGCGCGAACACGTTCTCGGGCAGGCCGAAGGCCGCCAGCAGCCGCCGCGCGGCGCCATCGCCGATGCCTGCCGTCAGCGACAGCCGGAGCCAGCCTGCGAGTTCTGCGCGGTCCACGCCTCTCAGTGCGCCATGACGCCCTGCGTTTGCCGCTGCGCATCGCACGCAGCAGGCCCGAGCCAGTGCACCCGTGGAACCGGCTTTGCCGGGCCGCCGGGTGCGCCCCCCAGTGGGGGGCGGCGCCGCAGGCGCTTCGGGGGGCGTTCCATCCTAGGGGTTGACGAGGAAGTCGCCGGCTTTGGGCGTGTCGGAAATCTCGAGCACCAGCGCGTACGAGACCTTCTCGAAGGTACGGAACACCATCAAGAGCCCGATGCGTTCGTTCGGAAGCTTGAGCGTCTCCTTGCGTTCGCCGGTGCGGTCGAGGATGGTTTCGCCGTTCTTCAGGATCGCCAGCACATGGCCGCTGTCGATGCCGTCGCGCGTGCCCTTGTTGATCGCCACCACCTGGTTCTGGGCCGCGAACTGCACCGCGTTGCCGTAGACCGAGATGATGCGGCCCTCGACCTGCGTCGCGGGCGCGCGCGGCGCGTAGCTCAGCAGCTGGCGCGGCGGTTCCGGCAGCAGCCGGTCGCCGGCGCGGATTTCCTCGCGCGACGCGACGATGTCGATGCTGGCGGGCACCACGGTGATGACGTCCTTGTCCTTTTCCGTCTCGACCGTCGTCGTCTCGCCGCGCTGGAGCTGGGCCTTGCCGAGGTACTGCGCCTCGTAGCCGAGGATCTCGCCCGTGCCGGGGTCCTTGAGCGGCGTGGCGCTGCGGAACACGCGGAAGCTCTGCAGCGGGCCGGGCTTCTCGAGCAGTGGCGTATCGGCATTGCCGCGCGCATAGGCGCGGTCGCCGCGCGACAGCAGCACGCGGTTGTCGTTGCCCGCGACGATGCGCGGCGCCTTCTGCAGCGTGTCGGCGTCGACCACGATCGGTTCGCTGAGGAAGGGCTCGATCACGCTCGGGTTCAGCGTGGGCAGCGCCATGCCGGCCAGCGAATCGAAGCGCGTGCGCGGCGAGAGCTTGATCGTCCCGCCGTCGCCGCCCGCGCCGCGGCGCATGCTCAGGCGTGCGCGGCCGCCGGTCTTGTCGAGATAGAGCACCTGTCCCGGGTAGATGCGGTGCGGATTCGCGATCTCGTCGATGTTCATGCCCCAGAGCTCGGGCCAGCGCCAGGGGCGCAGCAGGTACAGGCGCGAGATGGCCCAGAGCGTATCGCCCGACTTGACCGTGTACTCGTCGGGCGCGTTCGGCGAGAGTTCGGCCAGCGGCACGCCGGTCTGCGCGGTGTGCCGGGCCGTGGCGCGCTGCTCGGCCGTGATCGGGTAGTTCTGGGCCCATGCCGCACCGCCTGCGCAGAGCACCGCGATGGCAGCCAACTGGCCGAGAAAATGCGCGGGCTGGGGGGCAGGGATTCGGAACTTGTTCATGTCTGAAGGGTGAGTGCCCGACGTATCCGGGCACATACGAATCTCACAATTTGCTACGAATTCTGCGCCGGAACCCCTTGGCAGGGCAACGTTTTCAGCCGATCCGGGCGCGGGGCGTCGCGGAATTGGCGAAAATAGCGACAACTTCCCACGTTTTTCATGGCCAAACGAATCATTCTGAGTTACCCGGACAAGCGGCTGCACACCGTCGCGAAACCCGTCCAGGGCGTCGATGCGCGCATCAAGGCCCTGGTCGCGGACATGCTCGAAACCATGTACGACGCCAATGGTATCGGCCTGGCCGCCACCCAGGTCGACGTGCACGAGCGTTTGGTGGTGATCGACGTCTCCGAAGACCGCGACCAGCCGCTGGTGCTGATCAATCCGGAGATCGTCTGGGCCAGCGACGAGAAGGTGGTCAACGAGGAAGGCTGCCTCTCGGTGCCCGGCATCTATGACGGCGTGGAGCGCTCGACCGCCGTCAAGGTGCAGGCGCTCGATGCCGACGGCGAAATGCGCACCATCGAGGCCGAAGGCCTGCTCGCGGTGTGCATCCAGCACGAGCTCGACCACCTGCTCGGCAAGGTGTTCGTCGAGTACCTGTCGCCGCTCAAGCGCAACCGGATCAAGAGCAAGCTGCTCAAGCAGCAGCGCGAGGAAGCGCGCGAGGGCCGGGCATGATGCGCACGCACCGCCCGGCAACCGCCGCCAGCGTGCTGGCCGCTGCGCTGCTGGTGGCCGGCTGCGCCAGCGAGCCGACCCGCATCGCACCAGGCACGAGCGCTGCCGAAACCCTGCAGCGGCTCGGGCCGCCGACCGGCCGCTATCCGCTCACCGGCGGTGGCGAGCGGCTGCAGTATTCGCGCATGCCGGCGGGCTTCGAGGTGACCGACATCGACGTCGACGCTTCGGGCAAGGTGGTGTCGGTGACGCAGGTGCTCAGCGAGGCCCGTTTCGGCCAAGACATCCAGGTCGACCGCTGGCGCCAGAACGACGTGCTCGCGTTCTATGGCCGGCCGTTCCAGATCACCCGTGTGAGCTCGTTCGACGGTGCGGTCTGGACCTGGCGCTACAAGGCCGTGAACGAGCGCCGCATGCTCTACATCTACATCGATCCCACCGGCGTGGTGCGCCGCTGGCACACGGGCGACGACCTCGAATTCGATCGGATCCGGGATTGACCCCGCTGAAGGTCGCGTTTGCGGGCACGCCCGAGTTTGCGCGCGTCCCCCTCGACGCGATCGCCGCCGCGGGCCATGACATTGCGCTGGTGCTGAGCCAGCCCGACCGCCCCGCGGGACGCGGCATGAAGCTGCAGGCCTCTCCGGTGAAGCAGTGCGCCGTCGCGCACGGCTGGCCCGTGGTGCAGCCGCGCAGCCTGCGGCTCGACGGCAAATTCCCCGACGATGCCGCGGCCGCGCGCGAGGCGCTGCTGGCCGCCCGGCCCGACGTGATGGTCGTCGCGGCCTACGGGCTGATCCTGCCGCAATGGGTGCTCGACCTGCCGCGCCACGGCTGCCTCAACATCCATGCGAGCCTGCTGCCGCGTTGGCGCGGCGCGGCGCCGATCCATCGCGCGATCGAAGCCGGCGACGCGCAGACCGGCATCACGATCATGCAGATGGACGCCGGGCTCGATACCGGCGACATGCTGTTGCGCGAGGCCGTCGATGTCGGCAGCGACAGCACCGCGCAACTGCACGACCGGCTGGCCGCGCTCGGCGGACGCCTCGTGGTGCAGGCGCTCGCGGACATCGGGCGACTCGTGCGCACGCCGCAGCCGGCCGAGGGCGTGACCTACGCCCACAAGGTCGAGAAGCACGAAGCGCAGATCGACTGGAACCAGCCCGCCGAGGCGATCGTGCGGCGCATCCGCGCCTTCGATCCTTTCCCCGGTGCCAACAGCCTGCTCGATGGCGAGATCCTCAAGCTCTGGGCCGCCGACGCGGTGCCCGGCGAGACGGCGACGGCGCCGCCGGGCACGATCCTGGCCGTGACCGGCGAGGGCGTCACCGTGGCGGCCGAGGGGTCGGTGGCGATGCTCACCGAACTCCAGCGGCCGGGCGGCAAGCGCCTCGGCGTGGCCGACTTCCTGCGCGGCTTCGACCTGAAGCCCGGGCAGCGCTTCGGCTGATGTTCCTGTCCACGGCCATTCGCCGGCGCCCCGAATTCCGCACGGGCATCCGCCACATGTCGTCGGCCGCGCTGGGCATCGGCGCGTGGGGGCTCATGACCGGGGTGGCCATGGTCAAGTCGGGCATGAGCGTGGTCGAAGCGGTGGCGATGACGCTGCTGGTGTATGCCGGCAGTTCGCAGCTGGCGGCCATTCCGCTGATCGTGGCGGGCGCGCCGGCCTGGGTGATCCTGGCCACCGGCTTCTGCGTCAACCTGCGGTTCGTGGTGTTCAGCCTGCACCTGCGGCCGTACCTCATGCACATGCCGCGCTGGCGCCGCCTGCTGCACGGCTATCTCACGGCCGACCTCAGCTATGCGCTCTTCACGCGGCAGTATCCCGCGCCGGCGCTCGGTGCCGACGGGCAGAAGGCGCAGGAGGCCTACCTCACCGGCAACTACTTCGTGACCTGGTGTTCGTGGATGGGCATGAGCCTGCTCGGCATCGCGCTGGCCAACCTCATTCCGCAGCATTGGGGCCTGGGTTTCGCGGGCGTGCTGAGCCTGGTGGCGATCGTCTGCTCGATGGCGACCACGCGGCTGCGCGTGCTCGCGGCGCTGGTCGCGAGCGCCACGGCCGTGGCCGCCTATGCGCTGCCGCTCAAGCTCAACATCGTGGCCGCGATCGGCGCGGCGGTGCTGCTGTGCTTCTGGCTCGAGAAGCGCATCGGGCTCGATCCGGTGGCGGAGGACGACAAGTGAGCGGCACCACTGATCTCTGGACCCTCGCCGTGATCGTCGGCCTGGCCGGCGTGACGGTGCTCACGCGCTGCTTCTTCTTCATTCTCGACCGGCCCTGGGGCCTGCCCGCCTGGGCGCACCGCGCGCTGCACTATGCGCCGGTCGCCGCGCTCGCGGGCGTGATCGCGCCCGAGATCGTGATGAGCAACGGCCAGCTGATCACCACGCTGCACGATGCGCGCCTCTATGCCACCGTGGTCGGCGCCGCGTACTTCTACTGGCGGCGCGGCGTGCTCGGCACGATGCTCACGGGCATGGCCGTCTACCTGCCGCTGCACCTGGGCCTCGGGTGGTAGGTGCTCAGTCGAGCTTGACCCCGGCCGCCTGGATGATCTTGCCCCAGCGCTCGCTCTCGGCGCGCGAGAGCTTGTAGAACTCCTGCGGCGTGCCCGGCAGCGGCTCGAAGCCGAAGTCGGCGAACAGCTTCTCGACCTTCGGCGACTTCATCGCCTTGCGCAGCTCGCTGTTGATCCGCGCGACGGCTTCGGGCGGCATGCCGGCCGGGCCGATGAGGCCATGGAACGCATAGGCATTGACGTCGCTGAAGCCGGCCTCGGCAAAAGTGGGCACCGCGGGCAAGGCGCCCGCGCGCTGCGGCAGCGCGATCGCGAGCACGCGCACCTTGCCGGCCTTGATGATCGGCAGGCCCGAGGCCAGGTCGAGCATCATGGTCGGCACCTGCCCGCCCATCACGTCGGTCATCGCGGGTGCGGCGCCCTTGTAGGGCACGTGCGTGATGCTGATGCCGGCCTTCTGCTTGAAGAGCTCCATCGCCATGTGGTGCGGCGAGCCGTTGCCGGGCGAGGCGTAGTTGACCTTCTCGGGGTTGGCCTTCACGTAGCGCACGAACTCGGCCACGTTCTTGGCGGGAAAGTCCGGGTGCACCACCAGCGCCACCGGAAAGCGGCCGATGGTGCCGATGTAGGTGAAGTCGCTCGCGGGCTTGTACGGCAGCTTGGCGAACATGTGCTCGTTGAACAGCAGCGCGGCGTTCTCGGCCTGCATGATCGTGTAGCCGTCGGGCTTGGCCTGCATCAGCACCGAGACGCCGATATTGGTCGATGCGCCCGGCCGGTTGTCGATGATGAGCGGCTGGCCCAGCGACGGCTGCATCGCCTCGGCCAGCGCACGCGCGAGATTGTCGGTGCCGCCGCCCGCCACGTAGGGCACGATCCATTTGATGGGCTGGCTCGGATAGGCCGCGGTCTGCGCGCTGGCAAAAGGGGCGGCGCCCGCGAATGCGAGCGCTGCGGCGAGCAGGGGAAGGTGGCGTCTTTTCATGTGTCTTGTCTCCGTGGCTTGGTTTGTTGTGGGAAATGCGTGGGGATCAGGCGCCGCGCAGCGTCTGCCAGAGTTCGCGGTCGCGCTCGGCGGTCCAGACCACCGGGTGCTCGATGCCGCGCAGCTCGTCGTAGGCGCGCGAGACGTCGAAGGGCAGCACGTGCTGGAACACCGGCCAGTTGCCGAAGCGCGGCGTCATGGCGGCTTCCGCGCGCGCGAAGCAGCCCTTCAGGGTTTCGCCCGCGGCCATGCCGGCGCGCACGCTCTCGAGCAGCGTCGAAAGAAAGGCCTTGGTGAGCCCGATCGCCTCGGCGCAGGCCGCTTCGCCCTGCAGCACCGCGCCGCGCCCCGGCACCAGCACGCGCGGCTGCAAGGCCGCGACCGCGTCCAAGGTCCCGGCCCAGTCGCCGATGTAGGCGTCGCCGGCATACACGCCGCAGTGGTTCTCGACCACGTCGCCCGAGAACAGCACGCCGCAGTCGGGCAGCCAGGCCACCGTGTCGCCGCCCGAGTGGCCGCGGCCCAGCGCCATCAGCCGAAGCTCGCGACCGCCGCCGAGCCAGAGGCTCATCGCGCGCTCGAAGCTCAGCGTCGGCCAAGTCAGTCCGGGGATTTCTTCGACACCCGCGAACAGGCGCGGAAAGCGGCCGACCTCCGAGTCGAAGTCGGCCTGCCCGCGCGTGCGGATCCAGTCGAGCGTGCCCTGGCTCGCGATGATCTGATCGACTTCGTCGAAGGCGCTCGCGCCCATCACGCGCACCGCGTGGTAGTGCGTGAGCACGATGCGCTTGACGGGCTTGTCGGTCACGCTGCGGATGGCCGCGAGGAAGTCGCGCGCCATGCGCGGCGTGGGCCGCGTGTCGATCAGCACCACATGGTCGTCGGCCACCACGAAGCCGCAGTTGGGGTCGAAGTCGCTGATGTAGCCGTACACGTCGCGCGCGAGTTCGCGCAGCTGCGGCTTCTGCTCGCGCGTGTCGGAGGCCGAGGCAAAGGAGGGGTTCGTGGTCATGGGGTTTTGGCGTTCGTGGGATCTGCTTCGGCCGCTGCGCGGATGCACGCCAGCAGCACGGCCTGCTCGCCGCACTGGTTGGCCAGCAGCAGCACCAGGCGCGCGTTGAGGTCGGCGCTCTGCGCCTCGGTCCGGCCTTCGTGTGCGGCGAGCAGTGCGGCGTAGAAGCCGTCGGGATCGGGGATGCGGGGTTCGGTGATCATCATGGGTTGGCTTCGATGGCCAGGGCCGTTCGCACCGCGGCGGCGATGGCGTCGGGCGTGGCCTGGGACAAAGTGGCGGCACGGTAGGCATCGGGTCGCACCAGCACGAAGCTGCCGGCTTCGTGCAGGCCGAGGTGCGCGACCAGCCGCTCGTCGGCCTGGAGCGACGGCAGGCCGCTGTCGCCGCCGACCGCCAGCAGGCGCAGCGGCAGCGAGGCCGCTGCGGCTTCGGCCGCCGCAGCCTGCGCGCGTGTCGGCGCGCGCCAGAGCCCGAGGCAGTGCGTGCCTTCGGCGACCAGCTGCATCAGCGTGGTCGCGCTGCCGTCGGCCGCCCAGCGCAGCGGCAGGTTCTGCACGCTGCGTGCGCCCTCGGGCAGCAGCGGCGCCGGCGGATAGTCGTTGGCCACCGACATGCGGCCGGTGTTCACCAGCGCGCGTGCGAACGGGTAGCGCGCGGCCAGCGCCACCACCGCGCGCCGCAGCGTGTGCTCGGCCGGCGTGCGCGGCGCGAGAAAGCGCGCCGAACGGCTCGTGACGCGCAGGTTCTCCTTCGCCGCGGGCTGGCGTTCGGCGTCGTAGCTGTCGAGCAGCGCATCGCCGGCCTGGCCGCTGGCGGCCAGTGCGAGCTTCCAGCCCAGGTTCGCGGCGTCCTGGATGCCGGTGTTGCCGCCGCGCGCGCCGAACGGGCTCACCACGTGCGCGGCATCGCCGATGAAGAACACCCGGCCGTGGCGGAAGTTGTCGAGCAGGTGGTCGCGGTAGCCGTAGGGGCCGATCCAGACGAACTCGAACGCCACGTCGGGCCCGAGCTGCGCGCGCAGCCGCGCACCGGCCACTTCGGGCCGGCTGATGTGCTCGGTGTCGCAGTCTTCGGGCATCTGGTAGTCGATGCGCCAGACGCCGTCGGCCATCAGGTGCTGCCAGACGCCGCGGCCCTCGTTGAACGGCGCGTCGACCCAGGTCCAGCGCTCGGTCGGCAGCGGCTTCTCGAAGCGCACATCGCTGATGCACCAGCGGTCGGTGCTGCGCGAGGCATGGGCCTCGATGCCGAGCTGGGTGCGGATCGGGCTGTTGGCGCCGGTCGCGTCGATCAAACGGTCGGCCTCGAGGGTGTAGGGGCCGGCCGGCGTCTCGATCTCGATGCGCACGCCATCGGCCAGCGGCGCGACGCGCGTGACGCGGTGCTTCCAGCGCAGGTCGGTCAGGCCGAGTTCGAGGATGCGGTCGACCAGGAACCACTCGATGCAGAACTGCTGCAGGTTGATGAACGGCGGCTGTGCCGACACGCTCGTGGCCTGCAAATTGAAGCTGTAGACCTCCTCGTCGCCCGAGAAGGTGCGGCCCAGCGCCCAGGTGATGCCCTTGGCCGCGATGCGCTCGTAGATGCCCAGCCGCTCGAAGATCTCCAGGCTCTTCTGCGCGTAGCAGATGCCGCGCGACGAGGCGCCGCGCACGCCCACGGTGTCGTCCTCGTCGAGCAGCAGCGCGCGCACGCCGCGCTGCGCGAGGTCGCAGGCGAGCGTGAGGCCCGCGGGGCCGGCGCCGACGATCACGATCGGGTGCCGAACGACCTCGCGGCTTGCCAGTTCGGGCGGCGCAACGAAGGGCCAGCTCGGCAGTTCGTAGGCCGGTGCGAAGGTGTAGCTTTCCATGGTGACGTGACGGCGGCTAGAGCGCGTGCGCGAACTCGGCGATCGCGTCGGCGGCTTTCGGCACCAGTTCGGGCTGGCCCGCGAGATAGTGGTTGCCGCCCACGATGTCGACGTTGCGGATGCGCGCGCCGCCCGCGGCCATCCAGGCATCGCGCGTGCTGGGGAAGGTCGACTGGTCGGCGGTGTAGGTCAGCAGCAGCGTCGGCACGGTGGTGCGTGCGAGGTTGGTCGGGCCATCGGCCTGCGAGCGCGACGACCATTGCGAAAGAAACGCGGTCAGCGAGGTGGTGCGGCCCATCGCGTTGGCCGAATAGTTGACCTGCCGCGCATCGCCCCAGACGCTGCCGGGCAGCCGGTCGTTCGCATCGAGCGACAGGTCGACGCAGCGCGGATCGGCATGCGTGCGGTAGACCACGAAGGCCTGGTCGCGCGGCGCGCCGGGTGTGCTGCGAAGCTGCGCGAGGCGCGCCATGCACCATTGCTCGATGCGCGCGAGCCGCGCCTCTTGCGCCGCGCTGAAGCGTGCGAGGAAGTCGCGGTCGTACGGCACGCGGTGGCGCGGGTCGTACATGTCGAGTTCGGGGTCGACCGAGAGCGGGTCGTGTTCGTCGGTCACCGACGGATCGATCCAGTCGCGCATCAGCCGCGTGCGGCCCAGGTGCGCGGCGCACAGCGCGATGCCGTCGACGGGCGGCAGGTCGTTTGGGTGCAGGTGCGTGGGGTCGCCGTCGGGAAAGTGCGTGGCGGTGAGCTGCTCGGCCTGCGCCTGGTAGAAGCTCGCGAGCGCCGCACCGCCGGAGTTGCCGACCAGGAACACCTTCTCGTAGCCCGCGGCGCGCAGGTACTGCACGCCGGCGCCCAGGTCCTGGATCGCGCGCTCCATCAGCAGCACCGTGTCGTTGCCGACGTAGCGCGAGTTCAGGCCCATGCAGCAGATGCCGCGTTCGGCCAGCGGGCCGATCAGGTAATGGCCCATGAAGTTGCTGGTCGGGTGCATCACGATCGCGGCCACCTTCTTCGGGCCCGTCGGCGCGCGCCAGGCGCCGTAGATGCGCGGGCGAAGCATCTGCAGGCCCGACTGGCTCTCGAGCGCCGCGCCGGGCTTCACGTCGATGACGGCGAGTTGCAGCTCAGCCATGCGCGCCTTCCTTGGCGGCCGCTGCGGCGCGCAGCTGTGCCTTGCGTGCGGTCCAAGCGTCGAGCGTGCTGCGGGCGGTGCGCGCATGCGCGTCCATTTCCGACTGCGGCACGGTGGGCGTGGTCAGTTCCACGCGGATGCCGTTCGGATCGAAGAAGTAGATCGACTCGATGATGTGGTGGTCGGTCACGCCGAGCACCTCCACGCCGGCGCCTTCGAGCCGTGCCTTGGCGGCCAGCAGGTCGGCCACCGAATCGACGCGCAGCGCGATGTGGTTCACCCAGGCCGGCGTGTTCGGCGAGGGCAGCGCCGCGGTGTCGTCGCCGAGATCGAAGAAGGCGATGAACGAGCCGTCGCGCATCTGGAAGAAGATGTGCACGTAGGGGCAGTACTCGCCCGTGCTCGGCACATGGTCGCTCTGGATGATATGGGCCAGCGGCAGGCCCAGCAGGTCTTCGTAGAAGCGGCGCGTCTCTTCGCTGTCGCGGCAGCGCCAGGCGAAATGGTGCAGGCCGCGCACGGGCGGCGCGGGCGGTGGGGCGGTCGTCGGCATGGCGTATCTCCGTGGGAGCCGCTATTGGGCGATGCAGCGTCCTATGATGCAATCGAAATTAATTTATCGATTGATGAAATAAACATATGAATCTGACCTTGCGTCAATTGCGCGCGTTCGCGGCCGTGGCCGCGACCGGCAGCTTCACGGCCGCGGCGCAGCAACTGCACCTCACGCAATCGGCGCTCAGCGTGCTGGTGCGCGAACTCGAGCGCGAGATGGGCGTGCAACTGCTCGACCGCCACACGCGGCGGGTGCAGCTTTCCGAAGCGGGCCGCGAGTTCCTGCCTGCGGTGCACCGGCTGCTCGGCGACCTGTCGAGCGCGGTGGCGGGCGTGACCGATCTGCGTGACAAGAAGAAAGGCCTGTTGCGGCTTGCAGCGCCGCAGCTCATGGCCTGCACGCTGATGCCGCGCGTCATGGCGGCCTACCGCGAAGCCTATCCCGACGTCGACGTGCGGCTCGCCGACACGCTGCCCGAGCACCTGCTCGCGGGGATCGTCGCGGGCGACGTGGAGCTCGCGGTGGGGCAGGACGTGGCGGTGGATGCCGCCATCGAACGCCGCGTGCTGTTCCGCGACCGCCACTGGCTGATCTGCCCGCCGGACCACGCCTTCGCGAAGCGCCGCAAGGTGCGCTGGCACGAGCTCGGCCCCTACACCTTCATCGCGCCGACCCGCGACTTCCGCCAGCGCGTGCTGCCCGAACTCGGGCCCGCCGAGCGCGACTGCATGCTGCGCCCGGGCACGCAGGAGGTGTCGTACATGACCACCGCGCTGGGCATGGTCGCGTCGGGGCTCGGGCTCACCGTGTGCCCCACTTATTCGGCGCCGTTGGTGCGCGCGCACGGCCTGCAGATGGTGCGGCTCGAGGCGCCCGACTTCCACCGCGAGGTCTGCGTCTACAGCGCCGCGCGGCGCTCGCTCTCGCCTGCGGCGGCGAGCTTCGTCGGCATCCTGGAGCGCTTCGCCAAGTCGCAGCCCAAAGGCTGAGGCCGCAAACGAGGCGAAACCTACAATGCAAGACGACCTGTTTTCCACTATCTCCAGAGACCCATGAACGTCATTCGCTTCACCGACCTCTGCGCGCAGGGCCAGGCCGCCGGCCAGCGCGTCTTCATCCGTGCCGATCTCAACGTGCCGCAGGACGACGCGGGCCGCATCACCGAGGACACGCGCATCCGCGCTTCGGTGCCCTGCATCCAGCTCGCGCTCGATGCCGGCGCCGCCGTGATGGTCACCTCGCACCTGGGCCGCCCGACCGAGGGCGAATTCAAACCCGAAGACTCGCTCGCGCCGGTCGCCAGGCGCCTGGGCGAGCTGCTCGGCCGCGAGGTGCCGTTGGTCGCCGACTGGGTCGACGGCGTCGACGTGAAGCCCGGCCAGGTCGTGCTGCTCGAAAACTGCCGCGTCAACAAGGGCGAGAAGAAGAACGACGAGGCGCTGGCGCGCAAGCTCGCCGCCCTCACCGACATCTACGTGAACGACGCCTTCGGCACCGCCCACCGCGCCGAGGCCACCACCTACGGCATCGCGCAGTTCGCCAAGGTGGCGGCCGCCGGTCCGCTGCTCGCGGCCGAGATCGATGCCATCACCAAGGCGCTGGCGCAGCCGAAGCGCCCGCTGGTGGCGATCGTCGCGGGCTCGAAGGTCAGCACCAAGCTCACCATCCTCAAGAGCCTGTCGGCCAACGTCGACCAACTGATCGTCGGCGGCGGCATCGCCAACACCTTCATGCTCGCGGCCGGCCTCAAGATCGGCAAGTCGCTGGCCGAGCCCGACCTCGTCGACCAGGCCAAGGCCGTGATCGAGTCCATGCGTGCGCGTGGCGCCGACGTGCCGATCCCGGTCGACGTGGTCACGGCCAAGACCTTCGCGGCCGATGCGCCCGCGACCGTCAAGGCTGCGGACGACGTGGCCGACGACGACCTGATCCTCGACATCGGCCCGAAGACCGCGGCGCAGCTCGCAGCCCAGCTGCGCGAGGCCGGCACCATCGTGTGGAACGGCCCGGTCGGCGTGTTCGAGTTCGACGCCTTTGCGGGCGGCACCCAGGCCATCGCGCAGGCGATCGCCGAAAGCAGCGCCTTCTCGATCGCCGGGGGCGGCGACACGCTCGCGGCCATTGCCAAGTACGGCATCGAGAAGCAGGTCGGCTACATCTCCACCGGCGGCGGCGCCTTCCTCGAAGTGCTCGAGGGCAAGACCCTGCCGGCGTTCGAGATCCTGTCGAAGCGCGCCGCTGGGTGAGGGCGGCGGCGGGGGATCTCGCGCAGGGTGCTTCCGTCGGTCACACAAAGTGTATACAGTAGCGAATACAAACGGAGACCCGAATTCATGAGCATCGACCGCATCCCCCGCCACGCCACCAAGATCGTCGCCACCCTCGGGCCGGCGTCCAGTACGCCCGAGATGCTGGAGCGGATGATCCAGGCCAAGGTCAGCGTGGTGCGGCTCAACTTCAGCCACGGCACCGCCCAGGACCACATCGACCGCGCGACCATGGCGCGCGAGGCCGCCCGCAGGGCGGGGCGCGAAGTGGCGATCATGGCCGACCTGCAGGGCCCGAAGATCCGCGTCGGCAAGTTCGCCCAGGGCAAGGTCTGGCTCGAGGCGGGCACGAGCTTCGTGCTCGACGCCTCGCGCACCGAGCCGGGCGACGAACAGGCCGTGGGGCTCGACTACAAGGACCTGCCGCGCGATGTGCGCCCCGGCGACCGGCTGCTGCTGAACGACGGCCTCATCGTGCTGGTGGTCGATGCGGTCAAGGGCGAGGCGGTGCACACCACCGTCAAGCTCGGCGGCGAGCTCTCGAACAACAAGGGCATCAACAAGCAGGGCGGCGGCCTCACGGCGCCAGCGCTGACGGCCAAGGACATGGAAGACATCAAGACGGCGATGAGCTTCCAGGCCGACTACGTGGCGGTGAGCTTCCCGAAGAACGCCACCGACATGGAGATGGCCCGCCAGCTGTGCAACGTGGCCGCGGCCGAATACGGGCACAAGCCCGGGCTGATCGCGAAGATCGAGCGTGCCGAGGCGATCCCCAAGCTCGAGGAGATCCTGCGCGCGAGCGACGGCATCATGGTGGCGCGCGGCGACCTCGCGGTCGAAGTCGGCAACGCGGCCGTGCCGGCGCTGCAGAAGAAGATGATCCGCATGGCGCGCGACATGGACAAGGTGGTGATCACCGCCACGCAGATGATGGAGTCGATGATCACCAACCCGGTGCCCACGCGCGCCGAGGTGAGCGACGTGGCCAACGCCGTGCTCGACGGCACCGACGCGGTGATGCTCTCGGCCGAAACGGCGTCGGGCCGCTATCCGCTCGAGACCGTGCAGGAGATGAGCCGCATCTGCGAAGCCGCCGAGTCGGCCGAGGACAAGCAGCTCGACGCCGACTTCAGCGGCAAGACCTACAGCCGCATCGACCAGTCGATCGCGATGGGCGCGCTGTTCACCGCGCACCACCTGGGCGCGAAGGCGATCGTGGCGCTCACCGAGTCGGGCTCCACCGCACTGTGGATGAGCCGCCACCGCGCGCACATCCCGATGTACGCGCTGACCTCGCGCCTCGCGACGCAGCGCCGCATGGCGCTCTACCGCAACGTGCGCCCGCTGCTGATGGATTCGGAAAGCGACCGCGACACCGCGCTGCAGCAGGCCGAGAACCACCTGAAGAAGCGCGGCATCGTGCAGAGCGGCGATGTCTACGCGATCACCTGCGGCGAGCCGATGGGCGCCCCCGGCGGCACCAACATGCTGAAGATCTGCCGGGCGAGTTAACCCACCCCCGTCCCTCGCCCACTTCGTGTAACTCGACCCCCCGGTGTTGCTCCCTCTCCTTTCGGGGGAGGGTTGGGGCGGGGGCCGACGGCGTGCCCATGCCCTCGGCGGCTTCCTAGCCGTTCCTGAAAAGGAAGCTGTAGGCGTTCAGCGCCGGCACGCCGCCGAGGTGCGCATAGAGCACCTTCGAGCCGGCAGGAAACTCGCCGAGCCGCACCTTCTCGATCATGCCGTGCATCGACTTGCCCTCGTAGACGGGGTCGGTCAACATGCCTTCGAGCCGTGCGCACAGGCGGATCGCATCGAGCGTGCCCTCGTTCGGCAGGCCGTACTCGGGGCCGCCGAAGCGGTGGTCGAGCACCACGTCCTGCTCGCCGATCTCGCGGCCGAGCTCGACCAGTTCGGCGGTGTTCTTCGCGATGCGCACGATCTGGTCGAAGGTCTGCGCGGGCTTGGCCGAGGCGTCGATGCCGATCACGCGGTCGGCGCGGCCGTCGGCCGCGAAGCCGACCACCATGCCGGCCTGCGTGCTGCCGGTCACCGAGCAGACCACGATGTAGTCGAACTTGAAGCCAAGCTCGGCCTCCTGCTGCCGCACTTCCTCGGCAAAGCCGACGAAGCCCAGGCCGCCGCGCGGATGCTCCGAGCAGCCGGCGGGAATCGGAAACGGTTTGCCGCCGGCCTTGCGCACATCGGCCATGGCTTCTTCCCAGCTCTTGCGGATGCCGATGTCGAAGCCCGCACTGTCGAGCCGCACGTCGGCGCCCAGGATGCGCGACATCTCGATGTTGCCGACGCGGTCGTACACCGCGTCCGAATAGTTGACCCAGTTCTCCTGCACCAGCACGCACTTCAGGCCCAGGTGCGCCGCCACGGCGGCGACCTGGCGCGTCTGGTTCGACTGGATGCCGCCGATCGACACCAGCGTGTCGTAGCCGCCCTCGAGCGCCTCGGGGATCAGGTATTCGAGCTTGCGCGTCTTGTTGCCGCCGAAGGCGAGGCCGCTGTTGCAGTCCTCGCGCTTGGCATAGAGCTCGACCTCGCCACCGAGATGGGCGCTCAGGCGCTGGAGCGGATGGATCGGCGTGGGACCGAAAGTCAGCGCATGGCGCGGGAATTTCTTCAGGTTCATGGAAGCCTCCAGACAAGGGAATGGCATCGATCGTAGGAATAAGCGGCTGAAGCATGGTTGCAAACTTCGGTCGACATCCGGTGCAGAACGATTCAATATAAAGAAATGATCGACATTCGTTTTGCAGGTGAGTGAATGCGCACAACAAAATTGCGTTCACCGTCGAAGCCTCCCGAAGCCGGGGCCCCCGAGCTGGACCGTACCGACCGCGCCATCCTGCGGGCGCTGCAGCGCGATGCCTCGGTGTCGAACGTGGCCCTGGCCGCCAAGGTCAACCTCAGCGCGCCGGCCTGCCTCCGGCGCGTCGAACGGCTCAAGGCCGCGGGGCTCATCAAGGGCGTGGTCGCGCTGCTCGATGCCGAGGCGCTCTCACTCGGCATGCTGGTCATGATCGGCGTGGTGCTCGACCGCTCCACGCCCGATTCCTTCGCCGATTTCGAGAAAGCCGCGCAAAAGGTGTCGGGCTGCCTCGAATGCCACGTCGTCACGGGCGAGTTCGACTATTTCATGCTTGTGCGCACGCGCGACAACGACAGCTTCAACCGGCTGCATGCCGAGCAGCTGCTGTACCTGCCGGGCGTGCGGCAGATCCGGACCTTCGTGGTGCTCAAGCAGGTGCTCTCGACCACGCAGCTGCCGATCTGAATCGCCGGCGCGCGCGTACAAGCGCGATGACCTTCCCCATCCTCGCGTCGATCCGCCAGCGCCGCAGCGCGCTCGTTCCCTTGCTCGGCACCCTGTTCGCGGCCGCGCTCTCGGCCTGCTCGCCGCTCAAGGTGCTCGACCGGCTGGTGCCCGCCGATACCTACGATTTCCAGGGCGACATCGCGTACGCCGCCGAGCCGCGCCAGCGCCTGGACGTGTACCAGCCGCTGCCGGGCACGGCGCCCGTTCCCGGCAAGCGCCCGCTGGTGGTGTTCTTCTATGGCGGCGCCTGGACCCACGGCGACCGGGCCAGCTATCGCTTTCTCGGCGAGGCACTGGCCGCACGCGGGGCGGTGGTCGTCGTGCCCGACTACGGTCTCTCGCCGCAGCACAGCTATCCGGTGTTCGTGCGCGACAGCGCGCGAGCCGTCAAATGGGCGCTGGACAACGCCGCCCGGCTGGGCGCCGACCCGAAGCGGATCTACGTGATGGGGCACAGCTCCGGCGGTTACAACGCCGCGATGGTGGCGCTGGATGCGCGCTGGCTCAAGGAAGTGGGCGCAAACCCCGATCAGCTCGCCGGCTGGATCGGGCTGGCCGGGCCCTACGACTTCCTGCCCATCGGCGACCCCGACGTGCAGGTCGCCTTCCATTGGCCCGGCACGCCGCGCGACTCGCAGCCGATCGCGCATGTGAGCGCCAACTCGCCCCGCACGCTATTGCTGGCGGCAGCGAAGGACAACCTGGTCTACCCCGACCGCAACACCGGGCGCATGGCCGAAGCACTGCGTGCGGCAGGCGTTCCCGTGACGGTGCACATGTACGACAACCTCAGCCACGTCACGCTCATGGGCGCCTTCGCGAGCCCGATCCAGTGGCTCGGCGGGCCGGTGCTGCCGCCTGTCGTCGATTTCCTCGGACTGCCGTCGGTCCCGTCCCACAAGGGCGGTCGATAGAATTGGGGCAGTTCCCCCGTCTTTCCGCCTTCTCTTTTTTTTCAATTTCCCCGCGAGGTAATCCCATGGCACTCGTCTCGATGCGCGAACTGCTGGACCATGCAGCCGCCAACGGCTACGGCATTCCGGCCTTCAACGTCAACAACCTCGAACAGGTCCAGGCCGTCATGGAGGCCGCCAAGGAAACCGGCGCGCCCGTGATCCTGCAGGCCAGCGCCGGTGCCCGCAAGTACGCCGGCGAGGCGTTCATCAAGCACCTGATCCAGGCCGCGATCGAGCAGTACCCGAACATTCCGCTGGTCATGCACCAGGACCACGGCCAGAGCCCGGCGATCTGCCAGGGCGCCATCGACCTCGGCTTCTCCTCCGTCATGATGGACGGCTCGCTCAAGGAAGACGGCAAGACGCCCGCTTCGTTCGACTACAACGTCGACGTGACGCGCAAGGTCGTCGAGCTCGCGCACAAGGTGGGCGTCACGGTCGAAGGCGAGCTCGGCTGCCTCGGCTCGCTCGAGACCGGCATGGCGGGCGAGGAAGACGGCATCGGCGCCGAAGGCGTGCTCGACCATGCCTCGCTGCTGACCGACCCCGAAGAGGCCGCCCAGTTCGTCAAGGCCACGCAGCTCGACGCGCTGGCCATCGCCATCGGCACCAGCCACGGCGCCTACAAGTTCACGCGAAAGCCCACCGGCGACATCCTGTCGATCCAGCGCGTGAAGGAAATCCATGCCCGCCTGCCCAACACGCACCTCGTGATGCACGGCTCGTCGTCGGTGCCGCAGGACCTGCTGGAGATCATTCGCCAGTACGGCGGCAACATGAAGGAAACCTACGGCGTGCCCGTCGAGGAAATCCAGGAAGCCATCAAGCACGGCGTGCGCAAGATCAACATCGACACCGACATCCGCCTCGCGATGACCGGCGCGGTGCGCAAGTTCCTGGCCGAGAACCCCGAGAAGTTCGACGCCCGCGAATGGCTCAAGCCCGCGCGCGAGGCCGCCAAGCAGATCTGCAAGCAGCGCTATATCGAGTTCGGCTGCGAAGGCCAGGGCCCCAAGGTGAAGGGCGAATCGCTGCAGGTGGTGGCCGCCAAGTACGCGAAGGGCGAGCTCTCGCAGCAGGTGGTCTGAGGCGCGCGGCACGCGGCGGCTGGGCATCCATGGTCGTCGCGTCCCGCTATGCGCTCTGGTGGAACCGCCTGCGCGAGCAGCTGTGGTTTCGCCCCGCCGTCTGGAGCCTGGCGGCCATCGGCGCCGCGCTGGTGGCGGCGCTCGCCAACGAGTTCGTTCCCGATGGCATGCTGCCCGACATCGCGCACGACACGCTCGAAGGCCTGCTGTCGATCATCGCGGCCAGCATGCTCACGGTGAGCACCTTTTCGCTGTCGATCCTGGTCAGCGCCTATGCGTCGGCCTCGTCCACCGCCACGCCGCGCGCCACGCGGCTGGTGATGGCCAACAACGATGCGCAGAACGCCATCGCGGCGTTCGTCTCGGCATTCATCTTCTCCATCATCGGGCTGGCGGCGCTCGGTGTGCGGTATTACGGCGCCTCGGGGCGCTTCGTGCTTTTCGTCTTCACGCTGTGCGTGCTCGGCTACCTGATCCTCGCGCTGCTGCGCTGGATCGGCACGCTGTCCACGCTCGGCCGCATGAACCACACGATCGAAACCGTGGAGAAGGCCGCCACCCTCGCCATGCGCGACTGGTGCAGCGCGCCCGGCCTGGGCGCGCGCCTGGTGGCCGATGCCGCGGCCGCTGCCGGCCAGGGCGAGCCGCTGCACGCGCCCTGGACGGGCTACCTGCAGCACATCGACGTGCGCGGCATCGAGGGCGCTGCCGAAGCGGCCGGGGCCAGGGTCCACGTGTGCGTGCGCCCTGGCACCTTCGTCTCCCGCCAGACGGTGCTGGCACGCCTGCTCGACGTGCCCGGAGGCAGCGACGAGCGAACGGCCCTGCAAGAGAAGGTGGCCAAGGCCTTCATGCTCGGCCGCGAGCGCACCGAGCGGCAAGACCCGCGGCTCGGCCTGATCATGCTCAGCGAGATCGCGCAGCGCGCGCTGTCGCCGGCGGTGAACGACGCAGGCACCGCCATCGCCGTGCTCGGCGCGATGACGCGCGTGCTGATCGAGGGCACCCGCCCGCGCGGCGATGACGAGGCCGTGCCGGCCGCCAACACGCCGGAGATTCGCCGCGTCACCATCGTGCCGCTCGATCCGGCCGACCTGGTGCGCGACGTGCTCGAGCCCATTGCGCGCGACGGCGCGGCGTCGCTCGAAGTGGCGCTGCGCATCCAGAAGCTGCTCGACCTCGTCGCGGCCAACGCCGGATGCGGCGTGGCCGCCGCCGCACGTGCCGAAGCCGGCCCTGCGCGCGACCACGCGCTGGCCGGCCTGCCGCTGCCGCGCGAGCGCGAGTGGCTGCTCGCGCAGGCGGGCCCGCAGGCCGATGGCGCCGGTGTTGCGCCGAAGCCCTAAACTCTGCTCCGTTTCCCTTTCTCTCCTTCATTTCGCGTAGCCGACGCCGACCGTTGCCCCTGCCATGACCACCGTCCACACCTCCTCCATCGAGAGCCTCCCCTTGCTCGCCCGCGGCAAGGTGCGCGACAACTACGCGGTCGGCGAGGACCGCATCCTCATGGTCGCGAGCGACAGGCTCAGCGCCTTCGACGTGATCATGGGCGAGCCGATCCCGGGCAAGGGCGAGATCCTCACGCAGATGGCGCTGTGGTGGTTCGACCGCCTCGGCCAGCTCTGCCCCAACCACCTGACGGGCGAGGCGCCCGAAAGCGTCGTCACGCCCGACGAGGTGCCGCAGGTCACGGGCCGCTCGATGCTGGTCAAGCGCCTGAAGCCCATTCCGGTCGAGGCCGTGGTGCGCGGCTACCTGGCCGGCAGCGGCTGGAAGGAATACCAGGAAAGCCGCTCGGTCTGCGGCGTGCCGCTGCCCGAGGGCCTCACCAACGCGGCCAAGCTGCCGCGCGCGATCTTCACGCCCGCCGCCAAGGCCGCGGCCGGCGAGCACGACGAGAACATCAGCTACGACCGCGTGGTCGAGATCGTCGGCCCCAAGCTCGCGCAGCAGATCCGCGAGATCAGCCTCGAGATCTACGAAGCCGCGGCGCAGATCGCGCTCGCCAAGGGCATGATCATTGCCGACACCAAGTTCGAGTTCGGCCTCGACGAGGCCGGCACGCTGGTGCTGATGGACGAGGTGCTCACGCCCGACAGCTCGCGCTACTGGCCGGTCGAGGGCTACCAGGCCGCGCTGGCCGCGGGCACCAACCCGCCGAGCTACGACAAGCAGTTCGTGCGCGACTGGCTCGAAGCCACCCGGATCAATGGCAAGCCCTGGGACAAGACGCCGCCGGCACCGCGGCTGCCGGCCGAGATCATCGAGAAGACCGCCGCCAAGTACCGCGAGGCGCTCGAGCGCCTCACCGGCTGACGTTTCTTTTTTTGCGCTTCAGCGGCTGGCGGCGTTGAGCGTCGCCACCGTGCGTCCGCCCGCGTCGAGCAGCGCGAGCCGCCCCGGGCCTGCCAGCCGGTAGCTGGCCGTACGCTCCAGCGCCGAGATGAACTGCGCTTCGGTGGCGGCGCGCGCGGGATCGGTGCAGGCCATGCGGGTCGAGGCCAGTTGGCCGACGCGCAGCGTGATGCCGCTGCGCGTGAACGACCCCGACATGCGGTTGCAGCCGCCCGAGCCGCTCACGCGGCCGCTCGCGGCGTCGAACTGGATCTGCGCGTCGCTGCCGGGCGCGACCGGCTCGGTGCCGAGCTGCACCAGGCGCCAGAGCGGGCCTTCGATCGGCTCGTCGAGGCTGATGCCGCTGCCGCAGCCGGCGAGGGCGGCACCCACAACCAGGGTCAGGGTTGCAAGGACGGGGCGGGCGAGAAATCGCATGGACGGTCTTTCCTTTTTCGGCGCAAGAAATGCAACAAGTTGAATCGCCATCATCGTATGCGACGCGGTGCTAGCCTGCCAATGCGGCCCCACCCTGCAGCCGCGCGGTGACGCAGCGTCGCACGCTCGCGGGCGTGGCGTCGTCGGCCAGCAAAGCAGGCCATTCGGCCTGCGCCTGGCGCACCGTGTCGCGCGCGATCGCCATCAGCCGGGCCGGCCGCAAAAGCCCTGCGGCGCGCAGCAGCGCGTCGAGCGCGGCCCAGTCGAAGGCGCGCAGCCGCGCGTCGATGGCGCGGTTGACCGCGTAGTCCGTGGCCGGCACGTCCTCGAAGAAGGCCGCGACGCACACCGGGTCGTACAGCGGAGCCAACACCGGCGCGACGCCGTCGGGGTAGCGCAGCGCCCAGTTCTTCAGGTGCGCGTCGCTGTTGCCGAGCAGGATGAACGCAACGATGCGCCGCACGCATTCGCGCACATCGGCCACCGGGTTCGGCGACAGCCGGTCCAGCACGCGCAGCATCGCGGGCCAGTCGACCGCCAGGCCGCGGCCGTATTTCTGCCGCGGCTCGTACTGCAGCACCTGCGCGAACTCCTCCATGTGGATGCGGCCGCCGTCGGCGCTGCGGTCGAAGCGGCGCACCGCGAGGATCTGCCCGAACGGCACCTGCTCGGGCAGGTCGGCATCGGCGCGGTCGATCACGCTGGCTTCGGCGCAGTCGAGCCCGAGCGCACCGCACAGCCGGTAGCCCGTGTATTCGTTGGCCACCAGGTCGGGATGGCGCGAGGTCGGCAGCTTGAGGATGAACGAGCCGGCCGCACCATGGCGTCGCACCACGTAGCGACGGCCGTCCTGCACGGCCGAGAACTTGGTGACCACGCCCGGAATGGCGGCCGCATCTTCGACCGGCAGCTCGACGAAACCCGGTTCGAGCACATCGAGCCCGAGCGCGGTGTGCCAGTGCCGGACCGTCTGCGGAATGCCTTCGGCGGCCGGCACCGGCTCGACCTCGAGCGCACCCATGAGGTCATGGCCCGCGGCGGCCAGCAGTTCGAATTCGTCGTCGGCACTGCAGCCGCGCTGCAGCGCCAGGCGCTCGCGGTTGTGGCCTTCGGGCAGCAGGTTCTGAAAATAGCTCGGCCAGTGGCCGTCGCCGCGCGACACGCGTGCATCGCGCGCCGACGACAGGATCGCGCGCGTGGCCGCCTCGTCGGCGCCGCGGTAGGCGAGCGACAGCGTGGGGCGCGCCGGGTCGGCGATGTAGGCCTCATCGAACGAGACGCGCAGGATGTCGCCGTACTGCGAGAGATAGCCGATGGCGCGCCGCGCCGTGCCCGCGGCACCACCGCCGGGCGCATGCAGGTACATCCGCAGGTAGCGGATGCCGGTGTTGAAGGCGGCGGCGGTGCTCACTGGTGCACCCTTGGCGCTGCGCGCCTTCCCGCCAAGCGGGAGCGAGCTTGCTTGGGGCGGCGCGGCGCGGTGCTCACCGGCGCCCGTCGGCGAGGCTCTGCGCGATCGAGGGTGGCGCGCCCGCGCCGGGCGGCTGGCCGAGCAGGCGGCCGCCCGAGCGCACGAAGTCCTCGAGCTGCGGGCGCAACGCGGCGGGCACGGTCATGAGTTCGAGCCCCAGCGCCCGCGCCATCTCGAGCAAGGTGGAGAGCCGCGGATCGATCTGGCCGCTCTCGATGCGCTGGACCGTCATGCGCGAGAGCCCCGCCTGCATGGCCAGTGCGTCCTGGCTCAGGCCGGCGGCCTTGCGGGCGTTCTGGAGTTCATCGGTGAGATTGCTCATCGGCCTACTCTTTCACAACGATATGCGTACGGATAGTAGCTATTTTGAGCATGTGCAGCAAATAAAAAAGCGACTTGAAAGTCGCTTTTCAGAAAAAATGCGCATTTGCATGCGCATCATTGCACCGCTCAACTCAGCACCACGCTGCTGAGCCGGCGCCGATAGGTCGCGACCACCGGGTCGTCCGGCGGGATCTGGCCATCGGCCACCTTGACCTTTGGCGGCTCGATCAGGTCGAGGATCGCGATGTAGGTCTTGCGCGCGAGGTCTTCGTTCCAGCTCTTGTCGCGCATCAGGATCTCGAGCAGCTCGTCCATCGCGTCGGTCCAGCGCTGCGCATCCATCAGCAGCTGCGCGCGGCCGAAGCGGGCATCGAAGTCGCGCTTGCCGGCGGCGATCCTGGCGTCGAGATCGGCCAGCGACGGTGCGGCGCCCGAGGCCGGTGCCGCGAAGTCGATCGCGTCCATCCAGCGCTGCAGCGAATCGAAGCGGCGCACCAGCGTGGTCTTGGCGATCACCGGTGCGAACGCGACCTTGGCGTCGTCGGTACGGCCCTGCTGCAGCAGCAACTTGACATAGTCGAAGCGCGCGTCGTCGTTGGCCGGATCGGCAGCCACGGCATGCTGCAGCCGCTCGAGCGCGCCTTCGGTGTCGCCATCGGCCAGCGCCTCCTGCGCGGCGGCTTCCTCGGAGGCCGCCTCGACCTGCTCGGCGCCCGGCACATGCTTGTCGAGGAACTCGCGGATCTTCTCGGCCGGAATGGCGCCGACAAAGCCGTCGACCGGCTGGCCGTCCTTGAACATCACGCAGAACGGGATGCTGCGCACGCCGAACATCTCCGACAACTGCGACGAGATCTGCGGCACCTTGTCGGCGTCGAGCTTGGCCAGCGTGAAGCGGCCGGCGTACTCGGTTTCGAGCTTTTCGAGCACCGGGCCGAGCTGCTTGCAGGGTCCGCACCATTCGGCCCAGATGTCGAGCAGCACCGGTGTGGCCGTGGAGGCTTCGATCAGGTCGGCCTGAAAATTTTCGAGAGTGATGTCGATCATCGGGAACAGCTGGGGGTGAAACGTAAAATTGAAACCATGAACGAAACCATTCAGGTCGGTGTGGTGATGGGCTCGAACTCCGATTGGGAGACGATGCGCAACGCCGTCGAGATTCTCCAGCAATTCGGTGTCGGGCACGAAGCCAAGGTGGTCTCGGCCCACCGGATGCCCGATGCGCTCTTCGCGTACGCCGAAAGCGCGGCCGGCCGCGGACTCGTCGCGATCATCGCCGGGGCGGGCGGCGCGGCCCACCTGCCGGGCATGCTGGCCTCGAAGACCACGGTGCCGGTGCTCGGCGTGCCGGTCGCCAGCCGCCACCTGCAGGGGGTCGACTCGCTCTACAGCATCGTGCAGATGCCCAAGGGCGTGCCGGTCGCCACCTTTGCCATCGGCAACGCGGGTGCCGCGAACGCGGCGCTGTTCGCGGTGGCGATGCTGGCGGCCGGCGATCCGGCGCTGCGCACCCGGCTAGACGCCTTCCGCGCCGCCCAGACCGCCGCCGCCGAAGCCATGGCCCTGCCGCCGGCAGAGCCCGGCGCCGTCTCGCCCTTTTCGCCCCAGGGCGGGGGTGCGCTGTGAGCGGCGCCGACGGCCACAACGGCTTTCCGCTGCTGCCCGGGGCCACGCTCGGCGTGCTCGGCGGCGGCCAGCTCGGGCGCATGTTCGTGCACGCGGCCCAGCGCATGGGCTATTTCACGGCGGTGCTCGACCCCGATCCCGACAGCCCCGCCGGCCGTGTGAGCCACCACTATGTCCACACCGACTATGCCGACGTCGACGGCCTCGCGCGGCTCGCGGGCCTGGCCGATGCGGTCACGACCGAGTTCGAGAACGTGCCGGCGCCCTCGCTCGAGCATCTGGCGGTCGCGCGGCCGGTGTCGCCCGGCGCCCCGGCGATCGCGATTGCGCAGGACCGCATCGCCGAGAAGGCCCACTTCACGCGCTGCGGCGTGGCCTGCGCGCCCTACGCGGTGATCGAGAGCGCGGCGCAACTGGCCGCCGTAGATGAAGCGCTGCTGCCGGGCATCCTGAAGACGGCGCGCCTCGGCTACGACGGCAAGGGGCAGCTGCGCGTGTCGACGCGCGCCGAGCTGGTCGACGCCTGGCAGGCCGTGGGATGCGTGCCCTGCGTGCTCGAGAAGCTGTTGCCGCTCGAATTCGAATGCTCGGTGATCGTGGCGCGCGGCCGCGACGGCCAGATGGTGCACTTTCCGCCCCAGCGCAACCTGCACCGCGGTGGCATCCTGGCCGTGACCGAGGTGCACGCGCAGAACATGCCCAAGACCGTGGCGCAGGCGGCGGTCAATTCGGCAAAAAGCATCGCCACGGGGCTCGACTACGTCGGCGTGCTGTGCGTCGAGTTCTTCGCGCTCGCCGACGGTTCGCTGGTGGTGAACGAAATGGCGCCGCGGCCGCACAACAGCGGCCACTACACGATGGAAGCCTGCGACGTCTCGCAGTTCGAACTGCAGGTGCGCACCCTGGCGGGGCTGCCGCTGGCCGTGCCGCGCCAGCACAGCCCGGCGTTCATGCTCAACCTGCTCGGCGACCTGTGGTTCCCCGACAGTGCCGACAAGCCGGTCACGCCGCGCTGGAGCGAGGTGCTCGCGCTGCCCGGCGCGCACCTGCACCTGTACGGCAAGGTCGAGCCGCGCCGGGGCCGCAAGATGGGCCACCTGACGCTCACCGGCACCACGCTCGAGAGCGTGCGCGCCACGGCGCAGCAGGCGGCACAGCTGCTCGGCCTGCCGGCGCTTTCGGCTGCCGACCTCGCATGATCCTCGACGGCCAGTCCCCCGACGCGCTCGACGAAGCCGTGCGCGTGCTGCGCGCAGGCGGCCTCGTCGCCTTCCCGACCGAGACCGTCTACGGGCTCGGCGCCGACGCCACCAGCGATGCGGCGGTGGCCGGCATCTTCAAGGCCAAGGGCCGGCCGGCCGACCATCCGCTGATCGTCCACGTCGCGGCGGGGCCCAAGGGCACCGAGGCGCTGTCGCGCTTCGCCCAGCCGCTGCCGCCGTTCGCGCAGCGTCTGGTGCAGGCCTTCTGGCCCGGTCCGCTGACCTTGATCGTCACGCGCCAGCCCGGCGTGGCCGCGGCGGCGGCCGGTGGGCAGGACACCATCGGCCTGCGCTGCCCCTCCCATCCGGTGGCGCAGGCGCTGCTCGAAGCCTGTGCCGCGCAGGGCGTGCCGGGCCTCGCGGGGCCCAGTGCCAACCGCTTCGGCCGCGTCAGCCCGACCACGGCGCAGCACGTGGCCGACGAGTTCGGCGAAGCGCTGCCCGTGATCGACGGCGGTGCCTGCGAGGTGGGCATCGAATCGACCATCGTCGACTGCAGCCGCGGCGCGCCGGTGCTGCTGCGCCCGGGCCTGATCACGCGCGTGCAGATCGAGGCCGCGCTCGGCGAGCACCTGCAGGACCGCGAGGTGCTCGAGACCCCCGAGCCGCGCGCCTCCGGCACGCTCGAGGCGCACTACGCGCCGAACGCCAAGCTGCGGCTGATGGACGCCAAGGCGATCCAGACCGGGCTCGACGTGCTCGGCCCCGGCGCGGCGCACATCGCGATATGGGCGCGCACCGAGCTGCGCAACCGGTCGCAGCGCGTGCTGCAGCGGCGCATGCCCGACGATGCCGCGGCGGCGGCGCACCAGCTGTTCGCGGTGCTGCGCGACTTCGACGCCGAAGGTGTCAAGCTGATCTGGGTCGAGACGCCGCCGGCCACGCCCGAATGGGAAGGCGTGCGCGACCGGCTGCAGAGAGCGGCCGCGGCCTGAGCGGGAGCGGGAGCGGGAGCGGGAGCGGGAGCGGACAGCCGAACGCAGAAGAAATACAAAAGCTACGCAGAAGTCGCAGAAAAATCCTTTTTTGTTTTTCTTCTGCGACTTCTGCGGACCTTTGCGACCTCTGCGTTCGGCTGTCCGCTTTTCGGACCTCAGCCTCCCGCCGCCATAACCCCTTGGAAGAAGCTGCGCGCCGAAGCGAGGCAGAACGGCGGCACGAGCGTGCCGTGGTAGGCCAATGTGACGGCCTGCGCCTTGTCGGCATCGCTGCCGGGCGTGTTCTGCGCCAGCGTGCTCTTGGCCTGCGCAAAGCCTGCGCGCGCAGTCGCATAGGCGTCGGTGGCGCCGGTGTCTTCGAGGTCGACCACCGCCAGGGCGGCGGCGGGCATGCCGCGGGCGCGGAAGTAGCCGGCGGTGGCGCGCGTGCTCAGGAAGTTCACCGTCGGATCGTTGGCGCCGCCGCACATCAGCACCGGCCGGGCCGGCAGCCAGTTGCGCAGGTCGTTGGCACGCGCGGCCTTGCGGAAGCCCGTCGCGGGCCGGCAGTCGAGCGGCGTTGTCGTGCTGAGCGAGGCGGCGGTCGCGGGCAGCGCATTGCCGGGGCAGGGATTGGCCTGGATGTCGCTCGCGGCCCGCGTCAGGAAGCTCTGGCGGACCAGGTTGTTGGCGCCGTAGAAGATCGACAGCTCGGGGCTCACCGGGCCCGGCGTGGCACCGGCCGGGAACAGCGCGAGCTGCGGCAGCTTGCCGTCGGCGATCAGCCGCGACACCGGCGTCAGGCTCGGCAGCAGCGTGTCGATGCCGCTCGCGTACTGCGCCTCGTAGATGTCGGCGGTGCTGTCGTAGACGTCGCCGAACTGCTGTTGCCAGCTGGTCGACAGCAGCGGTATGAACAGCGTGCTGCCGAGCGCGGGCCAGCCCAGGTAGGTGTAGTCGGTGAGCAGGCCGATGGCCGAGGGCGCCGACAGCGGCGCCGACGCCGTCACCGGCTTGCCGGTGGCCTGCATCTCGCGGTGCGCGGCCATCGCCACGTAGCCGCCCTGCGAATAGCCGGTGATCAGCAGCGAGCCGGCGTCATTGGCGCCGATGCCCGCGAAAGTCTTGCGCGCCGCGGTGAGCGCGTCGACCATGTCCTTGCCCTGCTGTTCGCCGTTGAGATAGGGGTGGTAGGGCAGTGTCGAGCGGTCGTAGCCCGCGTAGTTGGGCGCCACCACGATGTAGCCCTGCGCCGCGAACGTGGCCGCGATCATCAACCCCTCGCCGGCGGCCGGCTGCGCGGCCTCGGTCCACTTCGCGAGGTTGTAGTCGCGCGCGGCGTTGGTGCCGTGCGCATACAGCACCACCGGCCGCGGCCCGCTGCAGGCCGCATCGGCGCCCGAGGGCACCATGATCGCGGCGGTCGCGTTGGTGGCTTCGTTCTTGCCGCCGACGGTGCGGTATTCGAGGTAGCGCAGCTCGAAGCCGCATTTGGGGGCGCCGGCCACCTGCAGCAGCGCCTTGCCCTGGTCGCTGGCCTGCAGGCTGGTTCGGAACTGCTCGGCCGAGAGCTTGGCGGTCTGCGCGGGCGGGTCGCTCACGACCGAGCCGCGGCCGGTGTCGTCCCCGCCCGCGGGCGGCGGGAAGACCACGCCGATGCCGCCACCGCCGCCGCAGGCCGAGAGCAGCAGCAACAGCAGGGCGGATGGAAGTCGGTACATTTTCTTCAAGGCGGTCTCCTGGTGAGGGGCGTTGGAATCGAACGACCGTCCGATTCTGTGCAGCGCCCGTGCCGCACGCAAGCGGCGCCGATCCCTGCAGAAGATTTCAGTACAAAGCGGCCGCGCTCAGTTGTCCTGCGAAGCCCAGTCGACCAGCGCATCGAAGGCGGCACGCGATGCGCCGGCGTTCTCGCCGTTGGCAATGGCCACGAGCACGTAGCGCCGGCCGCTCGCGCCGTGCACGTAGCCGGCCACGCCCGACACATCGCGCAGCGACCCTGTCTTGAGGTGGGCGGCACCGCCCGAGCGCAGTGCGCGCTTGCGCAGCGTGCCGTCGACGCCCGAGGCCGGCAGCGAGGACACCAGTTCGGGCATGACCGCCGAACGCCAGGCCAGCTGCAGCATCCGGCCGAGCGCCGCGGCGCTGATGCGCGCGTCGCGCGACAGGCCGGAGCCGTTGTCGAACAGCGGTGGCGCCTCGCCGGTGCCGATGCGGTCGCGCCACCACTGGCCCAGCGCGGCGCGCGACGCTTCGGGCGTGCCGCGGCTGCGCTGCGTGAGCCCGAGCGTGAGGAACAGCTGCTGCGCCATCACGTTGTTGCTGTACTTGTTGATGTCGCGCACCACCTCCGCGAGCGGCGGCGAGCCGAACTCGAACGCCGGGCGCAGCCCCGCGGGCACCCGGCCGTCGCGCATCTGGCCGCTGACGCGGCCGCCCATCTCGGCCCACAGCCCGCCGATGGCGCGCAGCGCGTAGGTGCGCGGATCGGCATAGGCGACCGCCCAGGCCTTCTCGCCGCAGGCGGCGGGCAGTCCGCCCTCGAAGCGGATGCGGTTCGGGTCGCTGAAGTCGGGCCGCAGCGCCGCGCGCCAGTCGCCGCATTCGCCGGCGACGAGCGCCACCGTGGGCTGCATCGACACGCTCGCGAGCGGGGGCTCGTAGTTGACGCGGGCCTGCTGGCCGCCGCGCTCGGGCGTGAAGGTCATGGTGACCGATTTGAAGTTCACCAGCAGCGCCTCGGGCGAGGCGTTGTAGGGCCGCAGCGGCTCGCCGTCGAAGGCGGCCGGGTCGGTGTCGGCCATGCCCTCGAAGGCGCTGCGGTCGAGCACGATGTCGCCGCTCACCGTGGTGATGCCGAGGCCCTGCACGCGGCGCAGCAGCAGCCAGGCGCGTTCGAGCACCAGCTTGGGGTCGCCCTGGCCCTTGATGTAGAGGTTGCCGTTGAGCACGCCGCCCTGCACCGTGCCGTCGACGTAGACCGGCGTGCTCCAGCTGTAGGCGGGCCCGAGCGTGTCGAGCGCCGCATAGGTGGTGACCAGCTTCATGATCGAGGCCGGGTTGACCGGCACCTGCGTGCGCCAGGCCAGGCGCGGCGGGCGCTGGCCCTCGGCATCGGCGACGAGCAGGGTGACCGCATCGCGCGGCACCTTGGCGCGCGCGAGCGCGGCCTCGACCTGTGGGGGAAACGGGGCCGGCGCTTGCTGGGCCTGGGCGCCCGCAGCGGCGAGCGCGGCCAGCGAAAAGGCGAAGGCGGTGTGGAGGATGGCGGGTGGGAACAGGCGCATCGGTCGATTATCCCGATGCAAAAAATCGCCCATGGCCAGCGCGCGGGCGCCGCTGCAAATCCCCGCCCGGGCGCGGGCGCCGGCGGCCCTCGATAATCGCCCGATGCCCGCCCTGCCCCGCTTCTCGCCCCGCACGCTCGGCATCGGCGCGGCCGTGGTCACCGTGCTGGTCTGGACCGCGTTCATCGTGATCGCCCGCGCGTCGGCAGCGCGCTCGCTCACGCCGTTCGATCTGGCGTTCGCGCGCATCACCGGCGCGAGCCTGGTGCTCGTGCCCTGGGGCGCCTGGCTGGTCGCACGCAGCCGCCGGCAGCAGCAGCCCGGCGCCGCCGCTTCGCTGTTCGGTCTCTCGCCGCTGTCGCTGCGGGTCACGGCGAGCGCCGGCATCCTCGGCGGCGTGGCCTACGCCTCGCTCGCCTACAGCGGCTTCTTCTTCGCGCCCGCGGGCCATGCCGCGGTGCTGATGCCCGGCAGCCTGCCGCTGTGGACCACCTTGCTGGCCGCACTGGTGCTGCGCGACCGGATCACGGCGGCGCGCGCGTTCGGGCTTGCGCTGATCGTGGCCGGCGCCCTCATGGTCGGCGGGCGCAGCCTGCTGCATGCCTTCGACGGCGGCGAGATCTGGAAGGGCGACCTGCTGTTCATGGGGGCGGCCTTCTGCTGGGCCTGCTACGGCGTGGTGGCGCGCCGCCACGGGCTCGACGCGGTGCGCGCGACCATCGCGATCACCGTGTTCGCGCTGCTGACCTACGTGCCGGTCTACACGCTGCTCGTGGCGTCCGGCGCGGTGGTGAGCCACATCGGCGACGCGCCCTGGGGCGAGGTCGCGTTCCAGATGCTGTTCCAGGGCGTGGGATCGGTGGTGATCTCGGGCATCACCTTCACGCGGATGGTCCAGTACTTCGGTCCGGTGCGCACCACCATGATCACCGCGCTCGTGCCCGGCCTGTCGGCCTTCGGCGCGGTCATCTGGCTCGGCGAGCCGCTGTACTGGAACCTCGTGGCCGGGCTGCTGCTCGTGACGGCGGGCATCCTGTTCGGCGTGCACAAGGGCGCGCCCAGCGCGCGCGCGGTGGCATCGGCCGCGGCCGTGCCTGTGCCGGGGCGGTGCGATGCCTAGACTTCTGGCCTTCGACACCAGCACCGAGCACCTGTCGGTGGCGGTGCGCCACGGCGAGCGCCTGTTCACGCACAGCGGTGCGGGCGGCGCGCAGGCCTCGGGCACGCTGATCCCGCTCGTGCTGCAATTGCTGGCCGAGGCGGGGCTCGAACTTGCCAGCCTCGACGCGATCGCGTTCGGCCGCGGCCCGGGCTCCTTCACCGGCCTGCGCACGGCCTGCTCGGTCGCGCAGGGCCTGGCCTTCGGCAGCGGCGTGCCGCTGCTGCCGGTCGACACGCTGCTGGCCGTGGCCGAGGAGGCGCGCCATGCCTTCGGCGCGCGCCGCGTGGTGGCCACGCTCGACGCGCGCATGGACCAGATCTACGCCGCGCGCTACGACTTCGACGCGGGCGGCGCGCTCGGCGGCGACGCACAAGAACCCGATGGCGCCGCGCCGCTGCTGCTCGCGCCCGAATCGCTCGAGGTGCCCGCGGGCTGGGCGCTCGCCGGCAACGCCTTTGCGGCCTACGGAGCGCGCCTTGCGCCCGCCGCCGCCCGCCACGAGGTGCTGCCGACCGCGGCCGCGATGCTGCGCCTGGCGCCGGCCCTGCTTGCCGCGGGCCGCACGGTCGATGCCGCGCACGCCTGGCCGCTCTACGTTCGCGATAAAGTGGCGCAAACGACCGAGGAGCGCGCGGCCATCAAGGCCGCGGCTGCCGCGGCCGCACCCCAGACCTGAGCCATGAGCGCCGTCCTCCAATCCGTCGAAGCCCGCCTCGAACCGCTGACCGTCGAGCGGCTCGAGGCCGTCTGCGCGGTCGAACAGACGGCCTACAGCCATCCCTGGACGCGCGCCAATTTCATCGACTCGATGGCGGTCGGCTACCACTGCCAGTGCCTGCTCGCGCCGACGGCCGTGCCGGGGCTGCCGACGCCCGTCACCGGGCTCGGCGAGACGCTGATCGGCTACTTCGTGGCGATGAAGGGCGTGGACGAGGTGCACCTGCTCAACATCACCGTGGCGCCGGCGTTCCAGCGCCAGGGCTGGGCGCCGCTCATGCTCGAGGCGCTCAGCGGATGGTCGCGCGCGCAGGGCGCGCAATGGCTCTGGCTCGAGGTGCGCGAAAGCAACCGGCGCGCGCTCGACATCTACATGCGCCAGGGCTTTCGCAGCGTCGGCGTGCGCAAGGGTTATTACCCCGCGCTGGAGGGCCGGCGCGAGGATGCCGTGGTCATGAGCCTGCGGCTCAACGAGTCCGGCTCCGCCTGGGGGGCATTGCGATGAGTGCTGTGCAGACACTGCAGCTCGACGCGCGCCGCCGCGCGATGCTCGACGAAATGGGCGTCAAGGTCTGGTGGCCTGTGCCTGCGGCCGTCGAGGCGCCGGCGTCCGCGCCCTTGGAAGCGCCTGCCCCGGTCGAAGCGGCCGCGCCGCCCGAAGCGCCCGTTGCGGCACCGCGCGAGCGCGCCGTGGCCGAGGCGCCTGCGCCGGCCACCGCCCGGGCCGCGCCCGCGCCGCGCCCTGCGCCTGCCGTCGCGCCGCTCGTCCACGGGGCCGCCGTGCTGGTCGAGGCGCCGCGCCGGCTCTACGCCGAAGCCGGCGCCCAAGCGGCGCAAGGCGGCTGGCTGGTGGTGGCCGACATGCCGCCCGAGGCCGACGGCCGCCATGGCGAGCCGTTCGCGGGCGAGGCCGGCAAGCTGCTCGACAACATGCTGCGCGCCCTCGGGCTGCAGCGCGGCGCCACGCCCGTGCACCTGATGCGCACGCACCGTGGCGTGGCCGCCGGCCAGCCCGGCAGCCCGCGGCCGATCGCCGAGGCCTTCGAGGAACATGCCGCTGCGCTCGCGCCCCAGGTGGTGCTCGCGATGGGGCCGCTGGCCGCGCAGAGCCTGATGCAGAGCGCCGATCCGCTCGGCAAGCTGCGCGGACGCGCCCAGCCGCTGCCTTTGGCAGGCGGCGCGGCGGTGGTCGCCACCTACCACCCGGCCTACCTGCTGCGCAACCCGGCCGACAAGGCGCGCGCCTGGGCCGACCTGTGCCTCGCGGCCGATCAGCAGCAGACGCCCGGGGCCTGAGGCTGGCCCGGGCGGGTCCGTAAAATCGGACCCCATGACCTTTCTAGACCAGCTGGCCGCAGCACAGAAAAAAAACGGTTCGATGCTCTGCGTGGGGCTCGATCCGGAGCCAGCCAAGTTTCCCGGCCGACTGAAGGGCGACGCGAGCCGCATCTACGACTTCTGCGCGCGCATCGTCGATGCCACGGCCGACCTGGTCATCGCCTTCAAGCCGCAGATCGCCTACTTCGCCGCCCACCGCGCCGAAGCCCAGCTTGAGCAGCTGATGGACCACATGCGCCGCAATGCGCCGCATGTGCCGGTGATCCTCGATGCCAAGCGCGGCGACATCGGCTCGACCGCCGAGCAGTACGCGATCGAAGCCTTCGAGCGCTACGGCGCCGACGCGGTGACCTTGTCGCCCTTCATGGGCTTCGACTCGGTCGCGCCCTACCTCAAGCACGAAGGCAAGGGCGCCTTCCTGCTCTGCCGCACCAGCAATCCCGGCGGTTCCGACCTGCAGGGCCAGCGCCTTGCGGGCCTCGAGGGCCAGCCCTTCCTCTACGAGCACGTGGCCCGGCTCGCGCAGGGTCCGTGGAACCTCAATGGCCAGCTCGGCCTCGTGGTGGGCGCCACCTACCCGGCCGAGATCGAGCGGGTGCGCGAACTCGCGCCCACGGTGCCGCTGCTGATCCCCGGCGTCGGCGCTCAGGGCGGCGATGCAGTGGCCACGGTGCGCGCCGGCTGGCGTGCCGACGCCCCGATCATCGTGAACTCGTCGCGCGCGATCATCTACGCGTCATCGGGCGACGATTTCGCCAACGCGGCCCAGGCCGCCGCACGCACCACGCGCGACGCGCTGGAAGCTGCCAAGGCTTGAGCGCATACGAATACGGACTTCCGGACGCAGAGGACGCGAAGGTTTCGCAAAGGACGCAAAAGAACATCCAAATTTTGGAGGGCTTCTTTTGCGACTTCTGCGCGATCTTTGCGTCCTCTGCGTCCGGAAGTCCGCCTTCAGCCGACCTCAACCCCGCCGCAGCCGCGTGAACGCCTCGAACTCCCAGTTGCGCATGCCCAGCAGCAGGGTGTAGCCCTCGCGGTCCTTGTCGGCGAGCTTCTGGTCGGTCTGGTGCTGTTGCGCGAAGTCCTGCGCCACGCGCTGCAGCCGCTCCAGGAACGCCGGCGCCAGCGAGCGGCTAATCTGCCCGTGCACCAGTAGCAGGCCCTCGGCCGGGCCGTCGAAGCCGCCCGCGTAGTAGTCGAGCACCACGTTCTCGCGAAAGAATTCCATCACCGGCCCGTGCGGCCGCCAGCGGAAGGTCTTGGCGAGCTTGAGCCGGTAGCGGTTGAGCGGACGCAGTTCGATGATGCCGATCCGGTCGAGCTGCGCGAACAGTCCGATGCATTCCGCCTCGCTGATCCGGTAGGCCGCCACGATCTGCTCGAGCGTCCACTGGCTCAGCACGCTGATCGCCACCAGCATCAGCTTCTTGTCCTTCACCACGGCCTTTTCCTGCTCGTGCGTGAGCTCCTTCAAGAGCGGCTGGGCGTCGGCCACGCGCCGCGCCAGCTCGGCGAAGTCGATCTTCAGCGCGCGGCAGATCGCATCGACGCGCGACAGCGGCATGTCGCTCTTGGCCAGCATGCGCTTGACGCTCGATTCGGCCATGCCGAGCGAGCGCGCCAGGTCGGCGTAGGTCATGCGGGCGCTCTTGAGTTCGTTCTTCAAGGCCTGGACGAGGTCGACGGTGGTGCTCATAGGGCGAAAGCGGCTTGGCTGCGAAGGTATTAGAAAAAGATACCGAAAGGTGTGATTTAGTGCCTCGTATCGATTCTCGATGCCTTCAACGGGGCCTGGCAACTAAATTCCGCGGCGTTCCAACTCCCCGAAGACTTGCCATGCGCCTGCCCGAACTCAGCCGCCGCGAACGCGGACTGCTCTTCACCCTCTTGCTGCTCACCCTGGTGGCCTGCTTCGGGCCGGCGCTGCCGGCCGCCGACGTCGCGATCGCCTCGGTGTTCGCCGACGGCCGCAGCTGGCACGGCCTGCCCCATGCGATGGACGTGCTGAGCAACCTGCCGTTCCTGCTGATCGGCGGTTGGGGCCTGTACCGGCTCCACTGCATCGACCGCGCGCACCAGCAGGCGCTCGCCGTGTTCCCGCTCGCGCCGCCCGCCAACGATCCGCCGGACAACACGCTCGACTGCGCGTGGCTGTTCTTCGCGGGCCTGATCGCGACGGCCGCAGGTTCGGCCTTCTTCCACCTGATGCCCGATGCGCCCCGGCTCGCGGCCGACCGCGCGGGCATGGCGGTGGCTTTCGCAGGGTTGATCGGCATGGCGGTGTGCGAGCGCGTGAGCCAGCGTGCGGGCTGGCCTGCGGCCTGGTTCGTGCTGGCCGCGGGGCTGCTCTCGGTCGAGGTGTTCCATGAAAGCGGCAATGTGCTGCCCTGGGCCATCGTGCAGTTCGGCGGCATGGCGCTGGTGCTTACGCTGGCGCTGGCGCGGCCGATGCCGCATGCGGCCGGGCTCCGGCTCGGCGGGGTCGTCCTCTTCTACCTGCTGGCCAAGGCCTTCGAGCTCGGCGACCACGCAGTCTACGAGGCCACGGGGCAGCTGGTTTCGGGCCACACGCTCAAGCACCTGGTCGCCGCGCTCGCGGGGCTGCCGGTGGTGTTCGCACTGCGGGCGATGGCACAAGACTGGCAGGCGCAGGTGCTGCGGCACAATCCCGACCCAGCCGCGGTCGCGGCATGAGGAGAACCGCCCGATGACCGACACCGCCGCCGGCCATGCCGCCGAGGCCCAGGAAGCGAACGCGCATGCCAACCAGTTCGCGCTGCTCGCGCAGCGGCGCTTTGCGCCCTTCTTCTGGACCCAGTTCGCGGGCGCGGCCAACGACAACCTCTTCAAGTTCGCCTTCACCGTCATGGTGACCTACCAGCTGCAGCTGAGCTGGATGCCCCCCGCAATGGCGGGCCTCGCGATCGGCGCGCTGTTCATCCTGCCTTTCCTGCTGTTCTCGGCCACGGCCGGCCAGCTGACCGACAAGTTCGACAAGACGAAGATGATCCGCTTCGTCAAGAACCTCGAGATCGCGATCATGCTGATCGCGGCCTGGGGCTTCGTGCGCGCCGATGCGGTGATGCTGCTGGGCTGCGTGTTCCTCATGGGGCTGCATTCCACGCTGTTCGGCCCGGTCAAGTTCGCCTACCTGCCGCAGGTGCTCGATGCGCGCGAGCTCACGGGCGGCAACGGCATGGTCGAGATGGGTACCTTCGTCGCGATCCTGCTCGGCCAGGTCGCGGGCGGGTTGCTGGTGGCGATGCCGCAGGTCGGCCACACGGCGGTGGCCGCGGCCTGCGTGCTGCTGGCGCTGGTCGGGCGCGCCACGGCGCAGGCGGTGCCGTTGGCGCCCGCCACCGACCCCGGGCTGGTGGTCAACTGGAACCCGTTCAGCGAGACCTGGCGCAACCTCAAGCTCGCGCACGGCAACATCGTGGTGTTCCGCTCGCTGCTCGGCATCTCGTGGATGTGGTTCTTCGGCGCGGTGTTCCTGAGCCAGTTCCCGAGCTTCGCGAAGGAAGTGCTGCACGGCGACGAGCAGGTCGCTTCGCTGCTGCTGGTGGTGTTCTCGGTCGGCATCGGGGTCGGTTCGCTGCTGTGCGAGACGCTGAGCCGGCGCCAGGTGGAGATCGGCCTGGTGCCGCTCGGCGCCATCGGCATGAGCGTGTTCGCGATCGACCTGTACTTCGCCTCGCGCGCGCTGCCGCCCTCGGCCGGCATGGGGCTGGCGGCTTTCGTGAACCAGCCCGCGCACTGGCGCGTGATGGCCGACCTCGCGCTGCTGTCGCTGTTCGCGGGCCTCTACAGCGTGCCGATGTACGCGCTGATCCAGCTGCGCAGCCAGCCCACGCACCGGGCCCGGATCATCGCGGCCAACAACATCCTCAATGCGCTGTTCATGATCGGCAGTTCGGTGATCGCGGGCGCGCTGCTCGGCGCCGGCTTCACGATCCCGCAGATCTTTCTTTTCACCGGCATCGCGAACGCGGTGGTGGCCTTCTACATCTTCCTGCTGGTGCCCGAATACCTGCTGCGCTTCGTGGCCTGGGTGCTGTCGCGCTTCATCTACCGCTTCGACATCCAGGGCGACACGCACATTCCCACCGAGGGCGCGGCGGTGCTGGTGTGCAACCACGTGAGCTTCATCGACGCGGTGCTGCTGATGGCGGCGAGCCCGCGGCCGATCCGCTTCATCATGGACCACCGGATCTTCAAGGTGCCGGTGCTCGGCTGGCTGTTCCGGCTCGCCAAGGCGATACCGATCGCGCCGCAGAAGGAAGACGCCGCGGCCTACGAAGCTGCTTTCGCCAAGGCGCTGGCCGTGCTGCGCGAAGGCGACCTGCTCGCGATCTTTCCCGAGGGCGCCATCACGCGCGACGGCACGCTGCAGCCGTTCAAGGGCGGCGTGATGAAGATCGTCGAGGGTGCGCGCGCCGAGGGCATCGAGCCGCCGGTGATCCCGATGGCGCTGACCAATCTCTGGGGCTCGTACTTCAGCCGCATCGAGCTGCGCGGCGGCCAGAACGTGGCCATGGCCCGGCCCTTCCGCCGCGGCTTCTTCAGCCGTGTGGGCCTGCGCGTCGGCCCCGCGGTGCCGGCCCACGAGGTGCGGCCCGAGGCACTGCAGCAGCGCGTGAGCGGGCTGCTCGCCGCCGGCTGAAAGTAGCTTATTGCGATACCGCCGGCGTACAAAGCCGGGACCGGTCGAAGAATTCGAGCCCCGCGGTGCGGGAGCGAACCATCATTCGCTCACCTTCACTACGCCGCGAGGCTTCTTTATGCAAACCACCCCGTCTTCCACCGTTTCGATCCAGCGCGACACGCGGGCCTGGCAGCTCCAGGTCTGGGCGTCTTTCGCGATCGCCGTGTTCCTTTGCGCCACCGGCCTGAGCTGGCTGCCGGGCGAGGCGCTGGACCGGGCCTTCATGGTGATGGGCTACGTGTTCTGCCTCAGCACCGCCTTCATGCTGGCCAAGTTCGTGCGCGACTGCCAGCAGGCCAAGGACGAGCCGGCCGCCGGCCGCGACGTGCCGATGTGGCGGCTCGTGGTCTGGGGCAGCTTCTTCACCGCCATGGGCCTCACGGGCTGGGGCCTGGTGCGCATGGAGATCAACGAGCCCTACAAGGCTTTCCTCGGCGTGAGCTGGCTGTTCCTCATCAGCGCGGCCTTCACGCTCGCCAAGACGCTGCGCGACCGGCATGAAGCCGACCTGATCGAAGCGCGCCTGCAGGGCCGCCGCGCCGCCCGTGCCGAAGCCGCCACCACCACGGCCGAATGAAGAAGCCACGAAAGAACGCCATGAACAAGTCGATGATTTCTTCCGTTCTGCTTGCTGCCGCCTGCACCTTGTTTGCGGGCGCCACGCTGCCCCTGCATGCCCAGGCCCACGACGGCGCTTCCGAAGCGTCCGCGGCGCTCTCGCTGATGCCCATGGCGTCGGTGGTGGGCGCCGCTTCGGCCGCGGGCGCCTCGGCCACCGCGGTGGTGGCGCTGCCGGCGGCGCTCTCGGTCGGCGGATCGGTCCTCACGGTGCTGGCCGTCGAGGCCTCGGTCGACGGCACCGTCTACCTGCTCGAGCGCGCTTCGGACGGCGCGCGCGCCAGCATCCAGGTGGCCGGCCGCGTCGCCGGCGGCGTCTCGGCCGCGGTCGGCACGAGCGTGCTCGTGACCGCGATCGGCAGCGGCGTGCTGATCTCGGCCGCGGGCGAGGTGCTGGCCTTCGTGCCGAATGCCATCGGCCGTGCGCTGCTGCACAACGAGAAGCTGTCATGAAGCCGCTGCATCCTGGCGCGCTGCTCGCGTTGGCGTTGGTGCTGCCACTGCAAGCGCAGGCCGGCCGCTCGTGCGAGGCCGTGAAGCCCACCGCCGCGACGATCACTCAGGGCATGCAGCTGGCCGAGCGCACGTCCGAGCGGCTCGACGCCAGCGGCGCCCGCGTGGTGCTGCTCGCCCGCGCGGGGCAGGACCTCGACAAGTACGGTCTGCGCTATTCGCACCTGGGCATCGCCTACAAGACCGACGCGGGCCCGTGGCGCGTGGTGCACAAGCTCAACCAGTGCGGCACGGCCGTGGCCGCGGTCTATCGCCAGGGGCTCGGCGAGTTCTTTCTCGACGATCCGTGGCGCTACGAGGCGGCCTGGGCCGTGCCCACGCCGCAGGTGCAGTCGCAGCTGCTGGCGATGCTGCAGGCGCCGGCCGCGCGCATCACGCGCCTGGACATCGCGCCCTACAGCATCGTGAGCTATGCCTGGGGCCGGAAATACCAGCAGTCGAACCAGTGGGCGATCGAGACGCTGGCCGCGGCCATGGAGCCCACCACCATCGCGAGCCGCGCGCAGGCCCAGGCCTGGCTGCAGTTCAAGGGCTATGCGCCCACCACGCTGCGGCTCGGTCCGTTGACCCGGCTCGGTGGGCGCGTCGGCTCGGCCAACGTGGCCTTCGACGACCATCCGAACGAGAAACGCTTTTCGGACCGCATCGAGACGGTCACGGTGGATTCGGTGTTCGAATGGCTGCCGCGCGCGGGGCTCGGCGCGGCACCCGCCGTGCTGGGGCTCTGAGCCGCGAGCCGCGGCGCTGCACATCCGCAAGGCAAGAACAAGGAAATATGAAATGAGCAAGTCATTGCGCCTGTCCGAGAAATGGTTCCGCCGCGGGCTCTGGCTCGTGGCGCTGGTGTTCGCGAGCTTCCTGATCGGGCTTGGCGGCACGCTGGTGGGCGACCTGCCGCAGGTCGAGCGCGCGCTGGAGCTCGACGACTTCATCGACCGGCCCGCGGCCGAGCCGCTGCGCAATGCGATCAAGGCCTCGGAAGAGGCCGAGCGCGTCGCCTCGCGCGAACTCGAGCAGGCGCAGCTGCAGCTCAACGTGGCGCGGCAGGCCAGCACCAATGCGCGCGAGACCTTCGGCAACTGGATCGCCACGCGGCGCGCCACCGCCCAGCCCGACCAGGATCCGGAGCTGATCGCGCGCACCCGCGCGCTCGATGCGCTCAAGCAGAAGGAAGACGATGCGCAGCGCAAGCTCAACGCGCAGCGCCAGATCGCACTCGACGCACGGCAGGCGGACGAGCGGGCGCGCGAGTCGCTCGCGGTGCTCGAGCGGGCGGCGCAGGAGAAGCTCGAGGCCGAGTACCGCCGGGTCGAGCTGCGCGTGTTCGGCTACCGCCTGGCGCTCACGCTGCCGCTGCTGGTGGTGGCCGGCTGGCTGTTCGTGAAGAAGCGCAAGAGCACCTACTGGCCTTTTGCCTGGGGCTTCATCCTGTTCGCGCTGTTCGCGTTCTTCGTCGAGCTGGTGCCCTACCTGCCGAGCTACGGCGGCTATGTGCGCTACATCGTGGGCATCGTGGTGACGGCGCTGGTGGGGCGCTACGCCATCGTCGCGCTCAACGGCTATCTGGCGCGCCAGAAGGCGGCCGAGCAGCAACCCGACACGGTGCGGCGCCAGGAGCTCAGCTACGACACCGCGCTCGCGCGGCTGGCCAAGAACGTCTGCCCGGGCTGCGAGCGGCCCGTGGACCTGAAAAACACCGAGATGGATTTCTGCCCGCACTGCGGCATCGGCCTGTTCGACCACTGCGGGCATTGCCAGACCCGCAAGAGCGCGTTCTCGAAGTTCTGCCACGCGTGCGGCACGGCGGCCGCAGCCACGGACGGGCCGGCGGACGGCGCTGCGCCGCAGGCCGCCTGAGGCGGCGCGGCGCGCGGTTCAGGTCCAGCCGGCGTCGACCACGAAGTCCTGCGCGGTGCACATGCGCGAGTCGTCGGCGGCCAGGAACAGCGCCATGGCGGCGATGTCCTCGGCCATCAGGCGCCCCGGCAGGCATTGCGCGGCCTCGATCTTGGCGCCCGACTCGGGCTTGACCCAGAGCCTGAGCTGCCGCTCGGTCATGACCCAGCCCGGCACGATCGTGTTGACGCGGATGCCGTCCTTGCCGAGGTCGCGCGCGAGCGAGCGCGTGAGGCCGCGCGCGGCCGCCTTGCAGGCCTGGTACACCGGATAGCCGGGGTCCTTGATCATCCAGCTGATCGAACCGAAGTTGACAATCGAGCCGCCGCCGAGCGCGCGCATGTCGTCGGCCACGGCCTGCGCGGCAAAGAACTGGTGCTTGAAGTTGACGGCCACGAGGCGGTCGAAATCGGCGTCGGTCACGTCGGCCATGTCGTGCCGGCGGTCGTTGGCGGCATTGTTGAGCAGCACGCCCACCGGCCCGAACTGCGCCCGCACCGTGGCGATCGCGGCGGCCAGCGCGGCGGTGTCGGTCACGTCGCAGGCCACGAAGCACGCTGGGTGTTCACCGCGCAGCTGGTTGGCGAGTGCATCGCCCGCGGCGGCGTCGATGTCGCAGAAGCCGACCTTCGCCCCCTGCGCATGGAAGGCGCGCACCAGCGTCTCGCCGATGCCGCTCGCGCCGCCCGAGATGAAGATGGTGCGGCCCGCGAGCGAGGGGTAGCGGGCGGAGTAGGTGCTGGAGGAAGGGGTGTTGGAGCCTTGGGTCATGGCGCCAGCGTAGCGGATGCGGGCGGGCAGGTGAATCGGTGCCTGCCTACACGCTACACGCCGCGCGCCCGGTCCGATTTGAAGCTTGCGCGGAACGCGCCGAACGTGCCCGCGTCGAGCGCTTCGCGCACCTCGCGCATCAGGTTCAGGTAGTAGTGCAGGTTGTGGATGGTCGTGAGCATCGGCCCGAGCATTTCGCCGCAGCGGTCGAGGTGGTGCAGGTAGGCGCGGCTGAAGCCTTCGCGCCCGCCGTCGTTCCAGCTCACGCCCGAGGCGCCCGCGCAGGCATGGCAGGTGCAGCTCGGATCGATCGGCTGCGGGTCGCTCTTGTGGCGCGCATTGCGCATCTTCAAGTCGCCGAAGCGCGTGAACAGCGTGCCGTTGCGCGCATTGCGCGTGGGCATCACGCAGTCGAACATGTCCACGCCGTCGGCGACGCCCTGCACCAGGTCCTCGGGCGTGCCCACGCCCATCAGGTAGCGCGGCTTGTTCGCGGGCAGCCGGTGCGGCGTGTGGCCCATGATGTGCAGCATCTCCTCCTTCGGCTCGCCCACGCTCACGCCGCCGATGGCGTAGCCGGGAAAGTCCATCTCGACCAGCGCCGCGAGCGATTCCTCGCGCAGGTTCTCGAACATGCCGCCCTGCACGATGCCGAACAGCGCGTTCGGGTTCTCGAGGCGCGCGAATTCATGCTGGCAGCGCTTCGCCCAGCGCAGGCTCAGTTCCATCGAGACGCGCGCCTCGGCCTCGGTCGTGATGTGGCCCTTGGTGTCGTAGGGCGTGCACTCGTCGAACTGCATCACGATGTCGCTGTTGAGGATGGTCTGGATCTGCATCGAGACCTCGGGCGTGAGGAACAGCTTGTCGCCGTTGACGGGCGACGCGAACTTCACGCCCTCTTCGCTGATCTTGCGCATCGCGCCGAGCGACCAGACCTGAAAGCCGCCCGAGTCGGTGAGGATGGGCTTGTTCCATTTTTCGAACTGGTGCAGCCCGCCGAAGCTCGCCATCACGTCGAGGCCCGGGCGCATCCAGAGGTGAAAGGTGTTGCCCAGGATGATCTGCGCGCCCATCTCTTCGAGGCTGCGCGGCATCACGCCCTTGACGGTGCCGTAGGTGCCCACGGGCATGAAGATCGGCGTCTGCACCACGCCGTGGTTGAGCGTGAGCGTGCCGCGGCGCGCATGGCTGTCGGGGTCGGTCTTGAGGAGGTCGAAGGAGAGCATGGTGTCGTCAGTCCTGTTGTCGTGCCAGCAGCATGGCATCGCCATAGCTGAAGAACCGGTAGCGCCCGGCGATCGCATGCGCATAGAGCGCCATCACGCGTTCGTAGCCCGCCAGCGCCGAGACCAGCATCATCAGCGTGCTCTTCGGCAGGTGGAAGTTGGTGACCAGCAGGTCGACGTGCGCGAATGCGAAGCCCGGCGTGATGAAGATGCGCGTGTCGCCGCTGGCTTCGCCGCTCTTGGCCCACGATTCGAGCGTGCGCACGGTGGTCGTGCCCACGGCCACGATGCGGCCGCCGCGGGCCTTGCAGTCGGCGATGGCGCGCTGCGTGGCTTCGGGCACCTCATAGCGCTCGGCATGCATCTGGTGCTCGGCGATGTTCTCGGTCTTCACGGGCTGGAAGGTGCCGGCGCCGACGTGCAGCGTGACGTTGGCGCGCTGCACGCCGCGGGCCTCCAGGGCAGCCAGCAGCGCCTCGTCGAAATGCAGCGCCGCCGTGGGGGCGGCCACCGCGCCGGGCACGCGCGCGAACACGGTCTGGTAGCGGCGCTCGTCCTCGGCCGAGTCGGTGTGGGTGATGTAGGGCGGCAGCGGCACGTGGCCGCAGCGCTCCATCAGCATGTAGGGGTTCTCGCCCGCGTCGCTCTCGAACGCGAAGCGGAACAGCGCGCCATCCTCCTCGGGCCAGCGGCCGAGCAACGTGGCGCGGAAGCCGCCGGCCATCTGCAGCGTGGTGCCGACGGGCGGTTTCTTGCTGACCTTCATGTGGGCGACCACCTCCTGCCCCTGCAGCACGCGCTCGACCAGCAACTCGAGCTTGCCGCCGGTCGGCTTCTCGCCGAACAGGCGCGCCTTGACGACGCGGGTGTCATTGAAGACCAGCAGGTCGCCCGCGCGCAGCAGAGATGGCAGGTCGCGGAAGATGCGGTCGGCCGGTGCAGCCCCGGTGCCGTCGAGCAGGCGCGAGGCGGTGCGCTCGGGCGCGGGATGCTGGGCCACCAGGTCGGGCGGCAGGTCGAAATCGAAATCGGAGAGCGTGAAGTCGCGCATGGTGCTTGAGGGTCGGACGGACCCGTGCCAAGTGGCGGAAAGAACGGAAGCAGGAAAGCGGAGGGCCGGAGCCGGGCAGAATTGTCCCATGCCCGCGTCCGCGAAATCCGCCACGTCTCGAAAGCCCCCGGCCGCCCCGGCCGATGCGGCGGCGGCGCCGGCCGCCGGCCCGCCGGGCAGCGGCCTGAGCCAGGTCCAGCGCGCGCTGCGCAAGCTCGGCCTGGTGCGCGACATCGACTTTGCGCTCTACCTGCCGATGCGCTACGAGGACGAGACCCGCATCGTGCGGCTCGCCGACACGCGCGACGGCGACACCGCGCAAATCGAAGCCGTGGTGACCGAATGCGAGGTGGTGTACCGGCCGCGCCGGCAGCTCATCGCCACCGTCGACGACGGCAGCGACACCTGCCAGCTGCGCTTCTTCAATTTCTATCCTTCGCAGCAGAAGCAGCTCGCGATCGGCGCGCGCGTGCGGGTGCGCGGCGAGGTGCGCGGCGGCTTCGTGGGGCGGCAGATGATGCATCCGACGGTCAAGGCCGCTGGCACCTCGCTGCCCGAGGCGCTGACGCCGGTCTATTCGACCGTGGCCGGGCTGCCCCAGCCGGTGCTGCGCCGCGAGGTGCGCTCGGGCCTGGCACGTGCGGTGCTCGACGAGACCATTCCGGTGCAGATCGGACTGCGCGGCGCCTGGGACCTGCGCAGCGCGCTCAACTTTCTGCACTACCCGACGCCCGACGTGGCCATGGCCACGCTCGAAGACCACAGCCATCCGGCCTGGCAGCGCATCAAGGCCGAGGAACTGCTCGCGCAGCAGCTCTCGCAGATGCAGGCGCGGCGCGAGCGCGCGGCGCAGCGCGCACCGGTGCTCGATGCGGCGGCGGGGCCGGCCGGCGGCAAGGGCGCGCTGCACGACGAACTGCTGGCGGTGCTGCCCTTCGGCCTCACGGGGGCACAGCAGCGCGTCGGCGACGAGATCACGCGCGACCTGGCGCGCGAGGTGCCGATGCACCGGCTGCTGCAGGGCGACGTCGGCTCGGGCAAGACCGTGGTCGCCGCGCTCGCGGCCGCACGCTGCATCGACGCGGGCTTCCAGTGCGCACTGATGGCGCCCACCGAGATCCTCGCGGCCCAGCATTTCGGCAAGCTGGTCGGCTGGCTCGATCCGCTCCTGGCCGAGCGCGGTCTGCGCGTGGCCTGGCTCACCGGCAGCCAGAAGAAGAAGGAGCGCGACGCGATGGCCGCGGCGGTCGAGAGCGGCGAGGCCGCGCTGGTGATCGGCACGCATGCGGTCATCTCGGAGAAGGTGCGGTTCCACAATCTCGCACTCGCGATCATCGACGAGCAGCACCGGTTCGGCGTCGCGCAGCGCCTGGCGCTGCGCGGCAAGGCGCGCGACGGGCGCGAGCCGCATCTGCTGATGATGAGCGCCACGCCGATCCCGCGCACGCTCGCGATGAGCTACTACGCCGACCTCGACGTCTCCACGCTCGACGAACTGCCGCCGGGCCGCACGCCGGTCGTCACCAAGCTCGTGGCCGAGCATCGGCGCGACGAGGTGGTGGCGCGCATCCAGGCGCAGATCGCGCAGGGGCGGCAGGTGTACTGGGTCTGCCCGCTGATCGAGGAGAGCGAGGCGGTCGACCTGCGCAACGCCACCGCCACGCGCGACGAATTGGCCGACCTGCTCGGGCCGGCCGTCCACGTGGGCCTGCTGCATTCGCGCATGCCCACGGCCGAGAAGCAGGCGGTGATGGCGGCCTTCACCGCCAACCAGATGCATGTGCTGGTGAGCACGACGGTGATCGAAGTCGGCGTCGACGTGCCCAATGCCTCGCTGATGGTGATCGAGCACGCCGAGCGCTTCGGCCTGTCGCAGCTGCACCAGCTGCGCGGGCGCGTGGGCCGCGGCGCGGCCGCCTCGGCCTGCGTGCTGCTCTATGCGCCCGGCGACAGCGGCCGCGTCGGCGAAGCGGCGCGCGCGCGGCTCAAGGCCATGGCGGAGACCGGCGACGGCTTCGAGATCGCGCGCCGCGACCTCGAGATCCGCGGGCCCGGGGAGTTCCTCGGCGCGCGCCAGTCGGGTGCGCCGCTGCTGCGCTTCGCGGACCTCACGACCGACACGCTGCTGCTCGACTGGGCGCGCGAGCTCGCGCCGCGCATGCTCGATGCGCATCCCGAATTGGCGCGGCGGCATGTGGACCGCTGGCTCGGGACCAAGGCCGAGTACCTGAAGGCCTGAACGCCGCGTGAAGACCCCGGCGCCCAGCGGTCGGGTCCCCTTGCGCATAATTGACGCAAGCTATGACCCTCACCGAACTCAAATACATCGTTGCGGTGGCCCGGGAGCGACACTTCGGCAAAGCCGCCGAAGCCTGCTACGTCTCGCAGCCGACGCTCTCCGTGGCCATCAAGAAGCTCGAGGACGAACTCGAAGTCAAGCTCTTCGAGCGCAGCGCCGGCGAAGTCACCGTCACGCCGCTCGGCGAGCAGATCGTGCAGCAGGCGCAGAGCGTGCTCGACCAGGCCGCAAGCATCAAGGAGATCGCCAAGCGCGGCAAGGACCCGCTGGCCGGCCCGCTGAACCTGGGCGTGATCTACACCATCGGCCCCTACCTGCTGCCCGACCTGGTGCGCCAGGTGATCGCCCGCACGCCGCAGATGCCGCTGGTGCTGCAGGAGAACTTCACCGCCAAGCTGCTCGAGATGCTGCGCGCCGGCGAGATCGACTGCGCGATCATGGCCGAGCCCTTTCCCGACACCGGCCTGGCGATGGCGCCGCTCTACGACGAGCCCTTCATGGCGGCGCTGCCGCCCACGCACAAGTTCGCCGAGCGCGAGTCGGTCACCTCCGAGGAGCTGCAAAACGAGACCATGCTGCTGCTTGGCACCGGCCATTGCTTTCGCGACCACGTGCTCGAGGTCTGCCCCGAGTTCGCACGCTTCTCGAGCAATGCCGAGGGCATCCGCAAGAGTTTCGAAGGCTCGTCGCTCGAGACCATCAAGCACATGGTGGCCTCGGGCATGGGCGTGACGCTGGTGCCGCGGCTGTCGGTGCCGGCCGAGGCGCTCAAGCCCAAGGCCCGGGGACGCAAGGAGAGCGAGCAGATGGTGCGCTACCTGCCGGTGCGCGACGCGAACGACCGCGATCCGCCGACCCGGCGCGTGGTGCTGGCCTGGCGCCGCACCTTCACGCGCTACGAGGCGATCGCCGCGCTGCGCAATGCCATCTATGCCTGCGAACTGCCGGGCGTCAAGCGGCTGTCATAGGAAGAGCGCAAAACGCGAACTTCGCCTACGCCGGCGCCGTTCGGATTCGTTGATCGCTGAGATAGAGTGACGCTGTTGCGAAGCCGCGCGCCGGCTTCCACAATCACGTGTCCCCCAAGCTTGAAGAAAGAGATTTCACGCCATGGCAAAAGCACCGAAGAAAACATCGTCGTCTCCCTCGTCGGGCAAGGTGCCCAAGAAGGGCGACGCCGCGGTGGCGCAGGAGTCCGGCAGCCGCAACGCGCCGATCATCAACATCGGCATCGAGCGCCAGGACCGCGCCGCGATCGCCGAGGGCCTGAGCCGCGTGCTCGCCGACACCTACACGCTCTACCTGACCACGCACAACTTCCACTGGAACGTGACCGGTCCGCACTTCAACTCGCTGCACGCCATGTTCATGACGCAGTACACCGAGCTGTGGGGCGCGACCGACGTGATCGCCGAGCGCATTCGCGCGCTGGGCCACTACGCGCCCGGCTCGTATGCCGAGTTCAGCAAGATCGCCACCGTGCCCGACGTGCCGCAGCAGCCGCCCAAGGCGATGGAGATGGTGCGCATCCTCGTGAAGGGTCACGAGACCGTGTCGCGCATCGCGCGCGAATTCATCCCGGTGGCCGAAGAGGCCGGCGACGATCCCACGGCCGACATGCTCACCGCGCGCTGCACGGTGCATGACCAGACCGCCTGGATGCTGCGTTCGCTGCTCGAAGATTGACGACCCGGCCCGCTCCCCACGGCCTCACGCCCGCGCCGCGCCGCGGGCGTTTTGCCGTGTACCTCGACCTGATCCGCTGGAACCGTCCCGCGGGCTGGCTGCTGCTGCTGTGGCCCACGCTCGGCGCGCTGTGGTTCGCCGCCGACGGCTGGCCGGGCTGGCACCTGCTCGCGGTGTTCGTGCTCGGCACCATCCTGATGCGCAGCGCGGGCTGCTGCATCAACGACGTGGCCGACCGCGAGTTCGACCGTCATGTCAAACGCACCGCCGCGCGGCCCGTGACCAGCGGCGCGATCTCGGTGCGCGAGGCGCTCGCCGTCGGCGCGGTGCTTGCGCTCGCGGCCTTTGCGCTGGTGCTCACGACCAACCGGCTCACCGTGTACGCGTCGTTCGCGGCACTCGCAGTCACGCTGGTCTATCCGTATGCGAAGCGCTTCGTTTCGATCCCGCAGGCGGTGCTCGGCATTGCTTTCAGCTTCGGCATTCCGATGGCCTTCGCCGCGGTGCAGGCCTCGGTGCCTGCCTTTGCGTGGTGGCTGCTCGCGGGCAACCTGTTCTGGGTGCTGGCCTACGACACCGAGTACGCGATGGTCGACCGCGACGACGACCTCAAGATCGGCATGAAGACGTCGGCCATCACCTTCGGCCGCTTCGACGTTGTGGCGGTGATGGCGAGCTACGCCATCTTCCTGGCCATCTGGGCCTGGGCCGGCGCCAGCCGCGCACTGGGCGTGGCGTTCTTCGCGGGCATTGCCGTGGCGGCGGGGCAGGCGCTGTGGCACTGGCGGCTGATCCGTGCGCGCACGCGAGAGGGCTGCTTCAAGGCGTTCCGGCTCAACCACTGGCTGGGCTTCACTGTGTTCGCGGGCATCGTGGCCGGTTATGCCCTTCGCTGAAGGACCGCAAATGCTCGAACGCCTGTTGCAGAAGGTCGGCCAGCAAGGCCACTCCGAATGGCATGCCATCACCCAGGACATGGTCGACCAGTACGCAGCGCTCTCCGGCGACGGCGAAGGCGAGTGGATCCACCTCGACCCCGAGCGCGCAGCGCGCGAGGCGAGCTATGGGGGCACGATCGTGCCGGGCTTCTTCCAGGTCTCGCACCTGATCCGGCTGACCGCCGAAGCCATGCGCACGCTGCTGCCCTTCGACGCCAACCATGCGCTGAACTACGGTTTCGACCGCCTGCGCTTCGTCCGGCCGATGCCGGTCGGCGCGCGCTTCCGGGCGCGGGTGCGCATCCTCGGCGCGACGCCCAAGGGCGAGGATGGCTTCCTGCTGAAGGAAGAGGTGCTGCTCGAACTCGAGGACGGCACCGTCACGCTCGCGGCCGAATGGCTGTTCTTCCTCGGCCCGGGCGCGCTGCCCGCCTGAGAAGCAAGCTCAGCCGCGCCCGAACTCCTCGCCGAGCTCGATGGCCCGCTGCTGCGCGGCACGGATCGCGGTCTTGAACTGCGACTTGACGTCGGCACTCTCCAGCGATGTCAGGGCCGCGTAGGTCGTCCCGCCCTTGGAGGTCACGCGTTCCCGCAGCACCGAGGGCGGCTCGGTCGCGCTGTGCGCGAGTGCCGAGGCGCCGGTGAAGGTGCCGATGGCGAGGCGCTGCGCCTGCTCGGCCGTGAGGCCCATCTCGACGCCGGCCTCGGTCATCGCCTCGATGAAATAGAAGACGTAGGCCGGCCCCGAGCCCGACATCGCCGTGACCGCGTCGAGCGCCGCTTCGGCGTCGACCCAGAGCAGTTCGCCCGTGGGGGCCAGCAGCTGCTCGACCCGTGCGCGGTCGTCCGCGCTGACGCCGGCGCGCGCGAACAGGCCGGTCATGCCCTGGCCGACCAGCGCGGGCGTGTTGGGCATGGCGCGCACTACGCGCTCACTGCCGAGCCAGCGCGCGATGCTGCCCGACGGAATGCCGGCCGCCACGCTCAGGTGCAGCGCATTGCCGGCGAAAGGCCGCACCGGGCCCGCAGCATCGGCGAAGGTCTGCGGCTTCACGGCCCATACCATCACGGCGCAGCGCGCGAGGGCGTCGTTCGCCTCGGCCTGGGCCGCGATGCCGAACGATTGTGCGAGCTTCGTGCGCGCCGCCTCGAAGGGCTCTACCACCTCGAAGGCGCCGGGCGGCATGCCTTGCTGGACCAGCCCGCCGATGATGGCGCTGGCCATGTTGCCGCCGCCGATGAAGGCGATCGGGGGGAGGGATGCGGGGGCGGTGCGCGGCAGGAGGGCGTCGGCGAGGGTCATGATCGGTGGAGAGGGGCGAGTGCCGAAGGCGGGTTGTCTTCGGCGAAGGGAAATTGTCGTCGCAGGCAGCCATTGTGCAAACCCGGAAGTGAGTGTGCGCACACGTTCATTGCCGGAAACTGCGGCGCTGAATAGGTAAAAGAAAAGTCCGCAAAGAAGGCAGTTGACATGCCTCATCGTGCGTGCCACAATCGCGGGCTTCGCTTCAAAAAGGCGGAGCTTTCAGCCCAAAGCGGAAATGCCTCGAGTGGTTCGAGGCACGGACGACGGGCCCAAGACTGACCGAAGCCATCCCTTTTGGATGTGCAACGGTACAAGTTGGGAACTACTAGCAATGATCCAAACTGAATCCCGGCTCGAAGTGGCCGACAACACAGGCGCGAAGTCCGTCCTGTGTATCAAGGTGCTCGGTGGCTCCAAGCGGCGTTATGCCAGCGTGGGCGACGTCATCAAGGTCAGCATCAAGGAAGCCGCTCCGCGTGGTCGCGTCAAGAAGGGCGAGATCTACAGCGCAGTGGTGGTCCGCACCGCCAAGGGCATCCGTCGCGCCGACGGTTCGCTCGTCAAGTTCGACGGCAATGCCGCCGTGCTGCTCAACGCCAAGCTGGAGCCGATCGGCACCCGCATCTTCGGACCGGTGACGCGCGAGCTGCGCACCGAGAAGTTCATGAAGATCGTGTCGCTGGCACCCGAAGTTCTCTAAGGACACAACGCCATGAACAAGATTCGCAAAGGCGACCAGGTCATCGTGTTGGCCGGGCGCGACAAGGGCAAGCGTGGCACCGTCACGCTGCGCAAGGACGATTCGCATGTGATCGTCGAAGGCGTGAACATCGTCAAGAAGCACGCCAAGCCGAACCCCCTCAAGGGTACGACCGGCGGCATCGTCGAGAAGACCATGCCCATCCACCAATCCAATGTGGCGATCTTCAATGCCGCGACCGGCAAGGCCGACCGCGTGGGCATCAAGATCACCCAGGGTGCCGACGGCAAGCGCGTGGCTGTTCGCGTCTTCAAGTCGAGCGGCGACGAAATCAAGTTCGCCTAAGAGGTACTCACATGGCACGTCTCCAACAACACTATCGCGAGAAAGTCGCGAAAGACCTGACCGAAAAGTTCGGCTACAAGTCGCCGATGCAGGTCCCCCGCCTCACCAAGATCACCCTGAACATGGGTGTGGGTGAAGCTGTCGCCGACAAGAAGGTCCTCGACAACGCCGTTGCCGACCTGACGAAGATCGCCGGCCAGAAGCCCGTGGTCACCAAGTCGAAGAAGGCCATCGCCGGTTTCAAGATCCGCGAGAACCAGCCGATCGGCTGCATGGTCACGCTGCGCGGCGTGCAGATGTACGAATTCCTGGACCGCTTCGTGACCATCGCGCTGCCGCGCGTTCGCGACTTCCGTGGTATCTCGGGTCGCGCCTTCGACGGCCGTGGCAACTACAACATCGGCGTCAAGGAACAGATCATTTTCCCCGAGATCGAATACGACAAGGTCGATGCCCTGCGCGGTCTCAATATCAGCATCACGACGACGGCCAAGACCGACGAAGAAGCCAAGGCGCTTCTCGCTGGTTTCCGTTTCCCGTTCAAGAACTGAGGTGATCCGTGGCTAAAGCATCTTTGATCCAACGCGAACTCAAGCGCGACAAGCTGGTCGCCAAGTACGCTGCGAAGCACGCGGAACTGAAGGCAACTTCCAACGACGCGAAGAAGAGCGACGAAGAGCGCGCTGCTGCCCGCCTGGCGCTGCAGAAGCTCCCGCGCAACGCGAACCCCACGCGTCAGCGCAACCGCTGCGAAATCACCGGTCGCCCGCGTGGCACCTTCCGTCAATTCGGTCTGGCCCGCGCCAAGATCCGCGAACTGGCTTTCAACGGCGACATCCCCGGTGTCACCAAGGCCAGCTGGTAAGCCAGGCAGGAGCAAACAACATGAGCATGAGTGATCCCATTGCCGACCTGCTGACGCGTATCCGCAACGCGCAGATGGTGGCGAAGCCCACTGTGTCGGTCCCGTCTTCCAAGGTGAAGATCGCGATCTCGCAGGTCCTGAAGGATGAAGGCTATATCGACGGTTTCCAGGTCAAGACCGAAGACGGCAAGACTGAACTCGTCATCACCCTGAAGTACTACGCTGGCCGTCCGGTCATCGAGCGCATCGAGCGCGTGAGCCGTCCCGGCCTGCGCGTCTACAAGGCGAGCGCTTCCATTCCGCAAGTCCAGAACGGCCTGGGCGTCGCGATCGTCACGACCCCCAAGGGCGTGATGACCGACCGCAAGGCGCGCGCTACCGGTGTCGGTGGCGAAGTGCTGTGCTACGTCGCCTAACCGAGACATCGAGGAGTCACTGAAATGTCCCGAGTAGGAAAAATGCCGATCACCATCCCCGCAGGTGTGGATGTGTCGATCAAGGAAGACCAGATCAGCGTCAAGGGCACGGGCGGCACGCTCAACCTCGCACGCAATGCCCTGGTCAAAATCGTCAGCAATGACGGCAAGCTGAGCTTCGAGCCCGCCAACGAATCGCGTGAAGCCAACGCGATGAGCGGCACGGTTCGCCAGCTCGTGAACAACATGGTGGTCGGTGTGACCAAGGGCTTCGAGAAGAAGCTCAGCCTGATCGGCGTCGGCTACAAGGCCGCTGCCCAGGGCGCGAAGCTGAACCTCCAGGTCGGTTACTCGCATCCCGTCAACATCGAAATGCCGCAAGGCATCACGGTGGCGACGCCCACTCCGACCGAAGTCGTGATCAAGGGTGCCGACCGCCAGCGCGTCGGCCAACTGGCCGCTGAGATCCGTGCCGTTCGTCCGCCAGAGCCCTACAAGGGCAAGGGCATCCGCTATGTGGACGAAAAGATCGTGATCAAAGAGACCAAGAAGAAGTAAGGGGCAGCAAAATGATGTTGACCAAAAAAGCACAGCGTCTCCGCCGTTCGCGCCAGACCCGCATCCGCATCGCGACGCAGGGCGTGGCCCGTCTGACGGTGAACCGCACCAACCTGCACATCTATGCGACCGTCATCTCCGGCGACGGCTCGAAGGTGATCGCCACGGCCTCGACGGCCGAAGCCGACGTGCGCAGCACGCTCGGCGGCTCGGGCAAGGGCGGCAACACCGCTGCAGCCACCGCCATCGGCAAGCGCATCGCCGAAAAGGCGAAGGCTGCCGGCGTCGAGAAGGTCGCTTTCGACCGCGCAGGTTTTGCGTACCACGGCCGCGTCAAGGCGCTGGCTGACGCGGCTCGCGAAGCCGGCCTGCAGTTCTAACCGGACACGAGATTCAAAATGGCAAAGATTCAGGCAAGAACGCAGAACGAAGGCCCCGAGGACGGTCTGCGCGAGAAGATGATCGCGATCAACCGTGTCACCAAGGTGGTGAAGGGTGGTCGTATCCTCGGTTTCGCAGCGCTCACCGTGGTCGGTGACGGCGATGGCCGCGTCGGCATGGGCAAGGGCAAGTCGAAGGAAGTGCCCGCTGCCGTGCAGAAGGCGATGGAAGAAGCCCGTCGCAACCTGTTCAAGGCGCCGATCAAGAACGGTACGCTGCACCACCAGGTGCAGGGCCACCACGGTGCCTCCACCGTCGTGATGTATCCGGCCCCCAAGGGTACCGGCATCATCGCCGGCGGCCCGATGCGCGCCGTGTTCGAAGTTCTGGGCATCACCGACATCGTGGCCAAGAGCCATGGTTCGTCGAACCCCTACAACATGGTGCGTGCCACGCTCGACGGGTTGAAGAACTCCACGACCGCGTCCGCAGTGGCTGCCAAGCGCGGCCTGGCCGTCGAAGACATCTTTGCCTGAGCGCGAGCTCACGCAAGGCTGAAGGAAGCATCCAAATGACGACGCAACAACAAACCCTCAAGGTGCAGCTGGTCAAGAGCCCGATCGGCACCAAGGAATCGCATCGCGCGACCGTGCGTGGCCTCGGCCTGCGCAAGCTCAACAGCGTGAGCGAGCTGCAGGACACCCCGGCGGTGCGCGGCATGATCAACAAGATCAGTTATCTGGTCAAAGTTCTCTGAGAGAGACTGATATGGAACTCAATGGCATCAAGCCGGCCGATGGCGCCAAGCACGCCAAGCGCCGTGTCGGCCGCGGTATCGGCTCCGGCCTGGGCAAGACCTCGGGTCGTGGCCACAAGGGCCAGAAGTCGCGCGCAGGCGGTTTCCACAAGGTCGGCTTCGAAGGCGGTCAAATGCCGCTGCAGCGCCGCCTGCCGAAGCGCGGTTTCAAGTCGCACCTGCTGAAGTTCAACGCCGAAGTCACGCTGACTGCCCTCGAGCAGCTCGGCCTGGCCGAAGTCGACATCCTCGCGCTCAAGCAAGCCGGCCTCGTGGGCCAGCTCGCCAAGGTGGTCAAGGTCGTCAAGACCGGCGAACTCACCAAGGCCGTCAAGCTGACGGGCGTGGGCGCGACCGCGGGTGCCAAGGCTGCGATCGAAGCAGCCGGCGGCAGCGTCGCCTGATCACACCGGACTGAAAGAAGTTCTTCGTGGCAACTAACGCGGCAACGATCGCAAAGACAGGCAAGTTCGGCGACCTGCGTCGCCGGCTCGTCTTCTTGCTGCTCGCGCTCGTGGTCTACCGGATCGGCGCGCACATTCCTGTGCCGGGCATCAACCCCGACCAGCTCGCGGCGCTGTTCCAGGGCCAGCAGGGCGGCATCCTGAGCCTGTTCAACATGTTCTCGGGCGGGGCGCTGTCGCGCTTCACCGTGTTCGCGTTGGGGATCATGCCGTACATCTCGGCGTCGATCATCATGCAGTTGATGACCTACGTGCTTCCGACCTTCGAGCAATTGAAGAAGGAAGGCGAGGCCGGCCGCCGCAAGATCACGCAGTACACGCGCTACGGCGCGCTCGGCCTGGCCGTGTTCCAGTCGTTCAGCATCGCGGTGGCGCTCGAGTCGTCGGCCGGCCTGGTGATCTCGCCCGGCTTCGGCTTCCGCATCACTGCCATGGTGAGCCTGACGGCCGGTTCGATGTTCCTGATGTGGCTCGGCGAGCAGATCACCGAGCGCGGACTGGGCAACGGCATCTCGATCCTGATCTTCGCGGGCATTGCAGCCGGCCTGCCGTCTGCCATCGGCGGATTGCTGGAGCTGGTGCGCACCGGTGCCATGAACGTGATCGTCGCGATGTTCATCGTCGTGGTGGTCGCCCTGGTGACTTACTTCGTGGTGTTCGTCGAGCGCGGCCAACGCAAGATCCTCGTGAACTATGCGCGACGCCAGGTGGGCAACAAGGTGTACGGCGGCCAGTCGTCGCACCTGCCCCTGAAGCTGAACATGGCCGGCGTGATCCCGCCGATCTTCGCGTCGTCGATCATCCTGCTGCCCGCCACGGTGGTCGGCTGGTTCAGTACCGGCGAAGGTGGTTTCAGCTGGATCAAGGACATTGCGAGCGCACTGCGCCCGGGCGAACCGATCTACGTGCTTCTGTACGCTGCCGCGATCGTTTTCTTCTGCTTCTTCTACACGGCACTCGTGTTCAACAGCAAGGAAACGGCCGACAACCTCAAGAAGAGCGGTGCGTTCATTCCGGGCATCCGTCCGGGTGACCAGACGGCGCGCTACATCGACAAGATCCTGGTCCGACTGACGCTGGCTGGCGCGGTGTACATCACCTTCGTCTGCCTGCTGCCCGAGTTCCTGATCCTGAAGTACAACGTTCCGTTCTACTTCGGTGGTACCTCCCTGCTGATCATCGTGGTCGTCACGATGGACTTCATGGCCCAGGTGCAGAACTACATGATGTCCCAGCAGTACGAGTCGCTGCTGAAGAAGGCCAATTTCAAGACTTCGTAAGGCACAGGGCACTGGGCCCGCCGGGTTGAACAGAGTTTTAGGAGAATGAAATGAGAGTTTCGGCTTCGGTCAAAACCATTTGCCGTAATTGCAAGATCATCCGCCGCAAGGGTGTGGTGCGCGTGATCTGTACCGACCCGCGCCACAAGCAGCGCCAGGGTTGATTGAAAGAGTATTAGAGGACGCACATGGCACGTATTGCTGGCATCAACATTCCGCCGCACAAGCACGCTGAAATCGGCCTGACGGCCATCTTCGGCATCGGTCGCACCCGCGCCCGTCAGATCTGCGAAGCGAGCGGCATCGAATATTCGAAGAAGATCAAGGACCTGACCGACGCCGATCTCGAGAAGATCCGCGACCAGATCGCCTTGTTCACCATCGAAGGCGATCTGCGTCGCGAGACGACGATGAACATCAAGCGCTTGATGGACATCGGCTGCTATCGCGGCTTCCGTCACCGTCGCGGCCTGCCGATGCGCGGCCAGCGCACGCGCACCAATGCCCGCACCCGCAAGGGTCCGCGCAAGGCTGCGCAGTCCCTGAAGAAATAAGGATAGACCAGCATGGCTAAAGCACCTGCAAACAACGCCGCACAGCGCGTTCGCAAGAAGGTTCGCAAGAACGTCGCGGACGGTATCGCCCACGTGCATGCCTCGTTCAACAACACCATCATCACGATCACCGATCGCCAGGGCAACGCCCTGTCGTGGGCATCGTCGGGTGGCCAGGGCTTCAAGGGCTCGCGCAAGTCGACCCCGTTCGCTGCGCAGGTGGCTTCCGAAGTGGCCGGCCGTGCTGCGGTCGAACAAGGCATCAAGAACCTCGACGTCGAGATCAAGGGCCCCGGCCCCGGTCGCGAATCGTCGGTGCGCGCACTGGCTGCGCTCGGCATCCGGATCAATTCCATTGCCGACGTGACGCCCGTTCCGCACAACGGCTGCCGTCCCCAGAAGCGTCGCCGCATCTGATCGTCAGTCCGCAAGGCGCAGCCGGCTTTTGAGCGGCTGCGCATTTGTTTTTTTACTAAGCCCACCGCCATCCGCGTCCTCGCCGATGGCTCCCGCAGGCAACTGCGGCAGATGACACCAAAGGAAAACTCGTGGCACGCTACCTCGGCCCCAAGGCCAAACTCTCCCGCCGTGAAGGCACCGACCTGTTCCTGAAGAGCGCCCGCCGCTCGATCCAGGACAAGGCCAAGTTCGACTCCAAGCCGGGCCAGCACGGCCGCACTTCGGGCCAGCGTACCTCCGACTACGGCCTGCAGCTGCGCGAAAAGCAGAAGGTCAAGCGCATGTACGGCGTGCTCGAGAAGCAGTTCCGCCGCTACTTCGAGGAAGCCGACCGCCGCCGCGGCAACACCGGCGCGAACCTGTTGTTCATCCTCGAATCGCGCCTGGACAACGTGGTCTACCGCATGGGCTTCGGCTCGACGCGCGCCGAAGCACGCCAGCTCGTGTCGCACAAGGCCATCACGGTGAACGGCCAGTCGGTCAACATCCCGTCGTACCTGGTGAAGACCGGCGACGTGATCGCCGTCCGCGACAAGTCGAAGAAGCAGACCCGCATCGCCGAAGCGCTCCAGCTGGCCCAGCAGGTCGGCATGCCGGCCTGGGTCGAAGTGAACGCCGACAAGGCCGAAGGTACCTTCAAGAAGGTGCCGGACCGTGACGAGTTCGCAGCAGACATCAACGAATCGCTGATCGTCGAACTGTATTCGCGCTAAGCGAACGACAACGGGCCGCTTCGCGGCCCGCACTTGTATTTTTTGTTCCCATCGGGAGGCCCCCTCCCGACGGGTGCTTCACCAGCCTTACCGGTGTAACGAGCCGGGGGTATTGAGAGGAAGTCTGCATGCAAACCACCCTGCTGAAACCCAAGACCATTCAGGTCGAGCAACTTGCCGCCAACAAGGCCAAGGTGACGCTCGAACCTTTCGAGCGCGGCTACGGCCACACGCTCGGCAACGCGCTGCGCCGCGTTCTGCTGTCGTCGATGGTCGGTTATTCGGCCACTGAAGTCACGATCGCAGGCGTTCTGCATGAGTACTCGTCGATCGACGGCGTGCAGGAAGATGTCGTCAACATCCTGCTGAACCTCAAGGGCGTGGTGTTCAAGCTCCACAACCGCGACGAAGTCACGCTGAGCCTGCGCAAGGACGGCGAAGGCCCGGTGCTGGCCTCGGACATCCAGACCCCGCACGACGTCGAGATCATCAATCCCGATCACGTGATTGCGCACCTGTCGCAAGGCGGCAAGCTCGACATGCAGATCAAGGTCGAGAAGGGCCGTGGCTACGTGCCCGGCACGATGCGCCGCTACGCCGACGAGCCGACCAAGTCGATCGGCCGCATCGTGCTCGACGCGTCGTTCTCGCCCGTCAAGCGCGTGAGCTACACGGTCGAAAGCGCCCGTGTCGAACAGCGTACCGACCTGGACAAGCTGCTGGTCGAGATCGAGACCAACGGCGCGATCACGGCCGAAGACGCGGTGCGCGCCTCGGCTAAAATCCTGGTCGAGCAACTCGCCGTGTTCGCACAGCTCGAAGGTGGCGAACTGGCCGCATTCGATGCGCCGGCACCGCGCAGCGCACAGCAGTTCGATCCGATCCTGCTGCGCCCTGTCGACGAGCTCGAGCTCACCGTGCGTTCGGCCAACTGCCTCAAGGCAGAGAACATCTACTACATCGGCGACCTGATCCAGCGTACCGAGAACGAGCTGCTCAAGACCCCGAACCTGGGTCGCAAGTCGCTCAACGAGATCAAGGAAGTGCTCGCCTCGCGCGGCCTGACCTTGGGCATGAAGCTCGAAAGCTGGCCGCCGGCCGGCCTCGACAAGCGTTGATTTTTAGTTAGAGGCTCCCGAAAGGGAGCCAGTGCACCGGGCAGTACCTGACACGGCTGCCTGTTTTTATAAAGTTAGTTAGGAAAAAGCACCATGCGTCACGGACACGGACTCCGCAAACTCAACCGCACCAGCTCGCACCGCCTCGCGATGCTGCAGAACATGATGAATTCGCTCATCGAGCACGAAGTCATCAAGACCACGGTCCCCAAGGCCAAGGAACTGCGCCGCGTCATCGAGCCGATGATCACGCTCGCCAAGAAGCCCACGCTTGCCAACAAGCGCCTGGCCTTCGACCGCCTGCGCAACCGCGACAGCGTGGTCAAGCTCTTCGGAGAACTCGGCCCGCGCTTCGCCGCGCGTCCGGGCGGCTACACCCGCATCCTGAAGATGGGCTTCCGCGTGGGCGACAATGCCCCCATGGCGCTCGTCGAACTGGTCGACCGTCCTGAAATCAAAGAAGAAGCAGCCGAGCAGAGCGCTGCCGAATAAGGTATAATTTATTCTTGCCGCGCGATGGAGCAGCCTGGTAGCTCGTTGGGCTCATAACCCAAAGGTCGCAAGTTCAAATCTTGCTCGCGCAACCAATTCGAAGGCCCTTTGAGAAATCAAAGGGCCTTTTTCTTTGCGGCGGAATTGACGCCCAAATCGACCCGCAAATGAAAAAGCCCTCGCGATGAGGGCTTCGTTGTTTTTAAGACGGCGTGTCGGGCTCAGTCGGGAACGACGGCCGTGACCTCGATCTCGATCTTGGCGCGCGGCTCCACCAGCGCGGCCACCTGCACGCAGGTCATCGCGGGGAAGTTGCGGCCCATCGCATCGCGGTAGACCGGGCCCAGCTCCGAAAGGCGCCGGGTGTACTCGTCGCGGTCGGTCACGTACCAGGTCATGCGCACCATGTGCTCGGGACCGGCGCCGCCGGCGCGAAGCACCTCGGCGATGTTGCGCAGTGCCTGGCCGCACTGGTCGATGAAGTCGTCCGATTCGAACTGCTGCTGTGCGTTCCAGCCGATCTGCCCGCCGACGTAGAGCGTGGTGCCGCGCGCGGCGACGCCGTTCGCATAGCCCTTGGGAGGGAGCCAGCCCTCAGGCTGAAGAAGTTTGTGGATCATGGTGTTGGGTTGTTCAGTTGTTGTCTCAGTTTGAATCGCTGGAGCTTGCCGGTTTCGGTGCGCGGCAGCGCCGGCACGAATTCGATCTCGCGCGGGTATTTGAAGGGCGCGATGGTTGCCTTCACATGGTCCTGCAGCGCCTTGACGAGCGCCGCATCGCCCGCATGGCCCGGCTTGAGCACGCAGAAGGCCTTGACGATCATGCCGCGCTCGGCATCGGGCTTGCCGATCACGCCGCACTCGGCCACGGCCGGGTGCTTGAGCAGCGCGTCCTCGACCTCGGGTCCGCCGACGTTGTATCCCGCCGTGATGATCATGTCGTCGGCGCGAGCCTGGTAGAAGAAGTAGCCGTCGTCGTCCTGCACGAAAGAGTCGCCGGGGTAGTTCCAGCCGTTCTTCACGTAGTCGCCCTGGCGCGGGTCGTCGAGGTAGCGGCAGCCCACCGGCCCCTGCAGCGCGAGCTTGCCGATGGTGCCGCGCGGCACTTCGTTGCCGTCGTCGTCCACCACCTTCGCGGTGAAGCCGGGCACCACCTTGCCGACCGCGCCGCGGCGCACGTCGCTGCCGGCGGCGGAGATGTAGATGTGGAAGACCTCGGTGCCGCCGATGCCGTCGAGCATCTCGATGCCGGTGGCTTCCTTCCAGAGCTGGCGCGTCGCGTCGGGCAGCGCCTCGCCCGCGCTCACGCAGATGCGCAGGCTCGGCGCGCCGTGCTGGCGCACGAACGGCGCCATCTGGCGGTAGAAGGTGGGCGCGGTGTAGCAGATGGTGGCGCCGACCTCGTTGATCAGCTTCACGAGGCCTTCAGGCGTGAACGGCGCATCGGCGAAGTAGACCGACGCGCCGGCCCACATCGGGAACACCAGCAAGCCGCCCAGCCCGAAGGTGAAGGCCAGCGGCGGCGAGCCGATCACGATGTCGTCGCTGCGCGCCTGCAGCACGTGGCGCGGCCAGGTGTTGCACATCGCGATCACGTCGCGATGCGTGGTCACGGGCGCCTTCGGCTTGCCCGTGGTGCCGGATGTGAACGCGAGCAGCGCGATGTCGTCGGCTGCCGTGGGACAGGCCGCGAACAGGCCCGACTTGGCGGCTGCGCGCGCCGAGAGCGAATCGGATGCCTCGGGCTGGTTGAATGCGATCACCGACGCCAGCACCGGATGCTCGCGCTGCGCGAGCACCAGTTCGTCGAGCAGGCGCGCATCGCACAGCGCCGCCACGGGGCGCGCCTTTTCGATGATGTCGCCGAGCTCCTTGGCGCGCAGCAGCGGCATGGTCGCGACCGCGATCAGGCCGGCCTTGACCACCGCGAGCCATGCGAGCGCCATCGCCACCGAATTCCCGCCGCGCAGCAGCACGCGGTTGCCGGGCACCAGGCCGAGGTCCTCGGTCAGCACCTGCGCGATGCGATTGACCTCGAGGGCCGCTTGCGAATACGTGAGCGTGCCCGCAGGCGAGCGCAGCATCGGGCGGTCGCCGAAGCCCTTCGCGGGCGCCTTGTCGAGCAGTTCCTCGACCAGGTTCAACTGGTCGGGCAACTGCAGCTCGGGCAGGTCGTAGCGAAAGACCGGCAACTGCGCGGCGGGCGGCAGGCGGTCGTGGACGAAGCGATCGACTTGGGCAGACACGGTGTTCACCCCCGCAAAACGGACTTGCCGATGATCAGTTGCTGGACCTCGGTCGCGCCTTCGTAGATGCGCAGCGAGCGGATATCGCGGTAGAGGCTTTCGATCTTAGTGCCCACCTTCACGCCGAGGCCGCCGTGCATCTGCAGCGCCATGTCGATCACGCGGCTCGCGTTCTCGGTGGCGCACATCTTGGCCATGGCCGCGGCCGCCGAGACGTCGCCCACGGCCGGAGCGCCGCGCTGCTCGGCGTCGTCGCGCATCCAGGCCGCGCGGTAGGTGAGCAGTGCCGCGCTGTCGAGCAGCGCGGCCATCTCGCCGAGCTTGGCCTGCGTGAGCTGGAAGTCCGCGAGCGTCTGGCCGAACATGCGCCGGCCCTTGGCGTGCGCCACGGCCTCGGCGAGCGCGCGCCGCCCCATGCCGAGCGCGGCGCCGGCCACCGAGGCGCGAAAGATATCGAGCGTGCGCATGGCGAGCTTGAAGCCGCCGTTCAGCGTGCCCAGCTGCGCCGTGCGCGGGACGATGCAGTCGTCGAAGCGCAAGGTGGCCAGCGGATGCGGCGCCATCACGTCGATGTGGTCCGACGTGTCGAGGCCCTTGGCAGTGGCGTCGACGATGAACACCGTGATGCCGCGCGTGCCGGCCGTGGGGTCGGTCTTCGCGAACACGCAATAGAAGTCGGCGATGCCGCCGTTGCTGATCCAGGTCTTCTCGCCGTTGAGGCGCCAGCCGTCGGCGGTGGGCTCGGCGCGCATCGCCATGGCCGCCACGTCGGAGCCGGCCTCGGGTTCGCTGAGCGCGAAGGCCGCGATCTTCTTGCCCTGGCCCACGGCCGTGAGGTACTGCGACTGCTGCTCGGGTGTGCCGTCCAGCGTGATCGCACCACTGCCCAGCCCCTGCATCGCGAACGCGAAGTCGGCCAGCGGCGAGTGGTAGCCGAGTGTCTCGCGCAACAGCACGAGCGCACGCGAGTCGAGCCGGTCGAGCGCACCGCCCGCGCTGCCCGGCACCGCATAGCGCAGCCAGCCGGCATCGCCGAGGCGCCGCACCCATTCGCGGCAGGCCGCGCGGTCGTCGTGCTCGTCGATCTCCTGCACCGCGCACCAGGGCAAGAGGTCGCGTGCGAGCGCGCGATGGGCCTCGTCGAAGAAGGGCAGCGCGAGGTGCGTGGTCGAGGGCGGCGCGGGAATCGGGGTCATCATGGTGTCAGTCCCCACCGAAGACGGGCTTCTGCTTGGCCGAGAAGGCTTCGTAGGCACGGCGGAAGTCTTCGGTCTGCATGCAGATCGCCTGCGCCTGCGCCTCGGCCTCGATCGCCTGGTCGATGGTCATCGACCATTCCTGCGACAGCATGGTCTTGGTCATGCCATGCGCGAAGGTCGGGCCTTCGGCGAGGTCGCGCGCCACCTTGGTCGCGGCCGCGAGCAGCGCATCGCTGTCGTGCAATGCGTTGAAGAAGCCCCAGGCATGGCCCTCCTGTGCGGTCATCGCGCGGCCGGTGAACAGCAGCTCCGACGCGCGGCCCTGGCCGATCACGCGCGGCAGCAGTGCGCAGGCGCCCATGTCGGCGCCCGCCAGGCCCACGCGCGTGAACAGGAAGGCCGTGCGCGTGGCCGGCGAGCCGTAGCGCAGGTCGCAGGCCAGCGCAATCATTGCGCCGGCACCGGCGCACACGCCGTCGATCGCGCCCACGATCGGCTGCGGACAGGCGCGGATCGCCTTCACCAGGTCGCCCGTCATGCGCGTGAACTCGAGCAGCTCGGGCATGCGCATGCCGGTCAGCGGGCCGATGATCTCGTGCACGTCGCCGCCCGAGCAGAAGTTGCCGCCCGCGCCGGTGACCACGATCGACTTCACGTCGGTGGCGTAGGTCAGCGCGCGGAACAGGTCGCGCAGCTCGGCGTACGAGTCGAAGGTCAGCGGGTTCTTGCGCTCCGGGCGGTTCAGCGTGACGGTGCCCACGCCGTTGTCGAATTGCCAGGCGAAGTGCTTCGCCGTGTAGCCGGCCTTGGCCTCGAATTGCGCGCGCATGGGATTGCCTGCGCCGATGTAGTGCTTCATTCGGTCTCCACCAATGGGTTCTGTGAGTGTTGCTTGACCTTGCCGAGCAGCTTGTGAAGCTGCGCGATCTCCTTGCCGCCGAGGCCCGAGAAGGCCTCGACGATCCAGTCTTCGTGCTGTTGTGCCATCTCGTTGAAGAGCTTGCGACCGCGCGGCGTGAGCCGCACGCGCCAGGCGCGGCGGTCGCCCTCGACGTCGACGCGCTCCACCAGCCCTTCGGTGACGAGCTGGTCGGTGATGCCGGTGACGTTGCCACCCGTCACCATCATGCGGCGCGAGAGCTCGTTCATCTTCAGGCCATCGGGCGCACGCTCGAGCTGCGCCATCAGGTCGAAACGCGGCAGCGTGGTCGCGAACTGCGCGCGCAGGCCGTTGCGCACCTGCTTCTCGATGAGCTGGGTGCAGGTGAGCAGCCGCAGCCACAGGCGCAGTGCCTCGGGATGCTCGCTGTGGGCGCGTGCTTCGAGGTCCATGTCAGTGCCGCCCGGCCGCCCGTAGGCACTGACGCGCCCCTTCGGGGGGAAGCGATACGCGAAGCGATGAGCGTGGGGGCGTCATATCAGAGGGCCTCTTCGGGGTTCTGCGCGGCGAGCACGGCATTCGCCGCCGCGGCCATCTGCTGCTGCTTCGCGATCTCGCGGTACATCTGGTCGCGCCCGCTCAGGTATTGCTTCGGCCAGTCGACGTCGCGGCTCTGCAGCTTGGCGGCCTCGTGCAGCGTCCAGGCCGGGTCGGCCAGGTGCGGCCGCGCGATCGCGCAGAGGTCGGCGCGGCCGGCCGCGATGATGCTGTTGGCCTGGTCGGCCTCGGTGATCGCACCGACCGCGATGGTCGCGATGCCGACCTCGTTGCGGATGCGGTCGGCGAACGGCGTCTGGTACATGCGGCCATAGACGGGCTGCGCAGCGCGCGTGGTCTGCCCCGACGACACGTCGATGAAGTCGGCTCCGGCCTCCTTGAAGAGCCGGGCCACCACCACCGCGTCGGCATCGGTGTTGCCGCCCGGCGCCCAGTCGTGCGCCGAGATCCGCACGCTCATGGGCTTGTCCTCGGGCCAGGCGGCGCGCACCGCGCGGAACACCTCGAGCGGATAGCGGCAGCGCGCCTCGATGCCGCCGTTGTATTCGTCGGTGCGCTGGTTGGTGAGCGGACTGATGAAGGACGACAGCAGGTAGCCGTGCGCGCAGTGCAGCTCGAGCCAGTCGAAGCCGCACGCCACCGCGCGGCGCGTGGCGGCGACGAACTGCTCGCGCATCTCGTCCATCTGCGCGCGCGTCATTTCAGCGGGCAACTGGTTCTGCTCGCCGTACGCGATGGCGCTGGCCGACAGCAGCGGCCAGTTGCCGCTCTCGAGCGGTTCGTCGGTGCCTTCCCAGCCCACGCGCGTCGAGCCCTTGGCGCCGCTGTGGCCGAGCTGCATCGCGATCTTGGCGCTCGACTGCGTGTGCACGAAGTCGACGATGCGCTTGAAGGCCGCCTGCTGGGCGTCGTTGTAGAGGCCGGTGCAGCCGGGCGTGATGCGGCCCTCGGGCGTCGGGCTGGTCATCTCCACGAACACCATCGCGGCGCCGCCGAGCGCGCGCGCGCCCAGGTGCACGAGCAAGAAGTCCTGCGGCACGCCATCGACCGCGCTGTAGGTGGCCATTGGCGACACCAGGATGCGGTTCTTCAGCGTGAGGCCGCGCACCTTGTAGGGCAGCAGCATCGGCAGCGTCGGCTTGCCGCCCGCGAGCCACTGCTCGTAGCCGCCGAGCCAGGCGGTGTCGCGCAGCCGCAGGTTCTCGTGGCTGATGCGCTGCGAGCGCGTGAGCAGCGAATAGGCGAACTGCTCGATCTGCATGCCGGTGTAGCGCGGCACGTTCTCGAACCATTCGGTCGAGTTGCGCGCGGCGTTCTGGATCTTCAGCACTTCGACGCTGCGGCGCGCCTCGTAGCCTTCGAGCACATGGTCGACCGTGCCGCCCTGCGCGAACTCGTTGGCCAGGTCGATGGCGTCCTCGAGCGCCAGCTTGGTGCCCGAGCCGATCGAGAAGTGCGCGGTGTGCGCCGCGTCGCCCATCAGCACCACGGGCACCGAGCGGCCCTCGACCTCGACGCGGTGCGTCCAGCGCTCGCACACCACGCGCGGGAAGCGAATCCAGTTGGCCGAGCCGCGCAGGTGCGTGGCGTTGCTGATGAGCGCGTGCCCGCCGAGGTACTTGGCGAACAGCTTCTCGCAGAAGGCGATGGCCTCGGGCTGCTCCATCTGGTCGATGCCGTGGGCCTTCCACACGGCCTCGGGCGTCTCGACGATGAAGGTCGAGGTCTTGTCGTCGAACTGGTAGGCATGGGCCTGGAACCAGCCGTGCTCGGTCTCTTCGAAGGCGAAGGTGAAGGCGTCGAAGGTCTGGTGCGTGCCCAGCCACACGAAGCGGCAGTTGCGCAGGTCGATGTCGGGCTTGAACACGTCGGCATAGCGCTGGCGGATGCGGCTGTTGAGGCCGTCGCTCGCAATCACCAGGTCGGCGTTGTACCTGGCGGCCATGGCCTGGTCGTCGGCCACGTCGGTCTCGAACACCAGCTTCACGCCGAGCGCGAGGCAGCGCTCCTGCAGGATGTTCAGCAGCCGCTTGCGCCCGATGCCGCAGAAGCCGTGGCCGCCCGAGCGGACCTGCCGGCCCTTGAAGAAGACCTGGATGTCGTCCCAGTGGTGGAAATCGTGGCCGATGAGCGCGGCGCTGTCCGCGTCGGCGGCGGCCAGGTTGGTGAGCGTCTGGTCGCTGAGCACCACGCCCCAGCCGAAGGTGTCGAAGGGCCGGTTGCGCTCGACCACCGTGATCTCGAGCGCGGGGTTGCGCGCCTTCATCAGCAGCGCGAAGTACAGGCCGGCGGGACCGCCGCCGATGCACAGGATGCGTTGGAGGTCCATGGCGGGGAGGGCGGAGGCGCCGGTGGCGAGGCTGTTCATGGTTGAATAGTTTAGGCATAAACAATCTGCTGTCAATCGGTGCGCTCATCCGTGGCGCTGCCAGGGGCAACGCCATGCAAAAAGGCTAAAAAGTCAATACCATGGCGCACCATGCAAAGCTTGATACCCAAGATCGAGTCGCAGCTTGCGTCGCTGCCGGTGCCCATCGCACTTGAATTGCCTGATGGGCGAAGGGTCGCCAAGCCGGGGTCGCGCGTGACCCTGGCGTTCAGAGAGTGGTCGGCGCTGGCCCAGCTTGCCGCGCGCCAGGTGGGCGCCATCGGCGAGGCCTACGTGGAAGGCAAGGTCCAGATCGAAGGCGCGATGCGCGACATCATCGATGCCACGGTCGGCATGCTGCCGGGCAATCCGGCCGAGACCAACACCACCTGGTGGACCCGCCTGCTGCGGCTCGCCAAGTCGCGCGGCTCGCACACGCTGCACAAGGACGCCGAGCAGATCCAGTTCCACTACGACGTCTCCGACGATTTCTATGCGCTGTGGCTCGATCCGCGCCGGGTCTATTCGTGCGCCTATTTCCGCACGCCCGACCTCACGCTCGCGCAGGCGCAGGAGGCCAAGCTCGACCACATCTGCCGCAAGCTGATGCTGCAGCCGGGCGAGCGTTTCCTCGACATCGGCTCGGGCTGGGGCGGGCTGCTGCTCTGGGCGGCCGAGCACTACGGCGTGGACGCGACCGGCATCACGCTGTCGAAGAACCAGCACGCGCACGTGCAGCGGCTGATTGAGGAGAAGGGCCTGCAGGGCCGCGTGCGCGTCGAACTGCGCGATTACCGCGAACTTCCGCTCGATGCGCCCTTCGACAAGATCTCATCCGTGGGCATGTTCGAGCATGTGGGTGCGGCCTACATGCCGACCTACTTCCGCCAGATCCATGCACTGCTCAAGCCGGGCGGCCTGGTGCTGAACCACGGCATCACCTCGGGCCAGCTCGACTACCGGCAGCTCGGCGCGGGCATGGGCAACTTCATCGAGAAGTACATCTTCCCCGGCGGCGAACTGCTGCACGTGACGCACGTGCTGCGCGAAACGGCGGCCGCGGGCCTCGAGATGGTCGACACCGAAAGCCTGCGGCCGCACTATGCGCGCACGCTCTGGGCCTGGTCCGATGCGCTCGAGGCGCAGCTCGACACCGCGCTCGAGGTGCTCCGGCGCACCGGCGGACGCCAGGCCGAGAATGCCGAGCGCATCGTGCGCGCTTACCGGCTCTATCTCGCGGGTTCTGCCATGAGCTTCGAGCAGGGCTGGATCTCCCTGCACCAGATGCTTTCCACCAAGCCCGACGGCAAGGTCGACCGGGGCGGGCTGCGCGGCGCGCAATCGGTGTACCCTTTTGCCCGTGACTACATCTACAAATGATCAAGGAAGGACCTGCATGCTTTACCGATTCCAGTCCCGCGCCACGTCGGAGTTCGTGATGCTCGAGGCGCATGCGCGCCAACTGCTCGAGGTCGTCGGCAAGCCGGCGGCGCCGCAGGGCATCATCACCGTCGAACAGATTCCGGCCGCCATTTCCGCACTGGAATCCGCCGTGGCCCGCGAGTCCGGCAACCCGCACAACCACGACGACCATGTGGTCGAGGGCCATGACGACGATGCCGAGAAGCAGCACGTCGGCCTGCATCAGCGCGCGGCACCGCTGCTTCACATGCTGAAGGATTCGCTGGCCGAGAAAAAGGACGTCACCTGGACAACGTAAGACGCCCCCCGAAGCGCCTGCGGCGCCTCCCCCCACTGGGGGGCGCACCCGGCGGGCGGGCAAAGCCCGTTCCGCGGGTGCACTTGAAGAAATCGTCGGTTGTCTTCTTTTGCGACTTCTGCGGAACCTTCGCGCCCTCTGCGTCCTGAACCCGAATTCGCGTCTCAGTCCACCTTTGCGCCGGAGTCCTTCACGACTTTCGCCCACTTCACGTGCTCGCTGGCGATCAGCTTCGTGAAGTCGGCCGGCGAGTTGCCGCTCGGGATCGCGCCCTGGGCCAGCATCTTCTCCTTGATGGCCGGCGTGGCGAGCGACTTGGCCACTTCCTGCTGAATGCGGTTCACGATCTCGGGCGGCGTGCCGGCCGGCGCGAGCAGGCCGAACCACGAACTCGCCTCGAAGCCCTTGAGTGACGGGCCGCCCGCTTCTTCGACGGTCGGAACGTCGGGCAGGGCCGGTGAGCGCTGAGCGCTGGTCACGGCCAGCGCGGTGAGCTTGCCGCCCTTGATCTGCGCCATCGACGACGGCAGGTTGTCGAACATCACGTCGGCATTGCCGGCCACCATGTCGAGCAATGCCGGGCCCGAGCCCTTGTACGGAATGTGCGCCATGAAGGTGCCGGTCATGCTCTTGAAGAGCTCGCCCGCGAGGTGGATCGAGGTGCCGTTGCCGCTCGAGGCCATGTTGAGCTTGCCCGGGTTCGCCTTCGCGTACTTGATGAAGTCCTGCACGTTGCGGATGTTCAGCGCCTTGGCCTTGTCGGCGTTCATCTCCATCACGTTCGGCACCGCGGCCACGAGCGTGACCGGCGCGAAGTCCTTGATCGGGTCGAACGACAGCTTCGGGTAGAGCGCGCGGTTGATGCCGTGCGTGCCGACGGTGCCCATCAGCAGCGTGTAGCCGTCGTTCGCCGACCGCGCGACGATCTCGGCACCCACATTGCCGCCGGCGCCGGCGCGGTTGTCGACGATGAACTGCTGGCCGAAGGCCTTGGAGAGCTCGGGCGCCACGGCGCGCGCGAGGATGTCGGTGGTGCCGCCGGCCGCAAAGGGCACGACGATGCGAACCGGTTTGGTGGGCCAGCTGCCCTGGGCCCACGAGGGCAGGGCCACGAGGGCTGCAACGGCGGCGGCGGAGGCTGCGAGTGCAGCGCGGCGGGTCGGTTTGAATGAAAAAGTCATACGGCGTTTGTACAGGCTAAAGATGGCAGGCGCCGCAGGTGAAACCCCGGGCGATGGACCGTTGATTTTCAGTCAGGCCGCATGCATCCGGTCGGCAAAGCCTTCGCTGCGAAAGCGTTCGAGGATGAAGTCGATGAATACGCGCGTCTTGGCGGGAAGCAGCTTCTTGCTCGGGTAGTAGAGCCAGAGCGCACCGGCGTCGAAGTGCCATGCGGGCAGCAGGCGCACCAGCGCGCCGCTGCGCAGGCCGCGCTCGACGAAGGGCATCGGCAGCATGGCCACGCCCAGCCCCATGAGCGCGGCGTGCGCGATCGCTTCCGGGTCGTTGAAGATCGCGCGCGGGCGCGGCTGCTCGACCGTGGCCTGGCGGCCGTCGGCGTGCTGCAGCGTCCAGCCGCGCAGGCGGCCCGTGGGCGAGGACCGGCGCACCAGCGCGTCGAGGTGAGCCAGGTCGGCGGGCTCGCCGGGCAGCGCGCGGTTCGCGAAGTAGGCCGGTGCCGCCACCGCCACCACGTGGATGCGCGCCAGCTCGCGCGCCACCAGCCCGGGCGGGAGCTCGATGCCGCCGCCGATCGCCGCGTCGAAGCCTTCGCCCACGAGGTCCACCTGCCGGTTGTCGAAATGCCAGTCGGGCAGGATCGCCGGATAGCGCGCCAGGAAGTCGCCCATCATCGGCAGCACGTGCTCGCGGCCGAAGGCCTGGCCCATGCTGACCTTGAGCGTGCCGGCGGGCTGGCCGTCCTGGTGCGCGAGACCGGCCACCGCGTCCTGCAGCGTCGAGAGCGCGCCGCCGATCTGGCGCAGGAAGCGCTCGCCGCCTTCGGTCAGCGTGAGGCGCCGCGTGCTGCGCTGGAACAGCCGCACGCCGAGCCGGGCCTCGAGCCGCGCCACGTTCTTGCTGACGGCCGCGGGCGTGAGCCCGAGCCGCCGCGCGGCGGCCGAGAAGCTGCCGCTTTCGGCGCTCTGGACAAAGGACTCGAGGTGGTTCAGCGGCGGTGCCATCGCGCCATTTTCAACCATCGGTTGAATCAGATTGCACTGATTGCAGGCTACCGCAAAGGTAATCGAATGCCCAAACTGCGGCTCTCTCTGCAGCAACCAAGGAAATCCACATGGCTCCCACTTCGACCTCCATCCCCCAGACTCTTGCGGGCAAGACCGCCTTCGTGGCCGGCGGCTCGCGCGGCATCGGTGCCGCGATCGTGCGCCGCCTCGCCCAGGACGGCGCGGCCGTCGCCTTCAGCTATGCCAACTCGACCGGCCCGGCCGAGGCGCTGGTGCGCAGCATCGAGGCCGAGGGCGGCCGCGCGCTCGCGCTCAGGATCGACAGCGCCGACGCCGCCGCGCTCACCGCGGGCATCGACGAGGCCGCGCGCCGCTTCGGCCGCCTCGACGTGCTGGTCAACAGCGCCGGCGTGTTCCTGCCCGGCACCGTCGACGACATGCCGCTGGCCGATTTCGACCGCACCTGGCAAGTCAACGTGCGCGCGGTCTTCGTCGCGGCCCAGGCCGCCGTGCGCCACATGGGCGAGGGCGGCCGCATCATCAACATCGGCAGCACCAACGCCGAGCGCGCCCCCTGGCCCGGCTTCGGTGCCTATGCCATGAGCAAGTCGGCGCTCAAGGGCCTGGTGCAGGGCCTCTCGCGCGACCTGGGGCCGCGCGGCATCACGGTCAACAACGTGCAGCCCGGCCCCGTCGACACCGACATGAACCCGGTCGACGGCCCCAACGCCGCCGCCATGCACGGATTGATGGCCGTGGCGCGCCATGGCCGGCCCGAGGAAATCGCCGCGATGGTGGCCTACCTCGCAGGGCCCGAAGCGGGCTTCGTGACCGGCGCCAGCCTGAACATCGACGGCGGATTTGCGGCCTGATCAGCCGGCGCGCTGCACGGCCGCGACGAGCTTGTCGAGCGTGGCGTCGAACTGCGCCAGTTCGTCGCGCGACACGCCCGCGAACAGCTCGGCCTCGCGCTCGCGTGCCAGCGCGCTCACGGTCGCATGCAGCGTCTTGCCGACCGCCGTGAGGTGAAGCCGCGCGCGGCGCTGGTCGGTCGGGTCGTGATGGCGCTGCATGCGCTTGTGGCGCCGGAGGCCCGCGAGCGCGCGGCTCACGGCCATCTTGTCGAGCCCCGTGAGTTCGGCCACCTGCGTGGCGGTGAGCCCCGGCTGGGCGCCGAGCACCGCCATCGTGCGCCATTCGTTGAGCGTGAGCTGGTGCTCGCGCCCCACGCGCTCGTGAAAGGGCCGCGCGGCCAGGTTGACCACCCGCACCAGCTTGAAGAACAGCGGGTCCATGGCGCGGGCGGATGGGCCTACCCGAGCAGCTTCCTCGCCGCCGCCGCGACGGCGTCAGCGCCGACGCGCGATGCGGCCTCGAGCACCGGCGCATAGCCGACCGGAATGCGCGGCGCACCGAGCCGCGCCACGCGGCAGCCCGTGGCCTCGGCCGCGCTTGCGGCGATCTCGGCGCCGAAGCCCGCCACCTGCACCGCCTCGTGCACCACCAGCAGGCGCCCGGTGCGCGCGCACGAGCCGAGCACCGTCTCGCGGTCCCAGGGCCAGAGGGTGCGCAGGTCGATCAGGTCGACCGCGATGCCCTCGGCCGCCAGCGTCTCGCAGGCCGCGGCGCAGGCCTGCATCTGGCGGCTCCAGCTCACGAGCGTGAGCGCGTCGCCCTCGCGCACCCGGCGCGCCTGGCCGAGCGGCACGGCCAGGTCCTCGTCGACCACGCCGCGCACGCCCCAGAGCGTCTTGTGCTCGATATAGGCCACCGGGTCGCCGCACTGCATCGCCGCGCGCAGCAGGCTGTAGTTGTCCTGCGGCGTCGAGGGGCACACCACCACCAGCCCCGGCAGGTGCGCGAACCACGCTTCGAGCGATTGCGAATGCTGCGCGGCCGACGCGTCCCAGATGCCGCCCGGCATGCGCGCCACCAGCGGCACGCGGCCCTGGCCGCCGAACATGAAGCGGTTCTTGGCGGCCTGGTTCACCAGTTCGTCCATGCCGCAGAGCGCGAAGTCGACCACGCGCATCTCGACCACCGGCCGCAGGCCCGCGAGCGCCATGCCGACGCCGGCGCCCATGATCGCGGCCTCGCTGATCGGCGTGTCGATCACGCGGCCTTCGCCGAAGCGCTGCTGCAGCCCCTTGTACTGGCCGAAGATGCCGCCGCGGCCCACGTCCTCGCCGAGCACCACCACGCGCGCATCGGCCTGCATCTCGCGCTCTACCGCGCGCACCGCGGCCTCGGAATAGCTGAGTTCCTGTTTCTCGTCGATCGTCAATGCCATTGCCCGGCTCCGGTGGTCTGCACGTCGGTGAAGGCGGCGCCGGCCTCGGGCCAGGGCGCCGCGTCGGCCACGGCCAGCGCGGTGGCGACCTCGTCGCGCGCCGCGTTCTCGATCGCATCGAGCACGGCCGCATCGACGCCGGCCGCGAGCAACTGGCCGCGGGCGCGCGCGATCGGGTCGGTCTCGAGCGCCGCGGCCAGTTCGGCCGGGTCGCGGTAGGCCGCCACGTCGACCGACACATGGCCCTTCACGCGGTAGGTCAGCGCATGCAGCAGGCGCGGCCCGCCGCCGCCGCGCACCTCGGCCACCAGCGCCGCCGCGGCCTCGTGCACCGCGAAAACGTCGTTGCCGTCGACCTGCGTGGCCGCGATGTCCATCGATTCCGCGCGCGCCGAGGCGCCGTCGCCCGCCGTCATCGGCCCGCTCGCGGTGGTGGCGCTCCAGCGGTTGTCTTCGCAGACGAAGAGCACCGGCAGCGCGTAGACCCGCGCCCAGTTCAGCGCCTCGAGGAACGGGCCGCGGTTGATCGCGCCGTCGCCGAAGAAGCAGACAGTGATGCCGCCGTCCACCGCGCCCAACAGCTTCTGCGCATGCGCCGCGCCCACCGCGATCGGCAGGCCCGCGGCCACCACGCCGTTGGCGCCGAGCATGCCGACCGAGAAGTCGGCGATGTGCATCGAGCCGCCCTTGCCGCCGTTGAAGCCCGAGGCCTTGCCGAACAGCTCGCACATCATGCGAGAGAGGTCCGCGCCCTTCGCGAGCGTGTGGCCGTGGCCGCGGTGCGTGGAGGTGAGGTAGTCGCTCGTGCGCAGGTGCGCGCACACGCCTGCGGGCACCGCCTCCTGGCCGGTCGACAGGTGCAGCGGCCCGCGCACGCGCGCGCTGCCCGCCGCCTCCTGGCCATAGGCGCTCACGCCGCCCTGGCTGGCCGCCTCGGCGGCATTCTCGAAGGCGCGGATGCGCACCATCATTCGGTAGAGCGCCTCGCCGGCGGGGATGTTGTTGCGCTTGTCCATCTTGTCTCCAGCGCCTGTGAGATCGGCGTTGCGGCAAAAATCGTATCAAGCGTGACGAGATGGCGGCACCGGGCTTACCCCGGGGGCGGGGCGCTTGAAGCGCCAGGCAGCTGACCTCTCACAGTCGATGGCGCCAGCCCAGCCATGCGAAGAACAACGCCAGCAGCGCGCACACTGCGCCGAGCAGTACGCCGTCCGCATCAGGGTCCAGCGCCACGGCCAGGGGCACCAGCGCATTGCATGCCGCCGTGACCCACAACAGGTCGCGCGCGGCCCGGTCCGTGCCACGCCAGATTGCCCAGGCCATGCAGGCGCTGAAGATGGCGTAGTACGCGCCCTGATGGAGCGCGTCAAGGCCACCCTTCAACACAGGTGCCAGCCAGTGCGCCAGCGCCAGCGTCGCGGGCAGCGCAGCGGCGCAGCCCAGACACACGCCCAGCGTCAGGGCGGACACCACCCGCACGTGTCGTGGGCGTTCCATGCCCTGAGCGGCCTGGGGCGGCCGCATGCGCTTTGTGCGCGTCTCGATCCACAGCAGGTTGCCGGTATAGAAGAGCAGCGCGCCCGACAGGCCCAGCAACAGGTACAGGATGCGCACCGGATCGCCTCCGAAGCTGCCGAAGTGCAGTGAGAAAAGGCTGCTGAGCAGCGCGCTCGATGCATGGCCGCTGTCACCAGGCAGGTAGCTGCGGTCGTAGATCTGGCCGGTCCCCAGGTTGATGAAGGCCAGACCGTAGCGCGAGGCGCGCTGGAAGTGCCGCTCGTCGCTGCCGCCCACCAGAGCGACGGGGCCGGTGGGCAGCATCACATAGTCCATGTACACCGGCTGGAAGTGCGGCGCTTGCGCCAGCACGCGGTGCTTGATCTCGCTGGGTGGCAGCCAGTCGGCACGCGCCACCTTGGGCGGGGGCACGCTGTCGCGCGCCACAGTGGCGCGCAGGCCTTCCTGGTAGACAAACTTGTCTTGCGCCCAATAAACAAAATCGTGCAAACCGAACACGGCTGCGCTCAGTGCAATGACGAGGTGGAACGGCAGGCTGGCCACGCCCAGCAGGTTGTGCACATCCAGCCACATGCGCTTGAGGTTGGCGCCCAGGCGCAGATGGAACAGATCTTTGACCAGCGAGGGAAGCAGAACGACGATGCCGGACACCAGCGCCAGCGCGTAGGCCAGTGAGACGAGGCCGATCACCGGTTCGGCCACCTCCAGCGGAATGGGCAGGCCGCCCTTGCGATGCAGGTAGTCGACGAAGTTGCCGCTGGTGTCGTCCTCGCGCGGCATGTTCGCCATCCGACGCAGTTGGCCGTCGCTTCCCAACTGCCACCACACGGGATCCTCGCCACGCGCCATGTGTGCCAACGCAGGCTGGGCGGTGTCGGCGCCGGGCCAGCGCAGGCGCACGCGGCCCTTCGCGTCAGGGTGGGCGGCGAGGAAGGCGGCGGCCAGCGCGTCGCCATCGTCGCTCACCGCACTGGATGCGGCCGCGGGCGGCTGCGTCCAGCGGGTGATCTCTGCCTCCAGCATGGAGAACGCACCCGCGTAGAAGGCGACGAACAGCACCAGCCCGCAGAGAATGCCGACCCACGTATGGACGGCCAGGTAGTCCTTGACGGTCTGCGCTTTCATTGCAGCACCCTCCAGGCGGCGAAGGCCGTCGCGTTGGCCAGCAGGAAGGCGATCGCGCACTGCCTGCGGCTTTGCGCCAGAAAGGCAACGCACGGCGCGGCGCACCACAGCAGCACTGCCAGCCACATGGCGATCTGATCGCGCACGGGCACATAGGCGGGCAGCATCCCGCCATATGTCAGCAGCCAACTGAGCCACAGGGCCAGCGGAAAGCCCAGCAGGAATCCCGTCAGCCCCTTGAACAGCAAATGGCGCGGCGCCGGCAGGCTGCCGCGGACCCGGCTCATCTGGAGACCCCCCGGTCGATCTCTTTGGCCGTGCGTCGGCGTGCGGCCTGCCAGTAACTCAGACCAGGCAAAGCCAGCATGGCCACCGCCAGCACCTGGGCAATGGACACCGCCAACCCCATGCCGCTGGCATGCAGTTGCCATGCCGCGAGCAGTGCCGCCGCCAGCCCCAGCATCGTGCCTGGCCAGCCCCGCAGCCGCCCCTCAGCGCGGCGCGTGGCGCACAGAAGAAACCAGCCGCAAAGCACGGCCAGCAAGGTCCCGATCCACATCACCGCAGGTCAGAACGACACGGTGGCGGCGAGCTTGAAGGTGCGCGGCGCCCCGGCCATCGCAAAACCATCGCCGAACAGGCCGATCCAGTATTTCTTGCCGGTCACGTTCTCCACGCTGGCATTGAAGCGCACGGGCGTATTGCCGAACTTGGTGGCATAGCTGGCGTTCAGGTCCAACCGGCTCCAGGACGGCACGCGCAGCCTGTTGCCCGAGTCGGCCCACTGCGCGCCGGTATGGATCACACGGCCGCCCACCTTGAGACCCTGCACGGGCGTTTGCCACTCCAGCCCGATGCGCGCGCGCCATTCGGGCACGCCATAGGTGTCGCGGCCGGTGTTGCGCTGCTTCGACTTGATGTGGGTGACGCCGCCCAGCAGCGACAGGTTCGTGCTCAGGTTGCCGTACGCGCTCCATTCCAGGCCCTGCAGGCGCTGCTCGCCGTCGTCGCGCAAAGCGGGGAGCCGCCCACCCTCGTTGGCGCTGACGAAGGATGGTCGCTTGATCTGGAAGGCGCTGAGGGTATGAGTCATCTCGCCGGCCTGAAGCTTCACTCCGAGTTCGACCTGCTTGGAAACCTTCGGCGCCAGGGCTTCGCCCGAGTTGGAATAGCCAATGCCAACGACCTGGCCCGGTTCCAGTCCTTCGGTGTAGTTGCCGAACAGCGAGATGCCATCGCCCCAGGGGCGCACGACAGCGGCCACCATTGGGGAGAAGCGGCTTTCGCTGTAGTTCGCGTACGGCATCTTCACGGTCTGGTGGCGCCCACCCACAGTCAGCAGCACCTTGTCGTCGGCGATGCCCATGGTGTCGGCCACGGCCAGCGACTGAAAGTCGTACTTGGTGGCGACGGTCGCCGTTTCATAGCCGGTCCATGCCGGTGCACTGGGGAAGACGGGTGTCACCGGGTTGTAGAGGTTGGTGGTGTAGCAGTACTGGCAGGCGGTGTTGTTCGTGCCCTCTTTCATCCGCAGGACGTTGGCCGAGAGTTGCAGCCGATGCTTGACGCTGCCGGTGTCGAACTTGCCGATCACGCCGGCCTCGGCGGTGCGGCGCTGGGATCGGGTATCGACGTTGTAGATCGCGCCCCGCGTGGTGCCGTCCGCACCGATGACGATGGCGCGGGTGCCGAACATCAGACCTTGGCCCACGGAGTTGGAGCCGCCCAAGGCCAGATAGCCCTGCCACTTCTCGGTGAAGTCGAACTCGGCGCGGGCCAGGATGCCGCTGTTGTCGTACTCGCCGTGGGTGCCGCGGAACATGTTCACATCGCCCCTGGGCGGGGCCAGCAGGTAGCCCACGCCGGTCAAGCGGGGAGGCTGCCCGAGGAAGCTGAACATGCCGGGACTGCCGTTGTCGATGTTGTTGACGCCGTTGTACACGTCCAGCGAGAAGCGGGCGCGATCGCCCTGATAGTCCAGCGCAAGCGCACCCACCCTGCGGGATTGCTTCTCGTCCTCGGCGCCCAGCTCGCCCTTGCCATAGACGCCGTTGAAGCGCAGGCCGAGGCGCTTTTCGGCGCCGAAGCGCTGGCCCAGGTCGGCATGTGCCTGGAAGTAGGAGGGCGAGGCATAGGTCATCGTCAGGTCGGCAACCCGCTGCGGCAGCGCACGCTTGGTCACCATGTTGACGGTGCCCGCCACGCTGGATGCGGGCGGCATGCCCGACAGCAGCACGTTCGGGCCGCGCAGCACTTCGAAGCGTTCGAACATCTCGACCGGCACCTGGTTGGCAGGAGCGATGCCGTACAAGCCGTTGGTCGCGATGTCGATCGCGTTCATGTCCAGCCCGCGCAGGTTGAAGTTCTGCAACAGGTGGTTCTTGTTGGTCGTGAAGACGACGGCGGAGTCGTTCTCCAGTACGTCCTGCAGCGTCAGCGCCGACCAGTCCTCTGCCAGTTCGCGGGTGTAGGCGTTGACGTGAACCGGCGCATCGACGATGGCTGTCGCTCCCAGAATGCCCAGACGTGCCCCGGACGCTGCCTTGTGGCCCGGTGCGCGCACGGGCAGGTCTTCCCGCTCGTACTTGCTGCGCACGGTGACCTGCGGCAGCGTGGCGGCTGCTGGCTCGACGTGGGTGGTGGGCTGCGCCGTGACGCCGGCACTGAAAGCGAGCAGAGCGAGCGCAACGGGGGTGAGACGGATCTTGCAGCTGAACGATGAGGTGACTTTGGACACGAGGAATACCATGCGAATGAGAACCGTTATCATTGTACATTCTGCTGCACGTCGTCTGGCTGCTGAAGAACCGATGCCCACCTCTGCCGCCTTTTCCTCCCACGTCGATGCCGTATCGGCGTCGCGCCGCCTCCTGCTGGTCAGCCTGGCAGGCACTGCCGCCCTCGCGGCGTGCGCAGACACTTCCCCGCTCGGGCCGGCAGCGGCCGCCGGCCCACCGCGTTTCGATCCGGACCGTCGCATTGGCCCCAGCATCTGGAACGGCACCTCCCCGCGCTACCACTTCGAACGAACCACCGTCGCCGCCGCGGGCAGCGGGCGGCGCTATCGGCTATGGATGGCGTGGCCGCGCGGCACTGCGCCAGCCGGGGGCCATCCCTTGGCCTGTCTGGTGGACGGAAACGCTGTCGCCGACACGCTCAGCAATGCACAACTCGAGGCATCGAGCGCTCGCGGCAACGCGCCGGCCATCCTGGCCATCGGCCCCGACAGCGATCTGCGCTTCGACGTGGCGATGCGCGCCTATGACTACACGCCGTCGGTACGCATGGACGGCCCGACCTGGGACGACGAGGAACGTGGCCGACCAGGGGGCGGCGCCGATCCTTTTCTCGACTTCATCGTGACCCAAGCCGTGCCGGCGCTGGCCGCGCGTGTGCCGTTGGATCCGCGACGTCGCACGCTGTGGGGACATTCGTACGGTGGCTTGTTCGCATTGCACGCGTTGTTGCGCCGGCCGCAGTTCTTCTCGCGCTATGCCGCGGCGGACCCCTCGCTGTGGTGGCAAGGCGCCTTCATCCTGCGCGAGGCCGAACATCCCGCCCCCCTGCCGGGGGGGCGCGAGACCACGCTGTTGCTCATGCAGGGCGCCTCGGTGGAAGGCGAGCGTCCTGCCGCGCCACCTCCGGCAGGTGTCGGCGCGGCGCGCGCCGAACGCCTTCGACGCCAGCGAGCCGTGCCACCGCAGGCTGGCCGGGACCTGGTGGGTCGCCTCGGCCGCGCAGGCGTGCGCGCAGAGTACCTCGCCTTTCCGGGCATACCTCACGGCCCCATGCTGGCGGCGTCGCTGCCGGCCACATTGGCATTGGCGGCTCGCCCGCCGACGGCTTGAGCCGGTCGCCGACGGCAAGTCGCCGGATCGCTGCCTGGATGACCGCCGGCGAGGTGCCGTACACGCGCCCGTCCGACGCGCTCACCCGGATGGCAAGCAGGTTGCGCACCATGCCCTTGTCTTTCTGGCTGTAGGCGTGGATGACCCCCGAACCCCGCCCCGGGATTTCCCGGGTGCCCAGCCCCGCCACACGATGGGATAGTTAATTCGCCGGTCGAACTAACTAATTTCTTACATTGTTGGGCGCGCGCCCAAGGAGACTTCCATGCCCCTCAAGCACTCCCTGGCCGCCATGGCCTTCGGCCTCACCGCGGTGAGCGCGCTGGCGCAGACCGTGGTCGGCGTGAGCTGGTCCAACTTCCAGGAAGAGCGATGGAAGACCGACGAGGCCGCGATCAAGGCGCAGCTGGAAAAGCTCGGCGCGAAGTACATCAGCGCCGACGCGGGCGGCTCGCCCGAGAAGCAGCTCGGCGACATCGAGGGCCTGATGGCCAAGGGCGCGAAGGCGCTGATCGTGCTGGCGATGGACAAGGACGCGATCCTGCCCGCCGTCACCAAGGCCACGCGGCAGAAGGTGCCGGTGGTGGCGTACGACCGGCTGATCGAGGCGCCGGGCGTCTTCTACATCACCTTCGACAACGTCGAGGTCGGGCGCATGGAGGCGCGCGAGGTGTTCAAGGTCAAGCCCAAGGGCAACTACGTGATCATCAAGGGCTCGCCGAGCGACCCGAATGCCGACTTCCTGCGCGCGGGCCAGCAGGAGGTGCTCGATGCCGCGGTGAAGAAGGGCGACATCAAGATCGTGGGCGACGAATACACCGAAGGCTGGAAGCCCGAGGTCGCGCAGAAGAACATGGAGCAGATCCTCACCAAGGTCGGCAACAAGGTCGACGCGGTGGTGGCGGCCAACGACGGCACCGCCGGCGGCGCGGTGGCGGCGCTCACGGCCAAGGGGCTGCGCGGCATCCCGGTGTCGGGCCAGGACGCCGACTTCGCGGCGCTCAACCGCATCGCGCTCGGCACCCAGACCGCGACCATCTTCAAGGACTCGCGCGAACTCGGCCGCGAGGCCGCCAGCGCCGCCATCGCGCTGTCGCAGGGCAAGCCGGCCGAGAAGGCCGCGCCATGGAACGCCGGGCCGAAGAAGGTCGCGCTCCAGTCGCGCCTGCTCACGCCGGTGGCGATCACGCGCGACAACCTCGACGTGGTGGTGAAGGCCGGCTGGATCAAGAAGGACGAGCTCTGCAAGGGCGTGCCCGCGGCGAACGCGCCGGCCGCCTGCAAGTCGTAAGCAGGCCGATGGGCAACCCAGCAGCGGCGCCGGGCCTCTGGCGGCGCACCGGCATCGACCTGCGGCTCGCGCTGATGAGCGTGCTGCTGGTCGCCATGGGCATGGTCTTCAACGTGCTCTCGGGCGGCGTGTTCCTCTCGCCCGAGAACCTCTACAACGTGGCGCAGCAGACGGCGGTGGTGGGCATCGTGTCGACGGTGATGGTGCTGGTCATCGTGGCGCGCCACATCGACCTGTCGGTGGGCTCGGTGATGGGCTTCGTCGGCGTGCTGATCGCCTACCTGCAATACACGGCGGGCTGGTCGTGGCCCGCGGCCTGCCTGGCGGGGCTTGCGGTGGCGCTGCTGGTGTCTATCTACCAGGGCTGGCTCACGGCGATGCTCGGCGTGCCCTCGTTCGTGGTCACGCTCGGCGGGCTGATGTCGTTCCGCGGCGCGGCGTTTTTGGTGGCCGACGGCAAGACCCAGCCGGTGAACGACGAGTTCTTCCAGCGCCTGGGCGGCGGCTACGACGGCGGCATCGGCACGGCAGCCACCTGGGCGCTGGCGGGCTTCGTGGCGCTGGTGCTGTTCGTGCGCATGGTGCAGAAGCGCCGCGCGCGCGCGCGCCACGGCATGCCCAACGAGCCGCTCTGGCTCGCGCTGCTGCTCACGGCGGTTCCGGCGCTGGTGGTGCTCGGGTTCGCGGCGGTCATGAACAGCTACCAGATCGCCTCCAAGGAGGCGCCGCAGGGCCTGCCGATTCCGGTGCTGATCTGGGCCGTGGTGGCGGTGGTGCTGTCGTTCATCGTGCACCGCACGCGCTTCGGGCGCTACGTCTTCGCGATGGGCGGCAACCCCGATGCGGCCGCGCTGGTGGGCATTCCGGTCAAGCGCGTCACGCTGATGCTGTTCGCGCTGCTCGCGGTGCTGGTGACCGTGGCGGCGATCGTGTCGATCGCGCGGCTCAACGCGGGCACCAATTCGCTCGGCACCGGCATGGAGCTCTACGTGATCGCGGCGGCCGTGATCGGCGGCACCGCGCTCGCGGGCGGCACCGGCTCGATCTTCGGCTCGGTGCTCGGCGCCTTGATCATGCAGTCGCTCGACAGCGGCATGCTGCTGCTCGACGTGCCCATCGGCAAGCGCATGGTGATCATCGGCCAGGTGCTGATCGTGGCGGTGGTGTTTGACGTGCTGTACCGGCGCAGGTTCGGGGACGGCTGAATGAAATACGGACCACCGGACGCAGAGGACGCAGAGGTTCCGCAGAGGGCGCAAAAGGAAGACCAATACTTTGTTTTTGGCTGTTCTTTCGCGTCCTCTGCGAAACCTCTGCGCCCTCTGCGTCCGGAAGTCCGCTCCCCTCTTCAACATGACCACCGACCCCTCCCAGCCCCTCGTTGAATTGCGCGACATCCGCAAGGCCTTCGGCGGCGTCAAGGCCGTCGACGGCGTGAGCGTGAACCTGCATGCCGGCGAAGTGGTCGCGCTGCTCGGCCACAACGGCGCGGGCAAGTCCACGCTCATGAAGATGCTCGCCGGCGCCTACCCGGTCGATGCGGGCGAGACGCGCATCGCGGGCGAGGCGGTGCAGATCCGCACGCCCTCCGAAGCGCAGGCGCTGGGCATCGAGACCATCTACCAGACGCTGGCGCTGGCCGACAACCTGGACGCGGTGGCGAACCTGTTCCTGGGCCGCGAGAAGATGACGCGCTGGAACACGCTCGACGACCACTTCATGGAGGTCGAGGCGCGCAAGGTGTTCCAGCGCCTGAACAAGAACTTCAGCAACATCCGAACGCCGGTGCGGCGCCTCTCGGGCGGCCAGCGGCAGGTGGTGGCGATCTCGCGCGCGCTGTACTTCAACGCCCGCATCCTCGTCATGGACGAGCCCTGCGCCGCGCTCGGCCCCGAGGAAACGGCGATGGTCGGCGGCCTCGTGAAGCAGCTCAAGGCCGATGGCGTGGGCATCTTCCTCATCACGCACGACATGCCCGACGTGTTCGCGCTCAGCGACCGCGTCGCGGTGATGAAGAACGGCCGGCTGGTCGGCACCTACCGCACCGCCGACGTCACCGAGGACGAGGTGCTCGGCATGATCATTGCCGGCAAGCGCCCCGAAGGAAAGGAACAGGCCCACCGGTGAACGCGGGCGCAGCGTTGGCGAAAGCGGCGCCGTGAACATCGGCGACCAGCAACTGCTCAAGCGCATGAACCGCAGCGTGCTGCTGCGGCTGCTGCGCGCGCAGCCTGGCCTGTCGCGCGCGCGGCTCTCGGCCGCGAGCGGGCTCACCAAGTCGACCGTGAGCCTGCTGGTGCGCGAGCTGCTCGACGAAGGCTGGCTCAGCGAGGCCGGTGCGGTCGCGGCCGACGGGCTCGGCCGGCCTTCGACGCCGCTGCGCATCCACACCGGCGTGCGCGCGCTGATGGGCGTGGAGATCGCGGTCGAGACGGTGCGGCTCGCCTGCGTGTCGCTGGAGGGCGAGGTGCTGCACGCCGAGCGCCAACCGCTCGCCGACAGCGTGCCGGACGGCGTGTGCGCGCAGGTCGCGCGCATGGCCGCCGCCGCGCACCGGCAGTTGCGCCAGGCTGGACTGCAGTTGTCGAGCATCGGCGTGGGCGTGCCCGGCGCGGTGGACGACTGCACCGGCGTGGTCCGCTTCGCGCCCAACCTCGGCTGGCGCAACGTGAGCCTGCTGCCCGCACTCGAGCAGGCGCTGGCCGAAGCGCAGCTGCCCGGCGTCACCGTGCAGCTGCAGAACGACGCGGATGCTGCCGCGCTCGGCGAGTACGAGTTCGGCAGCGCTGGCGGCGGCGGCGGCGGCGGCGGCGGTGAAGGCGGCGAGCCGCTGATCTTCGTGAGCTGCGACGTCGGCGTGGGCGCGGGTGTGGTGCTCAACGACCGGCTCTTCACCGGTGCGCAGGGCATGGCGGGCGAGATCGGCCACACCATCCTGCAGCGCGACGGCCCGCGCTGCTCGTGCGGGCGCAGCGGCTGTGCCGAGGCGTTTTTCGGATCGCGCGCGCTCGAGCGTGAGGCGCCCGGCGTGGCGCAGGCGGGTGCCTTCCTGGGCGTGCTGCTGCAGAACCTCTGGGTCACCTTCGATCCGCGCGCGATCGTGCTGGGCGGCAAGTCGTGCACGGGCGATGCGCGCTTTGCCGAGGCGGCGTTCGCGCAGGTCCGGCGCCATGCGGAGGCGGCCGGCATGCCCGCGCCCGCACTGCGCATCGCGCGCTACGGCGAGCTCGCCGCGGCCGTGGGCGCGGCGGCGCTCGCGCTGCACGAATACCTGCGGCCGCTGCAGCCCGATGCGCGTGCGCGGCGGGCCCGCGCCGCACGCATCGCCGCACCGGCCTGAGCACGACGAATACCTTGGGCCTAAGCCCTCGTGCGCATGGGTTGCAATGCGCGCTGCACCACACGGGCACTTGCGCCGTCGGCCTACGCGCGGGGGCCTGCGGTTTGGCCTAGCTTGGGTCTTCCGCCACGCGGGGGCCCGCTGGGGGTCCCGCCACCGAAAGCGCCTTCCCATGATCGACTCTGCCGTACGCGCCCGCGCGCCTTCCTCGTCGTCCATGCCGCCACGCGCCCGGCCGTCGGCGCTGCTCGTCGCCATGGCGCTGCTCATCGGCCTGGCCGGCCTCGGCCTCGCAGCCGCGGGCGCGTGGCTCGTCATGCTCGGCGGCTCCTGGTACTACGTCGTTGCCGGCGTGGGCCTGCTCGTGGCCGCGATGCTGCTGCCGCGCGGCGGCGGTGCCGGCCTCTGGGTCTATGCCGTCGTGGTCGCCTTCACGCTCGCCTGGGCGCTGTGGGAAGTGGGCTTCGACTGGTGGCCGCTCGCGGCGCGCGGCGATGTGTTCTTCGTCATCGGCGTGTTCCTGCTCACACCCTGGGTCGCGCGTGCGCTCGCGCGCCGCAGCGCCGCGGGCGTGGCGCCCGCGCGCGGCTTTCTCGGCGTGGTGCTGCTGGCCTTCCTGGCCGCCGCAGTGGTGGCCATGACGCGCCAGCCGCATCGCATCGAAGGCACGGCCACGCCGCCCGCAGCCGCGGCAGCGCCGGCCGCCGCGGCGGGCACGCCAGCCCCGCCCGCGGACGACTGGACCGCCTACGGCGGCAACGGCATGGGCCAGCGCTATTCGGCGCTCGACCAGATCACGCCGGCCAACGTCGGCCAGCTCGAGGAGGCGTGGCACTTCCGTACCGGCGACGTGCGCGGCCAGCCCGGCGATCCGGAAGAAACGACCTTCGAGGTCACGCCGCTGAAGATCGGCGAGCGGCTCTTCCTGTGCACGCCGCACCAGTCGGTGGTGGCTCTGAACGCCACCACGGGCGAGCAGCTCTGGCGCTACACGCCCGAGATCCAGCGGCCGCTCGCGCTGCAGCACCTGACCTGCCGCGGCCTCTCGTACGACCCCGGCAGCGCGGTGCGGCCCGCCGCCGCGGGCGCAGCGCCGTCGCCATCGCCATCGCCAACGCCAACGCCAACGCCCGCGTCGGGCGGCGACTGCGACGCCAAGCTCTTCATGCCCACGGCCGATGGGCGCGTCATCGCGCTGAGCCCCGAGAGCGGCAAGCCCTGCCTGCGCTTCGGCGGCGGCAGCGGGCAGATCGACCTGTGGAAGAACATGCCCAACGTGAAGCCCGGCTCGTATTACTCGACCTCGCCCGTGGTGGTGACGAAGTCGCTCCTCATCGTGGGCGGCACCGTGCTCGACAACGTCTCCACGAAGGAGACCTCGGGCGTGATCCGCGCCTTCGACATCGACACCGGCGCGCTGGTCTGGAACTGGGATGCGGGCAACCCCGAGGAGACCGCACCCATCGCGCCCGACCGCAGCTACACCGCCAACTCGCCCAACAGCTGGTCGATCTCGAGCGTGGACGAGGCGCTCGGCATGGTCTACGTGCCCATCGGCAACCAGCCGCCCGACCAGTGGGGCGGCAACCGCACCGAAGGCGCCGAGCGCTATTCGTCCTCGGTGGTGGCGCTCGACCTGGCCACGGGCCGCGTGCGCTGGAGCTTCCAGACCGTGCACCACGACCTCTGGGACTACGACGTGCCGTCGCAGCCCACCTTGATCGACCTGCGCATGGGCAGCGACACCGTGCCCGCGCTGGTGCAGCCGACCAAGCAGGGCGAGCTGTTCGTGCTCGACCGCCGCAACGGCGAACCCGTGGTGAAGGTGCATGAACGCCCCGCGCCGCAGGGCGCGGCCGAGGGCGACCACACCTCGCTCACGCAGCCGGTGTCGGGCCTGTCGTTCGATCCGCCCGCGCTCACGCCGGCCGACATGTGGGGCGGCACGGTGTTCGACCAGCTCGCCTGCCGCATCGCGTTCCACCGGCTGCGCTACGAAGGCCGCTACACGCCGCCGTCCACGCAGGGCTCGCTCATCCATCCGGGCAACTTCGGTGTCTTCAATTGGGGCGGCATCGCGGTCGATCCGCAGCGGCAGCTTGCCTTCACCACGCCGGCTTCGCTGGCCTTCGTGTCGAAGCTGATCCCGCGCACCGACGACACCACGCTCTATGTGCAGGGCAAGGACCGGCCCAACGACAGCCTGCCCGCGCTCAACGAGAACTTCGGCGCACCGTTCGCGGTCAAGCTCAGCGCCTTCACTTCGGTGTTCGGCCTGCCTTGCCAGGCGCCGCCGTGGGGCTACGTGGCCGGTGCCGACCTGCGCACCGGCCGCGTGGTGTGGATGCACAAGAACGGCACCGTGCGCGACAGCTCGCCGCTGCCGCTGCCCTTTGCGATGGGCGTGCCGAGCCTCGGCGGGCCGCTCATGACGGCCGGCGGCGTGGCCTTTCTCTCGGGCACGCTCGACTACTACATGCGCGCCTACGACGTGACCAACGGCAAGGAGCTCTGGCGCAGCCGCCTGCCCGCGGGCGGCCAGGCCACGCCGATGAGCTATCGCGGCAGCGACGGGCGGCAGTACGTGGTGGTGGCCGCGGGCGGGCACGGCTCGCTCGGCACCAAGACCGGAGACAGCGTGATCGCTTATGCCTTGCCGAAGCGTTGATTGAATTCGGGAACGGGCAGCCGGACGCAGAGGACGCGAAGGTTTCGCAGAGGACGCGAAAGAACAGCCAAAGAATTTTTCTTTTAATGGGTTCCTTTCGCGTCCTTCGCGAAACCTTCGCGCTCGTCGCGTACGGAAATCCGCTTTCCGTCGGCCTTCACTCTGCCGCAGCGTCCTCGCGCCACGCGCGCAGCCGCCGGTAGAGGGTGCCGCGCGACACGCGCAATTGGCGCGCGGCCTGCGACACGTTGCCGCCGTGCGCGGCCAGCGTTTCCTCGATGAGCTTGCGGCTGTGTTCGCGCAGCGTCCCCGGCTGCGTCGATGAGGCCGGCGTGTCGTTTTCTTCTTCTTCGGTGATTGCCACGCCTTCGCCATGCGCCACGCCGGGCGTCACCAGGGCCGGGGCCGCGGTATCGCCCGGCACCGCCACCGCATGGCGGAAGTCGGTGCCGTCGGCGGCCTTGAGGCTGGCCTGCACCCACACGCCGAGGCCGCTCGCGAGGCGCAGCGGCTGCGCGGCGTCGCGCCGCTGCAACCGCAGCAGGCTTGCGAGGTCGTGGCCCAGCATCGACTCGACGTCGCGCTCGCCCGCGTCGTCGGGCAGGCGGCCGATCAGCCGCGCGCCGGCGCCGTTGAGCCAGGCGATGGTGCCGTCGGGCGCCACGCCGGCCAAGGCTTCCATCGGCGTGCCCAGCAGGTTCGGGCTGGCCTGGAAGCGCAGGATCAGGTGGTCGCGCGACTGCGCCTGCAGCAGGCGGTTCTCGATGATCGTGGCATAGAGCGCGACCATCGACGCGGCGTCGAAGCCGAAGCGCCGCGCCTCCGCCGTGAGGTCGAGCACGCCCGCGAGCCGGCCGCTCACGTCGCGGATCGGCGCCGCCGCGCACTGCATCTGCGACAGCACCTCGAAGTAGTGCTCGGCACCGTCGACCGTGCAGGCCTGCCCGGTGGTCGCCACGATGCCCGGCGCGGTGGTGCCCACGATACGCTCGGAGATGTTCACGCCCACGCGCGCCGTCTTGCGCAGCACCGGCTGGTGGGCCGCGGCGGGGTGCTGCGTCACATGCACCACCACGCCTTCGCGGTCGGTCAGGATCACGCGGCAGTCGGTGCCCGCGAGCGCGCTCTCCATGCTCGCGAGCTCCTGCCGCGCCACGTCGAGCAGCTCGCGGTTGCGTGCCAGCGTGGCATGCAGCCGGCTCGGCGTGACCGCGTCGAAGGGCACGATGCGGCGGCGGTCGCTGTGCGCGCGGCTGCAGCGCAGCCACGACTGGATCACCGCCTCGCCGACCAGCCCCGAGGGGCGCACCCCTTCCTCGAAGAACTGCTGCCGCGCGAGCGCCACGCGCTGCGCCGGCGTGGTGGAGAAGAGTTGGCGCGGCGCAGTGGCCGTGCCCAGCCTTTCGAATGCCATGGGCTTGCTGCTCCTGGTCAGGTCCTGCTCCCCCTCGGAATGTGTTCCGCAATGGAACAGCACCGGACTGGGGAAATCCCGAAGATGAACGCGGACGCGGCGCGAACGATCCTTGCGGCACGAAGGAGACCCACGATGACAAGAAAGATCCACTCCGGGCTGCTGCGCCTGCTCGCCGGCGCGCTGCTGTGCCTTGCGAATGCGATGCCGGCCGCGGCACAGCTGCAACAGCAGCAGGGCGCGCCCGCCGATGCGCAGGCACGCGCCGCCGCCGCCGTGCAGCGCGTCGACGGCAACTTCATCCGCGCCAACGCCGCGCAGAAGAAGACCCCCGACTGGCCGAGCTACGGCCTCGACCACGCCGAGACGCGGTTCAGCCGGCTCGACCAGGTGAACGCGGGCAACGTCAAGCAGCTCGGCCTGGTCTGGTCGTACAACCTCGAATCCACGCGCGGCGTCGAGGCCACGCCGCTCGTGGTCGACGGCATCATGTACGTCACCGCATCGTGGAGCGTGGTGCATGCGATCGACACGCGCACCGGCCAGCGCCTGTGGACCTTCGATCCGCAGGTCGACCGCGCAAAGGGCTTCAGGGGCTGCTGCGACGTGGTCAACCGCGGGGTGGCGCTGCACCAGGGCAAGGTCTTCGTCGGCGCCTACGACGGCCGGCTCATCGCACTCGATGCCGCCAGCGGCCGCAAGCTCTGGGAGAAGAACACCATCGAGGGCCAAAAGGGCAGCTACACCATCACCGGCGCGCCGCGTGTCTTCAAGGGCAAGGTCATCATCGGCAACGGCGGCGCCGAGTACGGCGTGCGCGGCTACGTCACCGCCTACGACGCCGCCACCGGCGAGCAGAAATGGCGCTGGTTCACCGTGCCGGGCGATCCGTCCAGGCCCTTCGAGGACGAGTCGATGGCACGCGCCGCCAAGACCTGGGATGCGTCGGCCAGGTACTGGGAGGCCGGTGGCGGCGGCACCGCCTGGGACACCATGGCCTTCGATCCCGACCTCAACCTGATGTACATCGGCACCGGCAACGGCTCGCCGTGGGCGCACAAGAAGCGCAGCCCCGGCGGCGGCGACAACCTCTACCTGAGCTCTGTCGTGGCGCTCGACCCCGACACCGGCAAGTACGTGTGGCACTACCAGGAGACGCCCGGCGACAACTGGGACTACACCTCGACGCAGCCGATGATCCTGGCCGACCTCAAGGTCAACGGCAAGCTGCGCAAGGTGATCCTGCATGCGCCGAAGAACGGCTTCTTCTTCGTCATCGACCGCACCAACGGCAAGTTCATCTCGGCGAAGAACTTCGTCGAGGTCAACTGGGCCACGGGCTACGACGCCAGCGGCCGGCCGATCGAAGTGGCCGCCGCGCGCCAGAACGAGAAGCCGGGCGACAGCATTCCGGGGCCGTTCGGCGCCCACAACTGGCATCCGATGTCGTTCAATCCGCAGACCGGGCTGGCCTACATCCCGGCGCAGCATGTGCCGCTCAACCTGATGGACGACAAGGACTGGAAGTTCGACCAGAACGCGGCGGGCCGCCCGCATGCGGCGCTCGGCTGGAACACCGCCATGTTCCTCAATGCGGAGGCGCCCAAGAGCAAGCCCTTCGGCCGCCTCGTCGCCTGGGACCCGGTCAGGCAGAAGGAAGCCTGGGGCGTCGACTACGCCTCGCCGTGGAACGGCGGCACGCTCACCACCGCGGGCAACCTCGTGTTCCAGGGCACGGCCGACGGCCGCCTCGTGGCCTACCACGCCAAGACCGGCGAGAAGCTCTGGGAGACGCCCACCGGCACCGGCGTGGTCGCGGCGCCGTCCACCTACATGGTCGATGGCAAGCAGTACGTGTCGGTGGCCGTGGGCTGGGGCGGCGTCTACGGCCTTGCGCAGCGCGCCAGCGACCGCCAGGGGCCGGGCACCGTCTACACCTTCGCGATCGGCGGCAGCGCCAAGATGCCCGAGTTCGTGCAGTACCGGCTCGGCAAGCTGCTGCAGGGCGTCAAGTACGACCCCGCCAAGGTGCAGGCCGGCACCATGCTGTACGTGAGCAACTGCGTCTTCTGCCACGGCGTGCCGGGCGTGGACCGCGGCGGCAACATTCCCAACCTTGGCTACATGGACCCGGCCTACATCGAGAACCTCGACAAGTTCGTGCTCAAGGGCCCGGCCATGTCGCGCGGCATGCCCGACTTCACGGGCAAGCTCTCGACCGACGACATCGAGAGCATCAAGGCGTTCATCCAGGGGACGGCGGACGCGATACGGCCGAAGTAGTCGGCCTCACTGCATGAAGATGCGCGCGCTTCGGCCGCTTGGACAGGCGTGCGTATCAGCTGGCGTGTACGGGCGCTGCCAGCGGTTGCACTGCCAATCGAAGTCCCATCGCCTTGAGAACGGCCGACAGGCTGCTGAGCGCCGGATTTCCGCTGGGCGAGAGCGTGCGGTAGAGCTGGGTTGGGTTCAGCTTCGCCTGTTCCGCCACGGCCTGAACGCCACCAAACGCCTGCGCCATCTGGCGCAGCATGATCAGCAGTTCGGCTTGGTCGCCATCTGCCAGGATGCCGTTGATGACTTCGAGCGCCAAGGCCGGATCGCTTCGGTACAGCTCGGCCATCGCGTCGTCATGGGGTTTGCTTCTCATCACCCGATCTCCGTTGCCAATCTTGCCAATAATCCACCGCTCGTCCGATGTCCGCAGCCTGCGTCCGTTTGTCACCCCCGCACAGCAGCAGCACCACACGACCGTCTGACAGGGCGTAGTACACGCGGTAGCCGGGCCCGACGTCGACACGCAGCTCCCAGACACCGTCACGACAGAACTTGTGATCGCCGAAATTCCCCAACTCGATTCTGGCCACGCGGCGAATCACGGCCACTTTCGCCTGGCTGTCGCGCAATCTTTGCAACCACGCCAGATAAAGGTCCTGGTGGGTGCCCGACGTCAAATAGTGCTCGATCCGATACGAGTTCATTTTCGTCTATAAACGAATACCGCGCAAGCGACAGCGCGCCCTGCCGACAAACGCCGGACCGCGTTCAAGCCGATCAACTTCATCGTGAAAAAGAAAGCCGCCGGCCCGAAAGGGTGCGGCGGCTTCTGTTTTCAACGGGGAGGCGGCTGCACCAAGTGAGCCGCTTCGGGGGGACGATCAGTCTGCGTACACGCCGGCAGCCTTGATGATCGGGCCCCACTTGGCGATCTCGGCCGCGACGAACTTCTTGTGTTCGGCGGGATCGGTGCGGTTGTCGGTGACGATCACGGCGCCCAGGCCCTCCTGGCGCTTGATGAAGCCCGGGTCCTTCATGGCGGCCTTGATGGCGTCGTTGAGCTTCTTCAGCACCGGGGCCGGCGTGCCCTTGGGCGCGTACACGCCGTGCCAGATCGACACTTCGAAGCCCTTCAGGCCGGCTTCGTCGAGCGTGGGCAGGTCCTTCAGGGCCGGCGTCGTCAGGCGCTTGGCCGTGGTCACGGCGTAGGCCTTGACCTTCTTGGCTTCGATCTGCGAGGTGGTGTTGGTGGTCTGGTCGCACAGCAGGTCGATCTGGCCGCCGAGCAGGTCGGCGATGGCCGGTGCTGTGCCCTTGTACGGCACGGTGGTCATCTCGAGCTTGACCGCGCTCTGGAACAGCAGGCCGCACAGGTGCGAGGCGGCGCCCAGGCCGGCGTTGCCGAGGTTGATCTTGCCCTTGTTGGCGGCCATCCAGGCGGTCAGTTCCTTGTAGTTGTTGGCCGGCAGCGAGGGCTTGCCGATCAGCGTCATCGGCACTTCATTGACCATGCCCAGGTATTCGAAGTCGGTCTCGACCTTGAACGGCAGCTTGCGATAGAGCGCCGGCATCGTCGACATGCCGATGTGGTTCAGCAGCAGCGTGTAGCCGTCGGGGTTGGCGCGCGCCACCTTGGCGGTGCCGATCGAGCTGCCGGCGCCGGCGGTGTTGTCGACCACGATGGTGGTGCCGAGCGTCTTCTGCAGCGATTCGGCGAGGTCGCGGGCGACGCGGTCGGTGGGGCCGCCGGCCGAGAACGGGACGACGAGCGTGACGGTCTTGCCTGCCGGGAAATCCTGGGCGTAGGCGCCGACGGCAGCGGTGGCGATGGCCGTGAAGGCAATGAGTTTTTTCATGGGATCTCCCAAAAGTTGGACGGTGAAAAGCGGGCGCGATCTTACTGGCTGGCCGGGGCCCGACTCATCCCCAATAGCCCTTAGTCCCCGCATTAATGCCCGTTTTGTGGCGAATGGCACGCCAGGGAGCGGCCCAATCCCGAGCCTGCCATGCGGACATGGCCGCCGGGGGCTTGCGGCCGGCGTGCCGGCGTGGTCCCCTTTGCCTTTGAAAAAACGCCTTTCTTTCCTAGATGGAGACTTCTTTCATGCCTTTGAATCTCAAGGATCCGACCCTGCTGCGCCAGCAGGCCTGCGTGGCCGGTGCATGGGTGGACGCCGACGACGGCGCCACCGTGCCCGTGACCAACCCCGCCACCGGCGAGCAGATCGGCACCGTGCCGATGTGCGGCACTGCCGAGACCGAACGCGCGATCGCCGCGGCCGAGAAGGCGCAGAAGCCCTGGGCGCGCCTGCCCGCGAAGGAACGCTCGGCCATCTTGCGCCGGCTCAACGACCTGATGCTCGCGAACGTGGACGACCTCGCGCTCATCATGACCACCGAGCAGGGCAAGCCGCTGGCCGAGAGCCGCGGCGAGATCGCCTACGCCGCCTCCTTCATCGAGTGGTTCGCCGAAGAGGCCCGCCGCGTCTATGGCGACACCATTCCCGCGCCGCAGGCCGATCGCCGCATCCTCGCGCTCAAGCAGCCCGTGGGCGTCACGGCCGCGATCACGCCGTGGAACTTTCCTGCCGCCATGCTCACGCGCAAGGCCGGTCCCGCGCTTGCGGCCGGCTGTGCGATGGTGGTGAAGCCCGCCACGCAGACGCCGTTCTCGGCGCTGGCATTCGCCGAGCTCGCGCAGCGCGCGGGCGTGCCCGACGGGGTGCTGTCGGTGCTCACCGGTTCGGCCAGCAAGATCGGCGGCGAGATGACGCGCAGCCCCATCGTGCGCAAGCTCAGCTTCACCGGCTCCACCGAGGTGGGCCGCACGCTCATGAAGCAGTCGGCCGACACCATCAAGAAGCTCTCGCTCGAGCTCGGCGGCAATGCGCCCTTCATCGTGTTCGACGATGCCGACATCGACGCCGCGGTCGAAGGCGCGATGGTCTCCAAGTACCGCAACACCGGCCAGACCTGCGTCTGCGCCAACCGCATCTACGTGCAGCGCGGCGTGCTGGAGGCGTTCACGCAGAAGCTGGTCGAGCGCGTGCGCGCGCTCAAGGTCGGCGACGGCACCGAGCCCGGCGTCAACCAGGGGCCGCTGATCGATGCCAAGGCGGTCGAGAAGATCGAGGAGCACGTGGCCGACGCGGTGGCCAAGGGCGCCCGCGTGCTGGTCGGCGGCAAGCGCCATGCGCGCGGCGGGCTCTTCTACGAACCCACGGTGGTGGCCGGCGCCACGCCCGCGATGCTGTTCGCGCGCGAGGAGAGCTTCGGCCCGCTCGCGCCGGTGTTCGCCTTCGACACCGAGGACGAGGCCATCGCCGCCGCCAACGACACCGAGTTCGGCCTGGCCGCGTACTTCTACAGCCGCGACATCGGCCGCATCATGCGCGTGGCCGAGGCCCTCGAGTCGGGCATCGTCGGCGTCAACACCGGGCTGGTCTCCACCACCGAGGCACCCTTCGGCGGCGTCAAGCAGTCGGGGCTCGGGCGCGAAGGCTCGAAATACGGGCTCGACGACTACCTCGAGGTGAAGTACGTCTGCCTCGCGGGGCTCGACAAGTAGCAGCTGCTTGCAATTCGTCCGCACCGTCAACAGGCGTAAGCGGAAATTTCCGCCCGTCGGGATGTCCGACAGGCGACCCCGGCAATGGCCGATGGGACGGTGGCGGCGAGGGCATACGGTGAAAGTTCGTTGTCCTGAAAAACCCATCGAAAAGGAGTTCTTCGCCATGCCCACCATCACCTCTTCGCTCGACGGAATGAAGGTCGCCATCCTCGTCGCGGACGGCTTCGAGCAGGCCGAGATGACCGCGCCGCGCAAGGTGCTCGAGAGCGCCGGCGCCGAGACGCTGGTGGTCTCGCCGCTCGACGGCAGCGTGCGCGGCTGGAAGCAGCTCGCGCCGGCGGACACCTTCGAGGTCGATGTGCCGCTGCAGGGCGCGAACCCCGATGATTTCGACGCACTGCTGCTGCCCGGCGGCGTGGCCAACCCCGATGCGTTGCGCATTGACGAAAGGGCGATCGCCTTCGTGCGCGCCTTCGTCGAGGCCGGCAAGCCCATCGCCGCGATCTGCCATGGACCGTGGACGCTGATCGAGGCGGGCGGCGTCAAGGGCCGCCGGATGACGTCGTGGCCCTCGCTGCGCGCCGACCTGCAGAACGCCGGCGCGCAATGGACCGACAAGGACGTGGTGGTCGACCGCACGCTGGTCACCAGCCGCAAGCCCGACGACCTGCCGGCCTTCAACCGCGAGATGGTGAAGCTCTTCGAGCTCGCGAACGAGCCGGCGATCCATTGACGACCGCGGCCTCGGCCCCCGGCGCCTCGCGCGGTCCGGTGTAGCGCGCCCGCGGCCGTATCAGCTGCCCCGAGACCTGCTGTTCGAGCACGTGCGCGGCCCAGCCCACGCTGCGCGCCAACGCGAACAAGGTCAGCGGTGCATCGGCCGGGAGCTTGTGCGCGGCCGCGAGCGCGGCCAGCGCGAAGTCGATGTTCACCGGCTCGCCGAGCAGCTTCTCGCCCGCGGCGCGCAGTGCCGCGAACGCGGGCGGCAGGTCGAACGCGCCCGCGAGCAGCGCGGCGCAGCGTGCATCGCCCGCGGGGTAGAGCGGATGGCCAAAGGCCGCGAGCGGCCGGTCGTGCGCCAGCCATTCGCGCAAGGTCGCTTCGCTGCCGATGTCGGCGGCGCTGCGCACCATCGCCTGCACGGCCGTCGCCGCACCGCCGTGCAGCGGACCGGTCAAGGTGGCCAGGCCCGTGAGCAGGCACGCCGCGAGCGATGCGCCGGTCGATGCCGTCACGCGCGCCGCGAAGGTCGAGGCGTTGAGCTCGTGGTCGGCCAGCAGCACCAGCGCGCGGCGCAGCACGTCGGCTGCGTGGGGCCGCCGCCATGCCTTTGCGAGGCGCAGGTGCAGCGGCGCGCTGCCTGCGGCCCGAACGCCGAGCAGCGCGTGGGCGAGCGTGCCGATCACATCGGCCGCCTCGGCCTGCAGCACGGCGGGCGAGCGGCCGCGCGTCGGTGCATCGGTTGCGGCGCGCGCGGCGAGCGCGCCCAGCGCCGCCTGCAGCGGCATCGCATCGCCCTGCAGCGGCGCGGCTGCAGTGGCTGAAACGGCTTCGAAGCGCGGCGGTGCGCACGCCCACAGCAGGCCGGCCACATCCTCGAGCGTCGCGTGCTGCGCGAGCGCGCAGGCATCGTGCCCGCGGTACAGCAGCCGGCCCTCGGCCACGGTCGACACCGCAGAGGGCAGCACCGGCTCGCCCCACTGGATCGCCTCGCTCGCTACCGCCTCGCTGCTGCGCCGTCCGCGCGTGCGCGCCGCGATGCGCTGAACATCGTCGCGGTGGTAGAGGCTGCGCCGCGGATCGGCCGCATCGGGCCGCGCGCGCACGCGGCCCCGGCTCACGTTGGCATAGAGCGTCTGCGGCCGCACCTGCATCAGCGCGAGCGCGTCGGCAGCGGGGAGCCAGAGCGGTGTCTTGTCGTTCATGTTGATGCAATAAATCAAGATTGACGTCAATGCCAGTGTGGCCAGAATCGTCTCATCGTGCAATCACAGACACAAGGAGCAAGAGCGATGAACCAGGACGATGGCAGCCTCGAAGGCGTGGTGGCCGCCCACACGGTGTTGTCCGAGGTCGACGGTGCCGCGGGGCGGCTGGTGATCCGCGGCCACGCGCTCGGCGGCATCGCGGGCCGCTGGCAATTCGAAGACGCGGTGGCGCTGCTGTTCGAGGGCTTCTTCGACGCGCTGCCCAAGGCAGCGGCATTGCGCACCGCGCTGGGCCGCGCGCGGCGCGAGGCCTTCGAGCGGCTGCAGCCCGGCGACGAGGCCGCATTGCGCCGACTCGCGCCCATCGAGGCGGTGCGCGCGCTGCTCGCGCGCCTGCCCGACGGCGACGACCTCGCCACCGCGCTGCGCCTCGTGGCCGCGCCGGCGGTGTACACCGCCGCCGTGACGCGCTGGCGCCTCGGCCAGCCGGCGCTCGCGCCCGACGAGGCGCTGCCGCAGGCGGCCGACATGCTGCGCATGCTGCATGGCCGCGCGCCGACCCCGGCACAGGCCGCCGCGCTCGACACCTACCTCGTCACGGTCAGCGACCACGGCCTCAATGCCTCGACCTTCGCCGCCCGCGTGGTCGCCTCGACCGCTGCAGGGCTCGCCTCGGCCGTGCTCGCGGGCATCAGCGCGCTGAAGGGGCCGCTGCATGGCGGCGCGCCCGGGCCGGTGCTCGATGCGCTCGATGCCATCGGCAGCGCCGACCGCGCGCGTGCCTGGCTCGAGGCCGCGGTGGCCGACGGCCAGCGGCTGATGGGCTTCGGCCACCGCATCTACCGCGTGCGCGATCCGCGCGCCGATGCGCTCAAGGCCGCGCTCGAGCGACTCAGTGCCGAGGGCGGCGTGGACGCCGCGCGCTTCGCGCTGGCCGAGGCGGCGGAGCAGGCCGCGCTCGCGATCCTGCGCGAGAAGAAGCCCGGCCGCGCGCTCGAGACCAACGTCGAGTTCTATACCGCGCTGCTGCTCGAGGCGCTGGGCTTCGGCCGCGAGAGCTTCACCTGCGTGTTCGCCGCGGGCCGCGTGAGCGGATGGATCGCGCATGCGCGCGAGCAGGTGCAGAAGGGGCGGCTGATCCGGCCGCAATCGGTGTACGTCGGCCCCGCGCCCGAGCCGGCCGCCGAAACCGCGCTCGCCGGCTGACGGGCCGGTTGCCCGGGCTGCGCAAGAGGGCGCCACGGTGTTCCGGTACGCTTCGCCGTTCGATCCGCAACGCGAAAGCATCGCTCATCCTCCATGGCGGCCCCTGCAGCTTCTTCTTCCTCCTTCGAGCGCGCGCAGCGCCTGCCCGTCCGCTTCGCGTGGACCGTGATCGCCATCCACGCCGCGCTGTTCGTGCTGGGCATGGTGCTGCAGCTGCTGCCGACCTCGCCGAACAGCGCGCAGATGCGGGGCGTCTATGCGCAGCCGGGCGTGTGGATTCCGCTGCTGTCGCGCACGATGACGGTGTGGCTGCTGGCCGCAACGCTCGCGTGGTGCCATGCGCGCCAGGCGCTCGACCTGCGCGGCGCGGCACGCGTGTCGCAGTTGCGCGGGGCCGGCCGCCGCTTTGCCGTTGCGTACCTTGTCCTGACGGCCGTGCACTACGTGGCCGTGAGCCCGCTGCTCTACCAGGTGCAGGTGCTCTTCATGCCCGGCGGCGCGCTGCACGCGCAGGTGGAGGGCTACGGCCTGCGCTCGATCCTGGCCGTGTCGGCGCTGGTGCAGTCGCTGCTGCAGATGCTGCTGCTCGTCGCCATCGTGTGGCTCTCGGCCTGGTTTGCGCTGCGCGAACGCGGCGGCCCTGTGCCGGCCCTGGCCGCGTCCGCCGCCGACACGAACGCCGCACCGCCACGCCGCGCAGTCGCGCTCGTGGTGGGCGCCACCTTCGCGGCACTGCAGATGTGGATCGGCCACATCGCGAGCGCCTGGGTCGACACCTCGCGCGACAGCGACCTGGCGCCGCTGCTGCTCGGCTGGTTCGCGGTGCCGCTGCTGGTCTGGGCGCTGGCCGCCTGGGGCGGCTGGCTTGGCGCCCCGCAGCCGGGCCTCGTGCGCGCCCGGCCGTTCCGCGCCGTGGCGGCGGCGGTGGCGGCCTTCGTGCTGCTGCAGGTGATCTGCGCCGCGCTCGCGCTCGGCGGCCTCTTGTGGGTCGCGAGCGTGAGCCAATCGGGCACCAGCAGCGATGCGCGCGTGCTCGGCCTGGCCATCGCGCTGGTGGTGGTCTACCTCGTGCTGCTGGTGATGCTGGTGCGCACGATCGTGCGCGGCCTGTACCGGCGCTGCTAGCTACTTGTAGCTGCGCGCGTCCTCGATCACCTTGCCGTCGTTCGGCAGCGTGCCCGGTGCCACCAGCTCGATGGTGCCGCGCAGCTTGGTCACCTCGCGCACCGCATCGGCAATGCGCGCCGCCATGCCTTCGGGCGCGGCCGCGCATTCGAGCTTGAAGGTCATCTGGTCGTCGCCCATCTCGCCCGACACCACGAGCCGCGCGCGCACGATCTCGGGAAAGCGGCGCACCACATCGGCCACCTGCGAGGGGTGCACGAACATGCCGCGCACCTTGGTGGTCTGGTCGGCGCGCCCGAGCCAGCCCTTGATGCGCTTGTTGGTGCGGCCCGTGGGGCAGCTGCCCGCGAGCACGGCCGAGAGGTCGCCGGTGCCGAAGCGCACCAGCGGATAGTCGGGGTTGAAGGTGGTCACCACGATTTCGCCGACCTCGCCGTCGGGTACCGGGTCGCCGGTGCCGGGGCGCACGATCTCGAGCAGCACGCCCTCGTCGACCACCAGGCCTTCGCGCGCGCTCGTCTCGTAGGCGATGAGGCCCAGGTCGGCCGTGGCGTAGCACTGCGTGCCGCGCACGCCGTGCGCCGCGATCCAGTCGTGCAGGCTTGGCGGAAAGGCTTCGCCCGAGACCATGGCCTTGGTCAGCGAGGGCAGCTTCTGCGACTTTTCTTCGGCCTTCTCGAGCAGGATCTTCAGGAAGCTCGGCGTGCCCACGTAGCCGTCGGGCTTCAGGTCGACGATCGCCTCGAGCTGCTGCTCGGTCTGGCCGGTGCCGCCCGCGAACACGGTGCAGCCCAGCGCGCGCGCGCCGCTTTCCATGATCGCGCCCGCGGGCGTCATGTGATAGCTGAAGCTGTTGTGGATGAGCTCGCCGCCGCGAAAGCCCGCCGCATGCAGCGCGCGCGCGGTGCGCCAGTAGTCGCGCGCCTCGCCTTCGGGCTCGTAGATGGTGCCGGGGCTCGCGAACACGCGCGGCATGCGCGCGCCGCGCGCGATCGCCGAGAAACCGCCGAAGGGGTCGCTCTCGCGGCCTTGCTTCTGGCGTTCGAGCAGTTCCGACTTGCGCGTCACGGGCAGCTTCGCAAGCGCCTCGCGCGTCGTGATGTCCGCCGGCTTCATGCCCTTGAGGATCTGCGCAAAGGCCGGCGCCGCGGCCTGCGCCTGCGTGAGCTGCTTCGGCAGCGCCGCGAGCAGGTCGCGCTCGCGCTCGGCCGGGTCGCGAATTTCGAGGGCGTCGTAGAAATCAGTCATGGGATTCGGTGCCCTTCTTCAAGCCAGCCAGCGCTTGCGGCGCTTGTAGCTCTTCACGTCGCGAAAGCTCTTGCGGTCCGCGCCGCCCACGCCGAGGTAGAACTCCTTCACGTCCTCGTTCTCGCGCAGGCTCTGCGCGGCGCCGTCCATCACGATGCGGCCGTTCTCGAGGATGTAGCCGTAGTCGGCATAGCGCAGCGCCATGTTGGTGTTCTGCTCGGCCAGGAGGAAGGTCACGCGCTCCTTGCTGTTGAGGTCTTTCACGATCTCGAACACTTCCTCGACGATCTGCGGCGCCAGGCCCATCGAGGGCTCGTCGAGCAGCACCATGGTCGGGTTGGCCATGAGCGCGCGGCCGATGGCGCACATCTGCTGCTCGCCGCCCGAGGTGTAGGCCGCCTGCGAAGTGCGCCGCGTCTTCAGGCGCGGAAAGTAGGCATACACCTTCTCGAGCGTCTCGTTCACCGCGGCCTTGCCGTCGGTGCGCGTGTAGGCGCCGGTCATCAGGTTCTCTTCGATGGTCAGGTGCGCGAAGCAGTGGCGCCCCTCCATCACCTGGATCAGCCCGCGCTGCACCAATGCGGCCGGCGACAACGCCTCGATGCGCTCGCCGCGCAGCTCGATCGTGCCCTTGGTCACCGCGCCGCGCTCGCCCGCGAGCAGGTTGCTCACGGCGCGCAGCGTGGTGGTCTTGCCCGCGCCGTTGCCGCCGAGCAGCGCCACGATGCCGCCCTCGGGCACCGTGAGCGACACGCCCTTGAGCACCAGGATCACGTGGTTGTAGATGACCTCGATGCCGTTGACGTTGAGGAGGATGTTGGGTTCGCTCATGGTGTGGTCCGAAGCATGTGAAAGGCGGCGCGGGTGCCTGCCCGCCTTTCAGATGCCGGCTCGCGGGGAGCCGACGAAGAAGGAAGAGAGGGCGCCGCGCTGCGCGCGGGCAACCCTCGCCGCGATCAGCAGGCCCGTGGCTTGACGTTCTTTTCCTTGGCGTACTTCGCCGCGTATTCCTTGATCAGCGGATCGATGTAGGTCTTCTCGGACTGGTACCAGTCGGACTTGATCTGCCACTTGGCGCCGTCCCACTGGACGATGCGTGCCCAGTCGTCGCCCATGTGGTTGCTGCACGAGGTCTTCACCGGCCGCATGATCTCGCCGAAGCCCAGCGCCTTGAGCCGGTCGGCCGTGAGGTTCAGGTTCTCGAAGCCCCAGCGCACCTGCTCGGGCGTGAGCGCCTTGCCCTTGCCGTACTTCTCCTGCGCGGCGCGGATGGCCTCGACCTGCAGCATCGAGATCATCATGCCGCGGGTGTGCGCGATCGAGCCGATGCCTTCGGCCGAGCCCGTGCCCTGGCCCTTGTCGTACACCAGCTTCTTCAGCTCGTCGTGGACCTTGTCCCTGGCCGCGCTGTTGTGCAGCGTGATCGCGTTGTAGCCCTTGGCGCCGGCGCCGATGTCCTTCACGTCATGGTCCGAGCCGGCCCACCAGATCGCATAGATCTTCTCGCGCGGATAGCCGCTGGCCTGGGCCTCGCGGATGCCGGCGGGCGTCATCACGCCGGCCGACCAGAACAGCACGTAGTCGGGCTTCTGCTGGCGGATCTGCAGCCAGGTCGACTTCTGCTCCACGCCGGGCGGCGTGACCGGGAACAGCGAAACCTCGAAGCCCTGCGCCGCGGCGCGCTTCTGCAGCAGCGGGATCGGTTCCTTGCCGTAGGGCGAGTCGTGGTAGACCAGCGCGATCTTCTTGCCCTTGAGGTTGCCCTTCTCCTTCTTGGCGATGTCCTGGATCATCACGTCGGTGGCGGTCCAGTAGGTGCCCAGCAGCGGAAAGTTCCACTCGAACACCGTGCCGTCGGCCGACTGCGACAGGCCGTAGCCCGGCGTCTCGACGGGCACCTTGTCGACGAAAGCCTTGTCGGTCACGGCGAAGGTGATGCCGGTCGATTGCGTGTCGAAGCCCGAGGCGCCCGAGCCCTTGCCCTTCAGGCGCTCGTAGCATTCCACGCCCTTGGCCGCGTCATAGGCGGTCTCGCATTCTTCGTACGTGAGCTTGACGCCGTTGACGCCACCGTCGCGCGCGTTCACCAGCTTCAGGTAGTCCTGCTTGCCGTCGGCCCATGGAATGCCCAGCGGTGCGAACTGCCCGGTGCGGTACACCAGCAGCGGAACGAACTGCTCGGCCGACTGGGCCTGCGCGAGCGAGCCCGCGACGACCATCGAAAGCCCCGCAGCGGCCATTGCCGCGGTGCGTGCGAGATTCCTGAATTGCATGGCTTGTCTCCTTGTAATGAGCACGGGTGTGCGTAGTGAAACGGGATCGGTCAGTGAGGGAAGGGCCACAGCCGCAGCTTCTGCCGCGCGGTGGACCACAGGCGCGCGAGGCCGTGCGGCTCGACGATCAGGAAGAACACGATCAGCGCGCCGAAGATCATGTGCTCCAGGTGCGATGCCGTGGCCGTGGAGATCGACAGCCCGAGCCAGTGCGGCACGTAGTTCAGGAACAGCGGCAGCAGCACGATGAAGGCCGCGCCGAAGAAGCTGCCGGCAATGGAGCCGAGCCCGCCGATGATGATCATGAACAGCAGCTGCAGCGACTTGTCGATGCCGAAAGCCGCGGGCTCCCACGCGCCCAGGTGCACGAAGCCCCACAGCGCGCCGGCCACGCCGACGATGAAGCTGCTCACCGCGAAGGCCGTGAGCTTGGCGTACACCGGCCGGATGCCGATCACCGCGGCCGCCACGTCCATGTCGCGCATCGCCATCCATTCGCGGCCGATCGCGCCGCGCACCAGGTTCTTGGCCAGCAGCGCGAACACCACCACCAGGCTCAGGCACAGCAGGTACTTCTGCATCGGCGTGTTGAACTCGTAGCCGAACATCTCCAGCGTGCCCACGCTCACCGAGCCCGAGGACGAATCGTTGGTGACCCACTTCACGCGGTTGGTGAACCAGTCGATGAAGAACTGCGCCGCGAGCGTGGCCACCGCCAGGTACAGCCCGCGGATGCGCAGGCTCGGAATGCCGAACAGCACGCCCACCACCGTGGCCGCCAGGCCGCCGCCGATCAGCGCCACCAGCAGCGGCATGCCGTCGATGCGCACCTGCAGGTTGTAGGCCGCATAGGCGCCCACCGCCATGAAGGCGCCGGTGCCCAGCGAGATCTGCCCGCAGTAGCCGACCAGCACGTTGAGGCCGATGGCCGCCAGCGACAGGATCAGGAACGGGATCAGCACCGCGCGGAAGCTGTAGTCGCTCGCCAGCAGCGGCACCGCGATGAACGCGATGGCCGCGAAGGCCAGCATGGCCCAGCGGTCCTGCGCAATGGGAAACAGCGCGAGGTCGGCGCGGTAGCTGCTCTTGAATTGGCCGTTTTCTCTGTAGAACATGCCTGTACCTTCAGACGCGGTCGATGATCTTGTCGCCGAATAGACCCTGGGGCCGGATCAGCAGCACCGCGAGCGCCAGCACGTAGGCGAACCAGTTCTCGATGCCGCCGCCGAGGAACGGGCCGAGATAGATCTCGGAGAGCTTCTCGCCCATGCCGATGATCAGCCCGCCGATGATGGCGCCCGGCACCGACGTGAGGCCGCCGAGGATCACCACCGGAAACGCCTTGAGCGCCACCAGCGAGATCGAGAACTGCACGCCCAGCTTGCTGCCCCAGATCATGCCGGCCACCAGCGCCACGATGCCGCCGATCGACCACACGATCACCCAGATGCGCGCCAGCGGAATGCCGATCGACTGCGCGGCCTGGTGATCGTCGGCCACCGCACGCAGCGCGCGGCCGGTGCCGGTCTTCTGGAAGAACAACGTCAGCGCCACCACCAGCGCCGCCGCGATCACGGCCGCGTAGAGGTCTTCCTTGCTCAGCAGCAGGCCGCCTTCGAACACGCTCTCGAGCACCAGCAGCGGGTCTTTCGGCATACCGATGTCGATCTTGTAGGTGGCGCTGCCGAAGATCAGCTGGCCCGCGCCGTCGAGCACGTGCGAGATGCCCAGCGTGGCCATCAGCAGCGTGATGCCTTCCTGGTTGACCAGCCGCCGCAGCGCGAGCCGCTCGATCAGCCAGGCCACGATCACCATGCACAGCGCCGCGGCGATGAAGCCGAGCGCCGCACCGAGCATGGCGTTGTCGAAGCCGAGCCAGGCCGGAATCCATTCGGCAAAACGTGCCATCGCGAGCGCCGCGAACAGCACCATCGCGCCCTGCGCGAAGTTGAAGACACCGGAGGCCTTGAAGATCAGCACGAAGCCCAGCGCCACCAGCGCGTAGAGCATGCCGGCCATCAAGCCGCCGAAAACCGTTTCGATGAAGAAACCCATGGGGCCCGCCGTTCCTAGTGTTCCGCGCCGAGGTATGCCCGGATCACGTCTTGGTTGCTGCGCACCTCGTCGGGCGTGCCGTCGCCGATCTTCTTGCCGTAGTCGAGCACCACCACGCGGTCGGAGATGTCCATCACCACACCCATGTCGTGCTCGATCAGCACGATGGTCGTGTTGAACTCGTCGTTCACGTCGAGGATGAAGCGGCTCATGTCCTGCTTCTCTTCCACGTTCATGCCGGCCATCGGCTCGTCGAGCAGCAGCACCTGCGGCTCCATCGCGAGCGCGCGGCCCAGGTCGACCCGCTTCTGCAGGCCGTAGGGCAGCTGGCCCACCGGCGTCTTGCGGTACGACTGGATCTCGAGGAAGTCGATGATCTGTTCGACGAACTCGCGCTGCTTGAGCTCTTCGCGCTCGGCCGGCCCCCAGCGCAGCGCCTGCGCGAGCAGCCCGCTCTTCATCTTGAGGTTGCGCCCGGTCATGATGTTGTCGAGCACGCTCATGCCCTTGAACAGCGCCAGGTTCTGGAACGTGCGCGCCACGCCCATCTCGGCCACCTGGCGCGAGTTCATGTGCTTGAAGGTCTGGCCGCGGAAGGTGATGGAGCCCTGCTGCGGCCAGTACACGCCGTTGATGCAGTTGAGCATCGAGCTCTTGCCCGCGCCGTTCGGGCCGATGATGGCCCGCACCTCGTGCTCGCGCACGTCGAAGCTGATGTCCGTCAGCGCCTTCACGCCGCCGAAGCTCAGCGAGATGTTCTGCACGTCGAGAATGACGTCGCCTGTCTTGCTAGCCATGGGTGCGCCCCTGGATGCGGACTTCCGGACGCAGAAGGAAGACAAAAGCTACGCAGAGGTCGCAGAAGGACTTCAATGGATTTCTCATGTTTTTCTTTTGCGACTTCTGCGAAACCTTCGCGTCCTCTGCGTCCGGAAGTCTGTATTTCATGCCGCCTCCTTCAACACCGCAAACCGCTTCGCATCGACGATCGCGAGCGTGGCGCTCACCACGCCCGTGCGGCCGTCCTCGAACTTGACCTGCGTCTCGATGAACTGCTCGGCCTTGCCGCCGTAGAGCGCATCGACCAGCACCGCGTACTTCTCGGCGATGAAGCCGCGCCGCACCTTGCGCGTGCGCGTCAGTTCGTCGTCGTCGGGGTCGAGCTCCTTGTGCAGCACCAGGAAGCGCGCGATCTGCGTCTCGCCCATGCCGGGCTCGGCGGCCAGGTCGGCATTCACCTTTTCGATGCATTCGGCAATCAGCGCCAGCACGTCGGGCTTGCCGGCCAGGTCGACGTAGCCGCCATAGGCCAGCCCGCGCCGCTCGGCCCAGTTGCCCACCGCTTCGTAGTCGATGTTGATGAAGGCGCAGACCTCGTTGCGCGCATGGCCGAAGCACACCGCCTCCTTGATCTGCGGAAAGAACTTGAGCTTGTTCTCGATGTAGTTGGGCGCGAACATCGCACCGCCGGCCAGCCGGCCCACGTCCTTGGCGCGGTCGATGATGCGCAGGTGCCCCTCGGCATCGAGCACGCCCGCGTCGCCGGTGTGGAAGTAGCCTTCGGCGTCGAGCACCTCGGCCGTGGCGTCGGGGCGCTTGTAGTACTCCTTGAGCACCGACACGCCGCGCACCAGCACCTCGCCGTCGTGCGCGATCTTGAGTTCGATGCCCGGCGCGGCGGTGCCCACCGTCTGCAGCTTGACCTTGCCGTCTTGCTGCAGGCACACGTAGGCGCAGGTCTCGGTCTGGCCGTAGAACTGCTTCAGGTTCACGCCGATCGAGCGGTAGAAGCGGAACAGGTCGGGCCCGATCGCCGCGCCCGCCGTGTAGGCCACGCGGATGCGGCTCATGCCCAGCACGTTGCGCAGCGGCCCATAGACCATCACGTCGCCCAGCGCGTACTTGAAGCGGTCCCACGCGCCCACCGGCTGGCCGTTCAGGATGTCGGCGCCCACGCGCTGCGCCAGCCCCATGAATTTGGCATAGAGCCAGCGCTTGGGCGCTGCCGCGTCTTCCATGCGGATCGACACCGCGGTCAGCAGCCCCTCGAAGGTGCGCGGCGGGCCGAAGTAGTAGCTCGGGCCGATCTCGCGCATGTCGTTCATCACCGTGGCCGACGACTCGGGGCAGTTGAGCGTGAAGCCGCCCACCAGCCACTGCGCCACCGAGAACAGGTGGTCGCCCACCCAGGCCATCGGCAGGTAGCTCATGATGTTGTCGCCGGGCCCGAGCCGGTCGGTCTCGACGCCGCCGCGGCCCGCCGCGATGAAGCTCGCATGCGTCTGGCACACGCCCTTGGGCCGCCCCGTGGTGCCCGAGGTGTAGAGGATCACGCCCACGTCGCCTGCATCGCCGCTGGCCACAGCCGCGTCGTACACGCCGGGGTTGGCCGTGTCGAACGCGCGGCCCCGTTCGCGCAACTGGTCGTAGCTCATCAGGCCCGGCTGGTCGTAGTGCCGCAGGCCCTTGGGGTCGTCGTACACGATGCAGCGCAGGCGGTCGGGCCGGCCGGCCGCGGCCTGCAGCTCGCGGCATTCGAGCAGTTTGTCGACCTGCTCCTGGTCTTCGACGACGACGAAGTCGATCGACGCGTCGTCGAGCATGAAAACCATCTCATTGGCCACGGCGTCCTGGTAGAGCGGCACCGGCACGCCGCGCAGGCCCTGCGCCGCCACCACCGCCATGTACAGGTGCGGGCGGTTGGCGCCGACGATCGCCAAGTTGTCGAAGGCCTTGAAGCCCAGGCTCGCGAGCCCGCAGGCGATCTCGCGCACCTCCTGCGCCACCTCGCGCCAGGTCCAGGTCTGCCAGATGCCGAGGTCCTTCTCGCGGATCGCGGGCGATGCGGGCTGCGCCTGCGCATGCGCCAGCAGCAGCCGGGGGAACGTGGGGGCGTTAGACGGTTTGTTCACAGTGCGCGGATCGTAGGCCCGCACTTTGACGCCATGTTGTCGTTCCGACGACAATCCTAGGGACAACACTCCCCGGAGTTTCCCGATGCAAAGCGCCCCACCCAGCGCCCTGACCCTGAGCGGGTCGAACTCCCTGCGCGACCGCGTGCGCCCTGCGGGCCCTTCCGAACTCGAAGGCATTCCGTGGCTGCCCGCGCTCACCCCCGCCGAGCGCCGCCGCGCCGAGGCCGCGCTCGTGGTGGGCGACGCGGAGGTCGGCGACCTGGTCTGCCGCGTCGGCCGTTCGCCGACTTACTGGTTCGGCGTGGTCGAGGGCCTGCTCAAGATGAGCAACGACAACGCCGACGGCGGCTCCGTCACCTACACCGGCGTGCCGCCCGGCGGCTGGTTCGGCGAGGGCACGGTGATGAAGCGCGAGCCCTACCGCTACAACATCCAGGCGCTGCGGCGCAGCGTCGTCGCGGGCCTGCCGATCGAGAGCTTCCACTGGCTGCTCGACCATTCGATCGGCTTCAACCGCTTCGTGATGAACCAGCTCAACGAGCGGCTCGGCCAGTTCATTGCCGCGCTCGAGATCGACCGCTTGAACAACCCCGACGCGCGCGTGGCGCGCAACCTCGTCTCGCTGTTCAACCCCGTGCTGTACCCCGGCGTGGGCGAGGTGCTGCGCATCACCCAGCAGGAGCTGGCCTACCTCGTCGGCCTCTCGCGCCAGCGCGTGAACGAGGCGCTCAACATGCTGGCCGCGCAGGGCCTCATCCGCGTGGAGTACGGCGGCCTGCGCGTGCTCGACCTGCCCGGCCTGCGCGCCACCGCGATGAGCAGCCGCAAGACCGCGCCCATCCACACCGAAGAACAAACGCCATGAGCCTCAAAGACCAACTCCAGATCGTGCCCGCCGATGCCGACGTGTCGCGCCTCGTGCCGCCACCGCCCGCAGCCCCGGCACCGAAGGCCCAGGAAGAAGCCGGCCCCACGCCCGAGCTGCTGGCCGAGCGCAATGCCGCGCTGAGCGAGCGGCTCGCCGCCATGGACGAACTGCTCGCCAAGCCGCTGAAGGACATCCTCGCCGAGCATGAAAAAGCCGGCGAATCCGCGCTCGCGTGGGACCGCTATGGCGCCATGTGGATGCTGTCGCAGCGCGCCATGCGGCGCGTGGCCGTGGACCTGGGCGCGCAGCTCGGCGTGAGCGAGCAGGAGATCGTCGCGCGTGCCATGGCGCATGCCAACGCCGTGCTCAACGGCGCCGACGAGGAAGACCTGGGCGGCACCATCGCGCCCGCGCAGATGGCGCACATCGCGCGGCACAAGGCCTTCCTGCGCGGGCAGTTCCGGGGCGGCTGAGCGGCTGGTGGATCTGTTGGTCGGTTGACATCGACGCTCGCGCGGTTAGGGTGTACCCCGCCGTTGCCGATAACAATTGTCCACAGCCCATGACAGCAAACGCCAACCCTGCTCAAGAACAAGTACCACCACAACAGCAGCTGCCACCGCGCCCCAAGGTCACCTTCGCCGCGCCCGTCGTCGTCCCCGCACTGCTGGCCCTTGGCGCGCTGCTCGTCTTCTGCGGCCTCTACCCGGAACGCGCCGACGTTCTCTTTCCGAGCGCGCAGGCCTGGGTGGTGCAGCACTTCGACTGGTTCTACACCGTCGCCGTTACTATTTTTCTTGTGTTCCTGCTCGGCCTGGCCGTCAGCAGCTTCGGCGATATTCGGCTCGGGCCCGACGACGCGGTGCCCGACTTCAACTTCGTCTCGTGGGCCGCGATGCTCTTTGCCGCGGGCATGGGCATCGGCCTCATGTACTTCGGCGTGGCCGAGCCGCTGCAGCACTTTCTGAAGCCGCCCACCGCCGCGGGCGGCACCCCCGCCGCCGCCAAGGAGGCGCTGCAGTCGACCTTCTTCCACTGGGGCTTCCATGCCTGGTCGGTCTACGGAACCATGGGCCTCGTGCTCGCGTACTTCGGGTTTCGCTACAACCTGCCGCTCACCATGCGCTCGGGCCTGTACCCGCTGCTCAAGGACCGCATCAACGGCCCCATCGGCCATGCCGTCGATGCCTTTGCGCTCGTCGGCACCATCGCCGGCATCGCGACCACGCTCGGCTACGGCGCGCTGCAGCTCGCCGCCGGCCTGAACCTGCTGACCGGCTGGGACACCTCCAACGCCGCCTTCCGCCTCGGCATCATCGTCGTCGTGGTCGCCCTTGCCGGCATCTCGGCCGTGACGGGCCTCGACAAGGGCGTGCGCCGGCTCAGCGAGCTGAACCTGTCGCTCGCCTTCTTTCTGCTGGCCTTCGTCGTTATTGCCGGGCCCACCGTCTTTCTGTTGCAGGCGCTGAGCGAGAACATCGGCGGCTACCTGTCGAACCTGGTCAGCCTCTCGCTGCGCACCTTTGCCTACGAGCCTTCCGCCGAGCCCGGCTGGTTCGGCGGCTGGACCATTCTCTACTGGGCCTGGTGGATATCGTGGTCGCCTTTCGTCGGCATGTTCATCGCGCGCATCTCGCGCGGGCGCACCATCCGCGAGTTCATCGTCGGTGTGCTGCTCGTGCCCACCGCCTTCAACCTGCTGTGGATGACCGCCTTCGGCAACGGCGCCATCTGGATCGACCTCAACGTGGCGCAGGGCGCCCTCGCGCAGACCGCGGGCAACGTCGACGCGCTGCTGTTCCGCTTCTTCGAATACCTGCCCGCCACCACCGCCGTGTCATGGCTGGCCGTGGTGCTGATCGCCGTGTTCTTCGTCACCTCGGCCGACTCCGGCTCGTACGTGGTCGACGCCATCGCCTCGCGCGGCCATCCGCGCTCGCCCGTGTGGCAGCGCCTGTTCTGGGCCGGCGTGCTCGGCGTCACCGCCATGGTGCTGCTGCTCGTCGGCGGCCTCAAGGCGCTGCAGGCCATGACATTGCTCGCTGCGCTGCCCGTCACCGTCATCATGCTGATGCTCTGCTACGGCTTGTGGCGCGGCCTGGCCGCCGACCGCGTGCATTCGACGCAGGATCTGGCGCCCGCCACCAACTTCTGGAGCGGCCAGCACTGGCGCCGCCGCTTGGAGCAGATGGTGCAGGACTCCACGCGCGACGACGTTCTGCGCTACCTGCGCGGCACCGTGCTGCCCGCGATGAACGAGGTGTCGGAGGAGTTCAAGAAGCGCGACGTGCTGGCGCATGTGCATGACGACATCGACAACGGCGACGACGATGGCGCGAGCACCGTGCGCATCAACATTCCCGACCCCGACCTGCGCGACTTCACCTATGGCGTGCGCATTGCGCACCGCATGCTGCCCGTGTTTACCGTGCACGAGGCCGCAGCGCAGAGCGAGCCCGCGCAGGTGTACGAGCCCACCACCTTCTTCGAGGACGGGCGCCAGGGGTATGACATTCAGTACCTGCGCAAGGAAGAAGTCATTGCGGACATCCTGCGGCAGTACGAGCGGTATCGGTCGTTGAGTGCGAACCGGCGGACGCATCTGCTGAGCAGGGCGCCGGGGCATGCGGATCCGGTGCCTTGAGGGCGGCGGTCGGCTATGCCGCCAGTGCCTCGCACTGGGCGGAGAAAAAGCGTTGCAGCGTCTCGCGCTGGCAGGAGCCGAAGAGTGGGGCGGGGTCTTCGTCTGATGCAGCCGCCTCGTGGCGGTCTTCGTCCCAGGCGAGCAGTAGGACGAGCGCCTGGGCGCCTTGCACGATGTCGCGCGCGTCGTTGAGGAACGCGGCCTGGGATTGCTGCGCGAGGTTCGCGAAGCGGTTGGGGTCGACCCAGGCGAAGGGTTTGCACGGGTGGGTGGGGCGGTAGGGCGGGCGTGGGGTGCCTGCGTTGCTGGTTGCTGCGTTCGACATGGGCTTTCCTGGGGTTAGGGAAAGCCGCAGCAATTGATGGTGACTTCGGCTTTCGTCGCAGGATGTCAGCGGGCTGTCAAACCCGTGCCTCGCACATCGGGGGCGGGGGCAATGTACGCGGTGTCGGCGGCAAGCGTCAACTTGCGGGCGGGATGTGTTTGCGTTGCGTCAACGGTGTGTCGGACCGACATCGCGTGGCTAAAGTCGGTGATCGGTCGCGGCGAGATGCTGCGACCTTCGCCAAAAGGAAAAGAAATGAAAGGCTCCTGCCTCTGCGGTTCGGTCAGCTTTGAGGCCAAGCGCCTTGCCGGGCCAATCGTTCACTGCCACTGCACCACCTGCAGAAAGGCGCATGCCGCTGCGTTTACCTCGACAGCGAGCGTCGATCGCGAGGATTTCGAGTGGCTTTCGGGCGCGGATGCGATCGGCTCGTTCGAGTCATCACCGGGCAAGCTGCGGCATTTCTGCACTCGGTGCGGCACGCACCTGATGGCTGAATGGGTTGCGCAGCCGCAGGTGATTGTTCGGGTGGCGACGATGGATGACGATCCTGGGGCTCGGCCGAGTGCGCATATCTGGACTTCGCATGAGGTGCCTTGGCTGGAACATCAAGGCGAAATTCCGTCGTTTGACGGGGCGCCTCCGCCTAGGGGCTGAAAGTTAGCCTGCGCGCCGGATCGCAGGCACAACGAGCATCCGCTTCAGACTGATCTCAGACCGTCGACTCCGACGGCTGAAAGTCAGCGGATGACTCGGGAGCGGACAGAAGTAAGCAACTAGCATTTCGCGGGTTGCATGCAGCGGCAAAATCGGCTCGCGCTAGGGCTTACACGGCAGCGACCCACGAGGTAGCCTCCAATTGTCCGAACTACCAAGGCTTCCACTTCATGGCGTTCTGCGAATGACGTAGTCGTTTAGCAATGATCCCGCGAGGACCACTTCGTTAGAAACGTCTAGCGCTACCTGTAGAGCCTCCTTGATGGAGTAGGAGGCGAACTGCTGGTTGGCAAACGCAAATCCGTCAAGTCGCAGCCCGGTGCTGTCGCCGACAAAGGAGACGTGGACCATGTGCGGCACAAGCTGCCGATGCTTGGTCGTGTTGACGAAGGCGTCTACGTACTTAAACGAGTCGGAGTTCCGCGTCTTTTGCAGCTTGGCTTGTAGGCGACCGGCCGGCATCGCTCGCAGCACCTTCTTGAAGTCGACCTCCTGGACTGCGAGCTTCGGGTTCAAGACCAGCTCATTGACGAGCTGAGCGAAGATGTCAAGCTGGCCCCTGGCGGCGTGTATGCAGCCGATCATGTTTGCTTCGCTGACGATCTTGGCCTTTTCTAGCTCGTCATGCTTCTCGGACTGACCTAAAACGAGAAGCATGTTGTCGACCCCGCCCGGCTCTTCCGTGTTGAAGATGCCATTCGCAGCATCGCGCGCAAGCCACAGGTGGTACCTAAAGATCTCGTTGAGCCTTGACAGTGACGAGAGCAGCGTCGGCGTCAGTCCTCTGCCTCGGTTGACCTGCAAGTCGTGGGCCTTCAGTTCGGCCACGTTCCACGGTGTCGTGGTCATGCTTTGTCTTTCGCACACTTGTGAGCAGTAAGGGGTGCGTCACTACGGCATGTGACGTTGGGGCCTTGAGTGGTGGGTGATCGACGTCACCGCTGTTGGCGTGTTTGAATCCCCGGCATCTCTTTGAGCTGCTGCAGAGCAGCTGCTCGCTCCCCTTGGGCCTTCTTAGTTTGGCGCTCAGCCACGGCCGACATGCCAAGCAGCGCTTGGCTGTACGGTGCAGCGACAACGCTGAGCAGCCAATTGTCTTTGAACCAGTTTCTTCCAAGGCTGGCATCGCTTTCTGACTTGGCCCAGTGGATGCGATCTGCGCCCAGCCGAGAACGTCGGCCGCTGAACATGCGAAACCGTGGCGTGCCACGAAAACTGATGGTCGTAGATGCCCTTGATCTTGTTGATCGAGTATTCGTAGTCCCTCGCATCATGACGGTAGCCGTTGGCCTTCTTCGGGGCGTAGCTTGGGAACAGGCGCAGAAGGTCATGGCCCCACGAGCAGGTTGTCGCGGTGACCACGCACGGACGCGGGAATGGGGGTCAGGTCGGGATCCATCATGGCACTTCGAGCCGACTAACCTTCGATCGACTGGGCAGCCGACTCAGCGGTCCGGTGTTCGACTTGTCCACCGTCTGCAGCGGCGTCTGCGAAGTTGGGCTCACAAGCGTTCCAGTGCCATTTCAAAGCTGCATCGCTCGGCCTCTCTGTTGATAGGTGCGGTAGTCTCATGGCGGTGCCTGCGATGGCTTGGTAGTGGCGCCCCTTCACCTTTGAGGACACTTCGATTTTCATGCTCGCCGGGTTGACACGAACCAAGCGCAGATCGAGCAAGGTGTGGAGATCGGCCCTTAGGAGAAGGCCATTTACAACTACGTTTGTGCGGTCGCCGAGGTAGGGTCGAATGTGAGCAGCCTCAAGCGCTTGCTCGACATCGCAGCCGCTAAAGGCGCAGCACCCGCCGTAGGCTTTGATCAGTGCCCGCCTGAAGCTCGATTGCCCCTGCCGCCTCGCGATCGCTCCAAGAGTTTTCGTCCTAGCGTCGGTGTCGTCGTGCGGGTCGAACTCGTCACCGCCATCGAGCTCGTCGCGCAGGGCGTCCAATTCTTTTTCTGTTTGCTCCTCATCAAGCCGACGAGGTCGCAATTTGTCATCGCCCGCTACAGCAGCCAACTCCCATACGCCGTGAATCTCTGGGTCAAAAAAGACGTATGAACCCTTGCTCCCACCTTCAGCGAACAAGACATCGTATTGGTTGGTGCCGTCGATCCTTCTTGGCTTCTTGTTCTGAGACCAGTTGGCCCTGCCGAAGGCGTTCACGGTGACCAAGTCGAGGTCCGGTCTCACATTCGAGAGCTTGAAGTCCGGATTCTGCTGTTCGAGGTGCCGCGTGATGTGTTCGAGCGATGCTGTACCACCGAGATCGCGTACCGCGTCGACAGCGAACTGCCACGTCGGCTTGTCACCATACTTGAACGACCTTCTCGGCGCTTGTGGATCGAGCGCTGCTGCGATGGGCAGCAGGTAAAACGCGAGCTTGAACATGCCACCCGTCGGTCCGGCGTCTCGGTAGTCATCGGGAACGCGCTTTCCGAGCGACCAGAGCCTCCAAAACTCGCCAAACACCGGCCGGTCAAACCTCCTAGGCTCACGACCGGTCTCCGTGACGATTTGATAGCCGTCGTCTCGGCGTTCGAGTTGAAACTTCACGCGACCAGACTTCGACGACGTCCAGCGGTTTATGGCCATTCCGGCCACAGTACCCAGCTTGTCCCAAGCCTCTTTAGAGATCACGCTTTGTCCTCATGATGAACGGCTGCGGCGAGGTCCGCCGCATCGAGAGTGCGACGCGCTCTGCGCACACATAAAAGGGTGTTGCTCTTCTTTGCTGAGCAGCAAGAATTCGACTTAATCTCAGCGCGGAGTCGATCTTTTCTGCAGCCGACATCGTGATCTTGTAGCCCAGGGCTTTCCATTCTTCTCGTAGACCACCGACCACTCCGCGAAGTCGCCGATCGAAAGGCCTTGAATCGGCCACGGCCCTTTGGCCGTGCAGGAAGCGGCCTCTTTGCGTCGCCGCGCCGAGACGTTTCCACGAGCCACCGAGGCGCCTGGAATACTCGGGAGCCCTATCGCTCGGAATGCCCATCGCGTTGTCCCGAACGATCACCCCCGGCAAGGAGTCGAGTTCGCTGTAGTCGAAGGAGATGACGACTTCGCTGACGCCTGCATCGAGGCCGTTCCAAACCAGCTCCGCCAGCGCCTGCACCGGCTTGGCGCCGGTGATCTTTTTGAGAAAGTCCGGTTGGACTTCAACAGGGTATTGCTGGTTCGCCATACGGCGGGTTCCTTCGGGCAAAGCGTCATTCAGCGCCCCAGTGTATTGCCGGACCTACCCCGGGGCCGCGATAATTTCCAATGAGGTACCGGGAGAGTCGCAGCCGCCGTTGGCAGCCGCCCCGGAAAATGGAAAAAGGGGCGCCATGTCGCTTGAAAAAACTAAGAGGCAACTAGTCGAGCTGCTCGCAGACCCGGACAACAAGGTCATCGCCTTGTCGGGCAGGTGGGGAACGGGCAAGACCCATCTTTGGAATGAGGTCAAAACGGTATCCAAAGACGAGAAGGTCCGTAAAGCGCTCTACGTATCGCTGTTCGGACTTTCGAGCATCGACCAAGTCAAACGAAAGCTGATGGAGGGTGCTTTGCCTGACGCGGTGATAGGCGGCGGCAAGCTCGAGGTTGTTAAGAACCTGTTCAAGAGCGCCGTGGATGCTGCAGCGACTCACTACAAGGCGCTCGCGGCCATCAATGACCTCAACTTGCTGCTCATGGCGCCGCTGGCTCTGAAGGACAGGATGATCGTCATCGACGACATTGAGCGCAAGCACGCGAGGCTCGGGATCGACGAAGTCCTTGGCTTCATTGACGAATACTCCAAGGAATTCAACGCGCGGTTTGTTCTCGTTCTCAACAATGACCAGCTTGCGACTGCAAGCGAGCAGCGGACCCTGTGGGCCACGTTTCGAGAGAAAGTGATCGACCAGGAGATCAAGCTCTCGACGACACCAATGGAAGCGTTCTCCATCGCGCTCAAGCTCTCGGCATCGCCTAAATTCGAAGCAGCGCTAGAGCGAGCCGTTCTAGCGTGTGGCCTCACGAACATCCGGATCATCGGAAAGGTGACCAAGTCAGCCAATCAGATCCTTGCGAACAGGGATCTAAGCGATCCGATTCAGGCACGAGTCGTGCCATCGATTGTTCTTTTCTCGGCAATCCACTACTGCGGCCTCGAGGATGGCCCCGGCTTCCAGTTCGCCTTGAACATCGGAAATCCGGATTGGTCCACGTTCCTTCGTGACAAGAAAGACGAGCCCAGCGAAGAGGAAAAGCGCGAAGACCGATGGAGAATGCTCATGAGCGAACTCGGGATTAACAGCTGCGACGACTTTGAGAAGGTGCTCGTGGAATTCCTGGAATCCGGCCTTTTCGAAAGTGAAAAGGTCCAAGCCATCATTGAGCGCTACGTCGCCGAGGCGCAAACCTTCGAGGCTCGCCAAAATGCCCGCACCTTCATCAAGAAGGCAATCTGGGATCACCGGGCGACCGATGCCGATCTTGTCGCCGAGGCCGCATCTTTCCCCGCTATCGCAGGTCAACTCGATCCTTATGTCGCCACGGAACTGCACGGCGTGCTAAGCGAATTGCCCGGCGGACAGGGCTGCGGCGAGCAGCTGATCCAAGCCTGGATCGCAGCGTTCAAAGCGCGCGGGGGACCCGCCCCAGATGACGACAACCCGTTCGGCAATCCACTCCATCCAGACATCCAAGCAACGTTCGACGCCGCTGTTATTGGCCAGCAAGCTCAGGCGACGGTGGTAGAGGCCTGCAATTACATCATCGAACACAGCGGTTGGAACACTCTGCAAGAAGTGGCTATGAAGCGGGCGACCGCTGCCGACTTCGAGTCGGCCATTCGAGAGATGGACATCGAAGACTTGCCAAAGTTCATGCGCCGCATGATTCAGATGCGACTCCAACGAGGCACCTACGATCAGCACTTTGGCTGCGCGACGGACTACTTCATGGAGGCGTGTCGACACCTCGCGAACGATCAGAGCGCCGAATCCGCGCGACTGGCCAAGCTAGTGAAGAGGCTGTTCGTCAATACTGCGCTAGCCGTCGAGCTTGAAGATGCACAGCTGGGTCAGGCCGCTGGCGATGGCAAGCAGCCGTGAAGCAGCATTGAGGGATGAGCCGCCGTAGTCAATGACTGATGTGCTGGGCGCGTGACTCGGGTTTTTAGTCAAGATGATTCCGGAGGCACACAGAGGAATGACTGCAAAGCGGCGGAGTCCGCCCCTCAGCTTTGCGTTCAACCGGCAGCAACCGATGCATAGCCGCCTTTCATCTGAGCTGACGCGCCCGGCGATCATGTTCAAACAGTCCCACGGCAACGCGGATAGTTCGAACACCCCCAGAATTCCTGACCTGCGTTGGGACCCTTTCTCGCCGAACGTCGCACCATCGGCTGTGTGCATTTGGGGCAGGTCGGAGCGGCAGTCTTCACGGCTTGCGGTGCTGCGTTGCTCGCTTGCCGGAACTTGTGATCAGCGCCGGCCTTGGCTGGAGCGCTGCCCCGCGCCTGCTTCAACAAGCGGTGCAATTGCGGCCCATCGAGCAAGCGAAGGTTGCGGCCACTCGCGAAGGCTTCGGCTTCAGCCGCGAACCGCCCCGACGTAACCACGAATCCACCAGCGGCGCCCTTCGCCGCCATGGCGCCATAGAGTTCGCGCACCACGGGCACGCCGACTTTGTGGGCCCGCCATTGCTTGCACTGCACCAGGTACTTCTCGCCGTTCTTGCGAAGCGTGAGGTCGATGCCGTCGTCCGGCCCCGGCTCGAAGTTCTCGGTGACCTGGTAGCCCTGCAGGCGAAAGCCCTCGCCCACGAGCATCTCGAACTCCTGCCAGCTCATGTTCTTGAGGATGTCGGGAGCATCGGAGCGGGTCACGTTGCCCATCAACGCTCGGCGCGTGTGCCGTCGCCAAGCGGAGATGGCTGCGCCAACAAGGCAGAGGATCGGCACGATGTACTGCCCGGCGGTGGCAAGGCCGCGTCCGACGGCGTCGACCATGGCGTTGCCCATTTCGGCGGCACCCACGGCAGTGGCCAGAGGCGCGATCGCGATGCGGTGAAGCACGAGGTATCCGGCAATCGCCAGGATGACGCCGACGTACCAAGGCAACAGCGCGATCAGGTCGATGATGTCTTCGGCGGGGCTGGTCTTTTTGCGGCGGGCCATCGGTGAAAGCTTCCTTTTGGCGGATTCTGCCGAATAGCGATCAGCTTTGATACAGGGTGTTACGGTGCAGCGCGTGCTGTGGCTGGAGAGCGCTCAGCAACCGCACCCGTGAACCGATCGGCATGCCGCCTTATATTTGCCAACCCGGGCAAGGCTTCTCCAAGCCGCCGCCTCCTGGCCCCACCGCCTTTCGACGACAGACACCCACCCCATGCCCACCACTCACCTCCACCTCATCACCGGCGCCTCCCGCGGCCTCGGCCGCGCCATGGCCGAGCAACTGCTCGAACAACCCGGCAACCACGTCCTCCTCGGCATCTCCCGCCGCCAGAGCCCCGAACTCGCCGAGCACGCCAAGAAGAAGGCCGACAACGGAAACAGCATCGAGCTCATCCAATGGGAGCAAGACCTCTCCGACCCCATCGCCGCGGCCGCCCGCGTGCGCGAATGGCTCGCGGCGCAAGACCCGCAGCGCTTCGACACGGCCACGCTCATCAACAACGCGGGCACGGTCGGCAACCCGGCGCCGCTGTCGGCTTCGGACGATGCCGATCTGTCGCAGGCGCTGCGCATCGGGCTCGAAGCGCCGATGCTGCTGACGGCCGCGTTCCTCGGCGGCACGCGCTCGTGGCGCGGCGCGCGCAAGGTGCTCAACATCTCGTCGGGCCTGGGGCGCAATGCGATGGGCAGCCAGGCGCCGTACTGCGCGGCGAAGGCGGGCATGGACCACTACTCGCGGGCGGTGGCGCTCGAAGAGGCGAGTGTTTCCAACGGCGCGCGCATCGTGTCGCTGGCGCCGGGCGTGATCGACACCGACATGCAGGTGCAATTGCGCGGCACGTCGGCCGAGAAGTTTCCGGACCGCGGCCGTTTCGAAAAGCTCAAGAGCGAAGGCCTGCTCGACAGCCCGGCCTCGGCGGCGGCGAAGGTGCTGAAGTACCTGGCGCGCGCGAACTTCGGCAGCAAGCCGGTGGCCGACGTGCGCGACACGGATTGATCGTTACACCATGGCCACCGCACAAGGCATCGATACCGGCGAGTACAAGCTCTTTCCCTCGCCGCGCAATATTCACCGCATCGTCTTCGCGCACCAGGTGTTCGTGCCTTATCCGTACGCGCTGATCGTGATGGACGAGTTCGGGTTCAAGGGGCGCTACACCCTGTTTGCGGCCTGTCGGTTGAAGGACGGGAAGATGGGGCAGGTGGCTAGCTTTGAGCTCGAGGCGGATGTCGAGATTTTTAATCGGAAGTTTGTGCCGGATTGAGGGTGGGCTGGCGGTGGTGAAGCCGCTTGCCCCCATCCCTGCCTTCCCCCGGAGGGGGAAGGGGTAAAGCCAAAGGCCGGCGGAGTTATGACTGCATGGCGAAGCGGTCGCGTTGGGCTTGGGCGCAGGCGCCCATCACGGCCAGGGCGCGCTCGACTGTGGGGGTGCCCAGCACGAAGGGGTTGGCGATCTCCGCGGTCTGTTGCCGCAGCGCGGCCAGCTTGTCTTGCGAGCCGTCGATGTTCGAGTGGTTCGAGAGCAGCACGTCGACGCGCTGGCTCTGCACGATGCCGCCCATGCGCTGCGTGGCGCCGATGTAGGCGTCGAGCCGCGGGATGTCGTTGCCGAAGTTGAAGCCGGTGCCGCCCCATAAGATGGCGCGGTGCTTCTGGCCGTTGGCGGCGGTCACGTCGAACACGGGCGAGAGGGTGCCGCGGGTGTGGCCGGGCGTGAGGTACAGCGTCACGCTGGTGTCGCCCAGGCGGATGCGGTCGCCGTCTTTCACGGAGATGTCGCGCTTCGGCGGCGCGCCCCAGAGGGGCGTCGCAAACTCGAGCCGGGTCTCGGTCATGGTCCAGTCGGCATCGCTCATCATCACGCGCGCGCGGTATTTCCTGGCCAGGTAGCTGGCGCCGCCGTAGTGGTCGCCGTGGCCGTGCGTGACGATCACGTACTTGATCTGCGCGGGGTCGAGGCCGAGCTTGCGCATGCCGCCCTCGATGAGGGTCGCGGCCTCGGCCTGGGTGTTGAGCGCATCGATGAGGATGATGCCCTGCGAGGTCTTGATGGCCCAGGCGCTGACCCAGTCGGCGCCCACGAAGTAGAGGTTCTCGAAGGCCTTGCCGGGCGGCGGTGCGGGGCGTGCGATGAAGCCGGCCAGGCTCTTGTCGAGCGCGTCTTGCGGCGGGCGTGCGGCGGGGGCGGGCTTGCACAGCGTGAGCAGTGCGGTGAGGTCGCTGCCCGCGGCCCGCGTCGCGGTGGCCACATGCGCGTCCACGGACTGTTGCGATGGCGCAAGGGCCTCGGAGTCTGGCGGGCGGGTCGGGATCTGCGCGCAGCCCTGCGCCAGGGCGACCACCGCCGCAAGGGCGGTGGCGGCGGCTGTCTGCAGCGGCAGGGTTGCCTTCGCTTGCTGTGATGCCATCGGTGATGTCTCCATGCCGGCGGTGCGGCCTGTGGTGGAGACACCATTCTGCGACGGCGCGCGCTTATTCGATGGTCGCGCCCGAGGCTTTGACGATGCCCTTCCACTGCTCGTAGTCGGTCTTCAGCAGCTTGCCGAATTGGTCGGGCGTCATGCTCTGCGGCTCGGCGCCCTGGGCGACGATGGCGGCCTTCATCTCGGGCGTGGCGAGCAGCTTGTTGACTTCTGTATTCAACGTGGCGATCACGTCCTTGGGCGTCTTGGCGGGCACGAAGATGCCGTACCAGGTGCTCACGTCGAAGCCCTTGTAGCCGAGCTCGCCCACGGTGGCCGTGTCGGGCAGCGAGCTGCTGCGCTTGGCACTGGTGACGGCCAGCGGGCGCAGCTTGCCGGCCTTGATCTGGCCCAGCGCCGAAGGCACCGACGACACCATCAAATCGACGTTGCCCGCGAGCACGTCCATCATCGCGGGGTTCGAGCCCTTGTAGGGCACGTGGCGCATCTTGATCTTGGCGGCCTCGTTGAAAATCTCGCCGGCCAGGTGGATGGTGGTGCCGTTGCCGGGCGAGCCGTAGGTCACCGTGTCGGGCGCCGCGCGCGCGGCTTCCACCACGTCGGCGAGCGACTTGAACTTGGACTCGACGCGGGTGACGATCACCACCGGCGTGTAGGCGATGTGCGCCACGGCCGCGAAGTCGTTCACCGGGTTGTAGCTCAGGTTCTTGTAGAGCCAGGGCGCGACGACCATGTTGTCCTTCTGGCCCATCACGACGTCGTAGCCGGTGGGCGCGGCGCGCGCGGCTTCGGCAATGCCGATGGTGCCGCCGGCGCCGCCGCGGTTGTCGGGCACCACGGTCCAGCCCTTGGTCTCGGTGAGCTTCTGCGCCACCAGGCGCGAAAGAATGTCGGTGCCGCCGCCGGGCGGGAACGGCACGATCATGCGCACCGACTTGGCGGGGTAGGGCGCGGTCTGCGCGTGGGCGGTGGTGGTGCTGGCAAAGGCCAAGGGGAGTGCCAGCGAAAGCGCCAGCGTGCCGAAATTTCTGCGGAGGATCATGGAATGGTTGGTTGTCTCTGTCTGGGGAGTCAGTCGGGGAATGCAGCCGACGCTCGGCTGGCGTGGGTATTTTCCGCCGGATTGACATGGCCCGGCGAAGCGCGAATACTTCACCGGATGGTTGAGTATTTTTGGCTCGCTCGCCGCAGCGCCAGATCGGTGCCGCGCCGGGCTCAACAGGAGAAGCGCATGCTCGGAAACATCGACGCGACGGCCAACCTGGCGGTGAAAGACCTGACCACGGCCCGCCGCTTTTATGAAGACACGTTGGGCCTCGCGCAGGTCGACGCCGAGGGCGACGAGGTGATCGTCTACCGCAGCGGCGGCACGCGCATCAACGTGTACCGCTCGGCCTTCGCGGGCACCAACCAGGCCACGGCCGTGACCTGGAGCGTGGGCGACCAGATCGAAAGCCTCGTCGCCGCGCTCAAGGCCAAGGGCGTGAAGTTCGAGCACTACAAAGACATGCCCGACACGCGCCTCGAAGGCGACCTCCACGTCTCGGGCGACATGAAGGTCGCGTGGTTCAAGGACCCCGACGGCAACATCCTGAACCTTATCAACATGTGAGGGATCGGGATCGGACTGCCGGACGCAGAGGGCGCAGAGATTTCGCAGAGTTCGCAGAAGGAATTCAATTTCTTTTGATTTCTTCTTTTGCGACTTCTGCGAGACCTTTGCGAACTCTGCGTCCGGAAGTCCGTATTTCTCAACCGAAGTTCTTCGCCGCGAAGTCCCAGTTGACCAGCTTCGCCAGAAAGGTCTCGACGAACTTCGGGCGCAGGTTGCGGTAGTCGATGTAGTAGGCGTGCTCCCAGACGTCGACGGTGAGCACCGGCGTGTCGCCCGTGGTCAGCGGCGTGCCCGCGGCGCCCATGTTCACGATGTCGAGCGTGCCGTCGCCCTTCTTCACGAGCCAGGTCCAGCCCGAGCCGAAGTTGCCCACGGCCGACTTCACGAACGCTTCCTTGAAGGCGTCGTAGCTGCCCCACTTGGCGTCGATCGCCTTGGCCAGCGCGCCCGTGGGCGTGCCGCCGCCCTGGGGCTTCATGCAGTTCCAGAAGAAGGTGTGGTTCCAGATCTGCGCCGCGTTGTTGTAGATGCCGCCGCTCGACTTCTTGACGATGTCTTCGAGGGGCATCGACTCGAATTCGGTGCCCTTCTGCAGGTTGTTGAGGTTCACCACGTACGCGTTGTGGTGCTTGCCGTAGTGGTACTCGAGGGTTTCCTTCGAGTATTCGGGGGCCAGCGCGTCGAGGGCGTAGGGCAGGGGCGGGAGGGTGTGTTCCATGGTGGGTCCTTCTGGGTTGTTGAAATAAAGAAAAGACGCGCTGGTCGCTCAGGCGAGCGGCTTTGGCGTCACGCGGTAGGCGCAGCGCCGTGCGCCGGCCAGCACATGCTCGACGCGGCTCACGCGCACGTCGGGCCCGAGCACTTCGTCGAAGAGCTGCAGTTCGCTGCGGCAGAAGCCGGTGCAGGCGCGCGCCGCGGTGCAGATCGGGCAGTGGTTCTCGATGAAGAGGAAGCTGCCATCGTCCTCGGGCCGGTACTCGGCCATGTAGCCCTCGCGGCTGCGAATCTCGGCCAGCCGCTCGAGCCGCGTCTTCAGGCTGCGCGCGCCGCGCATGGCCTCGGTGTAGCTGGCGCGCATCGCGTTCTCGCGCGCGCCGATCAGCTGGTCCATGCCCTTCTCGCCGAATACGCTGACGACGGCGCTGATCATCTGCACGGTCATCTCGGCATGCGTGTCGGGAAAGCGCGCATGGCCGGCGCCCGTGAGCCGCCAGATCTGCGTCGGCCGGCCGCGGCCCGCGGGGCGGCTCTCGGCGTCGACCAGGCCTTCGGCCTGCAGCTTGGCCATCTGCTGGCGCACCGCCTCGACCGTGACTTCGAGCACCTTGGCGATGTCGGGAATGCCGAGCGCGCCGCGCCGCTTGAGCGTGGAGAGGATGCGGTCGGCCGGCTGGTGCGGCGCCGGCGCGCCCGGCTCGGTGGCGCGCAGGGAATGAGACGAGGCTTTGTCGGGTCGCATGCGAAAGCCAGTTTATCAAAGTTGATGCTTTGATTATTGGGCCGGCGCCCGCGGTTGTCCAGCCTGCTCGCCCGGATCAGGGCACCACGTCCATGACCACCGGGTAGTAGATGTCATAGGCAGGGCCTCCGTCCGGGGTGTAGCGGAACTGAAGCTGTGCACTGTAGCGTCCGGGCACCAGGCATCGGTCGTTGTAGCAGGCCTGCACCTGCGTGTTCCAACCGTAGCTCTTCGTCGCGTAACGGGGCAGGCCCGCTTCGTTGTAGGAATAGAAATAGAGCCACAGGTTCGGCCCCGGGTACATGCTGGTGTCCACGCCGGGCGGTGTGTTCATCACCATGCCCATGTAGCGCATCTTGTCGCTGGTGTCGCCCGGGAAGAAGACCGCGTCGTCTTGCGCGGGCGCCAGGGTCGGCGTCCCTTGCTTGACCACGAAGTGCGCCTGCGGTCTGGACAGGGCATAGGGCGCGCTGGAGGGGTTCGTCAACACGCTGACCTCCAGCAGCCTGGACAGCGTCTGCCCCTCCGCGGTGGTGGCGCTCACGTTGAAGCTGGCCTTGTACGACGAGGCGCTCGGCAGCAGCGCCGACAACGAGACCACGATGTTCGGCGAGCCATCGCCCGCCTTCTCGACCTTGAAGATATCGGTCGACCCGATCGCCGGCGCGACGTCCCATGAGGTGGCGCCCGCAGGCAGCGTGACCGGCACCGTCACAGGCGACACGGCGGCGCCGAAGGGGGTGACGAAGTCGACATTCTTGCTGCCCAGGCCCAGCCCGGCCTTGACGGTGATCGCATACGGAATCTGCGGATTCTCGACCCGGATTTCCGACTGGCATGCCGTATCGAGGCAGGCCTTGATCGTCATGTCGCCCTTGTAGGTCGTGGGGCCGTCGGGTGCCACCTTGCCGGTCATGCTCAGCCAGGCCGACTGTGCCGCGGCATCGACGGTGATGACGGGCTTCTCGTCGAACAGCGGATCGGGCATCACGACAAGCAATACCAGCACCTTGCCGCTGAGCAGGTTCACATCGCCCGACAGCGTGCCCGACACCACGACGCTCGGGATCATCTGCCCTTCGTAGACCGTCTTGTCGATGCTGGCCGGCTGATGGATGCGGATGGACAGCCCGCTGACATAGTTCGCCGGGGGAGCGGCGGGTGCGATGCCGATCGGAAAACCGCCACCACCACCTCCTCCTCCGCCACCCCCGCCGCCGCCACACGCGGCGATCATCAGGAACGCAAGGCCAGCCGCAGCCGCCTGAAAGACGCGCTTCAGTTTCATTTCTTCCTTCTCCTCAGTGGTTTCACTTCTTGCGGGCTCGATCGATCACTCTTTCGGTCCGCACCCTCTTGGTTTGCGCCTTTTTTTTGGCGCTCTCGTCCTCAGAGATTGTTGTCGATTCCCACCTGTCGGCGGCAGAAATCTGACACGCGCCATCGATCGTCCTTTGCGTTGCCCGCGTTTTTACGTTTTCTTTACGGCGGCCCGCCCACTCTTTTCCCCGGTTTTACGCACGCCTGCCGAGACTCGTTCCGTCTTGTTTGCAGGAGTGATGAATGGACATCGTCTGGATGGGCGCCCTGCTGGCGCTCTGGGCCGCGCTGGCGGCCATGGTGCGCGGCCTCGACCGACTCAATGGAGGCACGCCGTGATCGCCCTCGAAGCGCTCTACGGCTTTGGCGCGCTGGTGGCCGTGGTGCTGTTCGCGTACCTCGTGTTCGCGCTGATCTGCGCCGAGGAATTCTGAAATGGAACCGGGCACCGCGTTCGGCGCGCCAGGCTCCTTCCCCCTCCGGGGGAAGGCTGGGATGGGGGCAGCCACGGCGCTCGCAGGTGTAGCGCCGCTGGGGCCCCCCCCCCACCACCCCCCCACCCGGGGGGGGGCCCCGCGCCCCCCCCCGCAAAGGCTGCCGGTGGCGTGCAGCGCCATGGAGAACTGAAATGACCGCTTCCGCCTGGGGCCTGCTGGCCCTCTTTCTGGCCGCGCTGCTGGTGCTGGCCTGGCCCGTGGGCAGGCTGCTCGCCGTGCTCTGCAGCGAGCAGTTGCCGAGCTGGATGCAGCGCGCCGAAGCGCCGCTCTACCGCCTCGCGGGCACCGATCCCGCGCAATCGATCGGCTGGCGCGGCTATGCGCTCGCGCTGCTCGCCTTCAACGCGCTCGGCGCCGTGGTGCTGTATGCGCTGCAGCGGCTGCAGGGCATGCTGCCGCTCAATCCGGTGGGCCTGGGCGCGGTGTCGCCCGACTCGGCCTTCAACACCGCGGTGAGCTTTGTCACCAACACCAACTGGCAGGGCTACGCGGGCGAGGCCGCCATGAGCCACCTCACGCAGATGCTCGGGCTCGCGGTGCAGAACTTCTTCTCGGCCGCCACCGGCATCGCGGTGGCCTTCGCGCTGGTGCGCGGCTTTGCGCGGCGCGGCGACGGGCGCAGCGCGGGTCAGGTCGGCAACTTCTGGGCCGACCTGGTGCGCATCACGCTCTGGGTGCTGCTGCCGATCTCGTTCGTGCTCGCGCTGTTCTTCGTCGGGCAGGGCGTGGTGCAGAACTTCGGTGCGCCCGTGGTGGTGCATCCGGTGGACGCCGCGTCGGGCCCGCAGATGCTCGCGATGGGCCCGGTGGCGTCGCAGGAGGCCATCAAGCTGCTCGGCACCAACGGCGGCGGTTTCTTCAATGCCAACTCGGCGCATCCGTTCGAGAACCCGACCGCGCTCGCGAACCTGCTGCAGATGATCGCGATCTTCCTGATCCCCGCGGGGCTTTGCTTGGCGTTCGGCCGCGTGGTGGGCGACATCCGCCAGGGCTGGGCGGTGCTCGCGGCGATGACGGCGATGTTCGTGGTCGCGGTGGTGGCCGTGGTGCATGCCGAGCAGGCCGGCAATCCGCTGTTCGCTGCGCTCGGCATCGACCAAGCGGCAAGCGCGCTGCAGGCCGGCGGCAATATGGAAGGCAAGGAAGTGCGCTTCGGCATCGACGCCTCGGCGCTGTTCGCGGCCGTGACCACGGCCGCCTCGTGCGGCGCGGTGATCGCGATGCACGACGCGTTCACGCCGCTCGGCGGCATGGTGCCGATGGTGCTGATGCAGCTCGGCGAAGTGGTCTTCGGCGGTGTCGGCAGCGGCCTCTACGGCATGCTCGTGTTCGCGATGCTCGCGGTGTTCATCGCCGGGCTGATGATCGGGCGCACGCCCGAGTACATCGGCAAGAAGATCGAGGTGCGCGAGATGAAGCTGATCGCCATCGCCATCCTCGTGACGCCGGTGCTGGTGCTTGCGGGCACCGCGGTGGCGGTGCTGGCGGACGCAGGCCGGGCCGGCATCGCCAACCCGGGCGCGCACGGTTTTTCCGAAGTGCTCTATGCGCTGAGCTCGGCCGCCAACAACAACGGCAGCGCGTTCGCAGGGCTCTCGGCCAACACGCCGTTCTACAACGCGCTGCTCGGCCTGGCGATGTGGCTCGGGCGCTTTGCAGTGATCGTGCCGGTGCTGGCCATCGCGGGCTCGCTCGCGGGCCGCAAGCGCCTGCCGGCGACGGCCGGCACGCTGCCCACGCACGGGCCGCTGTTCGTCTTTCTGCTGATCGGCACGGTGCTGCTGGTCGGCCTGCTCAACTACGTGCCGGCGCTGGCCCTCGGGCCGGTGGTCGAGCACCTCATGCTCTGGAAATGAGGCACACCATGGCTTCCGCTCTCTCCCTGTTCGATGCGGCGCTGCTGAAACCCGCGCTGTGGGGCGCCTTCGCCAAGCTCGACCCGCGCGTGCAATGGCGCAACCCGGTGATGTTCATCGTCTACGTCGGCAGCATCCTCACGACGCTGCTCTGGGTGCATGCGCTGGGCTTTCCGGGCGACACCGGCATGACGCCCGGCTTCGTGCTGGCCATCACGGTGTGGCTGTGGTTCACCGTGCTGTTCGCCAATTTCGCCGAGGCGCTGGCCGAGGGCCGCAGCAAGGCGCAGGCGGCTTCGCTGCGGGGCCTGCGGAAGGACACCTGGGCCAAGAAGCTGCAGGCGCCGCAGCATGGCAGCGCGTGGCTTCCGGAGCAGGCACCGAACCTGCGCCGCGGCGACGTCGTGCTCGTCGACGCCGGCGACGTGGTTCCGCTCGACGGCGAGGTGATCGAAGGCGTGGCCTCGGTCGACGAGAGCGCCATCACCGGCGAATCGGCGCCGGTGGTGCGTGAGTCGGGCGGCGACTTCTCGGCCGTGACCGGCGGCACGCGCGTGCTGTCCGACTGGCTCGTGGTGCGCATCGCGGTGAACCCCGGCGAATCGTTCCTCGACCGCATGATCGGCATGGTCGAGTCCGCGCGGCGCCAGAAGACGCCCAACGAGATCGCGCTGACCATCCTGCTGGTGGCGCTCACGCTGGTGTTCCTGATGGTCACCGTCACGCTGCTGCCGTTCTCGGTCTTCAGCGTCGAGGCCGCGGGCGCGGGCACGGTGGTGTCGCTCACCGCACTGGTGGCGCTGCTGGTGTGCCTGATCCCCACCACCATCGGCGGGCTGCTCTCGGCCGTGGGCGTGGCCGGCATGAGCCGCATGATGCAGGCCAACGTGATCGCCACGTCGGGCCGCGCGGTCGAGGCGGCCGGCGACGTCGACGTGCTGCTGCTCGACAAGACCGGCACCATCACGCACGGCAACCGCCAGGCCAGCGCCTTCCTGCCCGCGCCGGGCCTGACCAAGGCGCGGCTCGCGCGCGCCGCCATGCTGGCTTCGCTGGCCGACGAAACGCCCGAGGGGCGCAGCATCGTCGAACTGGCGCGGCGCGAAGGGCTCGGCAGCGTGGATGCGGAGGGCGCGCGCTTCATTCCGTTCACCGCGCAGACCCGCATGAGCGGCGTCGACCTCCCGGCCGCGCCGAACAGCCTCGACGCCGATGCGGTTCTGCTGCGCAAGGGCGCGGTCGACGCGGTGCGCCGGCATGTCGAGGCGCTCGGCGGGCGCGTGCCGCCCGAGGTGCTGCGCGCCGCCGACGAGGCCGCGCGGCGCGGCAGCACGCCGCTCGCGGTGGCCGAGGGCGACCGGGTGCTCGGCATGGTCGAGCTCAAGGACATCGTCAAGACCGGCATCAAGGACCGCTTCGCCGAGCTGCGCCGCATGGGCATCCGCACCGTGATGATCACGGGCGATAACCGGCTCACGGCCGCCGCCATCGCGGCCGAGGCCGGCGTGGACGACTTCCTTGCCGAAGCCACGCCCGAGGACAAGCTCGCGCTGATCCGCAAGTACCAGTCCGAAGGGCGGCTCGTGGCCATGACCGGCGACGGCACCAACGATGCGCCCGCGCTCGCGCAGGCCGACGTCGCGGTGGCCATGGGCAGCGGCACGCAGGCCGCGAAGGAGGCCGGCAACATGGTCGACCTGGACTCGAATCCGACCAAGCTGCTCGAAGTGGTGGAGACCGGCAAGGCGCTGTTGATGACGCGCGGCGCACTCACCACCTTCTCGATCGCGAACGACGTGGCGAAGTACTTCGCGATCATTCCGGCGATCTTCGTCTCGACCTATCCGCAGCTCGGCGCACTCAACGTGATGCGGCTCGCGAGCCCGTCGTCGGCCGTGCTGTCGGCGGTGATCTTCAATGCGCTGGTGATCGTGTTCCTGATACCGCTGGCGCTGCGCGGCGTGCGCTACCGGCCCGTGGGTGCGGCCGCGCTGCTGCGGCGCAACCTGGCGATCTACGCCCTTGGCGGGCTGGTCGTTCCCTTCATCGGCATCAAGCTGATCGACTGGCTGCTCGCGGCCGTCCACTTCGTCTGAGGCGTTCTTCATCATGAACAACCACAACATCGTTCGTCCCGCGCTCGTGCTCTTCGCGCTGCTTTGCGCGCTCACCGGGCTCGTCTACCCGCTCGCCGTCACGGGCGCCGCGCAGGCGCTGTTTCCCGCGCAGGCTGCGGGCAGCCTCGTCGTGCGCGACGGCCAGGCGGTGGGCTCGTCGCTGATCGGGCAGAACTTCAGCGACCCGAAGCATTTCTGGGGAAGGCCTTCGGCCACCGCGCCGCGGCCCTACAACGCGAATGCCTCGGGCGGCGCGAACCTCGGGCCGCTGAACCCGGCGCTGGCCGATGCCCTCAAGGCGCGCATCGAAGCGCTGCGTGCGGCCGACCCCGGCAACACCGCGCCGGTGCCGGTCGACCTGGTGACCACATCGGCCAGCGGGCTCGATCCGCACATCAGCCCCGCGGCGGCCCGCTACCAGGCCGCACGTGTCGCGCGGGTGCGCGCGCTGGCGCCAGCGCAGGTCGAGGCGCTGATCGCGCGGCACATCGAGGCGCCGCACTGGGGCCTCGTCGGCGAGCCGCGCGTCAACGTGCTCGCGCTGAACCTGGCGCTCGACGCGATGCGATAACCTGCACGCCCTCGCCATGCCCGACACCCGCCCCGACCCCGACGCCCTGCTCGCGCAACTGCGCAGCGACGCGGCGCGGGCGCAGCGCGGCAAGCTGCGCATCTACTTCGGCGCCTGCGCCGGCGTCGGCAAGACCTGGGCCATGCTGAGCGCCGCCCAGCGCGAGCATGCCGCGGGCCGCGACTTGCTGGTCGGCGTGGCCGAGACCCATGGCCGCAGCGAGACCGCCGCGCTGCTCGCGGGCCTGCCCGTGCTGCCGCTGCGCGAGGTGGACCACCGCGGCCGCCGGCTCGCCGAGTTCGACCTCGACGCCGCGCTCGCGCGCCGCCCCGCGGTGCTGCTGGTCGACGAGCTGGCCCACACCAACGCGCCCGGCTCGCGCCACGCCAAGCGCTGGCAGGACGTGCAGGAGCTGCTGGCCGCGGGCATCGAAGTGTGGTCGGCGCTCAACGTACAGCACCTCGAAAGCCTCAATGGCACGGTCGGCGCGATCACCGGCATCCGCGTGCACGAGACGGTGCCCGACACGGTGCTCGACGAGGCCGACGAGGTGGTGCTGGTCGACGCCACGCCCGACGAGCTCACCGCGCGGCTCGCGGCCGGCAAGGTCTACCTGCCGCGCCAGGGCGAGAACGTGGCCGAGCGCGCGGCGCAGAACTTCTTCCGCAAGGGCAACCTGATCGCGCTGCGCGAGATCGCATTGCGCCGCATCGCCGAGCATGTGGAAGACGACGTGCGCGGCTGGCGCGTGGAGCACTCGGGCCCCGCTGTGCTGCAGGCCTGGCACACCTCGGGCGCGATCCTCGCGTGCGTCGGTCCGCACGAGGATGCGGCGCAGACGGTGCGCACCGCCGCGCGGCTCGCGGGCCAGCTCAACGTGCGCTGGCATGCGGCCTACGTCGAGACGCCGCGGTTGCAGCGGCTCGCGAGCGCTGCGCGCGACCGCGTGCTCGCGGTGCTCAAGCTGGCGGAGCAACTGGGCGCGGCCACCGCGGTGCTCACGGGCGCCGACGTGGCCGAGCAGCTTGCCGCGCAGGCGCGCCGGCTCAACTGCGCCACGCTGGTGCTCGGCCGTCCGGCGCGGCCCGCGGGCTGGCGCCGCGCCTGGCCGTTCGGCCGCATGCCGCTGGCGCGCGCACTCGCACAGCGTGCGCCCGCGCTCGACATCCTCGAAGCCGGCCATGCCGACAGCGCGCGGCGGCTTTCGCGCGCACCCATCGGCGGCCTGATCGCAGCCGACGCGGCGCCTGACGACGACCCGCCCGTCCACTGGCGCGGCTATGCCTGGGCCGCGGCCACCAGCGTGGCGCTCACGCTGGCCTGCATGCCGCTCGCGAACGTGCTGGACATCGCCAACATCGTGATGCTGTTCCTGCCGGGCGTGGTCGGCATCGCGATGCGCTTCGGGCGCGGTCCGTCGGCGCTCACCGCACTGCTCAACGTGGCCGCGTTCGACTACTTCTTCGTGCCGCCGCGCTTGTCGCTCGCGGTGAGCGACCTGCAGTACCTGCTGACCTTCGTGATCATGCTCGGCGTCGGCCTGCTGGTGGGTCAGCTCACGGTCGGCCTGCGCTTTGCGGCGGGCGTGTCGACCAGCCGCGAGCGGCGCGCGCACTCGCTGTTCGAGCTCACGCGCGAGCTCTCGGCCGCGCTCGAAAGCACGCAGGTGGTGGCGCTCGGCGCGGCCGCCGTGCAGGGCCATTTCGGTGGCCATGCGCTGGTGCTGGCCACCGACGCCGCCGACCAGCTGTTGCCGCCGCAAGACCCGCCCGAGGGGTTCGACATGCAGGTGGCCGACTGGGCCTTTCGCCATGGCCAGCCCGCCGGCCTCGGCACCGCCACGCTCGCGGCGCAGCCCTGGCACTACGTGCCGCTGCAGGCGCCGATGCGCGTGCGCGGCGTGCTGGCGCTTGCGCCCGCGCAGCCGCGCTGGCTGCTGATTCCCGAACAGGCGCAGCAGCTGCAGACCCTGGCGCGGCAGATCGCCATCGCGCTCGAACGCGTGCACTACGTCGAGGTCGCGCAGCAGGCCGTGGTCGAGATGGAATCGGAGCGCCTGCGCAATGCGCTGCTCGGCGCCATTTCGCACGACGTGCGCACGCCGCTCACCGCGCTGATCGCGCTGGCCGAATCGCTGCAGACGCTGCCGCCCGACGCGCATGCCGAGGCCGCGCGCGCCATCGTGGCGCAGGCCCACGAGCTGCATGCGCTGGTCAACAACCTGCTCGACATGGCGCGGCTCGAAAGCGGCCTCGCGGGCGGCGCGGTCAACCTTCGGCGCGACTGGCAGTCGGTCGAGGAGGTGGTCGGCGCGGGCATTCGCGCGGCGCGCACCGCGCTCGGCAACACCGCGGTGCAGACCGCGCTCGCGCCCGGGCTGCCGCTGGTCGAGTTCGATGCGGTGCTGATCGAGCGCGTGCTCGTCAACCTGCTCGAGAACGCCGCCCGCTACGGCGCACCGCCGATCGTCGTCGGCGCGCGCGCCGAGCCCGGCATGCTGGTGCTGTCGGTGCGCGACCACGGCCCCGGCCTGCCGGCTGCGCTCGCGGGCCGCGCGCACACGCTGTTCGACAAGTTCACGCGCGGCAATGCCGAGTCGGCGACCCCGGGCGTCGGCCTCGGCCTGGCCATCTGCCGCGCCGTGGTGAACGCGCACGGCGGCGAGATCGCCGCGCGCAACGCCGAAGGCGGCGGGGCAGAATTCACCGTCCGGCTGCCGCGCCGCGAGCCGCCGGAGCCGGCCGAAGCCGTCCTTTGAACACCGCCGTCCCCAACCCATGCCGTCGCCCACCGCCATCGTGATCGAGGACGAGCCGCAGATCCGCCGCTTCGTGCGCGGCGCGCTCGAGGCCGAAGGCTGGCAGGTGCACGAGGCCGGCACGCTGCGCGACGGCCTCGCGGCGGCCGGCACGCGCCAGCCCGATTTGCTCGTGCTCGACCTCGGCCTGCCCGACGGCGACGGCGTGGCGCTGATCCGCGACGTGCGCGGCTGGTCGGCGGTGCCGATCATCGTGCTGTCGGCCCGCAGCGACGAAGCCGACAAGATCGCCGCGCTCGACGCCGGCGCCGACGACTACCTGACCAAGCCCTTCGGCACCGGCGAACTGCTCGCGCGCGTGCGCGCCAACCTGCGACGCCCGCGCGCCGCCGGTGGTGAAGAGACCGTGCAGGAGGCCGTGTTCCGCTTCGGCGACATCGAACTCGACCGCGCCGCGCGCCTCGTGCGCCGCGCCGGCGCCGAGGTGCACCTCACGCCCACCGAGTACCGCCTGCTCTCGGTGCTCGTCGCCAACGCCGGCCGCGTGCTCACGCAGCGCCAGTTGCTGCGCGAGGTGTGGGGTCCGTCGCACAGCGAGCAGGGGCACTATGTGCGCATCTACATGGGCCATCTGCGGCAGAAACTCGAAGCCGATCCGGCGCAGCCGCGGCATCTGTTGACGGAGACGGCGGTGGGGTATCGGCTGGTGGTTTGAATGCGGGAGCGGGAGCGGGAGCGGGAGCGGACTACCGGACGCAGAGGACGCAAAGGTTTCGCAGAGGACGCGAAAGGAAGACCGAAAAAAGGATTTATTACTCCCTCTCCCTCCGGGAGAGGGTTGGGGTGAGGGCGGCGGCGCCCACGTCACGACGAGCGCCCGGCATGCGGTGCGGTGTGGCGGGCCCCTCTGGGCCGCCGAGGCGCGCAGCGTTTCGCGGATCAGGGCTCGCAGCTGTTTGAGCGAAGCGAGTTCTGCGAGACCCCGCGAAATGCGAGCACCGCAGGGAAGCCGCGCAGCGGCCGGCACAGCGGGGCCCGCCGCGCCGTACCGCCTGCCGGGCGCGCTCCCCAAAGCGCTCTCAGAGCCCCTTGTTGGGCACCAGCAGAAACTTCTCCCCCGTCGCCTGCTTCGCATACACCGCGATCGCATCCAGCCGCAGCGCCTCATGCAGCGACACCTCGCGCGTGTAGCGGCTCGCGAACGTGGTCTTCAGCTCGGCCACCACGCGCGCCTTGAGCCGCGCGGCGCCTTCATCGCCGATCTTCTGCAGGAACGGAAACAGCAGCCATCCGCCCATGCCCCAGGCCATGCCGAAGTTGCGCACGAACTCCGTCGGTCCGCGGTCGAGGCCGCCGTAGATGTAGACCTGCTTGTGCGTCGTCGAGCCGTAGCGGCTGTATTCCTTGGCCGTGCGGTTCAGCGCCGCTTCCATGCAGCCGAGGATCTGCCCCGCGAGCTTGCCGCCGCCCGTGGCGTCGAACGCCAGCGTCGCGCCTGTTTCGACCAGCGCCTGCGTCAGGTCTTCGATGAAGGTCGGCGAGCCCGTGCTGCAGACATACTTGGCGCCCATGCCGCGCAGCAGCGCCTCTTGCTCGGGCTTGCGCACGATGTTGACCAGCGCGATGCCGTCCTTCTGGCAGATGCGGTTGAGCATCTGGCCCAGGTTCGAGGCCGCCGCGGTGTGCACCAGCGCCTTGTGGCCTTCGCGCCGCATCGTCTCGACCATGCCGAGCGAGGTCAGCGGATTGACGAAGCACGACGCGCCTTCGGCCGGCGTCGTGCCCTCGGGCAGCGCCAGGCACTGCGCCGCCGCCACCGCGCGGTACTGCGCATACATCGCGCCGCCGATGGCCGCCACCGTCTTGCCCAGCAGCGCCTGTGCCTCGGGCGACTCACCGGCCTTGACCACCACGCCCGCGCCTTCGTTGCCGACCGGCATCGACTGGTCGAGCCGCCCCGCCATCGCGGGCATCGCGCGCTCGGGCACCGTGGCGGTGACCACCGGCCGCTCGGGCGTGCCCGAAGCCTTGGCCGTCGTCATGTCGGCCGCGCCGAACAGCAGGCCCAGGTCCGACGGATTCATCGGCGACGCCTCAACGCGGATCACCACCTCGTGCGGCTGAGGTTCGGGAACGGGTTCGTCGTGCAGCGAGAGTTCGAGTTCGCCGTTGGCGCGGATCAGTGAGCGCAGTTGCAGTGCCATGGAGCAGCCCTTCATTGACATGGCCCAGGGCCACGGGGCGGCCAGTATAGGAGCGGCCCGCGCCGGCTGCAGGCGCCTTCAGGACACCCCGGTGGCCGCCGCCGGGCGCGGCCGGCGATGCCGCACCGCAAGGATCACCAGCGCCACCGCGAGCCCGCCCCAGTAGTCCACCGGCGCGCCCCAGAGCCAGTGCTTGTGCCAGAACGCATCGACCGGGTTGAAGCGTTCCCAGCCGAAGGCCGGGTTGATCATGAACCAGAGGAAGTCTTCGCAGACCCAGAACACGATCAGCCCCACCACCGCCAGCCCCGCGTCGCGCCAGGTCCAGCGGCCGTTGAAGGCCAGCGGCGCGAAGAACACCAGCGCCATGAAGGTGAACACCCAGGCGTGATAACCCGTCATCGCGCGGCCGCCCCAGAACAGGTCGAGCCAGATGCTGTTCTCGATGCGCCAGGTCGGCAGCGACGTGGCCCAGCCCGCGCCGCCTTCGATCTGGATCTCGGCATTGGCGAAGAAGTAGGCCATCACGACGACCCAGGCGAGATAGCCGACGGTGCGGGCGATGCCCGTCTTTTCCTGCGTGGTGCTGCTGCTGCGGTGGTGCATGTTCATGGTTGGTGGTGGGCCAGGTCGTCGAGCACGTGGCGCAGCACGGCGGCGGCCGCATGCGGCTTGCCGAGCGCGCGGCTGCGCGCGGCCATGTCCGCGAGCTTCGCGGGGTCGGCCATGAGCCGCGCCACCTTGTAGTCGAGGCCGATGGCGTCGTACGCGAGCCAGGCCGCGCCTTCTTCCATCAGGAAGCTGGCGTTGTGTTCTTCCTGCCCCGGGATCGGCGAGATCAGCAGCATCGGCTTGCCGAGCGCCATGCATTCCGACACCGTGAGCCCGCCCGGCTTGGTCACCACCAGGTCGGCCGCGGCCATCAGCGTGTGCATTTCGCTGGTGAAGCCGATCGCGGCCACGCGGCCCGGGTGGCGCGCGGCCAGCGCCTGCAGTCGCGCATGCGCCTCGGCGTTGCGGCCGGCGACGGCAACCACCTGCAAGCCGCCGAGCCCCAGCACGCGCTCGACCATGCTCGACAGGTCGCCCACGCCGGCCCCGCCCGATGCCATCAGCAGCACCGGCCGCGCGGGATCGAGCCCGAGCGCCGCGACAGCGGCATCGCGCGCGGGCGCGTCCGGCGCCGCGAAGGCCGGCATCACCGGGATGCCCGTCACATGGATGCGCGCGGGCGGAATGCCGCGCGCACGCAGGCGAAATGCCACCTCCTCGGTGGCGGCCAGGTAGCCCGTCATGCCCGGCACCAGCCACATGTTGTGCAGGTCGTAGTCGGTGATCTGCAGCCACACCGGGCAGTCGATGCGGCCGCGGTTGCGCTCGCGCATCAGCAGTTCGGCCGGCAGGAAGTGCGTGCAGATCACCGCGCCCGGTTTCACGCGATGCAGCTCGCGCGCCAGCGCGACCGTGCTCAGCCGCTCGATGCCGCGGCGCAGCCGCTGCGACAGCGCGTGGTGCGGCGTGGCGTCGGTGCGCTGGTGCAGGTACGACCACAGGTCCGGCGCGCGGTTCACCAGCTGGAGGTACCAGTCGGTGTACACCTTGCGAAAGCCCGCGGTCACATGCGCCATCGCGTCGATGTGCACCGCGCTGTGCGGCGGGGCGGCGCGCACGGCGGCTTCCAGGGCCTGCGCGGCGCGCACGTGGCCGTTGCCGGCGCTCACGCTGAGGATCAGGATTTGGGTCATGCAGGGCCGGGGCTGCCGGCGGGCCGTGGCGTGGAGGTCGGGCGCATTATGGCGATGCAATGCGACACATCCGGCGGCCATCGCCCATGGGCGAAAATGCCCCCACATGACCGACACCGCCGCCGCACCCGTCCGCCTCAACAAACGCATGGCCGAGCTCGGCCTGTGCTCGCGCCGCGAGGCCGACGACTGGATCGCGCAGGGCTGGGTGCGCGTCAACGGCAAGCCGGCCGAGATGGGCGTCAAGGTCACGCCCAACGACCGCATCGAGGTCGACAAGGCCGCCAAGGGCCAGCAGGCGAACCAGGTCACCATCCTGATCCACAAGCCCATCGGCTACGTGAGCGCGCAGGCCGAAGACGGGCACGAGCCGGCGGTCGTGCTGTTCACGCCGGCCAACCGCTGGGCCGAGGACAACACCCGCTTCTTCTTCAGCCCCCAGCAATTGCGCGGCCTGGCGCCCTGCGGGCGGCTCGACATCGATTCGACCGGCCTGCTCGTGATGACGCAGGACGGGCGCATCGCGCGCCAGCTGATCGGCGAAGACTCGGTGATGGAGAAGGAATACCTCGTGCGCGTGGCCTGGCACGGCCTCGGCCAGCCCGCGCCCACCGGCCAGCTGGTGCGGCTCGACGACGACGACCCGGTCACCACCAACGTGCAGGCGGTGTTTCCGCCCGCGCTGCTGGCGCGGCTGCGCCACGGCCTGAGTCTCGACGGCCAGCCGCTCAAGCCCGCGCGGGTCGAGTGGCAGAACCCCGAGCAGCTGCGCTTCGTGCTGACCGAAGGCAAGAAGCGCCAGATCCGCCGCATGTGCGAACTGGTCGGCCTCAAGGTGGTGGGGCTCAAGCGCGTGCGCATCGGCAAGGTGATGCTCGGCAACCTGCCGGTGGGGCAGTGGCGCTACCTGGCGCCCCACGAGAAGTTCTGAGCCCCGGCCCAGCCCGGGGCCGCTGGGTCAGTCGTCCTGGCTGGCGAGCAGCGTGCGGTAGATCACCGCGCCGATGACCGCGCCGGCGATCGGCGCGACCCAGAACAGCCACAGCTCCGACACCGCATACGACGGCCCGAACAGCGCCGGGCCAGTGCTGCGCGCGGGGTTGACCGAGGTGTTGGTCACGGGGATCGAGATCAGGTGGATCAGCGTCAGGCACAGGCCGATGGCCAAGCCCGCGAAGCCGCCCGCCGCGCGCTTGGCCGTGGCGCCGAGGATCACGATCAGGAACACCGCGGTCAGCACCACTTCACAGACCAGCGCGGCGGTCATGCCGTATTGGCCGGGCGAGTGCTCGCCGAAGCCGTTGGTCGCGAAGCCGCCGATCTCGGCGCCGGGCTTGCCGGTGGCGATCAGGTACAGCACGCCCGCGGCCGCGATGGCACCGAGCACCTGCGCGACGATGTAGCCCGCGAGCTGCGAGGCCTGGAAGCGCCCGGCGGCCGCGAGACCGATCGACACCGCAGGGTTGAAGTGCGCGCCCGAGATCGGGCCGAGCGCGTAGGCCCCGGTCACCACCGTGAGGCCGAAGGCGAGCGAGACGCCGAGGAACCCGATGCCCAGTTCCGGAAAACCGGCCGCCAGCACGGCGCTGCCGCAGCCGCCGAGCGTGAGCCAGAAAGTACCTATGAACTCCGCCGACCATTTTTTGTAGGTGCTATGTTCCACGTTTTTCTTCTCCTCGAATGTTGATGAACGCCTGCGTCCCCTCCGGGCGCGGGCGGATTCTAGGGAGGGGAGCGACAGGTGTTAAATCTTTTCCTAGTGAACGGAATATCTTCACAATTCGACGGTTTTTCGATGAACTGGCGACCAACTGGCATGCGGCGGAGCCCTTGTGATCCGATGCACCGGCCCCAACTCGCAGAGTTGGCAGGCCGGGCGGCGCAGGCGCCGCACGGCTTAGAATTTTTTTGCTTCGACACTCATCACTTCCATGGCTGATTCCTCCCATACGAAACTCCCGTTCCAGGCTGAAGTCGCGCAACTGCTGCACCTCGTCACGCATGCGCTGTACTCCAACAAGGAAATCTTCCTGCGCGAGCTGATCTCGAATGCATCGGACGCCTGCGACAAGCTGCGCTTCGAGGCCATCGACCAGCCCGGCCTGTACGAAGACCAGCCCGAGCTCGACGTGCGCCTGTCGTTCGACAAGGCCGCGCGCACCATCACCATCACCGACCGCGGCATCGGCCTGTCGCGCCAGGAAGCGATCGACAACCTCGGCACCATCGCCAAGAGCGGTACCAAGGACTTCATGAGCAAGCTCAGCGGCGACCAGAAGGCCGACGCCCAGCTGATCGGCCAGTTTGGCGTGGGCTTCTACTCGGGCTTCATCGTGGCCGACAAGATCACGGTCGAGTCGCGCCGCGCGGGCCTCCCGCCCGAGCAGGGCGTGCGCTGGACGAGCGGCGGCGCGGGCGACTTCGAGGTCGACGACATCACGCGCACCGAGCGCGGCACCAGCATCACGCTGCACCTGCGCGAAGACGCCGACGAATACCTCAACGCCTGGAAGCTCAAGCAGATCGTCGGCAAGTATTCCGACCACATCTCGCTGCCCATCCTCATGGAAAAAGAGGAATGGAAGGAAGGCGAGAACGACCAGCCCGGCGACATGGTCAAGACCGGCGAATGGGAGACGGTCAACAAGGCCAACGCGCTCTGGAGCCGCAACAAGAAGGACATCACGCCCGAGCAGTACCAGGAGTTCTACAAGGCGATCAGCCACGACTTCGAGGCGCCGCTCGCCTGGAGCCACAACCGCGTCGAGGGCAGCACCGAGTACACGCAGCTGCTCTACATCCCCTCGAAGGCGCCGTTCGACCTGTGGAACCGCGACAAGAGCGCGGGCGTCAAGCTCTATGTGAAGCGCGTCTTCATCATGGACGACGCCGAGGCGCTGATGCCGAGCTACCTGCGCTTCGTCAAGGGCGTGATCGACTCGTCCGACCTGCCGCTCAACGTGAGCCGCGAGCTGCTGCAGGAAAGCCGCGACGTGAAGGCCATCCGCGAAGGCAGCACCAAGCGCGTGCTGGGCATGCTCGAGGATCTGGCCAAGAAGCAGAAGACCGGCCCCGAAAGCACCGAGGGCAAGATCGACGTGGGCTCGGGCGAATCGGTGCCTGCGCCCGAGCCGACCGAAGTCGTGACGGACGTGGTCGACAAGAACGCGCCCACCGCCGCCGAGACCGCCGCGGCCGCCGCCGACGACTCGGGCAAGTACGCGCGGTTCTATGCCGAGTTCGGCTCGGTGCTGAAGGAAGGACTGGGCGAGGACTTTGCCAACCGCGACCGCATCGCCAAGCTGCTGCGCTTCGCCTCGACCACGACCGACGCGGTGACCGTGAGCTTCGCCGACTACAAGGCGCGCATGAAGGAAGGCCAGGACGCGATCTACTACATCACGGCCGACAACCTCGCCGCCGCCAAGAACAGCCCGCAGCTCGAAGTCTTCAAGAAGAAGGGCATCGAGGTGCTCTTGATGACCGACCGCGTCGACGAGTGGGCGCTCAACTACCTGACCGAGTTCGACGGCACGCCGCTGCAGAGCGTGGCCAAGGGCGCGGTCGATCTCGGCAAGCTGCAGGACGAGGCCGAGAAGAAGGCCGCCGAGGAAGCCGCCGAATCGTTCAAGCCGCTGCTCGACAAGCTCAAGGAAGCGCTCAAGGACAAGGCCGAGGACGTGCGCGTGACCACGCGCCTGGTCGATTCGCCAGCCTGCCTGGTGGTGCAGGACGGCGGCATGAGCACGCAGCTCGCGCGCATGCTCAAGCAGGCCGGCCAGCCGGCGCCCGACCTGAAGCCGGTGCTCGAGGTCAACGCCGACCATGCGCTGGTCAAGAAGCTCGAAGGCTCGGCGCATTTCGACGACCTGGCCCACATCCTGTTCGACCAGGCGCTGCTGGCCGAAGGCGGCCTGCCGGCCGATCCCGCGGCCTACGTGCGGCGCGTCAACGCGCTCCTGGTGTGACGCCGCGGCCGCGCACCGGGCGTGCCACCGCGAGTTTCGCGGCGGCGCTGCTGCCATTGCTCCTGGTGGGCGGCTGTTCGCACTACGCCCTCGGCATTCCGCTGGTGCCCGGGCTCTCGCTGGGCCTTGGCGCCACGAAGGACGGCAACTTCTCGGTCGGCCTGAACACCGGCTGGGGGCCGCTCGGCGCCGGTGTGGCGCTGCACGACAACGGCGCCGTGACCGGCTCGGCCAGTGCCGGCGTGGGGGTCGGCGTCGGGCCGGTCGGCACCGGCGTGGGCGTGGGCAAGAGCGTGGTGCTGCACGACCCGTACGCCGCACCCCGCGCGGCGGCGCCGGTGCAGCCGGTGGTGGTGCGGCGCGTGTCGACCGGCGCCGCGCCGGCCTGGAATGCCGCGGCGCCCGGCGACCCGGTCGCGCCCTGACGGCTGCCTAAGCGTCTTTTTCTTCTTCTTCGGTATTCGGCAGGAACCGCTCGCCCGGTGTGAGCGGTGCATGCCGGTAGCTGGCCGGTGTGCGGCCGAGCTTCACGGGCGCGCCGATGCCGCGGTAGCCGCCCTCCATCTCGACCACCATGCCGCGGTGCGCCGTGTGCGGATGCGTGAGCGCGGCGTCGACCGGCAGCACGGGCGCGGCGGGCACGCCGGCGGCCATGAGCTGGTCGACCAGCACGCGGCCGTCGAAGGCGGCCATGGCGGCCTCGAGCTGCTGCTTGAGCCCAGCGCGGTGCACCGAGCGTGCGCCGGCGGTGCTGTAGAGCGGATCGACGGCCAGGTCGGGCAGGCCGATGCAGCGGCACAGGCTCGCGAACTGGCGGTCGTTGCCTACGGCGACGAACACCGGGTCGGTGCCGGTGGCGAGCGCGTCGTAGGGATAGATGTTCGGATGCGCATTGCCGGTGCGGCGCGGCGCGGTGCCGTCCATGAACCAGTTGGCCGCATGCGGATGCAGCAGCGAGAGACCGCTGTCGTAGAGCGCCGCCTCCACCAGCTGCCCGCGGCCGCTGCGCTGGCGCTCCTGCAATGCGAGCAGCACGCCGATCACGGCATTGAGCCCGGTGACCATGTCGACCACCGGCAGCCCGACCCGCAGCGGGCCGCCTTCGGCTTCGCCGTTGATGCTCATGATGCCGGTCATGGCCTGCACCGCGGCGTCGTAGCCCGGCAGCGCGCCGAGCGGGCCGTCGGTGCCGAAGCCCGAGACGCGGCACCACACGAGGCGCGGGAAGCGCTCGGAGAGCGTGTCGAAGCCGATGCCCCAGCGCTCCATCGTGCCGGCCTTGAAGTTCTCGATCAGCACGTCGGCCTCGGCCACGAGCGCGAGCAGCGCCTCGCGCCCTTCGTCGGTGGAGAAGTCGAGGTGCTGCACGCGCTTGTTGCGGTTGAGGCCGTGGTAGTACGACGCCACGCCGTCCTTGAAGGGCGGGCCCCAGGTGCGCGTGTCGTCGCCCTGCGGCGGTTCGATCTTGAGCACGTCGGCACCGTGGTCGCCGAGGATCTGGCCGCAATAGGGGCCGCCGAGGATGCGCGAGATGTCGAGGACGCGGATGCCGGTGAGGGCGCCGAAGGGTGGGGTCATTGCTCTTCCTTGTTGGTCGTTGGGTGGGTTCCGCTGTTGCTGCTGTTCAGGGCGCCTGCGCAGGCCACCGGGTACTCCCTCCGCGAATGTCCCCCGCCTTCGGCTCCTCCTTTATTTCGCTGCGGGAGCACCCGGTACCCTGCACACGTCGGGCGCTGCGCTCGAGCGGGCGGTTCTGGCGCTGCGCCCTTCGATCACGACGATGGTGGGCTCCGCGCAGCGAAATAAAGGAGGAGGCCGCAGGCCGGGGGACATTCGCGGAGGGGAGCCCACCGTCGGCGGGATCGCGCCCCGAACCGCAACAACCAAATCAATCCAGCTGCGCCCCCGACTGCTTCACCACACCCTTCCACTTCACCGACTCGCTCGCGATGAAGCGCGCCAGCTGCTGCGGCGAGGTGTCCGGCGCCGGCTCGAGGCCTTGCGCCGCGAACATCTGCTTGACCTTGGGCGAGGCCAGCACTTCGGCGAACGCCTGGTTGAGCTTGGTGACGCGGTCGGCGGGCGTGCCGGCCGGCGCGACGATGCCGAAGAACACGCTCACGTCGTAGCCCTTGTAGCCCTGCTCGGCGATCGTCGGCACGTCGGGCAGCGCCTGCGACCGCGCCGCGGTGGCCACGCCGAGCGCGCGCAGCTTGCCGGTCTTCACGTACGGCAGCGCGGTGAGGATGTCGGTGAAGGTCATCTGCACCTGGCCGCCGAGCAGGTCGTTGAGTGCGGGGCCGGTGCCCTTGTAGGGCACGTGCAGCAGGTCGGTGCCTGCCACCGAGTTGAACAGCACGCCCGCCAGGTGCGACGACGCACCGTTGCCCGACGACGCATAGCTGAGCTTGGCCGGATTGGCCTTGGCATAGGCCACGAGTTCCTGCACGTTCTTCGCGGGCACGGACGGATGCACCACCAGGATGTTCGGCAGGTGGCCGACCTGGATCACGGGCGCGAAGCTCTTGATCGGGTCGTAGCTGATCTTGCGGTACAGGCTCGAATTGATCGCGAGCGGGCCCGAGGTGCCGAACAGCAGCGTCTGGCCGTCGGCCTCGGCACGCGCCACGTAGTCGGCGCCGATGTTGCCGCCCGCGCCGGCGCGGTTCTCCACGATCATCGGCTGGCCCAGGCGGTCCTTCATCTCGGCCGCGAGCGTGCGTGCCATCGCATCGGTCGGGCCGCCGGGCGGGAACGGCACGACCAGCATCACCGGCTTCGACGGGAACGCATCGCCGGGTTGGGCAGAGGCGGGGGTGGCGGCCAGCAGCAGCGTGCAGGCGGCGGCGGAGAAAAGAAGCGGAAAGAAGGGGCGCAAGGTGGTCTCCTGGTTTGAAGTGTTCTGTCGCGTGCGTTGATCAGGCGTTCCAGCCGGCCGGCACCGCGTCGGGGGCGAGCGGGTCGCGCGGCAGCACGCGGTGCAGCAGCGCCAGCTGTGCCCAGCGCAGGCGGTCGGCCGAGCCGGTGCGGGCGGCCTCCCAGGCCATCGCGGTGGCGCTGGTGCAGTGATAGAGCGCCGAGGCGGCCTGACGCGCCAGCGCCTCGCCACCGTCGGCCGCGGCCGTCTCGGCGAGTGCGGCGGCGCGTGCGAGCGCATCGCGCAGCGCCCCGGCGAAGGCGGGTGCCAGCGCCGCATCGGCGAGCAGCGCCTCGCAGTGCGCGCGCAGCACCGGCAGCGAGCCTTCGCGCTTGACGGCGCGGATCACGTCGAGCGCCACGATGTTGCTCGTGCCTTCCCAGATCGAGCCGAGGTGTGCATCGCGCACCAGCCGCGCGTCGCTCCATTCCTCGATGTAGCCGCAGCCACCGCGCACTTCCATCGCATCGCCCGTGACCTTGCGCGCATCGCGGCAGGCGCGGAACTTGATGAGCGGCGTGAGGATGCGCAGCAGCGCGTAGGCACCGGCCTCGCCCGCGTCGGAGCGCGCGAGCGCCTGCGCGGTCTGGCACACCATGGTGCGCGCCTGTTCGGCCGGCACGCGCAGCTTGTCGAGCTGGCGCTGCATCAGCGGCATCTGCGCGAGCGTGCGGCCGAAGGCGCGGCGCTCGCTGGCGATGTACTCGGCCTCGGCCACCGCGCGGCGCATCAGGCCCGCGGCGCGCACGCCGTTCGACAGCCGCGAGTTGTTGACCATGTCGGCCATCTGCACGAAGCCGCGGCCTTCCTCGCCCACCAGGTACGCGACCGCGCCTTCGAGCCGGATCTCGCCGCTGGCCATCGAGCGCGTGCCGAGCTTGTCCTTCAGGCGGATGATCCGGTAGTGGTTGAGGCGGCCGTCGTCGAGCCGGCGCGGCAAGAGGAACAGCGACACGCCCTTCATGCCGGGCACGCCGTCCTCGGCGCGCGCGAGCACCATCGCGAAGTCGGCGTCGGGGTTGGAGCAGAACCACTTGTCGCCCGCGAGGCGCCAGCTGCCGTCCGCGGCGCGGCGCGCGGTGGTGGCGGTGGCCGCGATGTCGGAGCCCGCGGCCTGCTCGGTCATGAACATCGCGCCCTGCGCGAGTTCGTCGAAGTCGAGTGAGGTGAGGCGCGGCAGGTACTTCGCGACCAGCCCGGGCTCGCCGAACTTCTTCAGCGTGCGCGTGAGCGAATCGGTCATCGAGACCGGGCAGCAGAGGCCGAACTCGGCCTGCACGAACAGGTAGGTCAGCGCGTACTTGACGAGCGGCGGCATCTTGCCTTTCCAGCCCAGCGTGTCGTCGCGGTGCGAGAGCGCGGCCAGGCCGAATTCGCTGAGCGCGAGGCGCTCCATCTCGACGTAGGCCGGGTGCTTGACGATCGCCTGCTCGTCGAGCCCGGTGCGCGTGCGCTGCTTCAAGGTGGGCGGGTTGCGGTCGGCGGTGCCGGCCAGTTCGTCGAGCAGGCCGCCCGCCAGGCCGCCCAGGCGCTCGAGATGCGGACGCAGGTGCGCGAGCAGGTCGGGCGGCAGGTAGAGCGCGAGCAGCGCATGCAGCTCGGCGTCGGTGCTGAAGAGGTTCTGGCCGTGGCGGTCGGGAATGGGATGGTCGTGCGCGGGGGCAATGGCGGCGGCGGCAGCAGCGGTGTCGGGCATCGGATTCGTCTCCTGGTTTTCGCCGCATTGTTGGCGCCTGAACGATCCGTGTCTAATATCGAATTGGTCTTGTTCGATTTGATCTGCCTATTCATGGAACTCCGCCACCTGCGCTACTTTTCCGTGCTCGCCGAAGAGCTGCACTTCGGGCGCGCCGCGCGCCGGCTCGCGATCTCGCAGCCGCCGCTGTCGGTGGCGATCCGCCAGCTCGAGGCGTCGGTGGGCGCGCGGCTGTTCGAGCGCAACAGCAAGGAGGTGCGCCTGACGCCCGCGGGCGATGCACTGCGTGCCTCGGCGCGGCGGCTGCTGCGCCAGGCCGACGAGGCCGCGCTCGAGGCGCGCGACGTGGCGGCGGGTTCGGCGGGGCGGCTGCGCATCGGCTTCGTCGGCGCCATGCTCTACCGCGGCCTGCCGCAGGCGCTGCGCGCGTTCCAGGCGCGGCATCCGGCGGTGCGCATCACGCTGGCCGAGCTCAACTCGGGCCTGCAGATTTCAGAGCTGCTGCATGACCGGCTCGATCTCGGCTTCGTCCACACCAGCCGCATGCCGCCCGAGCTGCAGCACCGGCTGCTGCTCGCGGAGCCTTTCGTCTGCTGCCTGCCGTCGGGCCATGCGCTCGCGCGCAAGCGCGTGCTCGCGCCGGCCGACCTGCGCGACCAGCCTTTCGTGCTGTTCTCGCGCGAGGTCTCGCCCGACTACCACGAGCGCATCCTGTCGATCTGCGCCGAGGCCGGCTTCCAGCCCGAGGTGCGGCACGAGGTGCGCCACTGGCTCGCGGTGGTGTCGCTGGTGTCGCAGGGCCTGGGCGTGGCGCTGGTGCCGCAGGCGATGCGGCATTCGGCGCTGCGCGGCGCGGTGTTCCGCCCGCTCGACCGCGCGGTCGCGCAGTCGGAAGCCTATGGCGTGTGGCGCAGCGGGCCGGTCAACCTGCTGGTCGAGCGGCTGCTGGAGGGGGTGGCGGATGCCGTGGCGGGTCAAGCGTAGAGAGGGTCTTCGGCCATCTGCTCGCACTGTTCTTGAAGCACGAGGATCTGGTCCTTCCAGTAGTCGCTCGAGCCGAACCACGGGAAGTTGATCGGGAAGATCGGGTCTTCCCAGCGGCGCGCGAGCCAGGCGCTGTAGTGGATGAGCCGCAGCGTGCGCAACGGCTCGATGCACGCGAGTTCGCGGCGGTCGAACTCGCGGAACTGCTCATAGCCGTCGAGCAGGCCCGACAGCTGCGCGGTGCGCTGCGCACGGTCGCCCGACAGCAGCATCCACAGGTCCTGCACCGCATAGCCGGTGCGCGCGTCGTCGAGGTCGACGAAGTGCGGCCCGCCGCCCGGCCGGTCGGTCGGCGTCCAGAGGATGTTGCCGGGGTGCACGTCGCCATGCAGCCGCAGCCTGCGCGGCTGGAAGCCGTCTGCCCCCGCGCCGCCGGTGCCGAGCGGCGTGGCAGCGATCATGTCGAGCGCCTCGTTGCAGGCCTTTTCCCAGTCGCGCTGCACGTCGAGCGGAATCTTGTCGTGGCCGAGCAGCCAGTCGCGTGAATCGGTGCCGAAGGTCTTCAGGTCGAGCGGCGGCCGCGCCGCGAAGGGCGTGGCGCTGCCCACGGTGTGGATGCGCGCGAGAAAGCGCCCGACCCATTCGAGCACCTCGAAGTCGTCGAGCTCGGGCGCACGGCCGCCGCGGTAGGGGCTCACGCTGAAGGCGAAGCCGCCGTGGCGGTGCAGCGTGGCGCCGCCGAAGGCCAGCGGCGGCACCGCGGGCACCTCGGCCGCGGCGAGTTCGAGCGAGAAGGCGTGCTCTTCGAGGATCTCGGCCTCGCTCCAGCGCTCGGGGCGGTAGAACTTGACCACCACGGCCGGATGCGCACTCGGCTGCTCCAGGTACACCTGGTAGACCCGGTTCTCGTAGGAGTTCAGGCTGGTCAGCCGACCGTCGCCGTGCAGGCCCAGGGTGGCCAGCGCGTCGAGCACCACGTCGGGCGTGAGGTGCTCATAGGGATGGGTGTTGGCGGGCGCGTCGGGAGAAGAAGGGGTCATGCGGCGATTGTCGCCATCCCGCGGGCGCGCGGCGCTCAGTGTCCGCCCGCAGCAGGCTCCCGCAGCGAAAGAATGTGCCCGGTGCGCGGATCGCCCTGGCCGGCCAGCACCTGCGCATAGGCCGCCTGCACGGCTTCGGCGCCGTCATGGTGCGACACGCGCAGCCACGGATTCCGCGCATCGCCCACGGTGGCGATGAAGGCCTGCCAGGCGGCCACCAGGCGGCGGCCGAATTCGTCGGCGCCCCATTCGCCGGTGCGCTTCTTGATCTGCGCCGGTGCGAAGAACAGCGTGGCGCGCGGCCCCGGCAGGCTCTTGCCCGCACCCTTGGCCGCGAGCTGCTCGACGTGCGTGCCGCCGATCGAGCAGCTGTACTTCAGGTTCGCGAAGCGTTCGTGGATGGCGCTGCGCAGCGCGCCGTTGCCTGCGAAATCGATGTAGACCGCGGGCGTGTCGGCCGCGAGGCGGTCGAGCGCGTCGTACGCGAGCACGCGGTGGTAGCAGCCCAGGCTTTCGCAGAACGCCACGTTGCCCGGCGAGGTCAGGCCGATCACCTCGATGCCCTCTCGCTGGTGCAGCTGGAACGCGGTGCCATAGGCGGTCTTGCTCGACGCGCTCGACAGCAGCATCGCCCTGGCGCCGAAGAAGCCGTTGTCGGCCATGAAGTCGTCGATCAGCCACGAGGTGATGTAGAGCGGGCGCAGCAGCGCCTGGATGTCTTCGGTCTCGGCCGTATAGAGCGCATCGGCGCTGCAGCGGAAGTACTGGTTGTAGACCGCGGGCAGCGCGGCGCGGTGCGCGGTGCCATCGGTGAAGCGCTCGGTCGACAGGCGCTCTGGCCGCAACACCGCGCCCGTCGCCATCGGCCAATAGCCGTAGAGCCGCTCGCCCACGGCCACACCCGGGTGCAGCGACTGCACCACGCGCGCGAAGCCCCACACCGGAATGCAGCCCCAGGCGTCTTCGCCGGTCGGGAAGAACTGCCAGTAGTTCATCGCATCGCCGAAGGCGGCGTAGGTGATGTTGTTCGACGTGAGCGCGAACGCATCGATGAACACGCGCACCTCGCCGTCGGCGAGCGGCTGGTCGGTGGCGGTGTGCAGGCGCGTGGACGAGAGGTCGTCCTTCTGGATCAGCAGGCTGGTGGTGGTGCTCATGGTGTCTGTCTCCACACGAGGAAGAAAGAAGAAAAAAAGTCGCGGAACCGGCGGCCACGTTAGCCAAGCTGGATGAAACGCGCCATCTCGCCGCGGCCTGGCGCGTCGCGCGCGGGACATCGGCGCCGGAGCCCCAAAAAAGAAAAGCGCCCCGGCGCGGGGCCGGGACGCTTTGCGTTCTGCGCAGTGCGCGCGGGGAATCAGGCGATCGTCAGTTCGACGTCGATGTTGCCGCGCGTGGCGTTCGAGTACGGGCAGACCTGGTGCGCCGTGTCGACCAGCTTCTGCTTGGCTTCGGCATCGAGGCCCGGCAGCGTGATCGCGAGCTTCACCGCGATGCCGTAGGCCGCGCCGCCGTTCGTCGGGCCGAGCGAGACGCTCGAGTCGATCGCCACGTCGTCGGGCACCTTCACGCCGATCTTCGGGCCGACGGCCTTCATCGCGCCGATGAAGCAGGCGGCATAGCCCACCGCGAACAGCTGCTCGGGGTTGGTGCCGGGCTTGCCCGAGCCGGGCGCGCTGAGCTTGACGTCGATGGCGCCGTCGCTGGACTTGCCTGCGCCTTCGCGGCCGCCGACGGTGTGGGCTTCAGCGGTGTAGAGAACCTTGTCGAGCTTGGTGGTCATGGTGATTCCTTGGAGGGGTGGTTGAAGGGAAGGGGACGAGAAACTGGAATGGCGCGGGCGATGCCTCAGGCGGCCTTGCGGATGCGGTCGCGCAGCGACTGGATCTGCTGCGTGAGCGCGAGGAGCTCGGGCACCGGGCACTGCGCGGCGGCCATGAGGCAGCCAGGCACATCGGCGGCGCGGGCCTTGAGCTTGCGGCCCGCCGCGGTGAGCGTGATGTGCACGCGGCGCTCGTCGGCCACGTCGCGCACCCGGGCGACGTAGCCGTTGGCCTCGAGGCGCTTGAGCAGCGGCGTGAGCGTGCCCGAATCGAGCGAAAGCCGCGCACCGAGCTCGGAGACCATGAGCCCGTCGTGCTCCCAGAGCGCGAGCATGACGAGGTACTGCGGATAGGTGAGCTGCAGCTTTTCGAGCAATGGCTTGTAGAGCCGCGTCATGGCCAGCGAGGCGGAATAGACGGCGAAGCAGAGCTGGTTGTCCAGCTTGAGCATGTCGTCGGTCGTGGCTTGCGGGGAGGGCATGGGCCGAATTGTAGTGTGCAATTTGATTGCGTGCAATGTAATCGTTTCGGCTTCATCTCCGGGGCCGCGCGGCGGGCGCGCCTTCTCAGTGGATCTGGGTGGCAGGCAGCAGCTTGGAAGCGCCCCAGCCGACCAGGGCGCCGACGCACAGCGGCCCCACTGCGGCCGGCCCGATCAGGAACAGCGCGATCAGCATCGCGGCGACCGGCTTGCCCATGCCCGCGGTGATGGCGGCCGTCATTCCGGCGACGAGCGCCGCGGTGACCGGCGTGGCGGGCAGCAGCGCAAGGGCACCGGCGCCGGCCGCCGCGCCGGCGAACAGCAGCGGAAACGCGGCGCCGCCGCGCCAGCCTGCGGCCAGGCACAGCGCCAGGGCCAGCGCCTTGAGCGCGCCCAGCAGCAGCAGCGCGCCCATGCCCGCTTGCTGCGCCCAATGCAGCATCGCTTCCAGCTCGTGGTGGCCCGAGAAGCGCAGGATCGGGAATGCCGCGGCCAGCGCCGCGAACAGCAGCGAGCCGGCGAGCGTCTGCGCGGTGGCACCGCCGCAGCGCCGCAGCAGCTTCTGCACCAGCGGCAGCGCGAACACGAAGAACATGCCCATCGCCGCACCCAGCAGGGCCGGCAGCACCGACCAGGCGAGGTCGCTGCCATCGCCTGCCGGCACATGCGGCGGCAGTGAAATGTGCATCGGTCTTTGCTTCAGGTAGCGGCCCGTCACCAGCAGGAAGCCGGCCAGGCCCGCGAGCGCGGCCAGGTAGACCTGCCAGCGCGGCGCTTCGGGCTGCGCCTGCGCCATGGCGGCGCCGCCGGGCGGCGAGCCGTAGAGGCCGCCAAGGGCGCCCGCGGCACCGGCTTCGCCGATCAGTTGCGCCTCGGCGGCGTTGCGTGCGATCAGCCAGGTGATGAGCGCCGTCATCTCGGCCACCACGGCAAGAATGCCCGCTTCGGGCCCGACCGCGCCGCCGAAGCCGACCGCGACGATCGCCATCAGTGCGAGCAGCAGTGCGTCGCGCTGCTTCTGGGCGTGCGGCGGGCGCGCCGTGCCGATCTGCTCGGACAGCGGCTCGCCCGCGTGCCAGAACTGCAGCAGCGCGATGGTGGCGCCACCCGCGACGATCGCCAGGAACACGTACCAGGGCTCGTCGGTGCCGGACCAGATCCAGCCCGAAACCACGCTCATCAGCCACAGCACCAGCGCCGAGGCGATGCCCGCCACGAAGCCGTAGGCGCCCGCCAACAGGCCCTGTCTTGCGAGGGTGCGGCGCGGCGTCATGATTCGCTGTCCGGGCGCAGGATGCTGTCGGCAATGGAGGTCGCCGCGGCGACGAAGATCCCGAGTCCGCAGAACACGTAGAAGATGGTGAAGACCTTGCCCCAGGCGGTTTGCGGCGCGAAGTCGCCGTAGCCCACGGTGGCGATGGTGATGGCCGAGAAGTAGACCGCGTCGAGCAGGCTCCACCCCTCGACGTACCAGTAGAACAGCGAGGCCACGGCGATCAGCGCGACGGCGAGCGCGACCAGGCTGCGCACGCGCTCGTCGGCAAAGGCCGCGGCCAGCCCGCGCCAGAGGCGCTTCACGGGGCGGCCCATCAGAGCAGCCACTCCACCGGCAGCAGCCCGACGATCGCGAGCCCGAGGCGCTTGGCCCAGCCGGCGCCGGGTTCGTCGGTGTGCACGCGCTCGGTGCCGTCGGCAAGTCGCTCGTGCCAGACGATGGCGCCGTCGGCGTCGAGCGCCGGACGGTAGGCCACGTCGTCGACCGGTCCCTCGAAGGCCGCGCCGATGCGCCGGGCCAGGGCCGGGCTGCGGATCAGCAGGCCCATCTCGCAGTTCAGCAGGGCCGAGCGCGGGTCGAAGTTGAAGGAGCCGATGAACACGCGTTCGCCATCGACCGCAAAGGTCTTGGCATGGAGGCTCGCGCCCGAGAGGCCGAACGGATGCAGTTGGCGGCGGTCGTCGCCGTCCGTCGTGCCGCGCAGCTTCAGCTCATAGAGCCTGGCGCCGGCGTCGAGCAGGCGCCGGCGGTACCTGGCATAGCCCGCATGCACCATCAGCACGTCGGTGGTGTCCATCGCGTTGGTGAGGATGCGCACGTCGCGTCCCTCGCGCGCCAGCGCGCCGAAGTACGCCGCGCCGTCCTCGCCGGGCACGAAGTAGGCCGAGACCAGCAGCAGCCTGCTTTCGATCTCGCCGAGGATCTCCTCGAGCCGGAAGATCATGAGCTGCCGGCGCTCGGCCAGCCCCTGCCCCTTGACGGGGTCGTCCGCCACGAGCTGCACCTCTGTCCATTCGAGCGGCGTGCGCGCCTCGGCGATGGCGCGCGCACTGGCGGCCATGTCGGAGGTGAGCGCAGCCACCGCCTCGCCGGACTTGAGGGCCCGGGCCCGGGCGAGAAAGCCGGCCAGGCCCGTGCTGCCGCCGTCGACGATGGTGTCCACGGCATGCACCGACGCGCTGTTCCAGTAGGCATCGAACACCTGCGCCGCCTCGGGCACCACCGCGCCCGAGGCCAGCACGTCCATGTCGACGTAGAACATGCCGTCGCCGACCTGGAAGTACTCGTCGCCGATGTTGCGCCCGCCGATGACCGTGACCGCCCCATCCACGATCAGCGACTTGTTGTGCATGCGGCGGTTCATGCGCGAGAAATCGAAGGCATAGCCCAGCAGCTTGGGCGTGCGCACGGTCGCGGGGTTGAACAGGCGGATCTCGAAGCCGGGCTGCGCATGCAGCGCGGCCATGGTGGCGTCGAGCCCCGGCACGCCGTTGTCGTCGAGCAGCAGCCGCACCCGCACGCCGCGCTGCGCCGCACGGTAGAGCGCGTCGAGCAGCAGGGTGCCCGAGGTGTCGTCGTGCCAGATGTAGTACTGCGCGTCGATCGAGCGCTCGGCTGTCTCGATCAGCAGCAGCCGACTCGCGAGGGCGTCGTGTCCGTTGCGCAGCGCCAGCACGCCCGACTGGCCCGGGTGCTCGCGCATTGCGGCCAGCATGCGCCGCCCCAAGGCGCTGCTGGCGTCGGCCGGGATCGCCGTCGAGACGGCGCGCGCGCCGATGTCCGGCAGCGGGAACACAAGTCGCAGGATCAGTACCGCTGCCGCAATGCTCGCGCAGAGCGCCCCCAGACCCAACAGAATCCGCCGCATGCCATCGCCTCCCTGACAGCGGCCGGCGCGTTGCTGCCGTCGTTCCGATGCCGGGGGCTATTGTTGGCGACAAAGGCCGGCGCGCACGCTGACAACTGTCAACGCAGGCGCCGCGGGGCAGGGCTTGTCTACCGCGCGAAGCGCCTGCGGGTGAGCGCCAGCGCGACCCAGAACGACACGACCGCATAGGCCACCAGCACGGCCGCATGCAGCATCCAGCCTTCGGGCCAGCGGTCCATGAAGAGCGGCCGCACCAGGGCCACCGCATTGGTCAGCGGCAGCCAGGCGGCCACAGCACGCACCATCGAAGGCAGTTGCTCGAGCGGAAAGAACACGCCGCTCAAAAACATCATCGGCGTCATGAACAGCGTGAAATAGTAGGTGAAGAAGTCATAGCCCTTCGCCAGCGCATTGAAGATCAGCGCGATCGACGAGAAGGTGATCCCCGCGCCGGCGAGCACCATCCACGCCACCACGAGCTTGGGGCTGTGGCTGATCCCGAGGCCGAGCATCACGAACAGGATCGCGGTCACGGTGAAGATCGACTTGAACGCGGCCCAGAGCATTTCGGCCAGCACGATGTCGTCGAGCCCCACGGGCGCGTTCATGATGCCGTCCCAGGTCTTCTGCACGTGCATGCGCGAGAAGGCCGAATACAGCGCCTCGAAGCTCGCGGCGTTCATCGCGCTCATGCAGATCGAGCCGCTCGCAAGAAAGAGGATGTACGGCACCTGGGTGCCGTCGACCGTCACCTGCCCCACGAGCGCGCCCATGCCGTAGCCGAAGGCCACGAGCCAGATCAGCGGCTCGGCGATGTTGCCGATGAGGCTCGGGATCGCGAGCTTGCGCCACACGAGCAGGTTGCGCAGGAACACCGGCCACCAGCGCAGCGAGAGTTCGGGCGGGCGCCACGTCGAGGGGCTGGCGGTGGCAGCAGCAGTGGTCGTTGTTGTCGTCGTCGTCATGCCGGGTATCTCTTTCTTCTCAGCCGTCCTCACGGATCTGGCGGCCCGTGAGCTTGAGGAACAGGTCTTCGAGGTTGGCCGGCCGGTGGAAGGTGCGCAGGCCGCCATGCTGCGTGAGCGCGTCCAGCAGCCGGCGCGCATCCTGGGTGTAGAAGAACACCGTCTCGCCGCTCACCTCGATGCGCGCCGCCAGCGCCTTGAGCTCGGGCGCCTCGGCCAGCGGCAGCGCGCCGTTGCCGTACACCTCGACCACGTCGGGCTCGAGGTGCGCCTCGATCAGGTCGCGCGGACGGCCTTCGGCGATCTTGCGGCCGTGGTCGAGCACCAGCAGCCGCGAGCACAGCCGCTCGGCCTCGTCCATGAAGTGGGTCGTCAGCAGGATCGACTTGCCCTGTTGCAGCAGCACCTGCAGCCGCTCCCACATCAGGTGGCGCGCCTGCGGATCGAGCCCGGTGGTGGGTTCGTCGAGCATCAGCAGCTTCGGGTCGTTGACCAGCGCGCGCGCGAGCGAGAGGCGCCGGCGCATGCCGCCCGACAGTTCGCCGGGCTTGGCGTCGGCCTTGTGCGCCAGCGCCGCGAACTCCAGCAGCTGCGGCACCCGTGCGCGCACCGCGGCCTTGCTGTAGCCGAAGTAGCGGCCGTACACGACAAGGTTCTCGGCGCAGCTGAAGTCGGGGTCGAGCGTGTCGAACTGCGTCACCACGCCGAGCTGCGCCTTGATGCCGAGCGCGTCGCGCGGCATCTGCAGGCCCAGCGCCTCGATGCTGCCGCCGTCGGGCTCGGTCAGGCCCAGGCACATGCGGATGGTGGTGGTCTTGCCGGCACCGTTGGGGCCGATCACGCCGAGGCATTCGCCGGGTGCGATCTCGAACGAGAGGTCGTCCACGACCGTGGTGCTGCCATAGCGCTTGTGCAGCTGGCTGGCCTTGAAAAGGAAGGGCGAAGGGGTGGGGGTTGGAGGCGTCGGCACCCGAACATTCTGACGCAGCCGTGCTGCATGGCGTGTGTCGCCAGGGCCCAAGTCCCTCAAAGGCGAAAGCCTTCGAACTCCGCCTTCGTCCAGTCGATGAACGCCCGCGTGCGCGCCGGCAGCAGCCGCGCATTCGGATAGACCACGCTCACCGGCCGCGGCGGCGGCTCGTAGTCCTCGAGCACCAGCTGCAGCCGCCCCTGGGCGACGTGCGGCAGCACCTGGTAGGAGAAGAAGGTGGCAAAGCCCATGCCCGCCGCGCAGGCCTCCACGGCCGGCGCGAGATGGTTGAACTCGAGCCGGTGGTCGGGGGTGACGCCGATGCGCCGACCGCCGTCGAAGAAGGTCCATTGCAGCGGGGCGTCGATGCGCCCGCGCACGCACGGCGCGCCCGCAAGGTCGCGCGGATGGTGCGGCACGCCGTGGCGCGCGAGGAATTCGGGGCTTGCGGCCACCACGCGGCGGATGGTGCCGAGCGGCTGCGCCACCAGCGACGAATCATCGAGCGCGCCGATGCGGATCGCCACGTCGATGCCTTCCTCGAGCAAGTTCACCGTGCGGTCGTGCAGCAGCACGCTGCAGCGCATCTTCTCGTGGCGCTGCATGAAGCGCGTGATGGCGGGCGCCACGTACATGTGGCCGAACAGCACGGGCGCGGCGATGGTGAGGTGCCCCGCCAGCTCGCGCGCCTCGGTGGTGAGCGCGCGGTCGGCGGCATCGGCGGCCAGCAGCACCTCGCGCGCGCTCGCGAGATAGCGGCGGCCCTCGTCGGTGAGCGACAGGCGCCGCGTGGTGCGGTGGAACAGGCGCACGCCGAGATGCGCTTCGAGCGCGGCGAGCGCGCGCACCACCGCGGGCAGCGAGCTGCCCAGCGACTCGGCGGCGCGCGTGAGGCTGCCCTGGTCGGCGATCTGCACGAAGGCCTGCATGGCTTTGAGGCGGTCCATCGCGCGATTAGACCGGAAAACGCAGCAGTGAAATCCGGCGAAGGGGATTCATTCATTCGATGCAACAACGAAGAATGCGGGCACCCCACAGCACTTCCAAGGATTTCCGCCATGAACATGCCACACGCCAGCACCCGCCGCCCCGTCCAGCCGATCAGGCTCTTCGGCACCCCGATCTCGGGCCATGTGCACCGCGTGCAACTGTTCCTGTCGATGTTCGGCCTGCCGTTCGAGTTCGTCGCGGTCGATTTGCGCCAGAAGGCGCACCGCACGCCCGAGTTCCTGGCACGCAATCCCTTCGGCCAGGTGCCGGTGATCGAGGACGGCGCGCTCACGCTGGCCGACTCGAACGCGATCCTGGTGTACCTCAACGAGCGCTACGCGAGCGATCCGGCGCAGTGGATGCCGCGCGATCCGCTCGGCGCCGCGCGGGTGCAGCGCTGGTTCTCGGTGGCCGCGGGACCGCTGGCCTACGGCCCGGCCGCGGCACGCGTGATGGTGCTGTTCGACCTGCCCGCCGATCCGGCCGAAACGGTGTCGCGCTCGCACCTGCTGCTCGCGGTGATGGAGATGCACCTAGAGCGTGAGCCCTTCCTGGCCGGCACCTCGCCCACGCTCGCCGACCTGGCGAACTACGCCTACGTGGCGCGCGCGCCCGAGGGACGCGTGTCGCTCGATGCGTATCCGCACCTGCGCGCGTGGCTGGCGCGCATCGAGGCGCTGCCGGGCTTCGTGCCGATGGTGCGCACCCCCGTCGGGCTGGCGGCAGCCGCATGATCGCCGCGCCGTTCCATGCCGGCGAGCGCGCGCTGCAGGCGCGGGCGGGCGCGCGCGAGATCATGGCGGCGGCCGGTCCACGCGTGATCCGCGACTTCATGCCCGAGCAGCACCGCGCGTTCTTCGCGCAGCTGCCGTTCCTGCTGGTCGGCAGCCTCGACGCCGACCACCAGCCCTGGGCCAGCGTGCTCTCGGCGCCGCCCGGCTTCGCGCATTCGCCCGATGCCACGCACCTGCGCATCGATGCGCTGCCGGCCGCCGGCGATCCGCTGGCCGGCCAGCTGGTGCCCGGCGCCTCGCTCGGCCTGCTCGGGATCGAGCCGCACACGCGGCGGCGCAACCGCCTGAACGGCCGCGTCGAGGCGCTCGACGGCGGCGGCTTCATGCTGGCGGTGCAGCAGAGCTTCGGCAATTGCCCGAAGTACATCCAGGCGCGCGAGCCGCTGTTCGCGCCGGAAGGGGGCGCCACCGCGGCGCCCATCGAGCGGCGCGCCGGCCTCGACGCGGCGGCGCGCCGGCTGATCGCCCGCGCCGACACGCTGTTCATCGCCTCGGCGCTGCCGCCGCAGGCCGCGGCCGGCGACGAGGCTTCGCCCGAAGCGCAGGGCGTGGACGTGTCGCACCGCGGCGGTCGGCCGGGCTTCGTGCGCGTCGATGCCGATGGCACCCTCACCGTGCCCGACTTCGCGGGCAACCGTTTCTTCAACACACTCGGGAATCTCGCGGTGCATCCGCGCGCGGGTCTGCTGTTCATCGATTTCGAGACCGGCGAACTGCTGCACCTCACGGCCCGCGCCGAGATCGTCTGGGATGGGCCCGAGGTCGCGGCCTTCGAGGGCGCCGAGCGGCTGCTTCGGCTGGGCGTCGACACGCTGCTGCGCCGCCCTGCTGCGCTGCCGCTGCGTTGGGGCGAGGCGGAACTGTCGCCGCACCTGGCGCACACCGGCGCGTGGGCTGCGGCCTGACTCAATCGAAGAAGACCGGAATCCGCGCATTCGCCGACGGCCGATAGCGCCAGCCGCGTTCGCGCAGCGCATCGAGATCGACCCCGCGCGCGCGCAGCGCCTCGAGCCCCGCGGCCGCGAGCGTGCAGGCGAGTGCCTGGCCCGGGCAGACGTGCATGCCGTGGCCGAAGCCCAGCAGCCGCCGCGCAGGGCGCTGCGGCATGAAGCGGTCGGGCTCGGCGTTGAGCGCCGGATCGCGGTTGGCCGCGGCCAGCACGAGCAGCACCGCGTCGCCCGCCGCCAGCGGCACGCCCGCGATGCGCGCCGGCGCCGCGACGAAGCGCCGCGTGTTCTGCACCGGCGCGTCGTGGCGGGCGGTTTCCTCGACGACGGCCTGCAGCCCGTCGGGCGTGCGCGCGGCCTCCCGCGCGGCGGGCTCGCGCGCCAGCGCCGCGAGGCTGTTGCCGAGCAGCCCGGCCGTGGCATCGCAGGTCTGCGACAGCAGCCCGACCAGGTTGGCCAGCAGCGCGCGGTGCAGGGCCTTGTCGGCGCCGGCTTCGGCGCGCACCGCGGCCAGCAGCGTCGCCTCGCGCGGCGGCGCGCTGGCGGCCACCGCCTCGAAGCGCGACATCAGCGCGGCGGCCGCGTCGCTCGCGCGCGCCAGTTGCGGTGCGCTCGACAAGGGCGACAGGCAGGCGACGAAATCGCGCATCCATGCCTCGACCTGTGGCAGCGCTGCGGGCGCGAAGCCCAGCAGGTGCGCCACCGCCTGCACCGGCAGCGCGAACAGCATCTCCGCGAGCGGGCGCTCGGGCACGCGGCGCGCCACGTCGAGCGCCGCCGCATGCGCGGCACGCAGGTCCAGCCCGGCCAGCGCGCGTTGCAGCGCCGGCTTGTGCGCGGTGTGCGCGGCGCCGTCGTTCATGCGCACCAGATGTCCGAACACGTCGCCCGCCGGGCTGCCGGCGATCGCGCGCGGCACGGGCTCGCCTTCGGGGCGCACGCGCAGCGCGGCATGCTCGCGCAGCAGCGCTTCGATCACCTCGGCCCGGCTCGCAATCCAGAGCCGCAGCGGCGCATGCCATGCGAGCGCCGGCCCGGCGCGCAGGCGCTCGTAGTACGGATACGGATCGGCATGCACGACAGCGGCGACGGGGTCGGCCGGCATGCCGGGCAAGGAGGCGGGGGGTGGCGTCGTCATCATGATCGGCGCAGTGTGCGCGCGATGCCGCCGCCACACTTCGGCCGTGAACGAAGCGTGCCCGCAGCGGCGCCTTACGATGCGGCCATGCGCAAGACCGCCACCACCGACCCGTCCGCCAGCGCGGACCTGCAGCTCGCGCGCCTGGCCGGCGCCATCGCCGAGCCCGCGCGCGCCCGCATGCTGGGCTTCCTGATGGACGGCCATGCGCGCACCGCGACCGAACTGGCGGCCGCGGCCGAAGTGGCGGCCTCCACCGCGAGCGCGCACCTCGCACGGCTGCGCGACGAGCGGCTGGTCGAACTGTGGGTGCAGGGCCGGCACCGCTACTTCCGCCTGGCGGGCGAGCAGGTGGCCGCGGCACTCGAAAGCCTCATGGTGTTGGCCGGCGCGGTACCCGCCTTGCCGGCCGCCGGTTTCACGCCGAGCACGCCGAGCCGCCTGCGCGCCGCGCGCACCTGCTACGACCACATGGCCGGCACCGCGGGCGTGGCGCTGCACGACCGGCTGCATGCGCAGGGCTGGCTCAGCGGGTTGGCGAGCGGCGCCTACGAACTCACGGCCGAAGGCGCGATCGCGCTCGAGAGCCTGGGGCTCGACGTCGATGCGGTGCGGCGCTCGCGGCGGCGCTTTGCCTGCGCCTGCCTCGACTGGAGCGAACGCCGGCCGCACCTGGGCGGCGCGCTCGGTGCGGCCTGGCTTCAGCTGTCGCTGCGCCGCGGCTGGGTGCGCCAGGCGCTCGACGGCCGCGCACTCACGCTGACCGCGAAGGCACAGCGCGAGATGCCCGAGCTGTTCGGCTGATGTCGGCGGCGGCTTACTGGAACGCGACCTCGGCGAAGCTGCGCAGCTTTCGGCTGTGCAGCCGCGTCGAGCCCTGCTGGCGCAGGATGTCGATGGCGCGCATGCCGATGCGCAGGTGCTGCTCCACGCGCTCGCGGTAGAAGTGGTTGGCCATGCCCGGCAGCTTGATCTCGCCATGCAGCGGTTTGTCGCTCACGCACAGCAGGGTGCCATAGGGCACGCGGAAGCGAAATCCGTTGGCCGCGATGGTGGCGCTTTCCATGTCGAGCGCCACCGCCCGGCTCTGGCTGAAGCGGCGCTGCGGCTGGTTGCCGGGCAGCAGTTCCCAGTTGCGGTTGTCGGTGCTCGCGACGGTGCCGGTGCGCATGATCTTCTTCAGGTCGGGGCCTTCGAAGCGCGTGACGTCGGCCACCGCCTTCTCGAGCGCGAGCTGGATCTCCGAGAGCGCCGGGATCGGCACCCACAGCGGCAGCTCCTCGTCGAGCACGTGGTCCTCGCGCACGTAGGCATGCGCGAGCACGTAGTCGCCGAGCTGCTGCGCGTTGCGCAGGCCCGCACAGTGGCCGAGCATCATCCAGGCGTGCGGACGCAGCACCGCGATGTGGTCGGTGATGGTCTTGGCGTTGGCCGGGCCGACGCCGATGTTCACCATGCTGATGCCGCTGCGGTCCTCGCGCACCAGGTGGTAGGCCGGCATCTGCGGCAGCCGCGACGGTGCCGTGCCCTGGCTGCCGTCGAGCAGCGCGGCATAGTTGGCGCTGGCCCCCGCGGCCAGCCCGCGGCGCCGCGTGACCACGTTGCCGGGCTCGATGAAGGCGACGTACTCGCTCTTCTCGTCGGCCATCGCCTCGTGGCCCAGGCGCACGAACTCGTCGATGTAGAACTGGTAGTTGGTGAACAGCACGAAGTTCTGGAACCACTCGGGCGCAGTGCCCGTGTAGTGGCGCAGCCGGTGCAGCGAATAGTCGACCCGCGCCGCGGTGAAGAGCGACAGCGGCTGCGCCTCGCCGGGGTGCGCCTCGAAGGTGCCGTTGGCGATGCCGTCGTCCATCACGCCGAGGTCGGGCAGGTCGAACACGTCGCGCATCAGCGCGCGGCGATCCTCGCTCATCGTGCCTTCGATGTGGTCGTTCTCGGCGAACGAGAAATGGATCGGGATCGGCTGGGTGCTGGTGCCGACCTCGAGCTCGACCTGGTGATTCTCCAGCAGCAGCCGGAACTGGTCGAGGTAGTAGCGCGAGAACAGGTCGGGCCGCGTCAGCGTGGTCTCGTAGCGGCCCGGCCCGGCGACGAAGCCGTAGCTCAGGCCCGCATTGGCCGGCGGCGTGTGCCGCGTCACGGTGTGCGTGTGCACCCGCACATACGGATAGCAGGCCCGCACCCGGCCCGGCAGCGCCTCGCCGGCCACGAAGCGCAGCATCGACTCGCGCAGGTGCGCGAGGCCGCCCTGGTAGATGGCCTTGACCTGTTCGAGGGCGGCGGCGGCGTCGTTGAAGCGGGCGGGGGCGACGAAAGTGGGCATGTAGGGCATGGCGGCATTGTGCAATGCGCGCGCGCCGCGCGCCGCCTCCGGGGCAGGCTCAGGCCAGCAGGCAGGCCAGCACCTTCGCGAGCATGTCGTCCACATCGGCCGCCGGCACCGCGCCCGGCAGTTCCACGTCGCCATGCATCACGAACACCGGCTTGCCCCACTTGAGCCCCATCGCCATTTCCGACAGCGTGCCCATGTTGCCGCCGATCGCCACCAGGCAGATACCGCTGCGCGCGATGATCGCGTTGCGCATCTCGCCCATGCCGGTGGGGATGGCCACGCCGAGCCATTCGTTGGCATTGCGGTCGTCGTCCTCGGGCAGGATGCCCACGGCGATGCCGCCGGCCTCGGCGGCGCCGCGCGAGGCGGCGGCCATCACGCCGCCGCGGCCGCCGCAGACCACCGCCATGCCGGCGCCGGCCAGCGCATGGGCCACGGCGTAGGCGGCCGCGCATTCGGCCGGCCCGCCGTCACCCGGGCCGAGCACGGCCACCGGCTGGCGGTGGCGCGCCGGCCCCGCCTGTTTCTGTGCGAGGCGCGCCAGCGCCTCAATGACCGGCGCCGACAGCACCGCGCTCGCGCCTTCGCGTAACGACATCGCCCACTCCCATCACGATCACACACACCACCATCAGCACCAGCGACAAGGCTGCTGCCACCGCGAAATCCGAACCGCCGTCGCCCACCTGCGCGAACAGCATCAGCGGCAGGATGTTGAGCTGCGTGCCCACCAGTGCCAGCGCCGTGCCGTAGGTGCCCATGGCGATGGCCGCCACCATGCAGGCGTTCGACAGCACCGAGGGCATCACCTCGGGCACCACCGTGTCCCAGAAGGCCCGTGCCCGCGATGCGCCGAGCGTGCGCGCCGCCTGCGCCGGGCGCAGGTCGAGGTTGGCGAACACGGGGTAGAGCGACAGCGCCACGCGCGGGATCAGGTAGTAGGCATAGGCAAAGCCCAGGCCCGAGACGCTGTAGATCCAGCTGCCGATGACGGCCGGGTCGGCGCCCAGCCCGGCCACCAGTTGCGTCACGAAGCCCGCGCGGCCGAAGGCCAGGATGAAGCCGTAGGCGATCACCAGGCCCGAGAAGGCCAGCGGCAGGCCAAGCAAGGTCATCATCCACTGGCGCCGGCGCTCGGGCTGGCGCGCCAGCTCGATGGCGATGCAGGTGCCCACCAGCGCCGAGATCGCGCCCGCCGCGAGCCCCAGGCCCAGCGTGTTGCGCAGCGCGCCGGGAAACAACGGATTGCCGAGCAGCCGCCCGAAGGCACTGCCGCCGTCGCCGAAGGCCTCGGGCAGCAGGGCTGCCAGCGGCACCGCGAAGAACAGCGCCATGAAGGCCCAGGCCGGCCAGGCGCCAAAGCGTCGCATGGCGGCCTATCTGCCCAGCGCGGCCTGCGCCCAGAGCTTGTCGACCTCGGCCTTGCGCTGCGAGGCCTTCACCACGTCGAGCGGGCGCACCTGCGGCGCGGGCGGCATCTTGGCCGCGACATCGGCCGACAGCGGCGTGCCCGGCACGGCCGGTCGCACGAAGCCCTGCGCGAACAGCGACTGGCCGGCCTCGCTCATGATGAAGTTGAGCCACAGCTTGCCGGCGTTCGGGTTCGGGCCGTTCTTCACGAGGCTGATCGCATAGGGCGCGGCCACGCTGGCCTCCTTCGGGATCACCACCTCCACGGCGTCGCCCATGCCGTCGACATGCTTGGCCTTGAGGCCGTCGTTCTCGTAGCTGATCCACACCGGGATCTCGCCCTTGAGGAACTTGGCGTAGGGCGTGGTGCCTTCCACGCGCATCACATTGCCGGCCGCGTGCAGCTTGCCGAGGTAGTCGGTGCCGGGCTTCACGTCGTCGACGCTGCCGCCGTTGGCATAGGCCGCGGCGAAGGTCAGCACCTGGCCGAT